>ERZ795055.641-NODE-641-length-32376-cov-4.727886_pt1 | contig 32376 bp, 27 predicted proteins | sample MGYA00375139_ERZ795055 | MGnify/ENA primary metagenome ERZ795055 (study PRJEB30184, sample SAMN05720283) | anaerobic digester metagenome | isolation source: active sludge of municipal wastewater-treating anaerobic digesters | place: USA | collected 2015-01-23 ... | reverse complement strand
GACCATCGTGTTCCTCGTGCGCAAGGGCAACCCCAAGGGAATCAAGGATTGGGAGGATATCGCCAAGCCTGGCATCAACGTTGTGACGCCTAACGTCCGCACCTCCGGAGGTGCGATGTGGAATATCGCGGCTATCTATGGCGCCGTGCTGCGGGGCAAGACCTCGCTCGCGGCCGACAAGGCCTCCGCTTCCGACCTGATGAAGAGGATATTGGCGAATGTGAGCGTCATGGACAAAGGTGCTCGCGAATCGCTCATCACGTTCGAGCAAGGCGTCGGTGACGTCGCGATTACCTATGAAAACGAAGTGATCGCGGCCAAGCGTGCTGGACGTAGCTACGACTACGTGATTCCGCGTGCGACGCTGCTCATCGAAAACCCAGTGGCCATTGTGACCGCGGTAGCCAAGAAGCACGGCACGCTCGATTTGGCCCAAGAGTTTGTGGCCTATCTGAGCACTGCGGATGCCCAACGGGCGTTTGCCGAGTTTGGCTATCGTCCAGTGCTGGAGAGCGTCAAAGCGGAGCACCAGGCAAGTTTTCCGGCAGTGGAAGATCTGTTTACCGTGCGCGATTTGGGCGGTTGGGACACACTGCAGACCGAGCTGTTTCAACCTGGCGCGCTGTACGAGCAGGCCATCAAGAAGTGAGTCCCGAGGCCGCACCCGCGGTGTTGCGGCCGGCCCGTCAGCCGCTGCCGTGGGATGAGTACCTACTGCGCGGCCTCTTTGGCGGCGAGCTTGTGCTCGTGGTGTTGGTGCCGCTTCTGGCGCTTTCCGCGCTGAGCTTGAATGGTGGTGTCACAGGTTTTGTGCGCGCCATCGTGGCGCCGACAGCGTTACGAGCCTTGTGGTTGACCCTCTGGACCTCGTTGTGCGCAGCCACGATCAACGCGTTGCTTGGGACGATGTTGGCGTGGGTGCTGACCCGCTATCGCTTTTTTGGGCGCGGACTTTTAGCCAAGGTTATTGACCTGCCCTTTTCGTTGCCGACGCTCGTTGCTGGCGTGATGATTGTGGCGTTATTGGGGCCACAATCGTGGTTGGGCAGCGTCCTCACCGCGATGGGGATGCCGATCGCCTATGCGGCGCCGGGTATTCTGATTGCGCTCTTGTTTGTGACGCTTCCCATCGTTGTGCGCGCGGTTGAGCCGGTGCTACTCGCGCTCGACCCCGCTGAAGAGGAGGCCGCGGCGATGCTGGGGGCCTCACGGTTGCAAACATTTCGACGCGTCATTTTTCCGAGCATTCGCGGTGCGGTGTTGACCGGCTCCATTCAAACCTTGGCGCGCGCGTTGGCTGAGTTCGGGGCCATCGTGGTTGTCTCTGGTAACATCGCGGGCCAAACGTTGATGGCGCCGGTGTACATCTACGGCGAGGTGGAGGGCGGCGAGCTGGGTGCTGCATCTGCCGTGTCTACGTTGTTGCTGTTGCTCGCGGTGGTGTTGCTGCTTTTACGCAAGTCGCTTGATACGCGGGTGCGTCGTGTCTGAGGCGCCTGACCATCGTCAGGTACCGGTCGGCGGCGAGTGGGGCCTCGTCAGTGTGGCTGCTGGCTACGTGACACTGCTGGTGCTGGTACCGTTGGTCGCGCTGGCGGTGTCGGTGGTGCATACGGGAGTCGGAGCCGTATTGATCGAGCTTTGGCAGCCGGCGGCTCGTCAGGCGTGGCTTACGAGCCTGCTATTGGCAGCGATCGCGGTGCTTATCAACGCGCCGCTCGGCGTGATCGGCGGCTTGGTGTTGGTGCGCCATAAGTTCTGGGGGCGCCGGGTGTTAGACGTTCTCGTGGATTTGCCGCTGTCGGTGTCGCCGGTGATGAGTGGCTTGGCGATTATTGCGGTGTTCGGACGCGAAGGCTTCATGCGTCCAGTGTTGGATGTGTTATCGCTGCAAGTCACCTATGCCTTCCCGGCGTTGGTGATCGCCACGGTGTTTGTAACGCTCCCATTCGTGGTGCGCGAGGTGGGCTATGTGCTTACCGAGCTAGGCGATTCGGAGGAGCTTGCGGCCGCTACGTTGGGGGCTTCAAGCTGGCAGACTTTTTGGCGGGTGACGCTGCCGAAGATTCGCCGCGGCCTGGGTTATGGCTTGAGTCTGACGTTGGCGCGCGCGTTGGGGGAATTTGGCGCGGTGTTGATGGTGGGTGGTGCGATTGCCGGGAAGACCGGCACGGCCACCACGTTCATTTATGCGGCGTTTGAAGAGCGACGCGAGGGCGTGGCCTTTGGTTTGGCGCTGATGCTGGGGCTTGTGAGCGTCTTGGTGCTCACGGCGGTGGAGAGCCGTCATCGGGTAAGGAAACCGCTATGATTAAGGTCGAGCATCTGCACAAGCGCTTCGGCGGCTTCGTCGCGGTGGATGACGTCAGCTTCGAGGTGGGCGCCGGGGAGCTCGTAGCCCTGCTTGGGCCTTCAGGCGGTGGCAAGAGCACAATTTTAAGGATTATCGCTGGGTTAGAGCAGGCCGATGCTGGTCAGGTGACCCTCGCGGGCGAGGTGGTCGATCACCTGCATGCGCGTGCGCGACGGATCGGCTTTGTGTTTCAGCACTATGCGTTATTCCGTCACATGACCGTGGCCCAAAACATCGCGTTCGGTCTGGCTGTGCGCAAAGCGCCACTGGAGGCACAAGCGCGGCGCGTGGATGAACTGTTGCACATCATTGGTTTGAACGGCTTAGGCGGACGCTATCCCGACGAGCTTTCCGGGGGGCAGCGGCAGCGTGTGGCCTTGGCCCGAGCGCTGGCGCCTGAACCCAAGCTGTTGCTTTTGGACGAGCCGTTTGGCGCCGTGGATGCCAAGGTGCGCGAGGAGCTGCGCCGGTGGTTGCGGCGCATGCATGACGATTTGCATGTCACGTCGATCTTTGTCACCCACGATCAAGAAGAAGCGTTCGCTCTTGCCGACCGCGTGGTGATTATTCACAACGGACACTTGGAGCAAAACGGCGCGCCGCTGGAGATCCTCGATAACCCCAACTCTGAGTTTGTCGCGCGTTTTTTGGGCGAAGTGAACGTCTACGATGCCACCGTAAAAAATGGCGAGGCCTGGGTGGGCAACGTGTTGCATGTGCCGGTGGCAGGTTACGAGGACGGCGACCGGCTGCGGTTGGTGGTGCGCGCCTATGATTTGAAATTCTGGCGTGAAGACCCTGGGGTGGCCACCGTGAAGCGCGTACAGTTCTTCGGCGATCGCGCTCGTGTTGAGGCGGTGATGGATGACGGCCAAGCGATCTTCTCGCAGTTCCCGCGTCGCTCCAGCTTGCTCAAAGGCGTCGAAGCGGGCTGCCGCATCTTCATTGAAGTGACGTTGGCACGGGCGTACCCGGTGGAGGCGGCCTCCGCCTAAGCCTCGCGGTACTTCGCCCGCAGCCCGCTGTTGACGTTACCTAGTAGGACATGTCAGGGAAGCGGCCGATGACCACGACCGACCCGTTTGCCGGCCTACGTGCGCAGTTGAACGAGAGCACCGATTGGCCCGCGCCGTACATGTTCAAGTGGGTAGCGCCTGCAGAGCTCGTGCCGCACATCGAGGCGCTGCTCGGGGGGGCCACGGTTTCAAAACGGTCCTCGAAAAACGGTCGCTACGTGGGGGTGACTGCTACCCTGACGATGCCCTCGGCCGATGCCGTGATAGCCCTGTATGAACAGGTGGCCAAGCTGCCTGGCGTCTTGTCGTTATAGTTCGTTGTCCGACCGACGGCGGCGGTGCGACGTGGCTCGCCAGCTCGTTAGCGATTGGTTGACGTAGGCGCGCTTACGGGGTCGCGCGGAAGCGTAGGCGGCTAACTGTTGATACCTTCCGACCAACTCTTAATGGCTTTGCCCTCTAAATTGAATAGGCGCAGCTGTTGCGGATGCATCGTGCTGCGCCACGCGGTATCAAAATAGGCGCCGGCCAAGTAGCCCACCACCGTGTGATCGGTCGCAGAGCGATAGACTGAGTAAATCGCGGTCTTCACGTTGTTAACGACGGTCTTGCGGCCACGCACGGTCATGTGGCCGTGCTCCTTCGCTGCCATCTCGTTAAGCCACGCGCGCACACCACATCGGGCACGCGGATTTACCTCGTGCAGGCCGATCCAGGCCCCCCCTTCAGGTTCACGGATACCGGAGGCTGAAAAATCCCAAACGAGGGCCTGCTCGGTGGTTTTACGTACACCTTGAGGGTGATGATTAGCAGCATGAATATGCATGATCGTGGCTCCCAAAAACTTGGTTACCGTAAGTATCGACATGGTTGACTGTCAGTTGCGTCAACGGGTTGGGGCGTTGTCAGGAATTTTGATGGTTGTTTGTTTTTGTAAATAAAATCAATGAGTTGTCGTTATTGCCGTGGCTCAATATAGTGCCGGCTATCGCCCTGTCGGCGCGCACCCTTTCACGGTTGGGGGAGGCGCCGTTGGGGTTGGCCTCTGCGCTTGCGCCTCCCCTGTCATGGGCACGAATAGCACGTCGAAAGCAGTGCGCGTTACCAAGTCGTGCTCGGTCCGTTCGACCACCTTGAGTTCTTGGAATAGCTCGCCCACCGGAATCACCAAACGGCCGCCGATTTTGAGTTGCTGCAAGAGTGGCGCTGGAATTGTTTTTGGGGCTGCCGTGACGATGATGCCATCAAACGGTGCTTGTTCGGGCAGCCCGCCAAAGCCATCGCCGCAAATGACTTTGACGTTCTGATAGCCCAACGCTTGGAGCAGGGCGGCAGCCCGCATCGCCAACGCCGGGACAATTTCTATGCTGTAGACCTGATGTACCAAGCGCGCGAGGACCGCGGCCTGGTAGCCTGAGCCTGTGCCGATCTCCAACACCACGGGGTCGGGTTGTCGCTGCAATAGCTCGGTCATCGCCGCCACGACATACGGCTGCGAAATGGTTTGCCCTAGGCCTATCGATAGTGGGTAATCTTGGTAGGCGTGCTCTTGGTACGCCTGGGGTACGAAGCAATGCCGCGGTACCGCGCCCATGGCTTGCAGGACGCCGGGATCACGGATGCCCCGCGGCAGGAGTTGCTCCATCACCATCTGGGAGCGTTCGACCTGACGGGCAGCGGTCGGCACAGGGGCGCCAGGAGACGCGCTGGTCTCTGATGTGATGCCTGTGATCATCGTGAGCATCTCCCGGGCGCAGACATGGGCTTGCTGCGACCTCATCGCCTTGGATTATAGACTCGCAGGCTGGCACGCGTCGGGGCCACTGCGACAAGCGCCAAGCTTGGTTCGAGCTGTCAAGCTTATGGGAGGACACTCTGAGTCAGCAGTAATTGCACCAAATACGCCGCTCAGGTGAATACCCGATTGACCGTGGGCCCAGCGGTGCGCATAGAGAGTGCTAAATGATTTCAGGGGTGGGGGCTTGCGTGTTTGGCGCGATTTCATTCGTGCTCGCTGCAGATGACAGTGCGACTGCGGCTGGCGCCTATGAGACCGTCGTCACCGCGCCAACGGTGAGCGTCGAAGAACTCGACGACGAGCGTGCGACTAGCACCGTGTCGCGCAAAGAATTGGAGCGCCGCTTGCCGCGCTCGACCCCGGACGCCTTGCGCTACGAACCCGGGGTATTCATTCAGCAATCAGGCCATGGGCAAGGCTCGGCATTCATTCGTGGGCTCACCGGGCAGCAGACGCTGATCTTGTTTGATGGCATTCGCGTCAATAATTCCACCTTTCGCCAAGGGCCGAACCAATATCTGTTCACGTTGGACCCGTACACGGTGCGTAGCATTGAGGTGCAGCGGGGCGGTGGCTCAACGCGTTGGGGCTCCGATGCCTTAGGCGGTGTGATCGATGCCCGTCCGATAGAGCCGACCTGGATCGAGACGGGGGCGCGGATCGAGCCGCGCTTGTTTGCTCGGGGCACCACCGCCGACTCCGAGCGCGGGGGGCGGGTGCAAGCAGATGCCAGCGGCAAGACGCCGTGGGGCAAGACGGTGGGTTTTGTTGGTGGCCTGGGCGGCCGGCGAGTGGGGCTTTTGCACGGACCACCGGTGCTAAACCCCAACCCCAACACCGACGCGGGTGCGTTGCCGTGGGTGCCGGCTTATGAGGGGTATAACCCCCTCCTCGAATCTTACTCGGAGCAACCGAAGCTGCGCACCCAACTCGGAACCGGCTTCGACGAGCTCACCGCAGATGGCCGGTTGGTGCTGCGCCTGAGTGCGAACGAGGAACTGACCTTTGCGGGCTATCTCTATCGTGAATACGACGCGCCGCGCACCGACCAATGTCCACCGCCGACCGGGCGTTACGACGAGTGCCTGACGTATGAAGAGCAGTTTCGTCATCTCACCTATGGCGCATGGGAGCGTCGCAATTTTGCCGGCATTGCGCGGGCGCGACTGACCGTGTCGTGGCAGCAACAACACGAGAAGCGGCGTTTGGATCTCACCTCGGGGAATCTGGTCGGCTATGGCCTCGACGACGTGAACACGCTGGGGATAGCTGCACATGCCAACCTGCAGCCATGGGAGCTTTCAGCCGAGGCAAGTCTGCAACTGAGCGTGGGGGCCGATAGCTATCTGGATTGGCTTGGCTCGACAGCGACGCAAACCTACACCGATACCGGGGACGTCAGACGCGCCAGCCGCGGCCAGTATCTCGACGGCTCGCGCTACCTTTATGGGGGTGCCTATGTCGACCTGGTCGCCGACCTGGGGTCGATTTGGCGGGGCACGTTTGGCGTGCGGCCGGCATGGAGTCTCGCCGAGGCCTCGGGTGACCCGGAATCCGGCACGCAAGCGATTCACCGGCGCTGGTTTCCGGTCGTCGGTCACGCCGGCATCGCAGCGCAAGTGAACCCGCCATTGGCCGTGCTGTTTAATTACGACAACTCCTTTCGGGCACCCAACCTGGATGACTTGACCTCGCGACAACAAACCGGGCCTGGCTTCCAGTTCGAGAATCCGAATCTCAGACCCGAGCGCGCCCATACCTTTGAGCTCGGCGGGCGCTGGCGTAGCCGGTGGCTTGTGGCCGACCTCTGGCTGTTTGAAACGTTGTTGCAGGACAACATTGTCAAAGTCGTGGACAACGACGCCGTTTGTCCTGTGGAGACGCAGCAGTGCTCCTCCGCGACGTCGAAGATCACGCTTGTGAATGCCCCATCGACCTCCGAGATCCGGGGTGTCGAAGGGGCGGTAAAGCTGATTTTTCCAGGGCGCGTATCGCTGCGGGCCACGCTGGCCTACGCCCGGAGCGAAGGTCCGAGGGTGGGGGATGCGGTTGTTGGCGGTGAGGCCGCTACGCTTGGGAGTCGGGTGCCGCTGTCACGCACGCCGCCTGTCAACGGCACGGCCGAGCTGCAATGGACGCACAAAAGCGGCATCAGTGTGGGCTCCGCCTTGCAATGGGCCCGTACGCAAAAGCGGTTGGCCGCCGTCGACAATGCGGACGGTCGCATCCCCAAGTATGGTACGCCCGGTTTCGCGGTGGTTCATCTGCGCGGCAGCTACCGGCTCGGCCCCGAGCTCATGATAGCGGTGGTGTTGGAGAATCTCTTTGATTCTCCGTATCGATTCCACGGCTCAAGCGTCAATGGCGCGGGGCGTGGTTTGATTGTGCAATTGCAGGCGGCGCACGCTTTTGTGAGTCGTGATGAAACCCAAGGAGGGGAGTTCTAATGAAACAAGAGTTTGCACATTGGCTAGCAGCGGTAGCCATTTTTTTTGTGGCTGCGTGCGGCAGTGACGACGATCCCATGACGGTCGAGACGCCGACCTGTCAATATGATAGCGGCCTCAACGGCCTTGAGTGCGCGGGCGCGACCTACACCGAAGTCCTCACGGCATGCACGCCAGAGGCGACCGATTATCAACCGCGCAACGGCGTCGCTGGCGCCAATGGTTGGCCGACCTGCATCTCCGACGACAATGTCTATCACTTGGTGGGGGACAGCATGCCTTCGGCCGCCGCGCGCTCGATCGCGTTCGAGTCGATGGGCCAAAAACTCTGGAAGAATCCCTGTGCGCCTAGCAAGGAGGAGTTTCTTTCGGCGCGCGACGACTATTCGGTCGCCGAAGGTTTGGCCTCACGTGTCGCGCGGCGTCAGGACATCAGCTACCCCGAGGTTCCGGGCGCCGACAAGTTCGCTTGTTCGAGTGAGGGTATCCCCGAGGCCTATCCCGACCGCTGCGCCGGCCCTGCCAAGTTGAAGCCGATCATTGACGATGCGTTTGTCAAAGGCATCGGCCAGCAACAGCCGGTGGTGCAGGCGGCACGCATCGAGGCGGCGTTGCTGTGGTTCTTCTATTTGTCGTTGCCCTCCGAAGTTTGGACGTGTGGATTCAGCAACATTCGTGATTGTGATTCGGCGGTAGGTTACTACACGCAGTTGTCCGCGCGCGGCGCTCCGACAGGATTGGCTCGCTACGTTGCGGCCTTGGGTCCTGAGACTCATAACCGCATCTACGATGGCTTGCTGGCCGTGCGTTGTTGGCGTGACGTCGACTCCGAGATGCCGGCGACGGCAGGGGCATCCTATTATGACTTGGCGCAGGCGCAGTTAGATCGTGCGGCGTTGCGCGGTATCGCCCTCATTGTGCGTGAGCGAATCGGCAAGATTGGCTGCGTAACCGGCGAAGCCCAACAGGCCCAAATTGAGTTCACCAAGGTGTTGGGTGGCTTGCTCAACCACGCCGCCAGCAGCGTGGATGCGACCATGGCTGAAACATTGAAGGCGTACACCGATGCGCCAAGCACTGATGCCGCAGCGATCACGAATGCTCAGGAGGCGTTAGATCAACTGTTTGATTGCCCCTGATAGCCTACAGTCGCGTCCCGTCGTTGTCGCGCCGCCACTGGGCCACTCAGTGGTCGCGACTGCCAATGCCAACACGCGCCAAGCCAAGCGGCTCAAAGGTTCGTAACGTGATACCTTTGCTGTTGGGCACGAGTTGCTCTGCACCCGGTTGTGGGGTTTCCTGAGATCTGGAACACAGCGGGGAGAGCAATAACCAAGGGAACGTGATGGCGTCGTATCGATTACAGGATCCAGAGCGCGGCATTTTGGGGCCGGTGAGCTTTGCCACCGTGTGTGATTTGCTGCGCACCGCGGTGGCTGGCGCTGACATTCGGATTTCGCGGGACAGCGGCCCCTTCATGCCGGTGGCGAATTTGGCTGAGGTCGCGACGGCGGTGGGGGCGGGTCAACCGCTGACCCCTGTGCGTTATGGTAACCTCGAAACCGAAGGGGTCTTGGCCGTGCTCGCAGAGCTCGCGCGCGAGCGGGATAGCGCGTTGTTGGTGGTCGAGGACGGGCCGATCCGCAAAGATGTGTACATCGTGGATGGTCGTATTGTCTTTTCGACTTCCAACGTGCCTGCGGAGCGGTTGGGCCAGTACCTCATTCTCAAAGGCATTCTGTCTCCCGAAGATCTACAGGTTGCCTTGGAATCGATGCACACAGACGGCAATCGTTTGGCTGAAACGTTGGTGCGCCTGGGACTCGTGGACAGCGAAGAAATCGCCGGTGCGCTGCACGACCAGCTGGTGGGACGATTGATTGAGCTTGCGTGTTGGCGCAAAGGAAGCTTCGAGCTTTTTCGCGGCGCTTATGCTGGGGACGACGATAGTGCAGCGGTGACCGTGATGGAGCTGGCTCGGCATCTGATCGACGAGCTCCCTGAGGAATATGTGCTGCCCGGGCTGCGCACGATGTTGCCGCTCGTGCCCGTGGTGCAGGCGCAACATCTGCTTGAGCCACTGTCGTTGAACGATATCGAATCTGCGGTGGTCGTTGCGATGAACGCCAACGTCACGGGTACGGAGCTTCTTAAGAGCGCAGAGCGCGACGCCGAGGTGCGCAGACGTACGCTGGCCCTGTTATATGTGCTGACCCAGACGGGCATCGTGGCTTGGTTTGAATCTCGCTAGCGTGCGTTAAGGAGATGTGCGCGATGGTAACCCGTCCCCCCAAGGACGAGCTGGTGACGTCAGGCGCGACGCGCTCGCCGGCAGGTTTGGGCATAGGCAGTGCATTGCCAACCCAAGAGCCGCAGGGGCGCTCGCTGGTGGAGCAGCGCGCTGATTTGCAGCGTACTATCTATGAGTTGGATGGTACCCTCCGCTACATGGGGTCTGCACATCCGCAGCGATTGGCCTGTGAGGCTAAGTTGCAGCAACTCAAATTGATGCTGCAGCAGGTCGAGGCGGCGCTGAAGCTTACCGGCCGCTAGCGGAGGCTTGGCCCACAAACGTTCGCAGCTGGGTCAGCAGGGCGTCGGCCGCTGGCTCTAGTGGTGGCTCTTGCCGAGTCTTTTCCTGAGGATCTACGCTCAAGTCGAAGGCATGCACGGTTTCCCGGTCGAACGACACAGACGGGAAGAACTCCTTCTTTTTGGCTGTGCGCAGGTACCAGGCTTCATCGGCGGGGCGCTGCCAGATCACTTTGGTGCGGCCATCGAAGGCCATTTGTCGGTGGATCCCGAACTCATTGTACTCGCTGATCACCACGGGGGACGTCGCCGGCGCATCGAGGAGTGAGCGCCCCAACAGGCCATCTTGCTTCGCGCCAGCCAGCGCTGCCACGGTCGCGCTGATATCAATGGTTTGGGTGAGACGAGAATCAACCCCAGGTTTGAACCGGGGGCCCACGGCAATGAGCGGGACGTGGACGACCTCTTCCCAAAATTGGTGCGCATGCAGGTAGAAGCCGTGCTCGCCAAAAGCCTCGCCATGGTCGGCAGTGATGATCAGGTTGGTGTGCTCGCGCAGTCCCAGCTTATCAAGGCCGGTCACCAGTTGACCCACAGCCTGATCAGCGTAGCGCACGCCCGCGTCGTACACCGCGCGCATCGAGAAGCGTTCGTCGGCGGGATAATCGTTGTCGTACTCCCAGCGCGCATGGCGCCGGATTTTGCCCTTGAAGTCGCCCAAGAAGATCGCCTCCAACTCAGGCGGCGCTTGGTAGGGGTCATGCGGGTCGACCAGGAACAGAAATAGGAACTGGCGGTCATGAGGGCTCTTCGCCAAGAAGTCGAGCACCCGGGCAACGATGAATTCACCGGTCGGCAAACCGTTGTAGGTCTTGCCTCGTTTGTCTTTGGTGTAGGTACGGGTCGGATCTTCAAAGAGATCGAAGCCACGTTGCAATCCGGCCAAGGAGCCGCCATTGCCATTGGCCGTGAAGCCGGCGGTGTACCAGCCAGCTGCTTTCACTCGTTCTGCCAAGGTTGTTACATCGGCCGGCAACAGGCTGGTCTCGGTTTCGGTGCGGTGACGTGAGGCGTTCAAACCGGTCAGCAGGCATGTGGTGGAGGGACGAGTCCATGGGGCGTTTGCATAGGCACGGGTGAACAGTGTGCCCTGTTTGGCTAACGTATCAAGGTTGGGCGAGGTCGGACGACCGTAGCCATAGGCGCCCAGCGCATCGGCTCTTAGCGCGTCGATGAAAATGACAAGGGTGAGTTCTTTGGCCGTGGACGTAGGGGTCGGTGCGGCGACGGAGAGAGACATCAGGAGTATCAGGTTCTGCATGCCGCCATGATGCGGAGGCATGCGCGCGCGTCAAGAATTTGGTCCGCGGCTTTTTTTTGCATGGACAAGCCCCGTGCTAGCGTTTTGCACGATGAAACATGGCTGGCTCATCTGTGGCGTTCTGGCGGCGTGTGGACAGCCCGAGGCGCGTACGGTCACCAGCGTGGCCGCACCCGCAGAGTCGCCGCGCGTCGTCGTGCCGCCCGCCAAGAGCATCATCCTCATTACAATCGATACATTGCGAGCTGATGTGCTGGGCTACGCGGGTGGCGCAGCGGTGACCCCAGTGTTGGATGATTTGGCCCGGCGCGGTTGGGCGTTTGACCGATGCTACGCCAACTCGATGCTCACCAACCCCTCGCATGCAAGTCTGATGACTTCAGTGTATCCGCGCGATCACGGCGTTTACGACAACGAAAGTGGCATTGCCGATGGTGTGCGTACGCTGGCTGCGTCCATGCAGCGGCAAGGGCGACGCACCACCGCCATTGTTAACTTTCCGCACCTGAATCCCGAGGTGGCAAACCTAGGTCAGGGTTTCGAGCGCGTCATTCCTGCGGCGCGCATCGAGCGCCGAGCCGACGACACGGTAAAGCTGGCGTTGAGCGCGATCGACGAGTTTGATCCCGGTGAGGAGTTTTTCGTGTGGCTGCATTTTTCGGATCCACACGCCCCCTATGATCCCACCGCGGAGCATGCACCCCGCCCGGTCACGCTGGCGCATCCCACACCAATGGCGACCGCCGCGCAGCACGCACCCAGCTTCCAAAAGAAGAACGTCTGGTTCAAAGAGGTGTTCAAAACCGTCAAGACTGCCGAAGAGCTGCAAGCTCGCTATGTGGCCGAGGTCGAGGGGGTTGATGCAGCCTTGGCGCGGCTGTTGGCCGGACTCAACCAACGCCAGCGGGCCGAGCGCACGACCTTGGTGGTCACCTCGGACCATGGTGAGAACTTTGGTGAGCATCAGCTCTACTTCAATCATGGCGGCCTGTATCAAACGGCGGTGCACGTACCGCTCATCGTCGCGGTGCCAGGAGCCACGCCGATGCGTATTGCTGGCCAAGTTGAGCAGGTCGATGTCACTCCAACGTTGCTGGAGTTGGTGGGGGCGCCACGCTGGGAGCCGATGCGCGGCCACAGCTTGGTGGGACTTGTGGCCGGACGCGAGCCACCGCGTGAGTTTGTTTTTAGCGAACATATGCTCGGGCAGCTGGTGGCGGTTCGCGGCCACGGCGGCACGCTCATCCTTCACCGAAAAACGTCAGCACAATTTCCGAGTTATCGCTTCGTGGCGGGACGTCGGGAAGTGTATGACACGAGCAGCGACCCTGACGAGTTGCACGACGTTGGCCCGGAAGGGCCGCTGTACGACACCCTGCAAGCGGCGCTGAATACCTATTTGGAAGCTGGTCTCAACCTCGTGGCCCGACCGAGCTTGTTAAGCGATCGCGAGTCGCTCAAACACCTGGGCTACGTCGAGTAACTACCCCGATGAGTCGCGTTGTCCTGTTGTTCCTGCTTTGCCTTGGGGCCTGTGCCTCACCCACCACGCCCGCTGAGAATCCGCCGGCTGTAGCGCTCTCCGATGTAGGTAGCAGCGGCGCATCGCGGCTTAGTGGTGGTGATGCGGTGTCCGAGCTGGAACCCGCGTCCGCGCGTCCGGGGTTAGTCATCCTCGCCGACCAACCGTTCCCTGCAACGGTGTTGGAGCCGCCGGTTGGCACCGACGCAAGTGTAGTGCGCCGGGCGGTTATTGCGCTGCACGCCGAGCATCCCGAGGAGGCCTTGAAGCTGCTTGCTGGAATGGACACGGGTGCGGCGAAACTCGTGCAAGCGCGCGCCTTCCGGGCGTTAGGGCAATTTGACGCCGCCGAAGCCGCGCTCATCGTGGCTCGCGAGGATGCACCATTGCTGTCGCTTGTGGAGCTAGAATCCGGGCAGGTGGCCATGGCCCGTGCCGACTTGAAGAGCGCCGAAAGTGCCTGGCGTCTGGTGATGACAGGCAGCGACGTGAGCCTGAAGCGTCGGATCGTGCTGGCGTACGCGGAGCTGTTGTCGCACGCAAATCCGCTGGAGCTTTTGACCCAGGCGGCTGGCTGGGAGTCGCTCTTGGATGTCGACGACCTAGATGCCAAAGGGCGCTTTTTGGAAGCTGTGGCAATGGCTCACGTGGCCGCGGGACAACCCTTTGAGGCCGCCGAGCTGCGCTTGCGCCGGTTCTTGGAAGAGCCGGTGTCACTGCTGACGCCCGAACAACCTCCCAAGGAGTTGCCCGCCACGCCGCTGCAATTGCTGACGCGCGCCGAGTTGCTGCTTGAGAAGAATCGCAATGAGCGTGCGGTGGCAGCGTTGGACGCGTTGGCTGATGGCTCGCTCAACCAAGATGAGCGTTGTCGGAAATTGTTTGCGCTGGGGCTTTCGAAACGTAAGTTGCACCTTTATGGTGGCGCTGAACACTACTTCACCGACGTCACCAAGAGCTGCGCCGACCCGGCCCTGGTCAAGCGCGCGATGTACCTGAACGCCAAGGTCGTCTCGATTGCCGAGGGCTTGCAGGCGGTCCCGATCATCGAAAGCTTCGCAAAGCGTTTTGCCGCGTCGAGCATGGTGGACGACATGCTGTTTTGGGCCGGCGACCTTTACCAGCGCCGTAAACGCTTTGCTGAGGCCGAAGGTTACTTCACGCGTATCGAGAATCTGCCTGAAAAGGGTGACCATTGCGGTGAAGCGCGCTGGCGCTTGGCGTGGATGAGCTACCGGCGTGGCAATCTGGTGGAGGCACGAGAGCGGCTCTTGCGCCTGCTGGAACGCGATGGCTGCGTGGATAACCGCTTTGAGCGGGCGCGCGCCCACTATTGGCTCGGTCGCCTGAGCGTGCTCGCGAAGCAACCAACGCTCGCGGCGACCCATTTCCAAGATGCGATGGTGGCCGAACCCTTGGGCTACTATGCCCAACTCGCGTTGACCGAGTTGTTTCAAACTGCACCCGAGGTCGCCCGACGTCAGGTGGCCGAGCTCTACGTGCCGCAGGCTGGTGCTTGGCCCCTGGTGTGTGCCGGCTCCCTGGCCTCTGAGCCAGAATTTATGCACGCCCTAGAATGGTTGCGGCGCGGCCTGACCGAGGATGCGGCGTTGGGGCTATTGGCCCTGGGCGCGCCGAACTCGAAAGTGGTGGGCGTAGCGCAAGCGCAGGCGTTGGGGGTGGAAACCAAGGGCAGCGCGCTCAAGGATGTGGCCGCACACTTGCCGGGCACAAGCTGCGGCGCCAACGATCCCCGGTTGCTGCTGGCGTTGTTGCTCGATCGCGCAGGCGCTTACGGCAAAGCTCATTGGCGCTTGCGTACTGATTTCGCGGAGGTCTTGGCCAACGCGCCGACGCCGGCCACGAGTGCGGTGTGGGTGGCGGCCTATCCGTTGGCATTTCGGGATTTTGTGGCTGCCGGAGAGGCCGAGGGGGGAGTGCCAGAGTTGTTCTTGCAGGCGCTGTGTCGTGAGGAGAGCGCTCTGGATCCCCAGGCCGTCAGCTGGGCCGGGGCGTATGGGTTGACACAGCTGCTTCTGGCAAGCGCCAAAGGTGCTGGGCGGTTTCTCAAACCGCCGGTGACAGTGACGCGCGCCGAGGAGTTGTTGGAGCCGGCGTTAAGCGCGCGCTTGGGGGGGGCCCTGTTGGGATCGTTGCTGAAGCGTTTTGCCGGCCACCCAGGTTTGGCTCTCGCGGGCTACAACGCGAGCGAGAGCACCGCCGATACCTGGTGGAGCCGCCACCAGGGACAGCGCTTTGATGAGTTTGTCGAGGAGATCACCATCAAGGAGACGCGCGGCTACGTGGCGCGGGTGCTCAAGACGTGGGGCATTTATCGCTTCATGTATGCGAGTCAGCCGCCGACCTTGCCGGTGGCGGAGACGCTGCCTAACAAGCCAGGCGTGCACCCTTAACCTGCCTCCGAGGTCACACGATGGCCGGGCACAAAACGTCGTTCGTCTTCCGGGAGGCCAGCGCGGGTGAGGATGAAGCCCTGCGGCGCTTGTGGCGCGAGACGCCCATGGCAGGGAGCATTGCATTAGCGTTTGAGCGAGAGCCATCGGTGTTCTTGGCCGCAAGCTTGATGGGAGATCTTCATCAGACCCTGGTGGCCCTGGATGAACACGGCCATGCGCGAGCCTCGGCAAGCCGTGCGGAGCTTTCAGCGTACGTAAATGGTGTCCCGGAGTTGTTGGGCTATTTGAGCGAGCTGCGCGTGCATCCGAGCGCGCGGCAGCAGCGGCGCCTGCTCTTGGATGGCTGGGCCCATCTGCGCGAGCTGCACAGACGCGCGGGCGTGCAGCTGTATGTCACGACGATCTTCGCCGACAACCAATTGGCGCGACGCATGCTAGAGCGGAATCGACCCGGTTGGCCGGTGTATTTGCCCCGGGAGCGGTTGGCTACGTTGGCGGCGCTACCGCGCCTCGTTGCGGCACCCCTGCCTCAGGGCATCATGGTGCGGCAAGCGCTGCCGAGCGACCGCGCCGGGCTGCTTGAGTGCTTGGCGCGTAATCATGCGCGCTATCAGTTTGCGCCGGTGTGGACGGAGGCCACACTCACGGGGCATCCGCGCAGCCGTGGTCTCGACTTTAGTGATTTTACCATCGCGCTGCGTGACCAACGGGTTGTGGGTGTGCTCGCGATCTGGGACCAACAAGCATTCAAGCAGACCATCGTGCACGGCTATCATGGCGCGATGACCGCGTTGCGGCACGTCTGGAATATGACGACGGCACTGAGCCATTGGCCGCGCTTACCAGCACCTGGGCAAGCGTTATCGCACGCATACTTGTCGCACCTCGCCGTAGACGACGACGCGGCACCGGTCTTCTTGGCCTTGTGCCGACATGCGCTGTCGCGCCGCCGACCGTTCGAGTACCTGACCTTCACGCTGTCGGAGCGCCACCCCTTGTTGGCAGTGGCGGAAGCTGCGTTTCGTCACCTGCGCTACGACAGCATCCTATACGCGGTGCATCTGGGGGATGGGGCGCGCGAGGTGGCGCGCTTGGATACTCGGCCGGCCTACCTCGAAGCGGCAATTCTCTAGGTTTCCCCCGCTATTTCATCGATTCTGTGGTTCTGGCATAGCTTGAGAAGTCGCGCCCGTACCTACGGTAGGCGCCTTACAAGGAGTTTTTGCATGAGCGCCGTCATCGCCACTATCCGCGCCGAGCAAACCCGCTATCTGCATCAATTGTCTGAGCTTTTGCGGCTGCCCTCGGTAAGCACCGACGCCAGCAAGAAAGCCGAGATTGTGCGCACGGCCGAGTGGATGAAGGCCCGGTTGCTTAGCGCCGGTTGCACGACGGCCGAGGTGATCGCCACCGATGGTCACCCGATCGTGTACGGCGAATGGCTAGGCGCCCCCGGCAAGCCCACGCTGCTTGTGTACGGGCACTACGACGTCCAACCTGCTGAACCACTCGACAAATGGATCTCACCACCGTTTGAGCCCACCATCCGCGATGGCCGCATCTATGCGCGCGGTGCCTCCGATGACAAAGGGCAGGTGGTGATCCATATCAACGCGCTGGAAGCGCACCTGAAGACCCATGGCAGCGTGCCGGTGAATCTGAAGTTCCTGATTGAGGGCGAGGAAGAGATTGGTTCCCCGTCACTTCCAGCTTTCGTGGCGGCCAACCAACAGCGTTTGCGCTGCGACGCGGTGGTGGTCTCGGACACGGCGATGTTCTCCAAGGATCAACCATCTATTACCTACGGCCTGCGTGGCCTGGTCTATTTGCAGGTCGATCTGTTCGGTACCCACGGCGATCTGCACTCCGGTAGTTTTGGCGGCGCGGTGGTGAATCCGGCGATGGCGCTGGCATGGCTTCTGGGCAAGCTGAAAGATGAGAAAGGCAAGATCAAGGTACCAGGGTTCTACGACAACGTCGTGAAGCTGACGGCTGCCGAGCGCCGAGCCTTTAAGTCGCTGAAACATAGCGATGCCAAGTTCAAGCGCGACCTCGGCGCACCGGAGCTGTTTGGCGAAGCGGGTTTCACCACGCTCGAACGTATTTGGGCGCGCCCAACGCTCGACATCAACGGCCTATGGGCGGGCTTTACCGGCCAAGGGGCCAAGACGGTTATTCCGGCCGAGGCGCACGCCAAGCTGTCAATGCGGTTGGTGCCTAACCAAACACCTGCAGAGATCACGAAGAAGGTCACGCAAGCGATTAAAAAGCTGGCGCCTAAGTCGGTGCGCGTAGAGGTGCAAAATCTGCACGGTGGTGATGGCTGGTTGGCACCCACGGAGCATCCGGCGTTGGCGGCTGCCAGTCGGGCGGTGAAGCAGGCGTTTGGCAAAACGCCGGTGTTTGTGCGCGAAGGCGGCTCTATTCCAATCGTGGCCAACTTCGCCCGGGTTCTAAAAGTGCCATGCGTGTTGTTGGGGGTTGGACTCAACGATGACAACCTGCACGCCCCCAACGAGAAGTTGGATTTGGATAACTTTCACAAGGGCATCGAGGCGGCCGCGTTGTTCATGCAGGAGTTTGGCGCCCAGAAGGGGGCGTAGCGGCCGATGGCACGTACGCAAACAATCACCGGTCAATTGCGCGCCCGCGTGGTGTCGGTCCGGAGCCTGGCGGTGGCCGACCGCGCGGCGATGTGGGCGCTGTTTGAACGTTACTATGCCGATGTGTCGCGACCGGAGTTTGAGCTCGACCTTACGCCTAAGCACCACGTGATTTTGCTGTACGACACCGGCACCGACGAATTGAAAGGGTTTTCGACTCTGGAGCGGTTTTCCACGAGCGTGAACGGCAAGCGCTACGCGATGGTTTTCTCCGGCGATACGATCATTGAGCCGGCCTATTGGGGCCAACGTGCGCTGCAGTACGCGTTCTATCGCTACATCCTCGCCGCCAGGCTCAGGTGGGCACGTCTGCCGCTCTACTGGTTTTTGATCAGCAAGGGCTATCGCACCTATTTGCTTTTGTCGCGCAACTTCGTGGAGTACTGGCCGCGGCACGACAAGCCCACGCCTAGGAAGATTCAAGAGCTCCTGGATCATGTCGCGACATTGAAGTTTGGCGGGGCCTTTGAGCCCGAGCGAGGCACGTTGCACTTTACGCCATCGCATGGCCGGTTGCGCGAAGAGGTGGCACCGCTCGGGTCCGACCTGCTTGCGGCTCCGGACATTCGGTTCTTCAACGAGCGCAACCCGGGGCATCTGCAAGGGGATGAGCTGTGCTGTTTAGGTAAGATCGATCTGCATTTCGCTGTGGCCTATGTGCAGAAGGAGCTCCGTAAGCGGCTCCGACGACGCTTCTTTCCGCAAGGGCCGCGCTAACTTGCTGCTCTCAGTCATCGACGCCGGCTATGCCTTGAGTCTGATTCCGGCGCGCTTGGCCTTTGCTCGCGCCACGCTCCGTGTTGAGGCGTTCCAACAGCGTCACCTGCAGCGCACGCTGCAGAAAAACCAGCGCACAGTGTATGGCGTGCAGCATCGGTTTGCCGAGATTCACTCGCTGGCCGATTATCAGCGCCGCGTGCCGGTGGTTGGTTACGATGAGGTGGCTCCTTGGGTGACGCGGTTGGCCGAGGGCGAGAAGCATCTGCTCACCGCCGAACCGGTGCGCTTGTTTGAGCCGACCTCCGGTTCTACCGGCCAAGCCAAGCTCATCCCCTATACGCAGGGGCTGCTCTCTGAGTTCTCGGCTGCGACCAGCGCTTGGTTGGCCGACCTCTATGCACACTACCCACTCTCGGGCACCACCAGCTATTGGTCGCTATCGCCCGCCACGTCCAAGGGACACGCGACGCCTGCGGGCATCCCCGTCGGGTTTGCCGATGATACCGAGTACTTCGGCCGACTGACCCGGTGGGCTGTGCGGCAGAAGCTCGCCGTGCCGGTGAGCGTGCGGTGCGCTCCTTCCTTCGAGGCTTGGCGCGAAAGCACGGTGCGGTCGCTGCTTGCGGCACCTGACCTGGGATTGATCTCCGTGTGGAGCCCTACCTTCTTGTCATTGTTGATGCGCTACCTGGAGGCCAATTTCGAAAGCTTGGTGGCCACCTTGCCCAAGCGTCACGAGGCGGCGGTGCGCGCCCGCGTTGAACAAGCCGATGGGATCACCGCTTTGGCGCTGTGGCCCAAGCTGCGGCTGTTGTCCTGTTGGACCGAGGCGAGCGCGCAACTGTTTGTGCCAGAGCTTATGCGCTGGTTTGTCGGGGTGCCGATCCAGGGGAAGGGGTTGGTTGCCACCGAAGGCATCGTGAGCCTGCCGTGGGGTAACACCGACGCCGGGTCGGTGGCGGCTATCACCAGTCATTTTCTTGAATTGCAGCCGCTCGACCAAGCCACGCACGCGCCACTTGGGGTGCATCAGGCCCGCGTAGGCGCCTCTTACGAGCCGATTGTCACCACGGCCGGAGGTTTGTACCGCTACCGGTTGGGCGACGTGGTCACCTGCACCGGCTTTGTCGGCCAAGCGCCGTTGTTGCGCCTGTTGGGGCGTCGTGACAAACGCAGCGACTTGTGCGGCGAAAAACTGGATGCCCTAGCGGTGGAGCAAGCTCTGCAAGCGGTGTGCACCGAGGTGGGCATCACCGTGCAGTTCGCTTTGGTGGCGCCGCTGCTCGAACCGCGTCCGGCTTACTGCCTGCTTGTGGAGAGTGAGGCCGACGCGGCATCTTTGCAGCAGGTCGCGGTGGGCCTTGAGCGGCGGTTATGTGACAATTTTCATTATCAGTACTGTCGCGAGGTTGGCCAACTTGGCCCGGTGTCGCTGCGTCGCACGGAGCGCGGTTTTGAACGCTATGCGCAGGTGCTCTCAGCACGCGGAGTGGCCTTGGGGAGCATCAAACCGATGGGGCTCACAGCCGAGTTAGGTTGGCCGGCGCGGTTGCAGCCTACGCCTACAAACGTTTAGCGGGTACCAATCGCTAAAGCTTCACCGCGTTCGCGCCACGCTGCTTTGGCCAGGCCGGGCGATAGTTGATTCACCGGCATTTCGAACCCCTTGTTGGCGTACAGGCGCTTCACGAAGATACGGTAGGTGAGGTTGCCGGCAAAAGTTACCGGGAACCACAGGCCGCTGCCGGCTACGCGTCGGACGATGTTCATGATCTTGAACGTCTCCCGATACGACCAGCGAAAGCCCTCATAGAGTTCGGCGGCGCTCATCCCTTGCGGTCTAAACACCACGTGCATGGTGTCGTAGTCGCCCCAATCGTAGCTCAAAATGCGTTTCTCACTCTCCAGGCGCTCGAACAGGCGAGTGCCGGGGTAGGGCGTGTAAATAGAGTAACGCGGGATATCCACCTGCAACTCTTGGACGCGGTTTACCGTCTCTTTGAAGATCTCAGGGGTGTCGTCATCGAAGCCGAACACGAAGCAGCCTTGCACGATGATGCCATTGGCATGCATCAACTTCATCAGCTCAGCGTATTCGTCTTGCTTGTTGAAGCCTTTGTAAATGCGCTTGAGCGACGATTGCGAGACCGACTCGAAACCGAACAGTAAAAACTTGCAGCCGCTCTTGCGTAACAAGTTAACAAGCTCCGGGTCGCGCGCGATCGCGGTGGTGGCGAGGCCGCCCCATTTCTTCTTGAGCGGAATCATCGCGGTGAGCAGCTCTTTGGCCCACTCAACGTCGTCGAAGGGGCTGACATCGTTGACTGCGAATAGTTTGGCAGGCACGGCCTTAATGTCGCGCAGGATGTCAGCGATGGGGCGTTTTTGGAAGCGCGGCCACACCGCCGGAACAGTGCAGAAATCGCAGGCGTGCACGCAGCCGCGGCTGAAGGCGACGGTATACGGCAGGTTGTAACCGCTGCGTCGTAGTAGGTCGTACCTGGGCGTTGGAATACCTTCGTAGAATTCACCGGTTTCGGCGGGGGCGCGATACTCAGGTTTGAGTGCGTTGACTTTGGCGTCGGCCACCACCGCGGCCCAGGTGTGCTCACCCATGCCGAGTACGATGCTGTCGGCGAATTGCCGTGCTTCGTCGGGCATCATCGAGACATGCACGCCTCCCAACACCACTTTGATACCGCGGCGGCGGAAGTGATCGGCCAACGCATAGGCGCGGCGGGCAGTGCCGGTCATTACGCTGATGCCTACCAGATCGGCCTCGGCGTCGAGTGGCACCCGATCAATGCTTTCGTCCACCAAGCGGTAGGTGATGTCGGGGTCGTTGCCGGTGAAGGCCGCGAGTGTCGTGAGCGTGAGCGGCGCCTCGCGCGAGGAACGCACAAAATCGCCGAACTTCAGTTTGTGCATCGCGGCGTCGGGCATGATGAGCAGGATACGCATGGGGTGGGAGCATAGCGGTTTAGCGGCGGTTCGGGAATGACACCCGTTCCCCCTTCCGTCGCCCCGCGTTAGAGTGCCCCGCTATGCACATCACTTTGATCCAGCCAGCGATGGGCCGCGACAGCGACGACTACGTGAAGAGTTGGCAGATGGAGCCGTTGGCCATCGCCACGCTCGCCAGTATAACGCCCAAAGAGCACACCCTGGCGTTCTTCGACGACCGTCTGGAGCCGATGCCTTATGATATCGTCACCGATTTGGTCGCGATCACGGCCGAAACCTATACGGCGCAGCGTTCGTATCAGATTGCGCGCAAGTTTCAGGCACGCGGTATCAAAGTGGTGTTAGGCGGTTACCACCCGACGTTGGTGCCGGACGAAGCAGAAGCGCACGCCGACGCGATTGTGGTGGGGGACGCCGAGGCGGTGTGGCTGGAACTGTTGCAGGATGCCGCGCGTGGGCAATTGCGTAAACGCTATACGTCCGATGCGCTGCGCGATTTTTCGGTGCTGGCTGACCGCAGCATTTTTGCTGGCAAACGTTACTTGCCGATAGGACTTGTCGAGTCGGGGCGCGGGTGCCGCTACTCGTGCGACTTTTGCGCGGTGTCGGCCTACACCAAGGCCACTTATCGCACCCGCGAGCCGCAAGCGGTGGCCGATGAAATCGCCAAGGCCGGCTACAAGAACGTCTTTATCGTAGACGACAATCTCACCGCCGACCCCGAGCGAGCCAAGGCGCTGCTTAAAGCGTTGATTCCTCTCAAGATCCGTTGGGGCAGCCAGGCGAGCATCCACGTGGCCAATGACCCTGAGCTCCTGGAGCTTTTAGAGAAGAGCGGCTGTCTGATGCTGCTCATCGGTTTTGAGTCGATTGACCACGATTCGCTGCTCGCGATGAACAAGGGCTTCAACCGCGGTAGCGTGAACTATGCACAAGCCATCGCCAAGGTGCGCGAGCGCGGCATTAAGCTCTACGGTACGTTCGTGTTTGGTTACGACAGTGATCCGGCCGATATCTTTGAACGCACGCTCGACTTTGCCATGGAGCAGAAGCTGTTTTTGGCGGCGTTCAATCACTTACAGCCATTTCCTGGTACTCCGCTTTACGCTCGACTAGAACAAGAAGGACGCCTACGCTACCCGAAATGGTGGCTTGAGCCGGGTTATCGCTTTGGCACCATCGCCTTTCGTCCGAAGCTGATGGAGGCCGACGCCTTGTTTGAGCGCTTGATGGGGCTCAGACGCCGCTTCTTCAGCTACCGGAGCATCATGAGCCGCGGCCTGGATTTCCGCGCCAACGTCAACGATCCGCTGTCGTTGTGGCTGCACTTCTCGATGAACACGTTGTTGCGTCGTGAGCTTACCGATAAATGGCGGATCCCGTTGGGTGTGGCGAGCGAAGGCTAGGGCGAGGCTACTTATCCTCGGCGGCATGCAGCGGTAGCACGTACAACAAATAGAACGGTGCGGTGATGTCGTCGGAGAGACAGCTGACGTTCGCTCGTTCAACGCGCACGGAGCCTACTTCGTAGACGGTCCGGCGCACCACGTCCCGATCCATCGCATCTTCGCACGGTGGCGCAAATGCCAGGAAGGCCTGGCCCTCCAGCTCGCTCTTCACCACCACCGGTTCACTCATGCTGCGGCCATAGCCATCGGCACGCCGCGCCCACGCCGCGGCCAAGTAACCACGCGCCTCCGCCAAGCGATCAATTAAATCAAAATTCTCGGCCACATCGGCGCGACCGCCAGCAAACGGATTTTCGGCTCGCTCGGCCAATACATCTTCCGTGACGGTGATGAAGCTTAAGAGCGCCTCCGCGGAGCGATCGTCATCACCCAAGTGACGCTCAGCCACGGCTATGTGCCAGTAACAGAGCGCACGACCCACGTCGTTTAGCTCGTCGGTGGCAATGGCTGCGGCAAAGGCCTGGGACGCCACCCTGGGTTCACCACTGCGGAAACTTACGAACCCTTGTTGCAACAACTCGCCCGCCGTCATCGGGTAGCGCGGAGCTTCCTCGACACTCGTAGGGCCACCCGGTTCCGGGACGATGTTGTTGGTCGACGCCAGCATGGTGGGCTTAGCGCGACGCGACGGTGTTGAGGATGGGGGACAGCCTGTGGCGATAAAACAAGCCCCCGCGACTGCCAGGACGCGGCGCAGGTTATGACTCCTACCTGCTGCCATACGACGCCTCACTTCCTAGCTATTAGTGTAGGCCTTCAAATCGCATTTGCCCAGGGGGAAATTGCGCAAACCCAAGCGGGGAGCGGGTTTGCTGATGTGGTGATGTGTGGTCAAGGCGCCCAGGCGGGAGGCGGGCTGCGCTGCAGCCTGAGTCGACTCGGCAATACGCTGTGAATACGGCTACTTGTCGACGGGCACTGGGGCTCTCTGGCTAGCTTTGGGGTTGCGACTTTAGCCACGCCACCGTGCGCCTGAGCCCTTCGTTGAAGTCGATGCCGGCGGTGTAGCCCAACAGCGTGCGGGCACGGGTGATATCGGCCAACGAGTCTTTAATGTCGCCGGCCCTTGCCGGGAATAGCTTGGGCGCAATGTGGGTGCCGAGAATGCCATTGATGGCTTCGACCAAATCCAACAGGCTGTAGCGTTTGCCGCAGGCAACGTTGATCAATTCGCCGGAGACGTTGGCGGCGGTGCAGGCCAAGAGGTTGGCCTCGACGGCATTGCCCACGTAGGTGAAATCGCGAGACTGCAAACCATCACCAAAGATGGGGGGGCTCTCACCACGCAGGGCGCACTGAATGAACTTGGGGACCACGGCGGCATATTGGTTTTCGGGATCTTGGCGCGGTCCGAAGATGTTGAAGTAACGCAGCCGCACGGTCTGGAGGTTGTACAGGCGCGCATACACCGCCACGTAGTGCTCGGCCGCAAGCTTGGCTACGGCGTAAGGCGATAACGGATGAACCGGCATGGTTTCGACCTTGGGCAAGGTCGGGCTGTCGCCGTAGGCCGACGACGAGGCGGCGTAGACGAAGCGTTTGACGCTGCGGGCATGCCTGGCGGCCTCAAGTGTCACCAGGGTGCCGTCGACACAGGCGTGGTTGCACTCCATAGGATTGGCAACGGAGCGTGGCACGCTTGGGATCGCGGCCTGGTGCAACACGTAGTCCACGCCACGCATGGCCCGCTTCATCAGCTCGGGGTCGGTGACGTCTCCTTCGATAAAATCTAAACCGGCCAGGGTCGTGAGGTTTGTGCGTTTGCCTGTGGCGAAGTTATCGACGCCACGCACAGTTTCACCGCGGCCAAGCAGCTCGGCGGCCAGGTTTGAGCCGATGAACCCGGCGACGCCCGTGATGAGGTAAGTGCTCATGTTATGCCTTGTGAATGCGTTCTTGGTTGCGGGTGACTTTCTTGGTGGCGTTGCGCGTGTCGATGATTAAGGGGACGCCGTCGACCAACGCTTGGTAGTCGACGCTTGAGTGGTCGGTGACAACAATGGCTGCATCTAGCTTTGCGAACAGGCCGGGCGTCAGGTCCACCGAAGACATTTCCAAGTTGTATTTGCGAGTGACTGGCAATTTCGGGATGTACGGATCGTGGTAGACCACGTCGGCGCCGCGTTCTTGCAGGAGCTCGATGACTCGCAGCGACGGCGATTCGCGCAGGTCATCGATGTCTTTCTTGTAGGCGGCACCCAACACCAAGATGCGGGAACCATTGAGTGGCTTACGTTGGCCGTTGAGCGCCTCAGCGGTGCGCTCGACTACGTAGTGCGGCATGTTGGTGTTCACCTCGCCCGCAAGCTCGATGAAGCGGGTGGCCACCTCGTACTCGCGCGCTTTCCAGGTGAGGTAGAACGGATCGATCGGGATGCAATGCCCGCCCAAACCCGGCCCGGGGTAAAACGGCATGAAGCCAAACGGCTTGGTCGACGATGCTTCAATCACTTCCCAAATGTCGATCTGCATCCGATCGCACACCATTTTCAGCTCATTGACGAGCGCGATGTTCACCGAGCGGAAGATGTTTTCCAAAAGCTTGGTCATCTCGGCCACGCGCGTGGAGGAGACCGGTACCACGCGGTCGAGCGCGGCTTGGTAGAGGGCCACAGCGGCTTCACGACAGGCGGGGGTGAGGCCACCTACGACTTTGGGAATGGTTTGCGTGTTGAACTTGGTGTTGCCGGGGTCCTCGCGCTCAGGGCTGAAGGCCAAGAAGAAATCCTGGCCGGCCTGGAGCTTGCTGTCGGCTTCGAGGATGTCGCGCAAGAGCTCGTCGGTGGTGCCGGGGTAGGTTGTAGATTCGAGGACGATGAGTTGGCCCGCCCGTAGGTGCGGGGCAATCGCACGAGCGGTGCCTTCGATGTAGGTCATGTCCGGTTCGCGGTTCTTGTTGAGCGGCGTCGGTACACAGATGAGCAGGGCGTCGCACTCGTTGACCCGCCGGTAGTCGGTGGTGGGGGTGAAGTGCTTACTGGCGATAAGCTCAGAGGTTGCAGCGGCCGGAATATGTTTAATGTAGCTTTGGCCGCGGTTGAGCTTTTCGACTTTGCTAGGGTCGATGTCGAAACCGATCAGCGTAAAGCCCTTTTTCGCAAACGTGATCACCAGCGGCAGGCCGACGTATCCTAAGCCAACGATACCAACCACGGCTTGCTTGCGCTCGATCCGTTCAATGAAGCTATGCGCGTCCATCGCGACCTCCAGAGGGCTCAGGGTGTTCATCGGTATAGCGTGCGTGCGCACGTGACAAAAGCACCACCGCCTTGGTGAATAGACTTGACGGCACTCTCGTCCGCTGGCGATACCGTTTTGTGCCGGTGTATGCCAACGTTAGCCACGGTCGGGAGACCCTCATGAAGAAACTTGCTGTTGCGCTGTTTTTTTGCACGTTGCCGCTTGTTGCTTGCGGCGATGATTACTCATGCAAGGACTACTGTGAGGCTGGCAACAGCTGCGATGGCGTGACCCAAGAGGACTGTGACGCGATGTGCAGCAACATCGACAAGCTGAACGACAAGGCCGATTGCGGCGGCGAGTTCGACGATGTGTTGAGCTGCGTCAAAGATAACGAAGACGAGATATGTGACGAAAACTCTAACGCCTGCGATGACGAAATGGGCAAGTGGGTTGGCTGTGGCATTGGCTACTGCATGACCCACTCCACCGAAGAGATCTGCGCCTCCGCTTGGGGTGAAGACAACTAATCACGTCGCCGCCGTGACCGCTTGTGAGCTTGCGTCGCTGCTTTTAGAGTGCGCCGGTGACCGAGCGCACTCAACCTTCCGTGTCTAGTTGGGCCGGCCTTGCTTGGAGTCTGCGGGCCGAGGCCGACCGTGCCAAGCTCTCCGCGCTCGGGCAGGCGCTGGGCACGCCCGTGGTGTTTCTCAAGGGCGCTTGGGCGGAGCCCGTGTTGTACGGCAACCGGGGTCTGCGTAGCGGGTGTGACCTAGATATCCTGGTACAGCCTGAATGCTTCGCAGCTTTTGCTCAGGCGTTGGTGGCCAAAGGTTATCGTCGTTGGGAGTTTCCTACGCATCCCGTCACGTGGGAGCAGGCTCGGGAATGGGCCTTTAGTGGGCCGCCAGGGCATTTGGACGTCGATCTGCACCGGGAGCTGCTCACGCCACCTTGGTATCGTTTGCCAACCGCAGCGCTGCTTATGCGCGCGCAATTCTACCAGGTACAGGGGGGGCCGAGCGTGTTGTCGCTTGCGCCTGAGGATCAGGTGTTGTTTTGCGCTGGCCACTACGCGAGCCACTGCTACCAGCTACCTAACAAGCACCTTGAGGACCTGGTGCGGCTGTGCCAGGTTCGCTCCATTGATTGGCAGAGGGCTCGCGCGCGGGCGCAGGAGGCGGGCCTGAGTGTGGCGTTGGCTTTTTTGGAGGCGGCGCTAGCGAGGCGCGAGGTGAAGGGGATGTTGCCGCCCGTGCAAGCGAGCCTTGGCGTTGCGTGGCGTCAGCGGTTGTTGGCGATGATGGTGCAACCGGGTGTTGCTGGGTTTACCCGGTCACGTCGCTTGCCGCGGCCCTGGGATGCGTTGGTGGTGAACACCCTAGCCTCCTCCAAGTCCACGGCCCTGCCGAAGTTCCTGGGAGATTACCTGAGGCTACGTGCGTTGGATCACCTGGCCCGAGGGCGCGAGGTCTTGGGTGTCTGAGGTCATGCCCCAGTGGTACGCGCTGGCGGTGCATGCGCGCCAGGAGAAAGCCGCGTCGCAGAGCCTGGGGGAGCGCGGACTTGAGGTTTTTTTGCCGGTGCGCATGGAGCGACGGGCCTGGAGCGACCGGGTGCAGACCGTCGAGTTGGCACTGTTTCCTGGTTACCTGTTTGTGCGCGTGGCGCTCACCCCAGCGGTGCGCACAGAGCTGCTGAAGGTTCATCAGGTGCTGGAGCTTGTTGGGCGCAAGCCTGGGGATGCCCGGATCGCTCAGTCGATTCCTGCTGAACAAATCGAGAGCCTGCAGCTACTGGTGGCCACGTCTAACAACCTCGACCCGACGTACCGCTTGGTCAAAGGGACGCCTGTGCGCGTCGTGAGTGGCCCGCTCAAAGGTATCACAGGCCTGGTGCTCACCGAGCCGGACGGTCGTCGCCGGCTGGTGGTGCAGATTGAGATTTTGGGCCGTGGTGTCTCGACCGCGCTGCCTGCCGAGTGTTTGGTAGAGGCGCCAGCGGGCTGAAATACTTGCCCCGCTTGGCTTTTCCCAGGGGCCGCAACCGAGTAGATTGCCGGCCTTACTCAGGACGAACGTAAGTTTTTCAGCGTTCGCGGTAGCTCGGATACGACTCCCTCGAACGACGAAACTCAACCGCAATGTCGGTGGAGCTCGACAACCTGGCCGCCTTCATCGATCCCTCTGGGACCGAAAGGGGCGAAGCCTGTCTTACTTAGAGAGGTATGCCGTGACGACACATATCTTAGGTATTAACGCGTTTCATGCAGACGCCTCGGCCGTGCTGTTGCGTGACGGTGAGGTGGTGGGCGCTATTGCCGAGGAGCGCTTGTCGCGCGTGAAGCACTACGCCGGTTTCCCCAAGTTGGCGGTGTTGAAGCTCCTAGAAATGGGGGGCATCTCGATCCACGAGGTCGACCACATCGCCATCGGTCGGGATTCCACGGCGAACCTGCTGCAGAAGGTGGCCTTCTCGGTGAAAAACGTGACGCGTATCACCAAACTCGCACGTCAGCGGTTGGAGAACCGCGCACAAGTGCACGACATCCCCACACTTTTGGCCGATGCCTGCGAGATCGAGCCGAAGGCGCTCAAAGCCAAGGTGCACAACGTCGAGCACCATCTGTGCCACGCGGCCAGCGCGTTTTATCCTTCAGGTTACAACAAGGCTGCGATCCTATCGGTCGACGGCTTCGGCGATTTTGCCTCTACGATGATTGCCGTGGGGGATGGCACCGAGATCAAAATCCTCGACAGGGTCTACTTCCCGCACTCGCTGGGTATCTTCTACACAGCGCTGTGCCAGTTTATCGGCTACGGCAAGTACGGCGACGAGGGCAAGGTGATGGGGCTCGCCCCCTACGGCAACGTGGCGCACATGGATTTGATGCGCGAGCTGGTGCACGAAACTGAGCACGGCAAGTTCGAGCTGGGGCTCGACTATTTCATCCACCATACCGAAGGGGTGGACTACTCGTTTAACCAAGATGGCGTGCCTGAAGTGGCGCCGCTGTATTCACAGAAGCTCATCGACAAGTTGGGCAAACCCCGCGAGCCTAAGACCGAGATCACCCAACGCGATAAAGACATCGCCCGGTCGATGCAGGAACGCTTTGAAGAGGTGTACTTCCATATTGTGAACGACTTGCACCAGCGCACCGGCCTCGATTCAATCTGCGTGGCCGGCGGCGTGGCCCTCAACTCGGTGGCAAACGGCATGCTGTTCGACCGCTCCAAGTTCAAGCAATTTGCCACCCATCCTGCGGCGGGCGACGATGGCACGGCCTTTGGCGCCGCCTACTACGTGCACCATGCTGTGCTCGGGGCGTCACGCGGGGCGCCGGTGCATCATGCCTACTTTGGCAACGAGTACTCCGACGGTGAAATGAAGAGCGCGCTCGACAAGGCGGGCTTTCACGACGCGGTAAAACTTGATGACGACGCGCTCTATACGCGCACGGCTCGGGCGATTGCTGACGGCAAGGTGGTGGGTTGGTTTCAGGGACGCATGGAGTGGGGTCCGCGGGCCTTGGGCTCGCGCTCAATCTTGGCGCATCCGGGGCGTGCCGACATGAAGGACATTCTGAACGCGCGCATCAAGCACCGTGAGTGGTTTAGGCCGTTTGCGCCGTCGATTTTGGAAGAACACGTGGGCGAGTATTTTGAGCATGACCATCCGTCGCCCTACATGATGTTGGTTTACAAGACGAAGCCGGAGTTGCGCGAGCAGATCCAGGCCACCGACCATGTGGACCACACCGGGCGCCTGCAAAGCGTCAACAAGGCGTACGCGCCGCGCTATCACGCCATCATCTCGGCGTTTTACCAACTCACCGGGATCCCGGTGGTGCTGAATACCTCCTTTAATGAGAACGAACCGATTGTTTGCACGCCCGAGGAAGCGATCGATTGCTTTGCGCGGACCAAGATGGACGTTCTAGCGATGGGCAACTGGTTTGTTGAAAAGCGCAGTTAAATCAGATTGTTAGACAAACAGCACCGCGGTCATGTGATAAATTGTCTTGGCTGGGCAGTTTATCATGATAAAATTCCCTGATGGGGCTTATTGTCAAAAGACTGTTGGAGCTGGAGTTGCCGCCAGGGCGCTCGGCGTTTTTGTGGGGCCCGCGCAAAGTCGGCAAGAGCTATTGGCTACGCGAAGAGTTGGCGCAGCGCCAAGAGCTTTGGCTCATCGATCTGCTACGCACCGACACCTTCGCCGAGTATGCCACCAGGCCAGCGTTATTGCGCGAGCGCTTCACCGGCAAGCTCACCGTCATCGACGAAGTGCAAAAGATCCCGGCGCTGTTGGACGAAGTGCACTGGCTCATCGAAAACCGCGGCGCTCAGTTTGTTCTCACCGGTTCAAGCGCGCGCAAGCTCAGGCGTGGCCACGCCAACCTCTTGGGCGGGCGTGCCTGGCGCTACGAGCTTGGGCCCTTGTCCTTTTGCGAAACCACCGGCTTCGATCTCACCGCCGCGCTGATCTCGGGCATGCTGCCGCCGCACTTTCTTTCGCCCGACCCCACAGCCGATTTGCGCGCCTATGTGGCTGACTATCTCAAGGAAGAAATCGCTGTCGAGGCGCTCACTCAAAATTTGCCAGCGTTTGCCGAATTTTTGCACGTGGCAGCCATCGGCAACGCGGAGCTCATAAACCACGCCAGCATCGCGCGCGACGTTGGGGTCAGCGCCAAGGTGGTGCGCGGCTACTTCCAGATTCTCGAAGATACGCTCTTGGGCTTTCACCTGAGCCCCTGGAAAAAGTCGAAACGCCGCCGCCTCATTGTCACCGACAAGTTCTACTTCTTTGACGTCGGGGTCGCGAACTACTTGAGCCGCCGCAAACCTGCGTCAGGCACCCCGGAGTTCGGCAAGAGCTTCGAGCATTTCATGTTGCTCGAAATCATGAACTACCGCCGTTACAAGAATCCCGAGCTGCAAGTGCACTACTGGCGCACCGCGGGCGGCCAAGAGGTGGACATCGTTTTGAACGACCTCGAAACAGCCATCGAGGTGAAGGGTTCGGCCCGCGTGAATCCCAGCGAGCTAACAGGCCTTAGGGCTCTGGCCGAAGACAACCCCGTAAAGCACAAGCTCGTGGTCTGTTTGGAAACCGAGCCTCGGCGGTTAGAAGATGGCACCGAGATTCTGCCGTGGCAGCAGTTTCTCACCCGCCTGTATCAGGGGGAGTTCGGTTGACGAACCAGCGCCCGCGCCACAATTGTACTAAGCTCTGGGGCCGCAGGGTGGAGTGGAAGTAGCAGCAGCAAATGAGTTGTCGTAACAAACGCGTATTCGTGGCCGCAGTCGGGGACGCGAACAGTCCTGTCACTTGGAGCGGCATTCCGTACCACTTGCTCAAAGCAGGACAGGCGGCGGGCCTCATTGACGAGGGGCTGCCTCTGTCGGCTGAGGGGTCGGCGTGGCAACGGCGCAGGTTTTTGTGGAACGGCTTGCGCGTGTTCACTCACCTCGACAGGCCCGGCGGGTATCAATATTCAGTGTCTTTTTTGGAATCGCTTTGGGCGCCGGTGAAACAGCGGGTCCAAAACGGTTTGGTGTTGAACTGCTTTCAGCTCTATGCCCCGTCGGTGGTGGCCGATTCCAGTATCGAGAAGTGGTATTTTCTCGACCAGACCCTCACGCAGCTATTCGACCACTATGGTTTGCGTTCAAGCGTTGGCCGCAGCATTGCCAAAGAGGCGCTTAAGCGCGAGCGTGCGGGGTATGAGGCCGCGGCCGGCATTGTGGTGCACAGCGAGTGGGCCAAACAGAGCGTGGTGCGTGACAGCGGCATCAACCCCGAAAAGGTGTACGTGGTGGTGCCGGGCGCCAATATCGAAGCCGAGCTGTACGCGCAGTGGGATCGCGAGCATGGCCAAGTGTTGAAGCCACCCTTGGAGGGTAGGCCGCTCAAGTTGGTGTTTGTGGGTAGGGCGTGGCAACGCAAAGGCTTAGACCGCTTGCTG
>ERZ795055.639-NODE-639-length-32419-cov-5.403627_pt1 | contig 32419 bp, 26 predicted proteins | sample MGYA00375139_ERZ795055 | MGnify/ENA primary metagenome ERZ795055 (study PRJEB30184, sample SAMN05720283) | anaerobic digester metagenome | isolation source: active sludge of municipal wastewater-treating anaerobic digesters | place: USA | collected 2015-01-23 ... | reverse complement strand
GGGTTATCCTTTCAGGCAGCCCTTCATCTGTGCGCGACAAGGATGCTCCTTTTCCCGACCTGAAAGGCATAAAGAGCGTATTGCCTTTGCTTGGAGTCTGCTACGGGGCCCAGCTTCTTGTTCATAAGTATGGCGGAGAGGTAAAGGCTTCTGACAGCAGGGAGTACGGGAGGGCAAACCTTATTTCATTTAATCATGAAGATCCCTTGTTTAAGGGTGTTTCAACAGGTACACAGGTATGGATGTCACATGCCGATACAATTACAAGCTTGCCCGAGGGGTATGAGATAACAGGATCAACATCAGATGTTAAGGCTGGAGCATATCATGTCAGTGGAGAAAATACATGGGGTATTCAGTTTCATCCTGAAGTTTATCATACGACAGAAGGCTCTGTTATTCTCAGGAATTTTGTTGCAGGCATCTGTGGTTGCAGCCAGACCTGGACTCCTGAATCTTTTGTTGATACCACTGTAAGTGAACTCAGGGAGAAGCTTGGCAATGACAAGGTTATTCTGGGCCTCTCCGGCGGGGTGGATTCTTCCGTTGCAGCTTTCCTCCTGCATAAGGCAATAGGTAAAAACCTTACCTGCATCTTTGTAGATAATGGTCTGCTCAGAAAAAATGAATATTCGAGAGTAATAGATTCTTATCGCGGTCTTGGTCTGAATGTAGCTGGAGTTGATGCAACTGACAGGTTTCTGAATGAACTTGAGGGCGTTAGCGACCCTGAAACAAAACGGAAAATAATAGGAAGGGTTTTTATTGAAGTCTTCGATTCAGAGGCACATAAGGTCAGGGATGTTAAATGGCTGGCCCAGGGAACAATCTATCCCGATGTTATCGAATCAGTGTCAGTAAAAGGTCCATCAGCTACAATAAAGTCACATCATAACGTGGGCGGCCTTCCCGAAAAGATGCACCTGAAGGTTGTTGAACCGCTCAGACTGCTTTTTAAAGATGAGGTGAGGAAGGTTGGTTTCGCACTTGGACTGCCGGACTATATTCTTAAAAGACATCCTTTTCCCGGACCCGGTCTCGCAATAAGATTACTTGGCGCAGTATCAAGGGAGAAGCTGAGGATGCTTAAGGAAGCTGACGAAATATTCATTGAAGGACTCAGAAACAACGGTCTGTATGACTCAGTGTGGCAGGCAGGTGTGATTCTTCTGCCTGTACAGTCAGTAGGGGTTATGGGCGATGAACGAACCTATGAAAATGCTGTGGTGCTGAGGGCTGTCACATCAACTGACGGCATGACTGCCGACTGGTCACATCTGCCGTACGAGTTTCTGGGAGCTGTTTCAAATGAAATAATAAATAAGGTAAAAGGCATTAACAGAGTAGTTTACGATATCAGTTCAAAGCCTCCTTCAACAATTGAGTGGGAATAGCGTTTATACTTACGGTTTATAACAGTCAAATGAAAAGAAATATAATAAGGGTCGGGATATTATTCCTTTTCCTGATAACATCTGCTTTATCTGCTAAAGCTCAGGTTCTCACTGAAGAAACATTCAAAGTCGGAAGAACACTTAACCTTATTGAATCCTTCTATGTTGATACCGCAAACCTTGGCAGGCTGACCGAAAAGGCTATTATTGAAATTCTGAGAAACCTTGATCCTCATTCAACTTACATTTCTGCAAAGGATGTAAAGGATATGAACGAACCGCTTAACGGTAACTTTGATGGTATCGGCATACAGTTCAATATACTCAGGGATTCAATAATAGTTATAGAACCTATTGCAGGTGGACCTTCGGAAAAAGTAGGCCTCAGGGCAGGGGACCGGATTATTAATATTGATAATGAGAAAGTTACAGGTGTTAATATAAGCACCTCAGGTGTCCGTAAGAAACTTATGGGCCCGAAAGGAACAAAGGTTAATATCTCAATATACAGAAAGGGTGAGAAGGATCTGCTTGACTTCACAATTGTCAGGGATAAAATTCCCATAAACAGCCTTGATGCCGCTTATATGCTGAATAGCGAAACCGGTTATATAAAGCTGAATAAGTTTGCTGCCACAACAGAAAAAGAGTTTACAGCAGCAGTTGACAGTATGAGGAAGTTCAGCAGAATGCAAAACCTTGTACTTGACCTCAGGGGTAATGGCGGAGGCTATATGGCTGCTGCAACTCAGCTTGCTGAAAAATTCTTCCCCGACCAGAAGCTTCTTGTTTACATGTCGGGACGCAAAACACCAAGGCAGGACTATAAATCAAAAGGAGGCGGATCACTCTCTTCAGCCAGAGTAATTGTGCTTACCGATGAGAACTCGGCATCGGCAAGCGAAATTCTCTCGGGAGCGCTCCAGGACTGGGACCGGGCAGTTGTTATGGGCAGAAGGACTTTCGGTAAAGGACTCGTTCAGAATGGATTTTACCTTACTGACGGCTCAATGATAAGGCTTACGATTGCAAGATATTATACACCCACCGGAAGGTCAATTCAGAGTCCTTATGATGGTGGCTATGAAAAATACATTGAGAATTTCTATAAAAGGTATACAGATGGAGAAATGATGAGTGCCGACAGCATTCACCTTCCTGATTCACTGAAATTCAACACTCTGGTTAACAAGCGCATTGTTTATGGCGGCGGAGGGATTATGCCTGATGTGTTCGTGGCTGTTGATACTACATATAACACAGCCTATTTCAGGAGGCTTGCCGGAAAGAATGTACTCAATGGATTCACACTTGACTACTTCGACCGTAACAGGAAGGAAATTACTTCGCGGTATAAGACATTTAATGATTTCAATGCGAATTTCAGGTTTTCTCCTGAAGATATAAAGGCATTCATTGCCAAGGGAGAAGCTGAAGGAGTGAAATATGACGAAGCCCAATATAATATTTCAAAAGACGAAATATTATTGATTCTCAAGGGCTTGGTTGCTACAAATCTCTGGAAGACTTCAGAATACTACCAGATAATAAACAGCAATGATAAGGTGATTGACCAGGCTTTGAAGCTTATCACTGACAAGGATAAGTATAATTCGATTCTTGGCTATAAGTAGATTCTCAGAAAATCATTATGAAGCTGATTGCCAGAACACTCTATGGCCTGGAACAGGTGCTTGCCGATGAACTTGTTTCGTTGGGAGCCAAAGGTGTTTCTGCAGCTAACCGTGCAGTTATCTTCGAGGGCAGCAAATCCCTGCTTTACCTTGTGAATTACTCTTCAGCCACGGCCTTGTCCTTTCTTGTGCCGCTTGCTGAATTCAATATCAGGACGAAGGATGATCTGTATAACGGCTGTCTGAAAATTCACTGGAATGACTACCTGAAGAACGATTCAACATTCACTGTTGTACCTGTTGTCAACAGTCCTCTGTTCAAGCATACCGGATTTCCGGCCCTTGTTGTAAAAGACTCAATAGCAGATTATTTCAGGAAGAAAACAGGACGAAGGCCCTCTGTTGACGCATTAAACCCCGATATAGTCGTGAATCTGCATGTAAGCAATCAGAAAGTGACTGTTTCCCTTGATTCTACAGTGATTCCCCTTTATAAGAGGGGTTACAGGACAGAACAGACAATTGCTCCTGTAAATGAAGTGCTGGCAGCAGGGATACTAAGGCTTACAAGATGGAACAGACAGTCGTTGCTTATTGATCCTATGTGTGGTTCCGGAACTATACCGATAGAAGCTGCGATGCTGGCTTCAGGAATGCCGGCAGGCCGGTACAGGAGCTTTTTCGGCTTTCAGAAATGGCAGGATTATGATGAAAATCTGTTCAGGGAGATCAGGCTGAAAGAGGAAGAGAAAATACGAAAGACTGATATAAAGATTCAGGCAAGTGATATTTCCAATGAAGCTGTCGGATATGCCCGGTCGAATATTAAAAGGGCAGGCGTAGGAGAATTAATCGAACTTAATACAGCTGATTTCAAAGATATTAAGCCAGTTTCAGCAGAGGGAGTCCTTGTTATGAATCCCCCTTATGGCCAGAGAATTACTCCTGAAGATATTGACTCACTGTACAGCATGATTGGAACAACGCTTAAACATAATTTCAGCGGTTTTAATGCCTGGATATTGTCAGCAAACAGGGAGGCCCTTAAAAATGTGGGTCTGAAAACAGCTTCAAGGCATATACTTTTCAACGGGGCACTCGAATGCATGCTTGCAGGATATGAGCTTTATACCGGTTCAAGGAAAGCCGCCGGCAAGTCAACCATGTAAAAGCATTATTGGTCACAGAAATCGATACGCTTTATCAAAAAAGTATGTATTTTTAATTTATGAAAGTGGATTATAAGTAATTTGGAAACTTCATATTTTTATTATATTTGTTATTTGAATCATTTCACCTCACCAAAAATGAAGCTTAAATGAGCTTTAACATTGAGAGTTATTATTCTGGTCAGTCTAAGGAAAATGTTATCCTGCTTTATAAGGGTAATGTTGATTCAGATGTGATAAATCACGTACTCGATTCTGTTGAGGAGAAGATGGTTGCTGTTAATGACAATCCCAAGCTCAGGAAGAAAGTTTATAATGTACTTGTGGAAAGTTTGCAGAACCTGTATCACCATGTTGACAGGGTTCCGGACGACTTTGAGGACCAGGTAGAGAAATATGGTCTGCTTGTTGTGTCGCGTGTCAATGGCGGGTATAAGATAATAACAGGCAACTTTGTACAATCGGAGAATATTGAAAAGCTTGAGGAAAAGATAAAAAGGATCAACCGCTCATCGCATGAAGAAATTAAGGAACTATATAAGTTCATTCTGAATCATCAGCGAATCTCTGCCAAGGGCGGAGGAGGACTGGGCCTTGTTGATATAGCCAGGAAAACAGGTAATAAGCTTGATTATGCTTTTGTACAGTATAACAATAATTATTCGTTTTTTTACCTGGATATACTGGTTAACGAAGAGAAAGAAAATTAGGTAACTTTAAAAAGAAGAGAATATGGAACCGATCATTATCGAAGGAACACCAAAAACCCCGACAGTTAAATTTGATGCCGGTGCCGGCATTTTCGAAATCAAAGGACGTTCAATTCCTGAGAACTCTGTTGAATTTTATAAACCGCTTGTCGACTGGCTCGAGAGCTACAAGGAAAGTCCTCTCACAAAAACTACTGTTAATATAAGGCTGGAATATTTTAATACAAGCTCATCCAAATGCATTCTTGATGTTTTCAAGAAGCTTGAAGCCATTCATAAGGCCAAAAATGAAGTTGAAGTAAACTGGTATTATGAAGAAGACGATGAAGATATGCTTGAAGCAGGTGAGGATTATGAATCAATTATCAGGGTTCCTTTCAAAATGATTGAAATCACTGACTGAATTCATTGAGCTTGCTGAATCAGATCGGTTAATCATATACAAAAAGAGAGGCTGTCTTATCGGGGCAGCCTCTCTTTTTATTCAGGTATATCAGTCTTTGAACTTTTTACCCATAAGTACCTCGCCTGAATCAAGGAGGCGTTTAAGGAGTCTGAAGTACAGCACCAGATAGAGCATTATAGTCATTATCCACAGCACAATGACGTTTACAATAAAGGTGTCGACAAAGACGCCGAAGATCTGTTTTGTGGGTGAATAAAAGTGTGCCTTGATAAAAGAATATTGAGGATCGAGGAAGATCGGGTCCATTTTCTGGATCAATTCACCCTTGAATTCAATTATAGTTGTAGTCTCATTTTTATTAACAGCAAAATCCTCCAGTGCTTCATTATGATGCTTATCCCTTAAAGTCATGTACAGGTTGCCGTTTTCCTTTTCCAGTTTGCCAATCAGAGTATTTCTCTTGTTGTCGGCAAAATTATAATAATCAATGTAATACTTCCGGAGCAGTTCAACATAGTTCTGTGCTGCAGTTACAACCTCAGGCGTAATTTTCTGTGGAGTGATTGCATCGAGGTAATCGAACTTCAGCTTTGGAAGAAAGGCTAGTTCTTTCCTTATTTCATTTCTTACAACAAGCAGGTCATTTTCAAAATCCTCGCTCCGCTGTGGTTTTTTCAATTCATTTGCTATAGATTCAAGCTTTGATTTCATTTCAGTACACCAGAAATTCCTTTTAAAATTTCCACGGCTCTTCATCTTTTCGTACTGGTAGAATTGATTCTCGAATTTATTGTAGATGAATTGATTAACGGCAAGAGCCTCATATCCCCAGCGTGCTGTTATGAACTCACCATAGAAGGGTATGGAGGTTGGTGAGGACAAATTCGGATTCAGTTTTTCAAATTTAACCATTACACCGCTAAGGATGATCTGCGGAATAACAAGGAAGGGTATAAGGATATAAATTGTAACAACAGCCTTGAAGCTATCGGATATAACTAGTCCGAGCATATTGGCCCCGGCCCAGCATGAGAAAAGTACAAGCCAGTATTCGGGCAGCATTCCCCTGATCTCTGTTATGCCGTTTCCTACAAGCACAAAAGTGAAGGCCTGGATTGCTGAAATGCCAAACTGGACAAACACCTTCGACATAAGGTAGCTGTTCCAGCTGAGGTTGAGGAATGCTTCCCTCTTGAGTATTTTTCTGTCCTTTATTATCTCCTCTGCGCTAACCGTGAGGCCCATGAAGATTGCAACAATAACTGACATAAAAAGATACACCGGCAGGTTGCTGTTTTCATAGAGTGTATAATGTGCATGTTTCGCGCTCTCGTCAAAATATTTAATGAGGAAGGCAAGGAAGAATGCCAGTACAGGAGCTTCCAGAAGGGTTATAAGAAGGTATTGTGTGTCTGCAATTTTGGAAAGGATATCCCTTTTTGTAAACACCATGAACTGCTTAAGCTTGTTCGGGGTTTTAAAGTTTATTTCGGGTATTGCACCTCCCGGTTCCCTGATGTCAACCTTGTGCTCGTCAGCAAACAGCTTTCTCCAGTCAGCAGGTGAGGTTCTTCTTATTTCAGTTGGCTGACCGCTTTCTGTAAATACCCTGGTTTCAACAATATTGAATATCTGCTCGGGATTGACATTTCCGCAGACATAACATTCACTTTCATTGTAATTGGCCTGTTCCATCTTTCTTTTGAAATACTCGATGGAATCAATAGGATTGCCGTTATATATAAGGTATCCTCCTGTATCGAGGATAATCAGCTTATCGAACATTTTGAAGATATCCGACGAGGGCTGATGGATCACGATAAACAGCAGTTTCCCCTTTCTTGCAAGTTCCTTGAGCAGGTCAAGGATATTTTCAGAGTCGCGTGATGACAAACCTGAAGTCGGTTCATCAAGGAACATTATAGCCGGTTCGCGGATAAGTTCAAGTGAAATATTCAGTCTCTTCCTCTGCCCGCCGCTGATCTTCTTGTTTAGCGGACTACCTACCTGTATATCCCTGATCTCATACAGCCCGAGGTTTTTCAGGACTGTATCAACCCTTGCCTGAACTTCTTCATCGGTGAGATTATCGAAACACAGTTTGGCATTATAATAAAGGTTCTGGAAAACAGTCAGTTCCTCAATAAGAAGATCGTCCTGCGATACATAACCTATAAGTCCCTTTACCTTTTCCTTGTCCTTGTGGATGCTTACGCCATTAATGAGGACTTCTCCGTCGTAAGGATTGTTTGTGCCGTTCAGGACACCCAGGAGGGTAGATTTCCCGGCGCCGCTTGCACCCATTATTCCTACCATCCTGCCCGATTCCTCCTTAAAGCTCATGTGGTGGATGCCGACTTTCCCGTTCTTGAACCTGTACTCGAGGTTATTGACTTCGTACACCACCCTCGATTCAAGAAATTCCTCCTTCAGGAACTGCATTGTAATGTCCCAGTAATAAATAGGGCTTATCTTATAGCCTTTTATTGAGGCTCCCTGGCTAAGCGGATACACTTTTTCTTCCTGGAGCAGCTGTCCGTTCATTACAAGTTCACCGCATCCCTTGAACCTGACAAAATACATCTGTACCGAGGGAACGAACAGAATCCATATCTGACCTTTCAGCTGGTCCTTGAAAATATGTTTTGCCTCACCGCACTGAAAATCAGCTATGCCATTAATAATAAGAAGATTAGATGTGGTTGGAGCATTTGAGAACTGATTCAGTACAAAACGCTCAATGAATTCGTATTCTTCTGTTGTGATATTCAGACCTTCAGCAAGAGTGCTTATAAATCCCAGTTCCATCTGGCTCACTTCCCCGTCACCTGATTTACAGAATTCAAGCACCTGGATGACTACAACTATTCTCTGATCCTGGGCAAGCTGTCCCTGTTCGTTGATTTCCTTGCAGAGCTTCCTGATCCTGATTGCGATAGCGCCTTCACGTCTTTCTGCAGAACTCTTTTCAAGTTTTTTCCTTGCTTCCTCATAAGCAGCATCATAAGTTGAAAGATACTGCTGAACCAGTTCCTGGTTGAGCAGGCGTTTCAGAAATGCTTCAACAACCCCTCTTCTCTCACTGTCATTACTGTGAGGTTTGGCAATTATTGCGAATAACTGCATCAGGGTTTCCAGAATCTTCTCACTCATCTTGTTCAGGTTTATTTAGGCATTGAAGATATGAAAATACTTATTTGCTTCAAAAATTTAGTGTAATTGTTTTCAGGATAATGTTAATGATTCTTCTTCCCTGCCTGTTTCTTTTTTTTCTTCTTCTGAACTGAATATCCGAATTTTCCGATATATTTTCCGATCTCAAAATATTTCCCGTGAGAATAGCAGAGCGGACATGAATCATTGAAACGGAACTGACCTGATCCGGGATCAAAATATGCTTCATCGGCATTTACCGCAACAACCTCTGAAATGAACATGTGGTGACTTCCCAGTTCCCTGATCTCCCTCACAACACATTCTATGTTTACAGGCGATTCAAGGATCATTGGAGCGCTTACTTTGCTTGCCGGGACAGGTGTCAGCTTCATCTCCTCAAACTTATTGTGCATGGCTCCCGATTTCACTCCGCACCAGTCTGTTGCAAAGGCAAGATCCCTGGTTGTCAGGTTTATAACATAATCCATGTTCTTCTTAATAATATTATAGGAATGCCTTCCGGGCCTGACAGAGATATAGCACATGGGAGGATCTGTGCACACAGTACCTGTCCATGAAATTGTAATTATATTATATTCAGATGGTTCAGAGCCGCAGCTTACCATAACTGCAGGCAGGGGATATATCATTGTCCCCGGTTTCCACAGTACCTTTGCCATAGTGTACTTTTTAGTTCAAATATACGCTTAATATTTGCCAGATTGGCATTATAAACACCTTACGTGGGTGTCAAAAAGGCAAAAAGTATCATTTTAATATACATGGCAGAACTTTTGTAAACGGGCTTTTAAAACTAACAGAAATGAATCTGAATAATTTCACATTAAAAGCACAGGAATCTGTTCAGCAGGCTTTCAACATCGCCAATTCAAAAGGCCAGCAGGCTGTTGAATGTGCACATATTCTTAAAGGGATAATGAGTGAAGCTGAAAATATAACCTCCTATATTTTCGGAAAAATAGGTGCAAATTCAGCTTCAATTGAAAAACAGACTGACAGGCTGATTGAGTCCTTCCCGAAAGTTTCAGGCGCTGAAACATATATATCAAATGGCGCTTCTGATGCACTGAGAAAGGCAAACAGCCATGCCTCGGCAATGAAGGACAAATTCGTCACTGCGGAACACCTGCTCATGGGAATAATTGATACTAACGACAAGGTTGCAGATATCCTTAAAGATCATGGTGTAACGATGAAGGCGCTGAAAAATGCAATAGCAGAGTTAAGGAAAGGTTCCTCTGTAGAAAGCCAGACCTCCGATGACACATTCAATGCTCTGAGCAGGTATGCCATAAATCTCAACGAACAGGCGAGAACAGGGAAGCTTGATCCGGTAATAGGGAGAGATGATGAGATAAGGAGAATCCTGCAGATACTTACGCGAAGGACCAAGAACAACCCTCTTCTTATAGGTGAGCCGGGCGTGGGAAAGACTGCCATAGCTGAGGGGCTGGCTCACAGGATTATAAGGGGTGATGTGCCCGAGGATATAAAGTCAAAGACTATATTTTCTCTTGACATGGGGGCGCTTATTGCCGGCGCCAAATACAAGGGTGAATTCGAAGAACGCCTTAAGTCGGTTGTAAATGAGGTGATCGGATCGAACGGCGACATAATTCTCTTTATTGATGAGATACATACACTTGTTGGAGCCGGAAAATCGGAAGGGGCTATGGATGCGGCTAACATACTGAAGCCTGCACTGGCAAGGGGTGAACTGAGGGCAATAGGCGCCACAACGCTTGGTGAGTTTCAGAAATACTTCGAAAAGGACAAGGCACTTGAGAGAAGGTTCCAGGTTGTGATTGTTGATGAACCGGGCAGAGAGGATGCAGTGTCAATACTCCGGGGCATCAGGGAGAAATATGAAACACACCATAAGGTTATAATCCGTGATGAAGCAATAATTGCTGCTGTTGACCTCTCAACCAGATATATTACTGACAGGTTTCTTCCCGACAAGGCAATAGATCTTATTGATGAAGCAGCTTCAAGGCTCAGGCTTGAGATGAATTCGGTTCCTGAGGAAATTGATGAAGCAGAAAGGACTATTACACGTCTTGAGATAGAAAAGGAAGCTCTGAGGAGAGACGGTGACACAGTAAAGGCTGATAAGATAGCCAGGGAGCTTGCCGAAACGCAGGCTGTGAGGGATGAGCTTATTGCAGGATGGAAGGCTGAAAAGGAAATGATAGAGGCTGTACAGTCGAAAAAAGAAGCTGTGGAAGCCCTCCGCCTTGAAGCTGATCAGGCTGAACGAAGCGGGGATTATGGTAAGGTTGCCGAGATCAGGTACGGAAAAATTACAGAGCTTGAAAAGGAAATTGCCGGTTTCAGAAACCAGATTGAAAGGAAAAGGGCAAAGGGCTCGCTTGTCCAGGAAGAAGTGCGTTCTGAAGACATAGCTTCAATAGTGTCGAAATGGACAGGTATACCTGTTTCAAAAATGCTTGAGAGTGAGAAGGAAAAACTGCTCAGGCTCGAGGAAGAACTTCATAAAAGGGTTGTTGGTCAGGATGAGGCCATAGCAGCTGTGGCAGACGCTGTCAGAAGGTCGCGCGCAGGACTGCAGGACCAGAAAAGACCTGTCGGATCTTTTATTTTCCTCGGCACAACGGGCGTGGGTAAAACAGAGCTTGCCAGGGCGCTTGCTGAATTCCTGTTCAATGATGAAAACCTTCTAACACGAATTGATATGTCGGAATACCAGGAACGCCATTCGGTCTCACGACTGATAGGAGCTCCTCCCGGATATATCGGATATGATGAAGGAGGTCAGCTCACCGAAGCGGTACGGCATAAACCTTATTCAGTTGTTCTTCTTGATGAAATTGAAAAGGCTCATCCCGATCTGTTCAACCTCCTGCTTCAGGTGCTTGATGAGGGCAGACTTACCGACAACAAGGGCAGAACAATCAATTTCAGGAATGTAATTGTAATTATGACATCAAACCTCGGATCAGATATTATCCGGGAGAGGATGGAGAAATGGAATAATGAGATCTCCGAGAAAAATGAACAGACCTTAAGAAACGAGATTTTCATGCTGCTGCGTCACACCCTGAAACCAGAGTTCCTTAACAGGGTTGATGAAATTGTAATGTTCCGTCCTCTAAGCAGGGAGCAGATCAGAGAGATTGTAAGGATACAGCTTCAACGGCTTACAAAAAGCCTTGGTGAGTATAACATGAACCTGAGCGTCAGTGAGGAAGCCATTGACTGGCTGGCTGAAAACGGATATGATCCCCAGTCGGGGGCGAGACCGGTTAAGAGACTGATTCAGAGGGAGATAATTAATGGATTATCGAAAGAGATAATCGGAGGCAAGGTGTCGGGAGCAGATACAATAAGAGTGTATATTGAAGGAGACAAGATCGCTTTTGAAAGGGGAAAATAAATATTATTTGAATGACCTTACACAGGCATCAAGATCGTCGAAGATCATGAAGACTGTATCGAGGTGAAGCATTCTGAAAACTTCCATTACCCTGGGGTCGGGATTTGCAAATTTCAGAATGCCGTAATTGTTTCTTACACTTTTCATTACCGAGAGGAAAAGGCTGAATCCTGAGCTGTCGATATATTCAACACCTTTCAGGTCAATTATAATTCTTGCACTGGGAGCAGATGACAAGCGATTTATCTCTTCCCTGATGTCCTCTGTTATCAGTGCGTTTATCTTGTTTACAGTGAAGGAAATAATGTCAATTTTATCCCGCTTGTCTGTTTTTATCATCAGTTTGTATTTAAGCGGTGTCTGATTAGTTCATCAAGTTCAATTATTGCAGCTCTTGTGTCGCTTACGAAACGACCTATATAGTCACTGTACAATTCAATATCCTTTCCTTCCCTGGCTGAGAGCTCAAAAGTCTTGAGCATCACTGCCAGATCATTCATCCCCATAATCGCAACAGACGATTTAGCCTTATGAGCCAGTAAACCCAGTTTTACATATTCCTTACTTTCATGAAGGTTTTGCATCTCTTCTGAAATTTCTGCAGCCTGAACCCTGAACATCTCAACAATTTCAGAGATAATCTGCACATCTCCTCCCGAAACATTATCGAGGTAATCAGGGTTTATGAGCTTATACTCCATTTAGTTTTGAACAATACTGATTTATTAAATGTTTAATGCAAAAAAAACAAATATAGCAATATTTTTAAGCCTGCCGGACAAAAGCTCTAATTGTTTGAGTTGTTTAGTGACAGGAATTTGCTATATTTAATGTTATAAAAAATTATGTAATGTACAGGCAGGCAATAAATTCCATACTGCTGCTCTTACTGGCTACCGGATGGCTTAACGGACAGGAGGATGTCAGGATCAAAAAAAGTGACTTCCGGATTGAAAAGGCAGGATTCAGTCAGGCATGGGACCATGTTATTGCAGGAGATGCTTTCTACGCTAAAAAGGGGGCTTTTTACAGCCTTGCATTTTCTCATTATATTCAGGCCCTGGCTTACAATAATTCAAATGCCGCTCTTAATTATAAAACCGGAATTGCTGCCATTTACGCAGGCAGGAAAGAGGAAGCTGCAGGATTTTTCAATATGGCGCTGGAGAAGGATCCTGAAGTTGCACCTGATTTATTGCTTTACGCAGGCAGGGCACTGCAGTATTCAGGCGATTTCAGGGGTGCGATAGATAAGCTGACAAAATACATTGAAAGTCAGGATAAAAAGCATGAGGAAAATATATCTGTTGCCAAAAAATTCATTGAGGAATGTAATTCTGCAATAGAACTCTGCAAGGATACTCTTGCTGTGGAAATAACAAATACAGGAGGCAATATAAACTCAGGAAGCGATGATTTCGCCCCTGTGTTTTCCTATGATGGCAGGACACTGTATTTTGCATCACGGAAGAAAACGGGGAAGAGCAGTTCAGACTTTTCAGCTGAAGCGCCTGATGAGAATATTTACATGTCAAAACTTATCGGAGGAGTATGGGGAGTATCTAATATTGCAGGAGAGAATCTCACAACACCCTATAATGAGAGTCCCTTGTATGTCGATACGGCTGAGACAAAGCTGTTTATCTATTCAGGCTCAGAGAACGGTGGGGATATAAAGATGACAGAAACACGCAGGGGAGACTGGAAAAGTCCGGTTGACCTGCCATATCCGGTTAATTCCTCAAATTCAGAGACATCAATAGCTTTGCCGCTTAAAGGTGATGAGATCTTCTTCATTTCAAACAATCCTAAGGAATCACTTGGAGGTTATGATATTTTCGTAATCAGAAGAACAGGTGAGAGGAAATGGTCCAGACCCGAGAACCTCGGACCTGTTATTAATACAGCCTATGACGAACAGTCAGTAAGTATTTCAGAATCCGGAGACACACTCTGGTTCAGTTCCAGGGGACATAATACAATGGGTGGTTTTGATATCTTTTTCAGCGTCAGGGATGAGAACGGCAAATGGTCAAAGGCAGTAAATGCAGGCTATCCTGTTAATACACAATGGGATGAGTTGTTTTTTACAAAGTTCCGCGCTCAGAACGGTATTTATTATTTTTCTTCAAACAGGAGCGGCGGCCTTGGCGGTCTTGATATCTATAAATTGAAAATGCTGTCGGATAAGGACTTAACGCAAAACAGTGAATAAATGCTTCTGAAAATCTGATAATCATCAGATTTTTTACAATAAATCTTTGCTTGCTTTACAACAGGTTTGGTTATTTTAGCTCTCGACATTTTGATAATTTTCAGCTATGAAAAATACTCCTTTTACACAGTTTCATATCGTTGCAGGCGCCAAAATGGTGCCATTTGCAGGATATAACATGCCCGTTGAGTACAGCGGCATCAATGATGAACACGTTACAGTCAGGGAAAAAGTCGGTGTGTTTGATGTTTCACACATGGGGGAATTCCGTGTTACAGGTCCTTCTGCATTTGATTTCATCCAGTATGTTACTTCAAATGATGTTGCTGCCCTTTTTGACGGTAAGATTCAATACTCCTGTTTCCCAAATGGCAAAGGAGGCATAGTTGACGACCTCCTTGTCTACCGTTTCAGCCAGGAGGATTTTCTTCTTGTTGTAAATGCGGCAAATATTGACAAGGACTGGAACTGGTGTGTGAGTCATGCATCGAAGTTCGGACTTGTTCCAGGGAGGGATCTTGTGAATCTTTCGGATGAAACTGCCCAGCTTGCAATACAGGGACCGCTCGCGCTCAAGGCAATGCAGAAACTTACAAAAGTGCCGGTTGAGGATATGGAGTATTATACATTTAAGGTCATTGAATTTGCCGGAATTAAGGATGTCCTTTTCTCCACAACCGGTTATACGGGAGCAGGAGGCTGTGAAATTTATGTGAAAAACGGTGATGCACAGAAGCTGTGGAAAGAAGTCTTCAGGGCAGGTGAGGAGTTTGGAATTAAGCCCATAGGACTGGGTGCAAGGGATACTCTGAGGCTTGAAATGGGATTCTGCCTTTACGGTAATGATATAAATGATGAAACTTCACCTATAGAAGCCGGACTTGGTTGGATCACAAAATTTGCTGATGGCAAGAACTTCATTGATAAGCAGTTATTGCTGAAACAGAAAGAGGAGGGTGTAAGCAGAAGGCTTAAGGGATTTGTAATGATTGACAGGGGAATCCCGAGACAGCATTATGAAGTTGTTAATTCTTCAGGAGAAATAATAGGTGAAGTGACATCGGGAACAATGTCGCCTATGATGAAACAGGGTATTGGAATGGCATATCTGTCAAAGGGTTACTGGAAGACAGATACTGAGATTTTCATCAGGATCCGTAACAAGGACCTTAAAGCCCGGGTTGTAAACCTTCCTATTTATCAAAAGAGCTGATAACAGGATTTGTGATGCTGAGAAAGATCGATACGTGCTTTTCACCTGCCCTTTATGAACCTGAACAGCATAAGGGATCAGTTGTAATAATAATTGATATACTTCGTGCTTCCTCGGCAATATGCACTGCATTTGCAAACGGCGCTGCTGAGATAATACCTGTATCCGGAATTGATGAGGCCAGGGACTATAAGAACCGCGGATACCTTGTTGCCGCCGAAAGAGACGGCTATGTACTCGATTTTGCAGACTTCGGAAATTCCCCGTTCAATTTCACTTTTGAAAAAGTCAGCGGAAAGACAATTGTTTACAGTACAACAAACGGAACAGGTATTATAAAGCTGGCTTCAGATGCAGCCATAATAGCTGTTGGTTCCTTTCTGAATATTAAAGCGCTGCTGACCTGGACAGGCAATCAGGATAAGGATGTGATGCTTTTCTGTGCCGGATGGAAGAACAGGTTTAATCTGGAGGATACAATATTTGCAGGAGCGCTTGCTTCAGAACTTATTAAAACAGGGAAATATTCGACAATATGCGATTCCACCCTTGCAGCAATTGACCTTTGGAAACTGGCAGAAAATGATCCGAGGGCTTATATTGAGAAGTCAGCACAAAGGTCGCGGCTGAGGGAGAAAAAGCTTGATGACTGTATTGATTTCTGTCTTTCAACCGGTTTTACTGAAATAATCCCTGTACTGAAAAACAACAGCCTTGTTTCTTTAAATTACTGAAATACATGATTTTACGATTAAGAGGGAAGTTCGCTAAATATTTTGTAAATTTGTTATCAGAAATCCGTTAAACTAAAAACTCTAACAATATTAATAAGTAAAGTATGAAAAAACATAACTTTTATGCAGGTCCGTCCATTCTTCCGCAATACACTATTGAGAAATCAATTGAAGGAATAAAGGATTTTGCCGGAACAGGGCTGTCAATACTTGAGATATCGCACAGAAGCAAGGAATTTGTTGCTTGCATGAATGACACTATCGCTCTTTTCAGGGAACTTCTCGGGATACCTGAAGGTTATAAGGTACTTTTCCTTGGCGGAGGAGCCAGTATGCAGTTCTGCATGGTGCCGATGAACCTTATGGAAAAGAAGGCTGCATACCTGAATACGGGTGAATGGGCAGGTAAGGCCCTGAAAGAGGCAAAGTTGTTCGGCGAAGCAGTTGAGGTGGCATCATCAAAAGAGAAGCTCTTCAATTACATCCCCAAAAATTATACAGTGCCTGCAGATGCTGACTATTTCCATATTACAACAAACAATACAATTTACGGTACTGAGATAAAAAAGGACATAGATTGTTCAGTACCACTTGTTGCAGATATGTCATCAGATATTTTCAGCCGTCCGGTTGACATTTCGAAATATGCACTTATTTATGGTGGTGCACAGAAAAACCTCGCCCCCGCGGGTGTTACTTTTGTTATAGTTAAGGAATCAGTGCTCGGAAAAGTTACCAGGCCGCTGCCTTCAATGCTTGATTACAGGGTGCATATCAAAGGCGAATCAATGTTCAATACTCCTCCTGTATTTGCTGTATTTGCAGCTCAGCAGACGCTGAGATGGCTGAAAGAACTAGGTGGTGTTAAAGCTATACAGAAAAAGAATATTGAAAAGGCTGCAGTACTCTATAATGAAATTGACAGGAACAAATTATTCAGGGCTACTATTGCTGATCCTGAAGACAGATCGCTTATGAATATTTGCTGGGTGATGTCTGATAATTACAAGGAGCTTGAAAAGCCTTTTGCAGATTTTGCAAAATCAAAAGGAATGCTTGGCATAGAAGGACACAGATCAGTCGGAGGATTCAGGGCATCTACATACAATGCCTTGCCACAAGAGAGTGTGGAGGCATTGGTAAGCGTTATGAAGGAGTTTGAATCGAAAAACTGATTCTTAGCTTGTTTATTAGCCGGTAATCAAAACACATGCTGTTATGAAAATACTTATAGCAACTGAAAAACCATTTGCTCCGGTTGCCGTTACTTCGATGAAGGAAATTGTTGAGTCGGCAGGCTTTCAGCTTGAAGTTCTTGAGAATTATAAGTCTGAAAATGAGCTTATTGATGCAGTTAAACTGGCTGATGGCCTTATTATAAGAAGCGATCTTGTAACTCCGGCTGTAATTGATGCTGCCGGTAAGCTTAAAATTGTTGTCAGGGCCGGTGCAGGTTATGACAATATTAACCTTGAGGCCTGCAATGTACACAAGGTGGTGGCAATGAATACTCCTGGTCAGAATTCGAATGCCGTGGCCGAGCTTGTTTTTGCAATGCTGCTGTATCAGATCAGAAACGGATTCAACGGCAAATCAGGAACCGAACTCAGGGGAAAATCGATTGGTATTCATGCTTTTGGAAATGTTGGTAAGATTGTTGCCGACATTGCAAGGGGCTTTTCGATGTATGTTTATGCCTATGATCCTTTCATCCCTGAAAGCGAAATAAGGAAATACGGGATCAAGGTTCTTAAGCGTGCAGAGGAAATGTACAGGATATGTCATTTTATATCCCTGCATCTTCCTGCAAATGATGCAACACTGAAATCAATAGGTTATGACCTGTTATCGAAAATGCCAACTCCGGCAACAATAATTAATACAGCACGAAAGGAGATAATCGATGAAGAAGGCTTGTTGAAGATATTTGCCGAAAGGAATGATATTGTGTATCTGTCTGATATTGAGCCTGAATGTAGTAAGGTGTTTGCTGAAAAATACAAGGGCAGGTATCTGTTCTCGGCGAAGAAAATGGGAGCCCAGACTGAAGAGGCAAATATAAATGCCGGTGTTGCAGCTGCCCGCCAGATTGTTGATTACCTTAAAACAGGAAACGAAACATTCAGAATAAATAAATAAAACTTAAGCTTAACATATTTTATGGCAATTGTAAAACCTTTCAGAGGTCTGAGGCCTCCGCGTGCAATAGCTGAAGATCTTTCCTGTCTTCCCTATGATGTAATGAACCCGGAAGAAGCTGCAAAGATGGCAGAAGGGAAAGAGTGCTCACTCCTTCATATTACAAGGTCAGAAATAGATCTTCCTCCCGACACTGATGTTCATTCGGAAAAGGTTTACGAAAAAGCTGTTGAAAACTTCAGAAAATGGCAGGACAGAGGATGGCTGAAACAGGATGAAAAGGTTGTGTTTTATATTTATGCCCAGACAATGAATGAACGTACACAGTACGGAATTGTAGGTTGTGCTGCTGTAAGTGACTATCTCGACGGCAGTATAAAAAAACATGAACTCACAAGGCCTGACAAGGAACAGGACAGGATGGTGCATGTAAGAGTGAACAATGCTAACATTGAACCGGTATTTTTTGCCTACCCGGCTGTGAAGGAGCTGGATCAGATTGTAAATAAGATAGTTGAAGGTGAAGAAGCAGAATATGATTTTGTTTCGGATGATGGGTTCGGACACAAATTCTGGGTAATCAGGGATGCAAAGACTAATAATAAAATAGAAAAGCTATTTAAGGAAAAGGTTCCGTATACCTATGTAGCTGACGGGCATCACAGAACAGCAGCCGCTGCACTGGTGGGAAAAGAAAAAAAGGATGCCAATAAAAAGCATAATGGTACAGAAGAGTATAACTTTTTCTTAGCTGTCCATTTTCCTGATAATCAGCTTAAGATTATGGATTACAACAGGACAGTTAAGGATCTTAACGGATTAACTCCTGAAGAATTCCTGGCAAGGCTTGAGAAGTCGTTTATTGTTGAGGATAAGGGAACAAAAATTCACAAACCCTCAGCCCTTCACAATTTTTCAATGTACCTGGGAGGCAGATGGTACAGCCTGACTGCCCGTGAGGGGACTTATAATGACAATGACCCTATCGGGATACTTGATGTTACAATTCTCACAGAACAGATACTGAGCCCGATACTTGATATTCAGGATCTCAGAAGATCCAAACGCATTGATTTTGTAGGAGGAATCAGGGGGCTTGGTGAGCTCGCACGGCGTGTTGACAGCGGAGAGATGAAGGTCGCCTTTGCTCTGTTTCCTGTATCAATGGCACAGCTGATATCAATTGCTGATTCAGGCAACATAATGCCCCCAAAGACAACCTGGTTTGAGCCAAAGCTGAGAAGCGGACTCGTAATACATTTGCTAAGCTAATACTAACACTTACCTGACAATCCTGTGAGCAGCATTGCAGAAAATATTTCAGGGATAAAATCCGGTATCCCCCGGAGTGTCAGGCTTGTGGCTGTCTCAAAAACAAGACCTGCAAATGAAATTCTGGAAGCCTTTGATGCCGGTCAGCGCTTATTCGGCGAGAACAGGGTTCAGGAACTGCTTGCAAAAAAGGACCTCCTGCCGAAGGATATTGAGTGGCATCTTATCGGGCACCTGCAGACAAACAAGGTGAAGTATGTTGTACCCTTTATAAGCATGATTGAATCAGTTGATTCAATAAGACTGCTGTTACTCATAAATGAGGAAGCAGGGAAGGCTGGCAGGGTTGTGAATTGCCTTCTGCAGATACATATTGCTGAGGAAGAATCGAAATCGGGATTCACGATTGATGAACTTACAGAGGCCGGCAAATCAGGAACTTTTGGACAGCTTGAAAATGTGAATATCTGCGGAGTTATGGGGATGGCCACCTTTACTGATGATAAGACTCAGGTGCGGAAGGAATTTAAATTTCTCAGAAGTTGTTTTGAAATACTGAGAAATGATTTTTTTGCCAGGGACAGGAATTTCACAGAAATTTCAATGGGAATGTCCGGTGATTATCAGTATGCAGTTGAGGAGGGAAGCACAATTATAAGAATAGGGAGCCTTATATTCGGAGAGAGAACAAAACAGAACAACAAATAATATGACAAATCTTACAAGCAACTACCTGGGTTTAAAACTGAAAAGCCCTGTTATTGTCAGCAGCAGCAGACTGACATCGAATCTCGAGAACCTTAAGCAGGCTGAAAAAGCCGGCGCCGGTGCTGTGGTTCTTAAATCGCTTTTTGAAGAACAGATTACTAATAATGTGAATTCACTGGCTTCAGGCTCAGGCTATCCTGAAGCAGATGATTATCTGGCAAGTTATATCAGGTCACACACTGTTGATGAATACATTGACCTTGTGACAGCTGCAAAGAAAAATCTTTCAATACCTGTAATACCAAGCATAAACTGTTATTCATCAGGCACCTGGACAGATTTCGCAAGCCGGCTTTCTGATGCGGGCGCTGATGCACTTGAGATTAATGTTTTTTTTCTGCCTGTTGATCATAGAAAAAGTGCATCAGAGTCAGAAAAACTCTATCTCGAACTTATAGAAAAACTGATGAAGGTGGTCAGGATACCTGTTGCAGTTAAAATAGGATACAGGTTTTCAAATATCCTCAACCTTATTGATCAGTTTTATGTCCGCGGTGTGAAGGGAGTTGTGATGTTCAACAGGTTTTATGAGCCTGATATTGATGTAGATAAGCTTGAGATAGTGCCTGCGCCTGTTTTCAGCACTCCTGAAGAGAGAAGGCTTGTCCTGAGATGGGTGGCTATGGCAAGTGCTCAGGATTATAAGATCGATATATCAGCTTCAACAGGTGTTACCTGTGGCAGGGATGCGGTCCGATACCTGCTTGCCGGCGCTGCATCTGTCCAGGTATGTTCAGTTTTGTACCAGAAAGGTCTTGAATTCATATCAGATATTAATGAAGAGATAGTAAAGTGGATGGAGGATAAAAATTTTAAAAACATAAGTGAATTCAGAGGTAAATTAAACTGGTCGGGATACAGGAATCCCTCAATTTTTGAGCGTTCTCAGTTCATGAAGCATTTTGCATCGGAGGATTGAGGAAAGCATATCCCCGTAATAATGCCCTAATTCCGGCATTATATTTGATTGACCTGATTATCAGCTTATATTGTTAAACCTCATAATAACAACAAGCGCTTTTTGAAAAATAAAAATAATGTACTAATTTAGTCCAAAATTAGTTTTGACATTTAAAAAACTTCATCATGAATAGAAATCATAGAATGAGTTCAGGGCTCCTGATTGTTGTTCTTCTGTTTTCAATCTTTATTGCCGGATGCAAATCAGGTGGAAACAAGGCTCCAAAGGAAGATCTTACTGTTGAAGTGCCAAAGGATAATACAGCAGTATATGAAGATATAAAACAGGCTGAAAAGATTTTCAATGCACTGCCTTCACCCCTTGAATCAGCTATGCTTATCAAATCTGCCGGTGCAAAATTTGATGAAAAGCTTCTTAACCAGATAGGCAATGTAAATAAATATGTTACAAACAAAAGCATGGCGCTTAACCTCGGTATTTATACATGCGACCTTAGCTTTGCCAGCCTTTATGAGCAGACGCAGCTCATTATCGATTACATGAATGCTGCCAAGAAAATGGCCGACGGACTCGGTATTCTTAAAGCTATTGAGCAGTCTACAATTGACAGGCTTGAAGAGAATATAAACAACAGTGAGGTAATTATGGAGATTGTGAGCGAGACTTTCATGAACTCAAACTCTTACCTTCAGGATAATGGCCAGCCCGCAATTGCTGCCATGACTCTTGTCGGAGGCTGGTTCGAAGGCCTTTACATCTCAACTCAGCTTGTTGATATGAAAGAATTCAACGGAAATAAGCTCGTTACAAGGATTATTGACCAGAAACTGTCAATTGATATTCTTATCAGCCTGCTTGAGAGCAGTAAGGGTGATCCTGCAGTAGATGAGCTTATTACACAGGTTAACAAACTGAAACTCGTTTTTGACAAAATAAAAATTACAACATCACCTGTGCGCCCTGAATTTGACCAGGCATCAAATACCACAGTACTCAAATCAGAAGTAAAAACAGATATGACTCCGGAAGTATTCCTAGAACTTTCCAAAACTGTAGGTGAGATTAGAAATTCATTTGTAAATTAACTGGCTATGAAATTGTATAAGATTTTACCTGTCCTTGCTTTAATGATTTTTGCATCACAAAATGCTGATGCTCAATGCAAGGCGTTTGCAAAGAAGGTTTGTCTTCCTGAACTGGGGTCATTTACCCATGACGGTAACTACCATGCAGCAGTTCTCGTGGAAGGAGAGGAAGCTGAACTTTACAAGACTTTTTATTCTGATATGGACTACAGGGTGGCCATTTGTGGTGAAGACAAGCTTCCCAATGTTGAATTCCGTATTGTTGATGCTAACAAGAATGTTCTTTACTCAAATAAGGAACATAATTATGCAAAAACCTGGGATTTCAAACTGCAGTCGAGCCAGCAGCTTAAGCTTATTGTAAAGGTTTCATCCTTCAATCAGGCCGGCGATACGCCTGCAAGTGGCTGTGTTTCAATAATGTTTGGATTCAAGATGAAGAAATAATCCCTTTGCGGGAACAGAAGGGTGCCGGTTTAAGGCGCCCTTTTTTTATTTTTTCAGTTTCTCTGAAAGGAACCTGCCTGTGTATGATTCTTTGCATGATACAAGCCCTTCAGGTTTGCCCTCATAAATAACATACCCTCCGTCTTCACCTCCTTCCGGACCAAGGTCAATAACCCAGTCGGAACTTTTTATTACTTCCTGGTTGTGCTCTATAAGTATTACTGAATGACCATGTTCCACAAGGGCATTCAGGGATTTGAGTAGCTTCTTAATATCGTGGAAATGTAGTCCTGTTGTAGGCTCGTCAAATATGAACAGTATGTGGCCGCTGCCACGCTCCTGGCTCAGGAAATATGCAAGCTTCACGCGCTGGTTCTCACCTCCTGACAGAGTACTTGATGATTGCCCCATCTTTATATAACCTAGCCCGACATCAGAAAGGGGCTTTAGTTTTTCAATAATTCTTTTTTCTGTCTTGCCGGGATGTTCGCTGAAGAAAGAAATTGCATCATCAATAGTCATCTCAAGCATATCGTAGATATTCTTTCCGTGATACCTGACGTCGAGTATCTCTTTCTTAAATCTTTTCCCGTTGCAGCTTTCGCAGGTAAGTTCAACATCAGCCATAAACTGCATCTCTACCCTTATTATGCCTTCTCCCTGGCATTCTTCACATCTGCCGCCTTCGATGTTGAACGAAAAATGAGAAGCTTTGAAATTATTCTGTACCGATGCCTGTTGTTCCGAGTAAAGTTTCCGGATCTCATCATAAGCCTTCAGGTAGGTTACCGGATTAGACCTGCTTGATTTTCCTATAGGATTCTGGTCAACAAGTTCTATTCCGGTCAGCAGGGCAATGTCGCCCTTAATATCAAGATACTGACCCGGTTTGAGGTTGTTCCCGGCAATCCGGTTTGATAAAACCCTGTAGAGGATGTCAGACACGAGGCTTGACTTTCCTGAGCCGCTTACCCCGGAAACTGCTGTTATTGTGTGTAAGGGAAATTTTACATTAATACCTTTCAGGTTATTCTCCCTGGCTTCCTTAATTTCAATATAACTGTTCCATTTTCTTCTGACAGGAGGAACAGGTATCTCGAGTCTTCCGCTTAAATAACCTGCTGTTAATGATTTGTTTGCTGTTGACAGATCAAGGCCTCCCTGGTATACAACTTCTCCTCCCAGCCTGCCTGCTTCAGGTCCCATGTCGATTATTTCATCGGCAGCCCTTATTATCTCTTCCTCATGTTCAACGACAATTACAGTATTGCCAAGATCACGAAGTTCCTTAAGTACTTTTATAAGGAGGTTTGTATCGCGCGGATGCAGCCCTATGCTTGGTTCATCAAGTATATACATCGATCCAACGAGTGTGCTTCCAAGCATTGTTGCGAGGTTTATCCTCTGGGATTCCCCACCCGAGAGAGTGCCTGACAGCCTGTCGAGTGTGAGATAAGGCAGTCCGACATCAATTATGAACCTGAGCCGGTGAAGGATCTCCTTTATAAGCCTTTCGGCAATTTTTGAATCGTGTTCATTAAGTTGAAAACCGCTTATCGTGTCGTACAGCTTGCCTGCAGGCATTGCGGTAAGCTCCTGAATAGTTTTTCCGGCTACCTTAATATAAGTTGCCTCTTTTCTTAGCCTTGCGCCCTTGCAGGCAGGGCATATCGTTTTTCCACGGTACCTGCTGAGCAGAACCCGGTATTGGATTTTGAACTTCTTCTCCTCCAGATGTTCGAAGAACTTGTCAAGACCGTAAAAATAGCGGTTTCCGGTCCACAAGAGCCTCTTCTGTTCATCCGTAAGTTTATAATATGGTTTATGTATGGGAAATCCGAAGGAATCTGCACTGGCAATAAGCCTTTCCTTCCATTTTTTCATTGTATCGCCCTTCCAGCAGACAATTGCATCCTCAAAAACCGACAGGTTGTGGTTCGGGATCACAAGGTTCTCATCAATGCCGATAATCTTTCCGTAACCTTCGCAAACAGGACAGGCGCCAAGGGGATTGTTGAAACTGAAAAGGTGCTCATGAGGCTCCTCAAAAATGATTCCGTCTTCTTCGAAAAGGTTTGAGAAGCTTTCGCGCCTTATGCCATTATCATCCTGAACAAGCACCTGGCAGTAGCCTTTGCCGGTCAGAAAAGCAGTCTGGGCTGAATCAGCTGCCCTGCTGAAGCTGTCAGAGGAATGATTTATTACGAGCCTGTCAATGACTATATTAATATTCTGCCCTGGTTTGAAAGCCTTGTATGATTTCAGATCATCAATTCTGACTAAGTCCCCCTTACTCTCAATTCTTGTAAAACCCTGTTTCGCAAGGAAACTGAAATATTCTTCAGGACTGATGTTTTCCGGTATCTGACCTGAGGAGGTAATTATCACCTTTGTGTCCTCGGGCAGTGAGGCCAGGAAATCAACAATGTCGTCAGCACTGTGCTTTTTTACCTCCCTGCCTGAAACAGGTGAGTAAGTCCTTCCTGTGCGTGCAAACAGAAGACGCAGATAATCATATATCTCAGTCGATGTACCAACAGTGCTCCGGGGATTTCGGGTGTTGACCTTTTGTTCAATAGCTATGGCAGGCGGTATTCCGCTGATAAAATCGACCTCGGGCTTGTTCATCCTTCCCAGGAACTGACGTGCGTAAGATGAAAGGCTTTCAACGTAGCGTCTCTGTCCCTCAGCGTATATCGTATCGAAGGCAAGTGATGATTTGCCGGAGCCTGATACACCGGTTATCACAATGAGCTTATTCCTGGGTATTGAAAGAGTTACATTCTTAAGGTTATGGACTCTTGCTCCCTTTATATCTATTCCTCCCTGCATCCCTCTCTTCTCCTGACCGCTTTGTTAAAATTCCGTTAAATGGCAAAAGTAATACTTTCAAATCAAAAAATTTTGTTTCTTTGTATTACAAATCTTAACCAAAACAGGAGGACCGCCTATAGAATATCTCTACACAGTTTAATTAAAAGGTAGAGTTATGAATAAAATGGTTTCCGATTATGAACTGATTACCAGATTCATAAAAGGTGAAGAGTCCTGTTTTGAGGAAATAATCCGCCGACATAAACACAAAGTTTTCGCTTATATATCATTGTATATACGTGATCAGGCACTTGCTGAAGACATCTTTCAGGATACCTTTCTGAAAGTCATACAGTCAGTAAAATCAGGCAAGTATTCCGACAACGGGAAATTCCTGTCATGGGTGATGAGGATAGCTCATAACCTTATTATTGATAACTTCAGAAGGGTTAAGCAGATGAATACAATATCGAACGATAGTTATGATAATGATATTTTCAACTCTGCAAAACTATCGGAAGGCAATATCGAAAGCACCCTTATAAAGAAACAGATACAGAAGGATATCCGGGTTCTTATAAGCTCCCTTCCTGATGACCAGAGGGAAGTGGTGATACTTCGTCATTATGCCGACATGAGTTTCAGGGAAATTGCTGATATTACAGGTGTAAGCATAAATACTGCACTTGGAAGAATGCGGTATGCCCTGATTAACATGAGAAAAATGATGGAAGAGAGGAAGATGAGCCTTACTTTGTAAAAAATATAATCCCTGATACAATATTGTATAAGCCGGGGCGTTTTCTGAAAAAAAGAGATGCCTATGGGATTAAATTCTACCCTTTTTCTTTCATATCGTGATATTAATGTTAAAAATGAAGATCTCATTGAAGATGCATTCAGATTAAACTGTGATTTCAGTGATGTGAAAGCCTTACTCGGAATGGTCAGTTTTGACCAGGAAGATACTGTAAGTGAGCGACTTATTGCCAGGCTCAGAAAGCATGACTGCTGAAAATTTAAACACAGGAATTTTTTCCTGTGTTTTTTTTGTTTTAATTAATTTAAAATAATATCTTTGTGATATCAATATAATATCATACATCATGAAACAGGAATTTACAGTTAAACCCATATCGGGTTATCTGGTGCTGCTTGCAGCAGTGCTAATGTTATGTGGAGCCATAGCCGGATTTGCTTATGAAATTATCTGGGCCGGAATTTTGCTGACAATTCTTTTTGTACTCACCGTAATCGGATTTACGGTAGTTTATCCCAATGGTTCATCTGTTCTGGTTCTCTTTGGAGCCTATAAAGGAACTATAAGGGATAATGGCTTTTTCTGGGTAAATCCTTTTTATGTAAAGAGAAGGGTATCCCTTAGAGCCCGTAATTTTAACAGTGAACCAATAAAGGTAAATGACAAGATAGGGAACCCTATCAAGATTGGCCTTGTACTTGTATGGAGGGTATCAGAGACCTTCAAGGCAGTATTCGATGTTGATGATTTTCAGCATTTTGTTTTTGTTCAGAGCGATGCGGCTCTGCGTAAGCTTGCAGGCTTGTACCCCTATGATAATTTTGAGGATCATGATGCTGTTATCTGTCTCAGAAGCGGGGGAGAGGAAGTTAATAACGAACTTGAGAAGGAGATAAGGGAAAGGCTGCAGATTGCTGGCATTGAGGTTATTGAGGCAAGGATCAACTATATAGCCTATGCTGAGGAAATTGCAAATGCAATGCTGAGAAGGCAGCAGGCAGCGGCTGTTGTGGCAGCGCGCTTCAAGATAGTTGAGGGAGCGGTCTCAATGGTTGAAATGGCACTTGAGCAGCTTTCAGACAAGAAGATTGTAGAACTTGATGAAGAGAAAAAAGCCGCTATGGTCAGTAACCTGATGGTAGTCCTCTGCGGCGATAAGGATGCAACACCGGTTGTGAATACAGGAACTTTGCATAACTGATATGTCAGAGAAGAAAGCATTTGTTTTAAGGATCGATCCTGATAAGCTGAAAGCAATTGAAAAATGGGCTGCTGATGAATTCCGCAGTACAAATGGTCAGATAGAATATATCCTTGATCAGGCTCTCAGAAAATCGGGCAGATTGAAAATAAAAAATGATGAAGCAAAAAGCGAAGAGAAATGAACCGGCAAATTAAATGTACATGTCCGAAATGCGGATCAGTGACTTATGAGACGCAGGAAATAAGAACTTCCGGTAACCTGATGACAAGCCTTATGAACATTCAGCATAAAAAGTTTGATGCTGTAGTATGCACAAATTGCTTTTATACAGAGTTTTATTTTATTCCTTCCCGTTCGAAAAGAGAGCTGTAGGATCAGGTCAGGTTAACAAAGTAAACTGAATGGCAGGCTGCAAGGCCTGCCGTTTCTGTTCTGAGCCGTGCCGGTCCCATGTGAATGTGCGAGAATCCGTATTTCAGAGCTGCCTGAGCCTCTTCAATGCTGAAATCACCTTCAGGCCCTATCATTATCAGAGCATCTGATCCTCGCGTGTAAAGTTCGTTGATGCTGCTTCTCTTCATGTCACTGTAACAGTGAGCCAGCATTTTTGTCCCGGCATGATTTCGTGAAATGAATTCACTGAACATGGCGGCAGGATTGAGAACCGGCTTCCTGGCTTTAAGGGACTGTTTCATTGCCGAAATTATTATATTCTCAATGCGCTCCTGTTTAAGTGATTGTTTTTCAGTGTTTTTGCAGATGATTGGTGTTATTTCATCTATGCCAATCTCAACGCTTTTTTCAACAAACCATTCAAACCTGTCAGTGTTTTTCAGGGGAGAAATTGCAATATGCAGCCTGTAGCCCCTCTTTTCATAATCCTCACTGACATCCGTGATCTCAATCCTGCATCTTTTTACATCAGGTGTGCAGATGAAGCCTTCATAGAGATTCCCCTTTCCGTCAATAAGTTTTACCTGTGAACCGTAAGCCATCCTCAGAACCCTTATGCAATGTTTCGATTCATTCTCATCAAGAGTATGGTACCTGCCTTCAATTCCGGGAGCATAAAAAACCTGCATGAGTGTGTGCTTTATGCAAAAATAGGAATTACTGCCTGTAAACATCGCATGCGAAATACTTAACTTTACCTTTTTTGTAAACAGTATTAATTTTATTTAAACCCGGTTTCCACTTCTGACGATCGCAAGACTGCAAGACAATGTTAATAGGCCTGATTTCCGATACCCATGGCTGGATTCATCCCCGGCTTTTTCACTTCCTTGAAGCCTGTGATGAGATTTGGCATGCAGGCGATATCGGCAATATTGAAACTGCAGATGCATTTGCAGCCTTTAAACCATTTAAAGCTGTTTATGGTAATATTGATGATGCAATTGTAAGAAGCACATATAAGGAAAACATGCACTTCATGGCAGACGAAATGAGGATATGGCTGACTCATATCGGCGGTTCTCCCGGGAATTATGACAGGAAGGTAAGGGATGAACTCAGGAGTAACCCGCCTGATATATTTGTTTGCGGGCATTCTCATATAACCCGTGTAATGTATGACAGGAAGCTGAATTTCCTGTATTTAAATCCCGGTGCTGCAGGTTACAAGGGCTTTCATAAAGTGATGACTGCCTTAAGGTTCCGGATTGACGGAAAACAGGTGCATGATATGGAAGTCATTGAGCTGGGAGAGAGAGCACATGTAACTATCTGATAACATCTTCCTCAGCTGACTCATCACTCGTCATCCTTCTGAGGAAATTGTTAAGTCTTCCTTCCGCAGCTATCATATAAGTGTAAGGTACGCGGACAGATGCATCAGGATGTTTCCTGTCGTTGATTTTGATGTTGGTAATCAGTGTATTATATGCAGAATTGCTTGATTGCGTCATCAGAACTCCCCTGAAATATGAGAAGTAGTACCATGTATTGTTATCAGCTTTCAGATAGATGTCAAGCATGTCTCCCGACCTTCTTCTCTGAATTTCCACATAACCATCGGTATAGATGTTTACCGGCTGAGGTCCGATAAAGCCTATACCAATCCTGCCTTTTGAACGGAATGGTGCTGTAGCCTCAATCCAGTAAAGTTTGACATCATTGAGCAGCAGTTCATAGGTAAATTCCTTTGGAAGGTTCCTGCTTGTGCCGAAAAGGTCAATTTCTTCTTTAAGCTGGTTTGCAGCCTGAACGCCGACAAGGTCCTTCATTCCCTTCAGATATACTGGGGTATTAAGGTTTACCGGCTGGAGTGTAGGCATCATCCGTATCTCATCAGCCATCATTTTCAGCCCTTCCGGTGAGAAATGGAAATCCATTCCAAGGATTGTCTCCAGTACTACCTTTCCTGAATCCATTGTATGAGTGTAGTTACCTGCACCAGACAAAGTGAAAAGGTCATATTTTGTCCCGAAATTGAGATTGCCTTCTCCTGCCATAACACAGTAGTTTCTGTCGAAGCTTACAAGGTTGCCGTTTAGTGTGGGATCTGAAATCTTTTCAAGACTGCTGATAAGGTAGCTCCCTTTAGCCTTGTCGAACCATAGGTAACCGTTTGCGTTTACAAGTGCAACGTCAGTCCATGATTTCTGAGCCGAGAGGAAGGCAGGGTAAATATGTACTGAATCTGCATTTATAAATGATCCGGAGAAGACAAGATTGTCATTTATATCTCTTGGTTTGTCACTTACCGGAATCATTACCCTGAGAGGGTCAATAGCCGATTTGAATTTCATATCATAGCTTGTCAGCTGACTGCATTTATGAATTATACCCGCAGCACCTGTAAAAGTGAGCAACTGTGAACGTGCCGAAAGCAAAACATCGCCTGAATAAGTGAAGTCGGGACTTAACCTGAATTTCTGGTTACCTGGAATATAACCTTTGGCAGTAGTTGTCATTGTATCAACTGACAGCTCAGGAAATTTTATCTCCTGTATTTCCTTATTCTCATCAATATAGTCGTAAACTGCACTGCCGGTATAGCGTTTTGTAGATTCTATATCGACTGATGCAGAATGGAGTATATGCTTGTTATTCACTGCAATAAGGGCATTATTCATTGTCTCCACCTTAGCCCTCCTGGTTATTGTGACTTTCCCGCTGTCAGGCTTAATAAGTGCATCAGCAATGTGAATGTAATTTATATTCTCAGCTTCAATGAATTCCTTGTCAAGGTTATAACGTCCTTTCCATGATGAAAAAGAAACTGTGTCCTCAAGGTTGTTTGTGGCAAAGAATGTCGGTTTGTCAAGTCCTGTAAACGGCAGCCTTATTAGCTGGTCTGCTGTCATGAGGGAGGTATTCGACTTGCCTTTCTGTTCCATGTTGAGAATTCGTCCTTTCATGTCGTACATGAAATCAGTCATGGTGCATATATACTGCAGTTCCGGGAATTTCACCATGGAGGAATCGGTATTGAGCCTGAACCTTGATTCCTGCAGGTCAAAGTTTATGTCTGTATTGGCATTCTCAGCAATAAAGGAATAACCATCACCTGAACGTGATTTCAGGTTGTAATCGGAGGTATCGGCTCTTATTGCATTTGACCTGAAATTAAATGAATTTGAAGTAATCCTCGATTCAGTCATGTCGATTGCACCGGAAGCCATCAGTCGCGAAGGTGTAAGCTTTACAGATCCATCAAGGGTTGTTCCGTTGTCGAACATTTGAAAGCGCTTGTCCTGTGCGTTTTCTGCTATCCATTCATCTGCATCTGACAGCCATTTTACTGCAACATCCTCACTTTTAAGAACCGGGAATACTCCCTGTGGATCTTTATCAATATTGAATGTTTCAGCCCTTGTTATCATTGAATCGGGGAAGAAGTGGTACTCTTCTGCAACAGTTGTGGATGTAATGCGTTTCAGTTTTCCGCCACCTATCAATCCCCTGTTGCTCATGCTTATCTTATCATACAATCTTCCCTTGTTTCCATACAGACCAATACCGTCATCGGGAATTATCATATTGAAACCAAGTGAGTTGCTGTCCTGTATTGTAAGGTACTGCTTCATTGGTTCAAGTATTTTTCCACCAAAGAATTCACCAGAAAGATTAAGGTCTTCATACGTATAATGATCTATGTTTTCATACGTAAAAGGATCGACTTTAAAATAGAAATCCTTTTGGGGGTAAACACCTTCAAGCCCTGGTATTTTATCGTAGAAGATGTATGAGAATGTTATGGCATTAATTATTGGATACTGCTTATAGCTCCTCAGCCCCGATTTATTCATCGGATTGTCAATGAAGAGTTCTGCAGTTCCAAGTTCAATAAGGTTGTTGATTCTTTCAACCACCGGATTGCCGTACATGTCTTTTTTATCGGTCTCGACAGAGATCCTTATCGAATCGATTTTCTGTAGTCTGATCTTGAAGGTATCATAGCTGAAATTAAAGTTCTTGCCGTAAATAGTGAATAGTCCGGCATCAACAATACCATCAAATTTCAGGCTTCTGTTTTTCTCAATAACAAGTTGTTTATTATATGGATACAGCGCTACTTTCTGTGAATCGCTCAGCATTACTCCTGTGACACCGTTTACCGTGAGCTGGTAATTTCTCAGGTCAAGAATGGCATTGTCAACAGGAGCACGTGTCGAGCTGTATATCCTCATTACATCGTAATCTGTTCTTTTTGCGAATGACTGCAGGTAATCTTTTGTTTTTTGTTTTATAGTAACCTCATTATTTGCCCTGTCATAAAAAAGGAATCCCTTATTTGCCAGGTCAATGCACATTCCTGTGACGGTCTCTTCGGGTTTATTCAGCCACCTTGCAAATTCTGTTATAGGGAAAGTCTCTGAATAGTACCATTCTGCAAATTTCAGCAGCCTGTTGAGAGGATGATACTGATCGAGGCCCATGAGCCTGAAAAAATCATCATTGTCGAAAAATGACACTGACTCAAACAATGCTTCTCCCAGTGAGGCTCCCCGGGAA
>ERZ795055.637-NODE-637-length-32444-cov-11.378925_pt1 | contig 32444 bp, 28 predicted proteins | sample MGYA00375139_ERZ795055 | MGnify/ENA primary metagenome ERZ795055 (study PRJEB30184, sample SAMN05720283) | anaerobic digester metagenome | isolation source: active sludge of municipal wastewater-treating anaerobic digesters | place: USA | collected 2015-01-23 ... | reverse complement strand
CAGAACGGCAACAATGTGGGTGCCATCGTGGAGGGATCGCTCTATAAATCAATGCTAGAGAATGACAAGAGTACCCTTCACAGCACGATGGACATAATAAATACAATGCCCGGGATTGATGATGTCAATCTGTATGACCAGAATGAAGTCCTGGCTTATTCTTCCTTTGCCACAGATGCTATAAATCACAGCAATCCCGACTGCATCTCCTGTCACACTGATCTCGGGGAGATGTTCACGAGAAAGGAGAGGAGCTATATGATTATAGATGAGGAGAGCGACTGTGCAATGAACCCGAACAAACCCGGCCAGAGGCATATGCTTATCCGCAGGCCGATCCTTAACGAGATATCCTGCTATACAGCCGACTGTCATGCACACAGCAGGGAGGATGAGGTTTTGGGATCACTGATCATAAGGATGCCGCTGAGGGACCTGGACAATGCCCTGAAAAAGTCATCCGTGCAATTTCTCGTGATGGCCCTGCTTATATCCGGTATTGTGATCATGACGCTTATCTGGTTTACCCGCAGCAGGATAAAGAATCCGCTGCTTGGAATCATAAAGGCCAGTGAAGCCGTTTCCCAGGGGGAGCTTGGAACAAGGCTCGAGATCAGGCCTGATCTCCTTGATGACATGAAGATGGTCTCCACTGCATTCAACAATATGCTCGATCACATTGACAATGCAACAGGGGAGCTTGAAAACTGGTCAAAACAGCTCGAGTACAAGGTGCAGAAAAAGTCCGAAGAGCTTTCCGAAGCCCACAATGAACTCATGAATGTTGAGCGGATCGCATCTCTTGGCAAGCTTTCAGCCTCGGTTGCACATGAGATCAACAACCCGCTCTCAGGCATCCTTGTTTATACCAAGCTGGTTCACAAGCAACTGGAAAACCAGGATCTCACACCGGCCAGGAGGCAGAACATTCTGAATCAGCTCAAGCTGATTGAGAACGAAACCAAGCGATGCGGTGATATAGTCAAAGGACTGCTTGACTTCTCACGGAAAGACCAGGAGGATTTCGAGGAGTGGCATCTCAATGAGATAGTAAAGGCCAGCTATGAGCTGATGCTTCATCATGTGAAAATTGCCAACATTAACTTCATCTACAGTATTGAGGCGAAAGATGACCTCATCCGCTGCAGCGCCAACCAGATAAAGCAGGCATGCATTGCCTTGCTCGTCAATGCCTCAGAAGCAGTGTCGGAAAACGGAGAAATAACCCTTCGAACAATGAACCCTGACAACAGGAGCGTCAGGATTGAGATATCCGATAACGGATCAGGCATTGCACCTGAGGATATCCCTCATATTTTCGAACCCTTCTTCACCACAAAGCACGACGCATCGGGTATCGGCCTCGGCCTGGCAATAGTCCACGGCATAGTACAGAACCATAACGGGAAGATTGAGGTTGAATCCGCTGTCGGCCGCGGCACAACAATTCTGATAACATTACCATTGAAAACAGCATAATCTGAAGGAGATGTCAGACAAAATTTCAATTCTTATAGTTGACGACGAGGACTCCGTCAGGGACTCCCTCCTCAACTGGTTCATAGAGGACGGCTACGACGTGGCGGCTGCCGAGAATGCCAAGAAAGCATTGCAGATGCTCGAAACAAGGGACTTCAACATCATCCTTGCCGATATAAAGATGCCCGGGATGGATGGTCTGGAACTTCATCGTAGGATCAGGGCCCTCAACAGGGAATCAATTGTAATTATAATGACAGCCTTCGCCTCCGTGGAGACGGCAGTTCAGGCGTTGAAGGACGGTGCATATGATTACGTCACCAAACCCTTTGATCCTGATGATCTTTCGCATCTCATACGTAACGCTGCATCACAGATTGCCCTGAGAAATGAAAACGAAGCCCTTAAAAAGAGGGTTACAACACTGGAGGAGGTTGATGATCTTATCGGCCAGAGCGAGGCAATACGCCTGGTTCTGGAGCAGGTCGAGAGCGTCGCGCAGTCAAACGCGTCGGTTATAATAACCGGGGAGAGCGGAACCGGCAAGGAGTTGGTAGCCAGGGCTATACATGCCAACTCATCAAGACGGTACTTCCCCCTGGTAAGTGTCCATTGCGGCGCCCTGACGGAAAGCCTCCTCGAGAGCGAGCTTTTCGGGCATGAGAAGGGAGCCTTTACCGGTGCCACATTCAACCGGAAGGGACGTTTCGAGATGGCAGACGGCGGAACGATCTTCCTGGATGAAATCGCCACAATATCTCCCAAAATGCAGATAGAGCTTCTCCGGGTACTTGAAACCAAGAGCTTTGTAAGAGTAGGCGGAAACAAGGAGATTACATCTGACTTCAGGGTTATCTGTGCCACAAACAGGGATCTGGGCAGCATGGTACGCAGCGGCACATTTCGCGAGGACCTCTACTACAGACTGAATGTGGTAAACATTAACATACCCCCGCTGCGTGAGAGAGTGGACGACATTCCGCTGCTTGTCAGTCACTTCATCAGGAAATACTGTACCTCCATGAGTCGTGACATGATAACAATTGAACCCGCGGCATTGAAGCAGCTGGAGAAATTCGAATTCCCGGGAAATGTCAGGGAGCTCGAGAATATGATAGAGCGGGCAATCGTCATCGGAAACGGCAGGGAAATAAAGCTTAAAGACCTTCCTATGGGCAGGGAGGCTCCGGATACTTCCGTCGAAAGCCTGGATGAGCTTGAAAAGAGGCATATCGAACAGATTCTCGCAAAGTACAACTGGAATGTCTCACGCTCTGCCAGGGCTCTGAATGTGGACAGGGTGACGCTCTACAACAAGATCAGGAAATATGACCTGAAACACAAGGAGTAACTTTTCCTGAAATCCGCCCTTTGGAAGAAAAGAGGATCATATTGCTCTCCTGCGGCCAGTTTGACAGAGCTTTCCTTAAGAAGGTGGCCCTGGCAGCAGAGGCCGAGTACAGGCACGCAGTAATAACGGAGGAATGCCATCTCGATCTCAATCCCTTTTACAATCCGGCCAGGAGACAGTATGACGGAGACCGGCTGCTGCGCCATATTCACCTTTGCACTGACACTGAGCATGAGAAAATGATCGGGCTCTTCAGGGTCGATCTTTATATACCGATCCTGACCTACATCTTTGGTCAGGCAATTCTCGGGAAGAGTGTGGCAATTGCCTCGGTTTTCAGGTTGCGGAACGAACTCTACGGCCTTAAACAGGATGATAACCTGTTACTGATAAGGACAATAAAGGAGGTAATTCACGAACTTGGGCATACATTCGGACTGATTCACTGCCATCATCAGGCATGTGTGATGCACTCAAGCACCTATGCCGAAGAGATTGACCTGAAAAGCTCAACACTGTGCCCCGCGTGCCGGTCAATCCTGGCCGACGGCCAGAAATAAATCAGGGTGCCCTTTTTGTGAGCACCCTGACCTGATCAATCGCGATTCGGGGCCCTGCCGGGCCTCCCTGCCTCGCTTATTTCGCCTTGAATCCGAACATTATTGCCACACAACCGCTCACAGGGAGCTGATCCCTTGTACCGAAAGTAGTCACCTTGACAACTACCTTGAGCTGCTGGCTTGACTCCAGTTTAAAGTCCCACACCTTTGCCAGCCCCTCATCCTTATTTGTGTACAGCACCTTTCCGGTTGCATCATAAACAGTGAACTCCACCGGAGGCATGCCGTCAGCCGAGCAGATGGCAAGACGGTACTCCAGGTCGGAATAGAATGTCTTGTACAGTTCAGCCTCTTCTCCCTCAACCAAAACGGCAGCATGGTAATTGCCGTCATGAAGGTAGGCGCCCAGTTCCTTCTTGCAGAGCGATTTGGCAAAGCCTTTGCACTGTGCGGCAGCCTCACCCGGAACAAGAAGGGAGAGTAGCGCAGTTACCAGTAATGTCTGTATAAGCTGTCTCATCTGTATCTATTTTACATATGTGTTTCTGATTTCTGCTACCTTATCCTTTATGGCAAGGAATGTATCCTGTGACATCGCCGACTTCGCTGCGCCGGTAATCTCGGTCATGCCGCTCTTTTCATTGTACTGGGCCTGTGAAGGTTCTGTTGAACGCTCGACCTTGTCAAAGAGTACCTTCAATTCATGTATTGGCCCGAGAAGTTCCCGGATTGCAGAATTCTCATTATAACTCTCGAGCAGACGAATCATGTCATCCACCGACATCTTCTGATCGGTGATGGTCCCAACCAGTTTGTTGCCCTTGAAATTCTTCATATCAACCATGTGAGTCGAAATGTAAAGGCCTTCTATAAAGCCGCCTGTAATGATTGTAGCAGCAACGGCATGCTGTTCGTCATCCTCCAGGTATGCCTGTGAATTGAGGAAGGTCTCAGATACTATCTCCATTATGACGTCACGGTTATTGATGTTCTGTTCAAGCCGCTCAATAGTTGTTTCATCTATTGCATCAATAATACCCAGACCTGTGGCCATATCCTCTGCCGCCTCCATATAGTTTACAAGCAGTGATGTTTCATCATACATGCTTGCAAAACTGAGGTCGCAGACAAAGGTGCCCAGGTTCAGGGCCATACTCTTGCTGGCCGTGTAGTTGCTTTTGTTCTCAACAGGGTTAAGCAGCGTTGCATCAAAAGTTGCCCCTGCTTCCTTGATGAGTTGAGCTACCTCAAGCGGAGTAGGAAGAGCATTGAATACCTTCTCGGCACTTTTAATCTGCTCCATCGTCTGCTCATCGGGACTGACGGCTTCTCCCTTTTCACTGTTCGCCTCACCCCTGGTTTTCCCCTTGCATGATGTGGCAGCCAGGCAGAAGGCAAGAGCGGTCACGCCCAGAATCAGCGGCAGAATTTTAAGCTTACTGTTCATAATGATTTTAGTTTTTGTTATCACAGGCCCTTACAAGACCGATTTTTACTTTTTTAATAAACGTATTTGCCATCAAGTTATTATTTACCCATAAATTTGTTCCAAAGCATAAATGATGGAAAGGTCAGAAAAGAAGCTAGCAGAACTGGGAAAAGTGCTCAATGGAGGCAAAAATCGTGAGATTGAGGCAAGAATCAGCCTGCTACGCACCGAACCTCCTTTTGAGGGGGCGTTGAAGCTGGTTGCACTCTATTATGACAAGAGTGATGACGAGAACATTAAGCAGTCAATATCCGGTCTTTTCAATGACCTGAAGGAGAAGCGTTTCAGAACTGAGGTGATAGAAGCAATTGACGCCGTCACCCGACCCGGATCAAAGGCAATGCTGACGTCATCCTGCTGGCAGTCAGGACTTGATTATTCAGGACATGCCACTGCCCTGGCCGGTTTCTTTATGACTGGTGATTATATGACATCACTGGAATGTTTTACAGTAATCGAGACCTGTGCTGCAGATATCTCTGACAGCGATCGCACCCGCATCATTTTCGGAATGCAACAGCAGATGGATTCCTGGGATACCCCGAAACAAAAACTCGCCGGGGAACTTATTGCCCTGCTTAAAGGGTAGTTGGGGCCGGCCGGATACTCCTCTCATCATACGGGGAGATACATTACTGCCGGAACCGGTCTTACCTGCTGCCGGACTGCAAAACTGCTAAACGTACGAGCTGTAATGCTTCATGAACTGCGATCTCTCAAAGAGTGAAGGGTTGTCCACATTCCTGTAGTTCAGCTTTCCTCTGAAATCGCTTATTGTCTTGTAATCCTTGACAACCATCCATTTGCGAAGTGCTTCATTAATCTCCGTCACCACCGTGAACCCGCGCTTGTAGAGTGCAGAACAGACCTGCACGGTGGTTGCTCCGGCCAGGAGGTACTTAATCGCATCTTCACCGGTGTAGACACCCGTCGATGCAGAGATATCAATCTTCATGTCCTGTGCGCTTGTCATACCCACCCAGCGAAGCACATACCGCTGTTCAACGGGGTTGGAAAGCACAGAAGCCGGTTGAATGCTCAGGTTGTTTATGTCAATATCGGGTTCGTAAAACCTGTTGAACATTACAACGCCGGCAGCACCGTGATTGTGCATCTGCCAAACGAAATTCAGGAGGTTTGAAAAGCGAAGGCCGATTTTCACGCTTACCGGAATCTTGAGTTTCTTCTTCAGATTGTCTATTATCTTGAAATAAATCTTCTCTGAATCGTTGCTGTTCTCATGCTTGTCGGTAGGGATGAAGAATATGTTAACCTCAAGTGCGCTGGCACCGGCTTTTTCAATCTCAAGGGCGAAATCAATCCACCCCTTCGGAGAAAAGCAGTTGATGCTGGCAATAACCGGAATTTTGACACTCTTCCGCGCCCCGGCAACGAGGTCAAGATAGGCGTCAACACTGTTCGTCCGGGTATAGTACTGAAGATAATCGTCAGCCTCGGGGTAAGACTCCATAGTCAGCATTGAATGGGCCTGTGAGACTATCTGTTCTTCAAAGAGGGACTTCAGAACCACAGCGCCGGCTCCGGCAGCCTCAGCCTCCCTGACCGATTCAACCTTGGATGTGAAATTGGAACTGCCGACAATTACGGGACTGCTTAGTTCAAGTCCCAGGTAACGTGTATTGATTGTGCTCATCTTGCTTTTTTAATTCGTTCCCCAAATATAAGTGTTCCTACTCGTATCATTGTACTGCCCTCCCCGACTGCCAACTGCCAGTCACCCGACATTCCCATCGAGATCTCCCTGAAGTGGCTTATCCCCTGAAAGTGATTTTCACGGAGACGGCTGAATAACTCCGCCAGTTTTCTGAACTCCGCTCTTACTTTTTGAGTATTGTCAGTAAAGGTTGCCATTCCCATCAGGCCGCAGATACGCACTGCCCGGAGTGAACCTGCCACATCGTTCCATCTGACTTGCTCAATCTCTTCGACAGGGAATCCTGACTTGGTCTCTTCAGAGGCAATCTGCACCTGGAGCAGGCAATCAATTGTCCTGCCCTGTGCCAGGGCCTCCGCGTCAATAATACGCAGCAGTTTAAGCGTATCAACCGACTCTATCATGGCAGCTGCAGAAACAGCCTGCTTTGCCTTGTTCGACTGGAGATGTCCTATCAGGTGCCAGGATATGTCTCCGGGAAGAAGTGCCTTCTTCGAAACCATCTCCTGCACCCTGTTTTCACCGAAAACACGAAGGCCGGCGTCATAGGCTTCCATGGCCTCCTCAGGCGTGCGGGTCTTCGTGACAGCAACCACGGTGACTCCCGGTGGCAGCCCGTCGTTCAACCTCTTTATGTTTTCAGCAATGCTCATCCTGCCTGTACAAACCTTAATCAAGCTTGTGTATAACCAACCCGCTCCTGAGTTTTGGCTCAAACCAGGTCGTCTTTGGTGGCATGATGTTGCCTGTATCTGCTATTGTGATAAGTTGCTTCATTGAGACGGGATAGAGAGCGAAAGCGACCTTCATCTCACTATTGTCAACCCTTCTCTTCAGCTCACCAAGTCCCCTTATGCCGCCGATGAAATCGATCCGTTTTGATCTCCTCAGGTCCTGGATATCAAGCAGTGGCAGCAGCACCTTTTCAGTAAGGATAGTAACATCAAGCACACCGATCGGGTCGTCATCGTTGTAAGTGCCTTTCCGGGCTGACAAACTGTACCATTTGCCGTCGAGGTACATCCCGAAGTTATGCAGCTTCCGGGGTCTGTAAGTCCTTGTACCCTTCTCCTTTACCTCGAATGACTCTTTCAGCTTTTCCAGGAACTGCGTGGGAGTCATACCGTTCAGATCTTTTACCACGCGATTGTAATCGAATATCCTCAACTGGTTATCAGGAAAGATAACCGCCATGAAGAAATTATACTCCTCATCGCCTCTGTGCGCCGGATTCTTCTCTCTCTTCTCCTTGCCCACAAGTGCAGCTGCAGCCGTACGGTGATGACCGTCAGCAACATACGTGAAAGGGACCTTTTCAGCAAACAGCTTCTCGATTGCCGTATTTGTCTTTTCGTCGCGGACTACCCAGAAGTGATGCCCGATGCCGTCTTCAGCAACAAAATCATACTCAGGTTTCTCCTTCTTTACAATTCGTTCCACAATTTTATCGAGCTCCTTAACAGCCGGGTACGCAAAGAACACAGGCTCGATATTGGCGTTGTTTACCCTCACATGCACCATCCGGTCCTCTTCTTTGTCAGGACGTGTAAGCTCATGTTTTTTGATAACCCCAGAGAGGTAGTCGGAAACGGCCGCCGCCCCCACAATGCCGTACTGTGTCCGGCCGCTCATTGTCTGGGCATAGATATAGAAATGATTCTGCCGGTCCTCCACCAGCCAGCCTTTATTCTGCCACCCGGTGAAATTCTCAAAAGCCTTACGGTATACCTCTTCCGAATGCACGTCTGTGCCCTCCGGCAGATCTATCTCTGCCTTGGTAATGTGAAGCAGCGATTTTTCCTTGCCACTGGCCATGGCGGCGGCCTCCTCTGAGTTCATTACATCATAAGGAAGGCACGCTATCTCCGATACCAGGTGAGCCGGAGGCCTTAGCCCCCGGAACGGTTTAACAACAGCCATATCTGAATCTTCTCTTTTCTATTTGGGTTTATTAACTCTGAATGTCTCGTCGCCTGTTGCAAAAAATGATGCGATCTGGCGAGCGGCAGCAACTCCTGCGTTGATGTTTGCCTCTTCGGTCTGTGCACCCATCTTCTTGGGTGTAAAGAAATAGCGGCCGGCATACTTTTGTGCGAAAAGCTCCGCATTGTCAGGGGCAACGTCTGAAAGATACTTCAGGTCCGCCCTCTTCTCCATCAGCGCGACAAGCTCCGTTTCATTAATAACCTCCTTGCGTGCAGTATTCACCAGCACGGCTCCCTGGGGCATCAACGACAGGAGTTTTTCTCCGATCGAACCTTTTGTCTTTTCGTTTGCCGGGATATGAAGCGACACATACTGACACTTCGAATAGAGCTCCTCGACGGTGTCCACCGGGGTCACCCCGGCGTCGGCTATTGCCTTTTTGTCAACAAACGGGTCAAATGCGAAAGTCTTCATCCCGAACCCTGACGCAATACGTGCCATGCACCTGCCTACATTCCCGAAAGCATGTATGCCAAGTGTCTTGTCCATCAGCTCTGAACCCGATTTACCGTCGAAGCCGCTGCGGGCAGAGTAAACCATCATGCCGAAAGCGAGCTCGGCAACTGCATTCGAGTTCTGTCCGGGAGTATTCATTGCAACTACATTACCGGCAGTGCATGCATTGAGGTCCAGGTTGTCAAAGCCTGCTCCGGCCCTGACAACGATCTTCAGCTTAGGTGCCGCTGCTATAACAGCCGCATCAACTATGTCAGATCGCACTATCATTGCGTCGGCATCAGCAACTGCTGAGTGAAGTTCCTGCGGTGTCTTGTACTTCTCCAGAAGGGCAAGGGTATGCCCTGCCTTCTCAACCACCTCGCGTATCTGCGTGATGGCAACCGGTGCGAACGGCTTGTCTGTGGCTACAAGTATCTTCATCTCAACCTCCTTTTAGTATTTGTTGGCAAATTCCTTCATGCATTCAACCAGCGCACTAACGCTTTCAATCGGAAGCGCATTGTAGAGTGATGCGCGGAAACCTCCAACTGATCTGTGACCGGCAATGCCTACCATTCCCTTTGACTTGGCGAAATCACCGAACTCCTTCTCAAGCTCCTTGTAATTATCCGACATCACGAAGCAGACATTCATCAGCGACCTGTCTTCCGGATCAGGAACGGTAGTTGTAAACAGCTTGTTACGCTCGATCTCATTATAGAGGAGAGCAGCCTTTTCTTCATTGATCTTCTGCATTGCAGCCAGACCGCCCTTCTGCTTCAGCCATTCAAGGGTCTTGAGAGCTGCAAATACGGGAAGTACCGGCGGGGTGTTGAACATAGACTCCTTCTCAATGTGCGTTTTATAGTTGAGCATCGTCGGGATCGGACGGGTTACTTTTCCGAGAGCCGAGTCCTTGATTATCACAAAGGTGACGCCGGCAGGAGCCAGGTTCTTCTGGGCACCGCCGTAAATAATCGAATATTTGGAAACATCTACAGGACGGCTGAAGATATCCGACGACATGTCTGCCACGAGAGGCACTTTTACATCCGGATCTTTCTTCCACTGGGTACCAAAGATTGTGTTGTTTGTTGTAATATGGAAATAATCTGCATCGGAAGGAATCTCGAAGTTCTTGGGGATGTAGTTAAAATTACGGTCTTTTGATGAGGCCACTTCAACTACCTCACCGAAGAGCTTAGCCTCCTTGAGGGCTTTGCCTGCCCACTCGCCTGTGTTGATGTAGGCAGCCTTCTTCTCAAGCATGTTCATTGGCAGCATTGCAAACTGCAGGCTGGCACCGCCTCCGAGAAATATTACCGAATACCCGGCCGGAATGTCAAGAAGCTCCTTGATGTGACTCACTGCACTTGCCATTACAGCCTCAAACTCCTTGCTGCGATGAGAGACCTCCATAATCGAAAGTCCTGTTCCTGCGAAATCCCTGATTGCTTCAATCACCTTCTCATTCGTGTACTGAGGCATGATTGACGGTCCTGCGTAGAAATTGTGTTTTTTCATTTCTGGTAAGTTTATTTTGTTTAGTTGTTTTCATTCAACCCGGTTCAGCCACCGGTGTGGTACACGTTGCCGGGGTTTTTCCTCAGAGTGCTACCAGCCTCTCTTTGCGAAGAACGGGAATCACATCCGTTACATCAAATGTATGACAATAACCGATACAATCATCCAGCCCCTTGTCCCTTAGCCGGGATCTCTGCGCTGCCTTTTCTATATACCCCATCAGGTCTTCCCTGGCGGCTTTCCACAGGTCGGTTGCGGCATGCACCGAGTCACAGATGGTCATGAACTTTCCGCTCTCCAGCAGCCTCAGGGCGATCGCACCTGCGCAGACGGAATCCTCCAGGCTGAAACGCCTCTTCCATCCCGCGCAGACAATTATAACCTTTCGCTCCTGCGCCTCAAGCCACCTGCAAAGGGCTGATATGTTGAGCCAGGAGCCGATGACAACATCATGGCTTCCGCTTGCCTGTTTCATGATGCCCGTGCCGTTGGTTGTACTGTATACCACAGTCTTCCCCTTTACCTTTTCTGCGGAAAAATTAAACGGGGAGTTCCCGAAATCGGCAAAATCCAGCACATAACCGTCGCGCTCTGCAGCAATGAGGTACCCGCGTGATTTCATCTCCATGGCCTCGGCCACGGTGGCAACGGGAATTATTTCCCTGACGCCGTTGGCGAATGCAGTACAGATTGAGCTGGTGGCACGAAGCACATCTATCACCACTACAATGGCCTCACTGTCAGCGTGGGCATCGAATGCTGCGGGGGTGAAGCATATTTCCAGGCTCCTCTGCATGTTATGATCAGATCCTATCCTGTATGTTAATATTATTTGTAAAAGGGCAGGGAGGTGACCTGAGCCTTCAGATCCCTGCCTCTGACACGAATGAATATCTCAGTGTCATTCTTCCAGAATCCCTTGTTCAGGTAGGCCAGACCCAGCCCCTGTTTCAGCGAGGGCGCCATAGTTCCTGAGGTGACCTCACCAATCAGGTTGCCCTGTGAGTCAACAACCTCATAATGCTGCCTGGGAATTCCCTTGTCAATCATAACGAATCCCTTGAGACGCCTCTCTGTTCCCTCCTCCTTCTGTTTCAGGAGCAAATCCCTGTCGATGAAGTCCTTGCCGGGAACAAACTTGGTTATCCAACCAAGTCCGGCCTCAATGGGTGAAGTTGTATCGTTTATATCATTGCCGTAAAGGCAGAAACCCATCTCAAGACGCAGAGTATCCCTGGCTCCCAGCCCGATTGGTTTTATGCCAAACTCCTCCCCTGCCCTGAATACTTCTTCCCAGAGTCGCGGTCCGTCAGCATTCCTTACATATATCTCACATCCACCTGAACCTGTATAACCTGTTGTTGAGAGAATTACATCATCAATGCCTGCAAAGCGAAGTACCTTGAACGTATAGTATTCCATGTCGGTAATTGGCACATCGGTCAGTTTCTGCATCGCCTTGAGTGCCAGCGGACCCTGAACTGCAAGCTGAGCGGTACCGTCGGATGCATTGTTCATATCCTTCCCGGGGCCGGCTGAGATGCCAAAAGCAGCGGCATTCTTCACGCACCACTCCCAATCCTTTTCAATGTTTGCCGCATTGACAACAAGAAGATACTTCTCTGCGCTGAACCTGTAAACAAGGAGATCATCAACAATGCCTCCCCTGCCGTTCGGGAAGCATGTATACTGAACCTTTCCGTCAATCAGGGCAGACACGTCATTGGAAGTTATATGCTGCAGAAATTCAAGAGCCCCGGGACCGTTGACCCAGAATTCCCCCATATGTGAAACATCAAAGACACCGACTCCGGAACGTACCTTAAGGTGCTCTTCAGTAATCCCCGTATACTCAACGGGCATGTTATAACCTGCAAAGGGTACTATCCTGGCTCCGAGGGCCTCATGATACTTTATGAACGGGGTGTTTTTCATGTTACTAAGCTTTTGGTTCTGAAACAAAAGTAGGGCTTTTCGGACGATAAAAAACTGCTTAAAATCATTTTTGGATTGCCCATGCAGACATTTCTCATGCGATGATGGATTCATAATGTCTATATTTGCAGCCATAACAACACCCGGAGAGATGGAATATAAAATATTCAAGCCCGAATACCTCCTGAGTATCACCGGCGGGGACAGGGAGACGATGGCTGAGATTGCCGGTATCTTTTTCAACCAGGTGCCTGAGTTTCTCAATGACATGAGAAACCTCCTGAACCAGGAGAAATACTATGAACTGGGTCTCCTGGCACACAAGGCAAAGGGATCGGTTACTGTCCTGGGAATGGATGAGGCTGCCATTATGCTCAAGGAATTTGAACTGCTTGCCAAAGCAGGCGAACAGAAGGAAAAATATGAAGAGTTTATCGCCAGGTTCAAAGCTGATACAGACACAGTTATGGCAGAGGTGAACAATTATCTGGGTAAAAATATCTGATCCTGCATGGTTCAAACCGAAAAAATCGACGGGGTTGATATTATCAGCTTCAGCACTGACCGTATCAATGCCCTTAACGTTGACATGATCAGGCCGGTTATCATGAAGCTCTTTGAGACAGCCTATTCAAGAGTGGTGATTGACATGGGAGGAGTCAATTACCTTGACAGCACGGCGTTTGCCATGTTCCTGTACCTGCTCAGGGTGGCGCGGTCAAATTACTGCACCTACAGACTCTGCTCCCTGACAAACGGAGCCAGCGAACTGTTCGAGCTTCTGCAACTGAACCAGTCCCTTGACATCTACCCTGACCGTGCCAGCTGCCTTGAAAGCTTCCGGCTCAACTCCCCCTACTAGCTACCAGGAATTTGTTATGACCAGGCTGCCGGACTGAACATCAATCCTGACATTCTTGCTCTTATCAATCGTCCCGGCAATTATCTCCCTGGAGAGTTCATTCACTATCTCCTTCTGAATCAAACGTTTCACAGGCCTTGCACCAAACAGGGGGTCAAATCCCCTGTCAGCCAGCCACTCAACTGCCCTGTCAGTCAGCTCACTGTGTATGCCCTTTTCCTCCAGCATCTGAGCCACCCTGCCGAACTGCATCCTGACAATCTCCCTGATCTGCTCCAGTGTAAGGGGCCTGAACATCACAATCTCGTCAACACGGTTTACAAACTCAGGCCTGAGAGTGGTACGAAGCATCTGTACCAGCTCCTCCCTTAGCTTCTCAGCCTTCTCCTCTGTCATATCGCCGTCACTCTCCCCGATGCTCTCACGGATGAGTGATGAACCAAGGTTGGAAGTCATGATTACAATGGTATTGCGGAAGTTAACTGTCCTTCCCTTGTTGTCTGTCAGCCTGCCGTCATCAAGCACCTGAAGAAGTATGTTAAAGACATCAGGATGAGCCTTCTCAATCTCGTCAAGCAGGACTACCGAATAGGGTTTATGCCTTATTGCCTCGGTGAGCTGGCCCCCTTCATCATATCCGACATACCCGGGAGGAGCCCCAATCAGCCTGGAGACGCTGTGACGCTCCTGGTACTCAGTCATGTCAATACGGGTAAGCAGGTTCTCGTCGTTAAAAAGATATTCTGCCAGTGCCCTGGCAAGCTCCGTCTTGCCGACACCTGTGGTACCAAGGAAAATGAATGATCCCACCGGTCGCTTTTCGTCCTGCAGCCCTGCCCTGGAACGGCGCACGGCATCTGAGACCGCCCGTATTGCCTCATCCTGGCCGATGACCCTTTTATGCAGCTCATCCTCCAGCTTAAGCAATTTTTCCTTCTCACTCTCAAGCATCCGTGAGAGGGGTATGCCTGTCCACCTGGAGACTATCTCAGCAATGTCATCTGACCGCACATCATCACGCACCATTGACCCGGCATTGCGCTTCTGCTCAATCTCTTTGTTCAGACGCTCCACTGCCTTCTCAATCTCAACGATCCTGCCATACCTTATCTCAGCAACACGACCGTAATCGCCTGCTCTTTCAGCCTTCTCAGCTTCAAACCTGAGCTCCTCAACTGACTGTTTCTTTTTCTGCAGGTCCTCCACCAGTTCCTTCTCCGAACGCCACCGCGCCTTGAGCTCATCACGCCCTGCAGCAAGATCGGCTATCTCCCTTGAGAGCTCCTTCTCCTTTGCGCTGTCGCCGTCGCGTCGCACGGCCTCACGCTCTATCTCCAGCTGCCTGATCTGCCTGTCTGCCGTATCTATTTCTTCAGGCACCGAGTTCATCTCAAGCCTCAACCGGGCAGCAGCCTCGTCGATCAGGTCAATTGCTTTGTCAGGAAGAAACCTGTCGGTGATGTAACGGTAGGAAAGGTCAACAGCGGAAATGATTGCCTCATCCCGGATTATAACCTTATGATGCGTCTCATATTTTTCCCTGAGTCCGCGCAGGATGGAGATCGCATCAGCCCTGCCTGGTTCATCAATTATCACAACCTGGAAACGGCGTTCGAGGGCCTTGTCAGTCTCGAAGTATTTCTGGTATTCATTGAGTGTTGTGGCGCCGATTGCACGCAGTTCTCCCTTTGCCAGCGCCGGCTTGAGAATGTTGGCGGCATCCATGGCTCCCTCACCTTTGCCTGCTCCCACAAGGGTATGTATCTCGTCAATAAACAGAATTACGTCACCATCGGAGGCGATCACCTCGTTGACAACTGACTTTAGTCTCTCTTCAAATTCACCCTTGTATTTCGCACCTGCAATAAGCGCTCCCATGTCAAGGGAAAAGATCCGTTTCTGCATCAGGTCCTCCGGCACATCGCCACGCACAATCCTGTGTGCAAGCCCTTCAGCAATTGCTGTTTTGCCAACACCTGGTTCACCCACAAGTATGGGGTTGTTCTTTGTCCGGCGTGACAGTATCTGGAGCACCCTTCTGATCTCCTCCTCCCGTCCGATGACCGGATCGAGCTTGCCGGCCCTGGCACGCTCATTGAGGTCAATTGCATACCTGTTCAGTGAGTCGTATGTCTCCTCGGATGTCTGACTGTTCACCCTGGCCCCCTTTCGAAGGTCAGCAATTGCAGTGTTAAGCGCCCCGGCATCAAGGCCGTTGTCCTTCATCAGTTTAGTAACTTTCCCGGCCGACTCTGTAAGTGCCAGCAGAATATGTTCAACTGACACGAACCTGTCCTGCATCCTGGCAGCATGATCTGCAGCTCGCCTGAAGGCGCCTGAAGCCTCCTGGGAGAAATAGGGTTCACCTCCGCTGACACGCGGATAGGTGTCAATGATCTCATCCAGGGCTTTGCCAAAGCCGGCTTCGTTAACCCCGGTCTTTGACATAATGTATGACACTATGCTCTCTGCCTCGGTGATTATCCCCTTGAGCAGGTGGCCGCACTCAATTGACTGATGCCCTTTACCCGATGCAATAGTCACGGCTTTCTGTACGGATTCCTGTGCCTTTATTGTAAAATTCTCAAAGTTCATATCTCATGCGTTTTAACTTAGACATTCAATTTGTTTGCCATACCGTCCGGCACCCCTGTTTCATGCCAGATTGACAGACACGGGATAATATAGGTGAGCCGGGGCCGTTATATATCATTCAGGAGCTGTAATACTGTTTCTGACACCTCTCCGGGATGAATGAGAAGATACTTAATACCCTGATGCATCTCTTTGCCATCATTGCCCCTTCACAGGGCAATGAGAGCGACAGGCGGCAGGTTGTGGAGGCCTTTCTGAGGCCTCAGCTCAACCAGGACGGGGTGAAGGCTTACCTGAAGATCTTCGATGAATATTATGCCGAAGCCCAGGACAGGCTGAGAAAGGGGAAAGAGGCAAGAAGAAACTCCTCCATCTCTGTAAGAATCCTGAAGATCTGCTTTGATATCGGTATGCAGCTCACCCTTAACCAGAAGATTATTGTTCTGGTACAGCTTCTCGAATACTGCCGGACAGACAACGCAGGGGTAAGCAGCACTGAACTTGAGTTTATTATAACTGCCGCCGAAGGATTCAACATCAATCCTGAAGACTACCAGCTTATTCAGCAGTTCGTGCTCTCATCCCGGTCAGAGGTGCCTGAATCTTCACAGGTGCTTGTTATTGACAATGACCGTGAGGCAAAATATGACAAGACCCGTCACATTACAAACGATTCCTTCCGGGGACAGGTGCGGGTTCTTAACCTGCCACAGGCAGACATGCAATTCATCAGGTCATTCGGGACCGGGGAACTTCTGCTCAGCGGCCAGCTGAGGCATGAAGACAAGGTTTATCTCTTCGAGCGCGGCGCTTCACTCAAGTTCATGAGCAGCAAGCCTATATACTATTCTGAGGTTATAAGGCAGTTCCTCGATGAGAGCGCCCTCGCATCCAGAGTGGTCTATGAAGTCAGAGACCTCGAATACAAGTTCAAGGGAGGCCAGGTGGGACTGCACCGCATGAGCTTCGCCGAGGAGTCCGGAAGGCTGGTAGGCATCATGGGCGCCTCAGGAGCTGGCAAATCAACCCTGCTCAGCGTACTTAACGGCACCAATAAACCCGACTCGGGAGAGGTCCTTATAAACACAGTCAATATTCACACTGACGGTGATAAGGTCAAAGGGCTGATAGGTTATGTATCGCAGGACGACCTGCTGATAGAGGAGCTGACAGTCTTTGAGAACCTTTTCTACAATGCCAAACTGTGCTTCGGCAACCTGGATGACGAGGCCATAACACTAAAGGTTGACGAGGTGCTTCACAGCCTGGGGCTACATGACATCAAGGACATGAAGGTGGGAACGCCGCTCAACAAGAAGATTTCAGGCGGTCAGCGCAAACGGCTCAACATCTCCCTCGAACTGATCAGGGAACCGGCTATCCTGTTCCTTGACGAGCCCACCTCAGGGCTGTCATCACTTGACTCCGAAAATATTCTTGACCTGCTTAATGACCTCAAGCTCAAGGGTAAACTGATATTTGTCGTCATTCATCAGCCCTCTTCGGACATCTTCAAGATGTTTGACAGGCTGATATTCCTTGATACCGGCGGATACATGATCTATTACGGCATACCTGTTGGATCAATAGGTTATTTCAAGGACAGGATGCAACTCCCCAAGTACAATGACAGTGAATGTCCTGCCTGCGGGAATGTCAACCCGGAACAGATCTTCAGCATCGTGGAGTCCAAGGTGCTTGATGAGTTCGGGAGGCCGACGGCTACCCGCAAGATTTCACCCCCTGAGTGGAGTGCATATTTCAAGTCAAGGAAGGAGGAGAGACCGCCTCATCCCAAACCCGGGAACGGTGTGCCCGAAATAACATTCAGGACACCCGGGAAGCTGAAACAGTTCATTGTATTTGTTAAACGTGACATCCTGGCTAAGCTCTCTGATGCCCAATACATGGTCATCACTCTTCTCGAAGCACCTGTCCTGGCACTTTTCCTTGCATTCATAATCCGCTATTTTGACGAGAGCGTGAGCCGGCCTTCATACACCCTGCTCCAGAATTCGAACCTGCCCGTATACATCTTCATGGCGGTGATAGTGGCAATCTTCATGGGACTTACAGTCAGTGCGGAGGAGATTATCAAGGACAGGAAGATACTGAAGCGTGAAGCATTTCTTAACCTGAGCTGGAACAGTTACCTGCTTTCGAAGATAGGCGTTCAGTTCCTCATTTCTGCCATCCAGGCAGCCTCCTTCGTCGCGATCGGAAACACAATCTTCGGCATACGGGGAATGTGGTTCGAGTACTGGCTGGTACTCTTCTCATGCTGGGCCACCTCCAATATGATGGGGCTCCTGATCTCGGACAGCTTTAAAACGGTTGTCACAATCTATATCCTTATTCCCTTCCTTGTGATCCCGCAGATAATTATGAGCGGAATCATCGTCAAGTATGACAAGCTCAATCCGAACATCTCATCACCGGTTTCAATCCCCATCTACGGGGAGATCATCGCCGCACGCTGGGGTTACGAGGCGCTGGCCGTAGACCAGTTCATGAACAACAGGTTCGAAAAGCAATTCTACAATTTCGACAAGGAGATCAGTATTGCCAAGTTCAGGAAGGATATCTGGTACAACGAGATGAAGAGTATCCTCTCAAGGATGGAGAGCAACATACAGAGAGAGAGGCTTGATGAGTCGGACAGGAATGACATGATGCTGATCCGCAACGAGATCGGGGAGGAAATGGGTTTCACGACTGCTGTTCCTTTCGATCTGCGGGTACTGAACCCCGATGCCATAACTCCGGAGGCTGTCAGTGCGGCACGTGACTATATTGAGAGAGTGAGGCGATATTATATAGAGGTCTCAAGGAATGCCGTGGAGGCACGTGACCAGACCATCATGGCCTTTGAGCGCACCGACAGGGATGCATTCATCAGGATGAAAAAGCAGTTTACAAACGAGTCACTTGAAGAGTTTGTAAGAAACGACAACGAAAAAGACAAGATCAAACGGTACCGTGACAGGCTCTATCAGAATTACGACCAGATATTCTTTGACCCTGACCATCCGTTGATCAAGGCGCATTTCTATGCGCCGCGCAAGAAGGTCTTCGGCGTCTATGCCGGCACCCTTGCCGTCAATACTGCAGTTGTATGGCTGATGACGCTGATCCTGTACATACTGCTCTATTTCAGAGTCCTGCACAGGATACTTGAATCCTCCGAGAAGTTCAGAAGGGTGATGCGTGACCGCCGCGAACGGAGATAACTGAAGACGAAAAGAGGGCGTCCGCCAACAGGCTGACACCCTCCGCTGAACATTTTAACCGATCTTTTACCCTGTAACCAGGGGAGTTACTCAACGATCTCTATCATCTTGAAAGGCACCTTGATTATTGAATCATAATCCTCACCTGCCTCAAGCATATCCTCATCATCCTCCTCATAGAACCAGTTGATCTCAACATCATGTTTCGACCTGTGTATCGACTCAAGGCGCTTGAATACGTCAAGGATGCATTTCGATGAACTTGTATTGAAATACTCCAGTCTGATGTTTACAACCGTTTTGTCAAGAGGTACCTGCATGTACTGATCAAGCCACTCATTAAGAGGCTTGTAGAACTCAACTGAGTTCTCGGGTATTGACCTCCCCTTAATCTCAAAGACTCCATCCTTTGTGTCAAACTTAATGGACGGGGTTTTCGGTGTTCCTTCAATGATGATCGGTTCCATAGCTTTTTGTTATCTGTTTTTGTTAATTCCTCTAAACCGGTGCCACTACTGCACTTAACCGGAAAGCTGTATTCAGGTTATCAAACTTTTTAAACCTGAAATCGATCCGGTGACCTGTCTTCCTGGCGATGTCAAGCAACCCCAGTCCTCCAAGCCCCTTGGCCGTTATCTCCTGGTGATTAAGGATGTCCTTGTAGAGCTCCTTGATCTCCTCAGGGGTTGAACGGTTGATCCTTGTCAGCTTCTCCTCCAGCTCTTTAACTCTCACTGCGGCTACAAAATTGCATGTCGTGACGCGATATCCCCTGCCAATCTTCTCCATAACCACGAGCCCGAATCTGTCAGGTTTTGCGGCGTGGTAACCTCTGGGCACCCTGTCTGAGTGATGATAGAGGTTCTGAAGGCTCTCCACGAGCACATTGTAAACCTTTTTCCTCAGCCTCGGGGCTTCACGCGTTGCCAGCAACTTCCTCTCCACAAGGTCCAACGCCTTGGTAATCGTGTCCGAGTCGACGTTTCCCTTGTAATAAAGGACAGCTCCTCTGATGTCAAGGTCGCTCACAAGATTTTCAAGGTCAAAGCTCATCGGGCCTCTGTGCAAGTATCATAAGCTAGAACGAGTAACAAAAATAGATTATTGTAGTTAAAAGCCAACATACCCGTATCTTATTTTCAGTTATGACAACCTTTTTTTGACAAGGGTTGCATTACAGCTGACAAAAACATTTTCAGAGGCTGTCAGCTCCTTTTGCCTTCCGGCTCCCTCCGTAAAGTTCGTAGCCCTGAAAGCGACATTCAATGTCACCGTTAAGCAGGGTGATCTTACGCGATGGCTTCAGCGCAACCTGCTTAAGCCCGGTCAGATCCCCTGAGAGGATCCATGCCGTATAACCGGCGTAACTGTGCTTAAGAGTGGTGCCTATTTTTCCGTAGAATTCGGCCATGTCATCCGTACCAAGGCGATGCCCGTAAGGCGGGTTGATTATAAGCGTACCCTCCCCTGCCGGCGGTGGCGATGCAAAGAAATCGCGCTCCGCTATCTCGACGGTATCCTCCAGTCCTGCAGCTTTAATGTTTCGCAAAGCGATGTCGCACGCTTCCGCTGATATATCACTTCCGAAGATCTTAACAGGCGACTTTCTCTCCCGTTTTTCAGCATCGAACCTGACCGATCTGTAAAGGGCTGCGTCATAATCCTTCCATCTCATGAAGCCAAAGCTCTTCCTGAACCTGCCCGGGGCTATGTTGCGGGCCATTAGCCCGGCCTCAGCGACGATAGTACCAGAGCCACACATACCGTCAACAAGCGGCGTTCCGGCTTTCCACCCTGAGAGAGCTATCATGCCTGCAGCAAGCACCTCGCTCAGTGGCGCCTCACCTCCACCCTGACGGTATCCTCTCTTGTAGAGGGGCACCACGGTTGAATCGAGTGAGACAGTAACTTTGTCGTTGCTAATGTGAACATTGACAAGCAGATCCGGATCACGCGCATCAACAGACGGCCTGTCAAGATTCAGCCTGCGGAAGAAATCGGCAATTGCATCCTTTACAACAAGCCCGGCATACCCCGTATGAGGAAAATGTTCTGAGTTGACAACTGCCGTAACGGCAAAGGTCCTGCCCGGATCGAGGTAACGGTCCCAATCCACTGCCACGGCTCCGTTATACAGATCCTTCTGCTTCGCTATGCGGAATGATGCAACAGGCATCAACACCGACAATGCGAAGCGACTGCGGTAGTTGGCAGTGTAAAGCAGCAGCTTTGACCCTTCAAAGGCAACGGCCCTGTTCAGGGCTGTGACGCCTGTGGCGCCCATCTCCCTGAGCTCCTCTGCAAGAATCTCCTCCAGCCCGTAATGCGTTTTTGCCAGCAGCTTCATCTTACCTCCCTGCCGTACCCCAGAATCCTCCCGTACATTGAAGGGTCATTCAGAACCTGCAGTGCCCTCATTATTGACTGGTCATCCCCGTTGATTACCATGAAGTATTCATTCATGTCCCAGAGATCACGGGCTACAAGCGCCTTCATCACAATCTTTATCTCCGGCTCTGAAACATCAAACTGGGCCTGGTTGAACCTTACCCCGTTCTTCTCCCCGGCTGCCTTCAGCTCTTCCAATGTGGAGCCGTCTATCTCAAACCCCTTGTTGAAATCCGTAAAGGTGCTGAACCTGCGGGTAAGCTGCTTCCGGTTGATGTCAGTGTATGAGAGCATGAAGTTCGTCAGCGTTGAAGTCCTGATCAGATCACGGTAATAATCCGAATAAAAGGCAGTGTCAATCGGGATGAATATATCAGGGGTGATACCTCCGCCGCCATAAACCAGTCTCTTGTTCTTTATTGTGAATGCCTTGAGAGAATCGGGAAGGTTGAGGCTGTCAGGATGTATCAGCTCACCGTTGAAATACCGGCTGTAATATGTCTGAAAGTACTTGTCAAAACCCTCGTTGTAAGGGGTCTGGATGGAACGGCCTGACGGCGTGAAGTAACGTGCAATCGTAAGCCTGATCTCCGATCCGTCAGGCAACCCGAATCCGTTCTGAACCAGGCCCTTGCCAAAGCTCCTTCGCCCGATTATCACTCCTCTGTCCCAGTCCTGTACCGCTCCTGCAAGAATCTCACTTGCGGAGGCTGAACCCTCGTCAATCAGTACTGCCACGCGCGATCTTGTCAGTGCGCCAAGCGGTGCCGATTTATAATCCTGGCGCGATGTATGGAGCCCCTCAAGGTAAACTATCAGCTCATCACCGGAGAGAAGCTCATCGGCTATCTGCACCGCCGGCACCATGTAACCGCCGGAGTTGCCCCTGAGGTCAATGACAAGATGCTCCATCCTGCTTCCGCGAAGCGTCTCAACTGCCTGCGCAAATTCATTTGCTGTCTGTTCAGAGAAACGACTCAGCTTTATATATCCCACGTTGCCTGACACCATGTAAGCTGCATCGAGGCTGTTGACCGGGATTTTATCCCTTGTGATCGTGAAGTCGAGCAGTTCCTTTTCACCCTTCCTGAAGATCATGACATCCACCTTTGTTCCCTTCGGGCCCCTGAGCCTCTTCTGGACTCCTGTGGTGGAGATGGCGACACCCGTAACCTTTTCCCCGGCAATTGCAACTATCCTGTCACCGGCCTGGATACCCACCTTTTCCGAAGGGCCGCCAGGGATAGGTGAAATAATTATAATCGTGTCGTTGAGCAGATTGAACTGTATGCCTATACCTTCAAAGTTGCCCTGCAGCGGCTCATTCTCCTCCTGCACATCCTTTGCAGGGATATAGACCGAATGAGGGTCGAGGTTCCGGAGGGCATTGATTATCATCTGCTCAGTTATGGCAGAAATGTCGACGCTGTCAACATAAATGGCCTCCAGCAGGGCAAGCGTCTTTCCTATCTTGAACGTCTCCTGTGTAAGCCCCTGCGACCTTAGGGCAGTGCCGTGCATTAGCATCAGCACCACAGATATAATTGTGATTCTTTTTATCATCTCCTGTAGTTTCTTCTTCTCACTGCAAATTTCATTCCCATTCTGTCTTATGTCGCTGACAGCTTGCGCCGCCATTTTCTTTAACCGGAAAATTCACTCCCATTCAATAGTCGATGGCGGCTTGGAACTGATGTCATAAACCACCCTGTTCACACCCTTGACCCTGTTGATGATCTGGTTTGACACCTCGGCCAGAAACTCATGGGGCAGATGGCTCCAGTCTGCCGTCATGCCGTCTGTTGAAGATACTGCCCTGAGTACAACTGCATTCTCGTACGTGCGCTCATCACCCATGACACCTACCGACTGCACGGGGAGCAGTATCACGGCAGCCTGCCATACCTTATCATACAAGCCGCTCCTTCTGAGCCCGGAGATGAATATCTCATCCGCATCGCGAAGCGTATCCAGCTTTGCAGGTGTCACTGCTCCCAATATCCTTATTGCCAGACCGGGGCCGGGGAAAGGATGCCTGCCCAGTATCTCGCCGGGCATGCCAAGGGCTCTGCCAACCCTTCTCACCTCATCCTTGAAGAGGAGACGAAGCGGCTCCACCACCTTCAGATGCATCTTCTCCGGCAGGCCACCAACATTATGATGCGACTTAATCGTTGCCGAAGGACCGTTTACGGAAACAGATTCAATGACGTCAGGATAAATCGTTCCCTGGGCCAGCCATTTCACGTTCTGCACGCTATGTGCCTCGCGGTCAAATACCTCTATAAATATTCTGCCTATTATCTTCCTTTTTGTCTCCGGATCATCAACACCGCGAAGGCCTTCGACGAACGCCGCGGAGGCGTCAACCCCTTTCACATTCAGTCCCATCCTCTTATACGCCTCCAGAACTGACTCATATTCATTCTTTCGAAGCAGACCGTTGTCAACAAAGATTGACGTCAGCCTGTCGCCGATTGCCCTGTCAAGCAGAAGCGCCGCCACTGAAGAGTCTACTCCGCCTGAAAGCCCGAGTACCACCCTGTCATTGCCAATCTGCTCACGGAGAGAACGTACAGTCATTTCAACGAACGACTCCGGAGTCCAGTCGCCACTGCACCCGCAGATACCGTTCACGAAATTTCCAAGCATCCTTGTTCCTTCGGTTGTATGGTATACCTCCGGATGGAACTGTATCCCCCATGTCTGTTCACCGTTAATTCTGAAGGCTGCAACATTCACATCCTCCGTTGATCCCGTTATGCTGTAATCATCAGGTATACGGACTATTGTGTCACCGTGCGACATCCAGACCTGTGTTCCCGGGGATACGCCTGCGAAGAGAGGGTCGCCAACATCGATTGTAACCAGCTTCGCCCTGCCATACTCACGTGTGTTTGACGGCATCACCTCGCCACCGTACTTATGGGTAAGATACTGTGCCCCATAGCACACGCCAAGCAGCGGAATACGGCCCTTTATTCCGGTGACATCCGGGAACGGTGCCTTTGCATCACGCACTGACCACGGGCTGCCTGAGAGAATCACTCCCCTGACGCTTTCGTCCGGCTGCGGGAAATGGTTGAACGGATATATTTCACAGTAAACATTCAGCTCCCTTACACGCCTGGCAATCAGCTGTGTATACTGGGATCCGAAATCGAGGATCAGTATCTTTTCCTGCACGGGATTTAATTAATGAGTTATAACAGTTGGCAAAGATAATCAATCTGCGGTTCCACCGTCATCCGCCAATTTCATAAGTACTTCCCTCATGTGCAGCCTCCGATTCGGGGAAAATTTCCCTGGCCTGCTCCTCGAGGGAGGCGGGTGACCTGTAACGTGCAGAGAAGTGACCCAGGATCAAACGTTTCACACCGGCATCACGTGCCACGGTAGCTGCATGGCGAGCGGTGGAATGCCCGGTCTTCAGTGCCAGCGCCTCATTATCATCGCCAAAGGTAGCCTCATGGTACAGGAGATCCACGCCGCTGACATATGATGAGAGTTTCCTGAACCATCCCGTGTCACTGCAGAAGGCGTAGGAGGCAGGCTGACGGGGCTCATTGGTGACGCTGCCGGATAGAATGACCTCTCCCCCTGCCCTGAATATATCCTTACCCTTCCTGGCCATCCCTATCTCTTCAACCGTGAGTCCGTACTCAGCGATCTTCTCCTTTATCATATTTCTGTCAGGCATCTTCTCACGGAACAGATAGCCGAAGGAGGGTATACGGTGTTTAAGTGGGAACGAGAATACCTCCACCCTTCTGTCATCAAGGATACTCTTTAAAGAATGTCCCGAGACGGTGTGCACAGTAAGTTCATATCCGAGATTGATGTCGAAGTCATACAGGTGCCTGGCGATCATCTCCTCAGCAGGCGACGGGGCATAGATATGAAGCGCCGTCTTCCTGCCCATGAGATTGTAAGTTGACAGCAGGGGGTAAACCCCGAAGAAATGGTCACCGTGAAGGTGACTGATGAATATATGGTTGACTTTGCCGAACCGTATCTTCCAGCGACGCATCTGCATCTGTGTGCCTTCGCCGCAGTCTATTAAAAACAACCGCTCATGCACGTTGAGCACATGAGCGGTCGGGTATCGGTCTGAGGTGGGCAGAGCAGAGCTTGTACCGAGTATGGTAAGCCTGATAGCCATGCCGTAGCCTCTCCTCAGGAGATGAGTTTCTCTGCCTCCTCGGAATCAGCGGTTATGGAGAGCACAGTGTCAAGCTGCGAGATTGTGATAAGTCTCTCAACAGCCTCATTCAGTCCGCACAGGACGAAGATGCCCCCTGCATTCTTGCAGAGCCTGTTTGCCACAAGTATGGCACTCAGACCTGAGGAGTCACAGTACTGGCACTTCTTCAGGTCAAGGATGATGTTCCTTTCTCCTTTACCTGAGATGAGCACCAACTCTGACTTGAGTGAAGGAGCTATATGCGTGTCAAGCTTTTCAGTCTCGATGCTGATAACTGTGCATTGATTCTTGTTTTGAATATTGAAGTCCATAGCTGATTATTTTGGCAACTAAAAATAAAGTTATTTTTTCTTTTTACCTATACTTCTGGCCTCTTTTTCTTCCATCTCATCTTTCAGGGCCTGAAGTCCGGTGATGTCGCCGAGGGTTGTCTTCTCAAGACTTGCCTTAATCTTACGGGCTGCCTTCTTGGTGTTTTCAGTCTCGGAACGCCTTGTATTTGACTCAGATCCCTTTCTCTCATCCTCGAAAATGCGGCTGTGCGAAACAATGATCTTCTTGGCTCCCTTATTGAACTCGATAACCTTGAAGTTGAGCTTGTCTTCAACAACGGCCTGTGTTCCGTCTTCCTTGACGAGATGTTTCGGAGTGGCGAAACCTTCAACACCGTAAGGCAGTGCAATGATTGCTCCCTTGTCAAACACCTCTATGACTGTACCTTCATGTACTGAATCAACCGTGAAGAGATCCTCAAACACATCCCACGGATTCTCCTCAAGCTGCTTGTGACCAAGACTCAGTCTCCTGTTATCCTTGTCTATCTCGAGAACAACAACATCTATCGGAGCATCGATTGCAGTGAACTCAGCCGGATGCTTGATCTTCTTGGTCCATGAGAGGTCGGATATGTGAATCAGACCGTCAACGCCCTCTTCGATCTCAACGAACACCCCAAAATTGGTGAAGTTGCGAACGCGGGCCGTGTGGCGTGAGTTAAGGCTGTATTTCTGTTCGATATTCTCCCACGGGTCAGTCTTGAGCTGCTTGATGCCCAGTGACATCTTGCGCTCCTCGCGGTCAAGGGTCAGGATGACTGCCTCAACCTCATCGCCCACTTTCATGAACTCCTGAGCGCTGCGCAGGTGCTGTGACCATGACATCTCAGACACATGGATGAGCCCTTCGACACCGGTTGTAATCTCAACGAATGCGCCATAGTCTGCCATAACAACAACTTTGCCCTTAACCTTGTCACCCACCTTCAGGACCTCACTGAGAGAATCCCACGGATGCGGGGTGAGCTGCTTGAGACCCAGAGCGATTCTCTTCTTCTCATCATCAAAGTCGAGGATGACAACATTGAGTTTCTGGTCAAGCTGAACGATCTCCTCGGGATGGTTGACCCTGCCCCATGAAAGATCTGTGATGTGGATAAGTCCGTCAACACCGCCCAGGTCAATGAATACACCGTATGAGGTGATGTTCTTGACAGTACCCTCGAGCACCTGGCCTTTTTCGAGCTTGGAGATGATCTCCTTCTTCTGCTGCTCAAGTTCTGCCTCGATGAGCGCCTTGTGCGAAACAACCACGTTCTTGAACTCCTGGTTGATCTTCACGACGCGGAATTCCATGGTCTTGCCTACGTATACATCATAGTCGCGAATGGGCTTGACATCAATCTGTGAGCCGGGAAGGAACGATTCGATACCAAATACGTCGACGATCATGCCACCCTTGGTACGGCACTTGATGTAACCTGTGATAATTTCATTGTTCTCAAGGGCCGAATTGACACGGTCCCATGAGTTGTATGCCCTTGCCTTCTTGTGTGAAAGAACCAGCTGACCCTTCTTGTCCTCCTGGCTCTCAACATAAACCTCAACGACGTCACCAACCTTCATATCAGGATTGTATCTGAATTCGTTAAGGCTGACCACACCCTCGGACTTCTGCCCGATGTTGATAACCACTTCGCGGCTGTTCATTGAGATGACTCTCCCTTCAACAACCTCGTCTACGGCGACTGTGGACAGTGTTTCTTCATAAAGTTTCTTCTGTTCTGCGCGACTTTTCATTGATGAGAAGCCGTCTTCCTCATATGCATCCCAGTCAAACTCTTCAGGTGTTGCGGCGGCGGCTGCATCTGCTGCAGCAACTTCCTGAGCCTTCACCTTTTTTTCTTTCTTTTCCTTAAGAATTGGCTGGTCTTCAGCAACCATCTCACCTGCTGATTCAAGAACAACCTCTTTTGATTTTACCTCTTCGGATCCGGTCTCATTCATGTTAACCTCTTCGTTAGCAAGGCTGCCGGTCTGTTCGTTAATTTCACTCATTTTACTAAATTAATTGAAAATTAATAAGTTAGACATTATGTTGTTTGAAAATTGCTTGCAAAGATAACTATTATTTTGTTTTGAAAACTAACAATAGACAGATTTTCAGGGTATAAGAATTAAAAGTGCCGTCAGATGGTCCGTCACTGTTTAGATCGGTGCTTTTTTCTATTTTTGTCATCTGTATAACTAAATATTTGCTGATGAAAGGCATTATTCTTGCCGGCGGATCCGGTACCAGGCTTCACCCGATCACGGAGGCCATCTCAAAGCAACTGCTGCCGGTCTATGACAAACCTATGATTTACTATCCTCTCTCGGCACTTATGCTTGCCGGTATCCGTGATATACTCATCATTTCAACGCCACGTGACCTGCCGAGTTTCAGGGCGTTGCTTGGAGACGGATCAAGGCTCGGGATGAAGTTCTCCTACCGCGAGCAACCATCGCCTGACGGGCTGGCCCAGGCATTCATAATAGGTGAAGATTTCATCGGTGATGACAACGTTTGCATGATCCTTGGCGATAATATCTTCTATGGCCAGGGATTCGGCAGTATACTCAAGCAGGCTGCCTCACTCACCAGCGGAGCCGTCGTCTTCGGTTATGCCGTCAACGACCCTGAGCGATACGGTGTTGTAGAGTTCGACGCTGATATGAAAGCTGTAAGCATCGAGGAGAAACCGCTCAGTCCAAGATCAAACTATGCCGTAACAGGACTTTATTTCTATGACAACACAGTAGCCTCACGGGCCCGCGGTCTCAAACCCTCTCCACGCGGAGAACTCGAGATAACTGACCTGAACAGACTCTACCTCCGCGAAGGAAAACTTGAAGTAAAACTGCTCGGCCGCGGAATGGCTTGGCTTGACACCGGAACATTCGACAGTCTGCTTCAGGCCTCCAACTTCATTGCAACACTGGAGCAGCGACAGGGTCTGAGTGCCTCCTGCATCGAAGAGATAGCCTACAAGAACGGCTTTATAACAAATGAACAGCTGGTTGAGCTTGCCCGGCCGCTGGCCAAAAGCCAGTATGGGCAGTATCTCCTTAAAGTGGCAAAAGAACAGGCCTGACAATGAAAGTACACAGGACAGAATTTCCCGGTTTGATCATTATAGAGCCCGATGTTTTCAATGACTCGAGGGGATATTTCTTCGAGAGCTATAACAAACTGAAATACAGCAACAATGAAATTGATTACGAACCTGTACAGGATAATGAATCGAGCTCCTGCAGGGGTGTGATTCGCGGGTTGCACTACCAGGAGGAGCCATTCGCGCAGGCCAAGCTCATCAGGGTTATCGAAGGCCGTATCTATGATGTCGCCCTTGACATAAGACGTGGCTCACCCACCTATGGGAAGTGGTTCGGACTGATAATCGATTCCGAGAAGAAGCTGCAGTTTCTCATCCCGAAAGGATTCGCACACGGCTTCTCAGTGCTCAGCGAGAGGGCCATCGTCCTCTATAAATGCGACAATAATTATTCCGTAACGCATGAAAGAGGAATAAACGCCATGGACCCCGCCCTGGGAATAGACTGGATGATCAGGGACGAGGCGCCAATAATCAGCCCGAAAGATCTGAAACAGCCACTGTTCAGAGATATGTCAACAAACTTTATCTTCAGTGAATGACAACCATACTGGTTACCGGCTCCTCAGGACAGCTCGGCAGTGAAATCAGGGAGAGATCTGCCCGTTACAGCGGCTACGAATTTATCTTCACCGATACCGGCGAGCTTGACATCACAGATGCAGAGGCCACGGCCGCGTTTATTTCTGCAAATCAACCTTCCTGGGTAATCAACTGTGCAGCATACACTGCCGTCGACCGTGCCGAGGATGAAGAGGACCTGGCTACAGTCATAAATGCAAGGGGTGTTGAGAACATTGTTAGCGCCATTCAGGGAAGTGATTGCAGACTGATACATATTTCCACAGATTATGTTTTTGACGGTACCAGCCCTGTACCCTACAGTGAGGAGGATATCCCCTCGCCTGCCTCAGCCTATGGCCGGAGCAAGCTGGAGGGAGAAAAGGCAGCAATACGCTGGCCCGACACAATGATTATAAGAACGTCGTGGCTATATTCCTCGTATGGCAACAACTTTGTAAAAACGATACTCAGGAAGGCCGGGTCATCACAGAGCCTCAACGTTGTCTTTGATCAGGCCGGATCACCCACCTATGCGGCCGATCTGGCCGCCGCAATCCTTGATATAATCAGCGGAGTGATCCGCAATAACCACAATTTTGTTCAGGGGATATTCAACTATTCTAATGAGGGTGTCTGCAGCTGGTTTGACCTTGCCTGCGAGATTATCAAAGAGGCAGGATCGCCCTGCGAAGTCATTCCCGTCAGGAGCTCCGCCTACCCCTCAAAGGTGAAGAGACCCGCATACAGTGTTCTGGACAAGACCAGGATAAGAGAAAGTTACAATCTCACCATTCCGCACTGGCGCACCAGCCTTATAAACTGCATCTCAAAAATCAACCGGATATGATCAACATCGAAGAAATCAGGAGAAAAGCCGCCGCATGGCTTGGCGAAGAGTTTGACGAAGCCACCCGTCAGGAGGTGAAGCACATGCTGGATCATGATGAGAAGGCGCTGATTGATGCCTTCTACCAGGACCTGGAATTTGGCACCGGAGGACTCCGCGGCATCATGGGAGCCGGGACAAACAGGATGAACCGCTATACCCTCGGGATGGCGACTCAGGGACTGTCCAACTACCTTAAAAAGCATGCTGCCAACCCGGCATCGATCAAGGTTGCAATTGCCCACGACTCCCGAAATAACAGCAGCTACTTCGCAAAGGCGGCAGCTGATATCTTTGTGGCGAACGGTTTTACGGCACTGCTCTTTGAATCGCTCAGGCCTACACCTGTGCTTTCTTATGCAATCCGGATGCATGGCTGCGATGCTGGTGTAATTATTACCGCATCGCACAATCCGAAAGAGTACAACGGATATAAGGTGTCATGGAACGACGGAGGACAGGTTGTATCTCCTCACGACAAGGGCATAATTGATGAGGTTCGCAGCATAACCTCAGTCTCTGAAATCGCCTCAGGCGGCGATCCGAAGAAGATATTGACGATTGGTGACGAGACGGACAGGAAGTATATGCAGGAGGTGCTGAAGCTGAGAATCAACCCTGAGATTATTCAAAGAAACTCAGGTATGGGAATCGTCTACACTCCCCTTCACGGCACAGGCTATAAGATGGTTCCGGAAGCACTTGCAATGTACGGATTCAGGAACGTCCATTCAGTGCCTGAGCAGAGCATTACGGACGGCAATTTCCCGACACTCCGCTCCCCCAACCCCGAGGAGCCTGACGCACTGGCAATGGCGCTTAACCTGGCAAGAGAAAAGAATGCTGACCTGGTGATGGCAACAGATCCGGATGCTGACCGGCTGGGAATCGCTGTAAGGAAACCCTCCGGTGAGTTCGTATTGCTGAACGGCAACCAGACAGGTGCTCTCCTTACGTGGTATATAATCTCACAGAAAAAGAAGAACGGTGCCCTGAAAGGCAATGAATACATAATTAATACGATTGTCACATCCGACCTGCTTGACCGGATAGCCGAAAAGAACGGGGTAAAGTGCTACAATGTGCTCACCGGGTTCAAGTACTTTGCCGAGCTCATGCGTGATCTCGAAGGCAAAGAGAAGTATATTGGCGGTGGCGAGGAGAGCTTCGGGTACCTGCCGGGCGATTATGTGAGGGACAAGGATGGCGTTGCCTCCTGTGCTCTCATTGCTGAAACGGCAGCATGGGCGGCCGATCGCGGCAAATCGCTCTGGGAACTACTGCTCGATATATACGCTGAGTACGGCCTCTACCGTGAGAAGCTTGTCAATGTTGTAAGGAAGGGCGCCGAGGGTGCCGCCGAGATAAAAGCTATGATGGAAGGATTCCGTACAGCTCCCCCTGCGCAGATAGCAGGAAGCAGGGTTGTAAAGCTTGACGACTACCAGTCGTTGGTCTCAACCGACCTTGTCACCGGTAAAAAAACTCCCCTGAAGCTTGAAAAATCAAATGTGCTCCAATTCTTCCTGGCTGACGGCACCAAGATTTCCGTTCGTCCCTCAGGCACCGAGCCCAAGATCAAGTTCTACTTCAGCGCCAACACCTCAATGCCTGTTATCGCTCAGTTCGAATCTCTCTGGAAGGAACTGGATGAGAGGATTGATGCTGTTGTGCATGATATGAAATTGTAGGAGGCAATTGGCAACAGGCAATAGGCAATAGTGAATTTTGCTTTCGGATTGTTGTTTTCGACAGAATGCAACTCTTATTTATCTGTATTACAGAAACCTCCACTACTGCCTACTGCCTACTGCCTATTGCCTATTCTCCAATTATCTTCACAAGCAC
>ERZ795055.634-NODE-634-length-32558-cov-35.596222_pt1 | contig 32558 bp, 28 predicted proteins | sample MGYA00375139_ERZ795055 | MGnify/ENA primary metagenome ERZ795055 (study PRJEB30184, sample SAMN05720283) | anaerobic digester metagenome | isolation source: active sludge of municipal wastewater-treating anaerobic digesters | place: USA | collected 2015-01-23 ... | reverse complement strand
CGAACTTCGCTTCACACCCGAAGGATCCGAATGCTTGCAGGGTGACCCAATTCCCTGCCACCGCGTTGTGCAGCAGCCGTTTGCGTCGTTTTCGGCGCCCCGCACTCAGGAAACCTCAGCACAGCCTTCCCCGTCCGGCAAAGAGCCCCCAGCGAGGCCGCCACAGGACCAGTTTGCACGTGCAAACCCAGACGGAGCCGATTCCAGCGAGGGACCCGCGGCCGACCACGAGGATGGTTCTCCGCAATCGCCTCCGGCGCGCACGATCGCGTTCCGCCTGGCCGCCCCCTACGACGACGAACTCACGCGGCGCGCCAAGGAAAAGAACCTGAGCTCCGGCAAAGAGGCGCGGAACATCGTCATGGATGCTCTCGCTCGGTCCAGCGAGGAGTGGCCGACGGCCGATCTTCAGGCGCTCCAGACTGAGATTGCCGAGCTCCGCCGCGTTGTCCGCAACACCCTCCTACTTCTGCTCGCCCATGCCGGACAGTTCTCCGAAGAAGAGGCCAACGACTGGGTCAGCCGCTATGTGGACCGGCCGGACGCCGCCGGGCGCGTCCGCAGAGGGGAGTAGTGCGATGCTGTCCATGGCCTCGATGCACGGCGCAAGCCGCAACTACTACGTCCACGTCCTTCCCGGTAGCGACTACTACCTGAATAACACCGAAGGCCCGCCTGCACAGTGGACGGGGCAGGGCGCGGAACTTCTGGGCCTCCGTGGCCAGGTCGACCAGCAGGCTTTCGAGAACCTCTTCGACGGCTATCTCCCGGACGGCTCTGCCCGGGCGGTGCAGTTTGGCCCCCCGAGTAAGAGGAATCCGACAGGGCACCACCCCGGCACCGACATGACCTTCTCGACGAAGGAGGCGGCGGTCGGCTGGGCCGTCTGCCCGGAGCACCTTCGGCCCACCTACGAGCTCTGCCACCGGCGCGCGGTTGACGCGGCGATCCGGGCCGCCGAGGACCTGGCAGCCTACGCGCAACGGGGAAAGGACGGGCAGGAACTCGAAAAACTCCCAGGCCTGGTGGTTGTCCGCGTAGACCATTTCACCAGCCGCTCAGGAGACCCGCTCCTGCACACGCACGCCCTCGTTCTGAACGTCGCTCCTCGTTACGACGGCACGCTTGGCACTGTCCAAGGCAGACCGATCTTCGAGAACAAGATGCTCCTTGGGGCCATCTACCGCGCCGAACTTGCCGCGCAGCTGGAGAAGGAGCTTGGCCTCAAGATCGTCCGGCGCGGGAGCAACTTCGAGATCGCGGGCCTTCCGCGCGATCTCGTGCGCGCCTTCTCCAAGCGCCGTGAACAGATCAAGTCCCGCATGGAGGCTCTCGGCACGAACGACCCGCGCGTTGCCGAGCGCATTACGCTCAAGACCCGCCAGCGCAAGGAACGGGCCTCCAGAGCCGAGCTCAATGAGCGCTGGCGCGCCACCGCGGCAGAGCACGGATTCTCCGCTGAGCAGGCACAGGCCCTCTGCGGAAAGGCGCTCAAGCACGACCAGGCCACCGAGCTAGGGGAAGCGCTTTCCGGGGCCACCAAGACGCTGACTTTCCGCCGCGGGCTCTTCACCGGACCCGAGCTTCTCCGCGCTGTCGCCGAGCAGGCCCCCGGCCGCGGCCTGAACGTCGACGCGATTCGGGCAGGTGTCACAGACCGCCTCACCAACTCCTCAGAAGTCTTCCGTGTCGGCGCCAAAAACGGCCAGGATCTCTTCTGTTCGCGGGCGCACGCGAGCGACATGGAGGATCTCCGGCGCTCACTTGAGATCCTCAAGGGCCGGGACGCCCTGGCCCCCTCTAGCGTCTCGCTACTCTACGGGCAGGCCATGACGAGGCCACGCTCTGACCGGCCGCTCACTGACGCTCAGGAGGCGGCGCTTCAGGGCCTCACAGCCCCCAAGAGCACCGTTAAGCTACTCGACGGGTCGGCCGGAACGGGCAAGAAAGCCATCTTGGAGGCAGCCCGCGGAGCCTGGGAGCACCGCGGACTTCGCGTCCTTGGCGTAGCGGCCACGCCGGAGGCGGCCGCATCGCTTCAGCGCGAGACGCACATCGAGAGCTGCTCTGTCCGAGACCTCCTGCGCCAGCTTCGCACAAAGAGCATGGGGGAGGCCTTCGGCGCCGCGATGAAGAAGGACTGGGGCCTCCGTGTCCTTCTCGACCCGACTCCGGTCCTTCGCTATGCGGAGCAGGCCCGAAAGCCGTGGATCGAGCTCAACCGGCGCACGGTCGTCGTGGTGGACGGCGCCCAGGCCGTGTCCGCACAGGAGCTGGCCGAGCTTGCGAAGATCGTCCGGAAGTCCCACGCCACCCTGATTCTCTCCGGCGACGAGCTCGCCGCAAATGGGCAGCGCGGCACCTACGACGCGCTCCTGGACAACGTCAAGCCACTTCGCCTCCAGCGAAACGAGCGCCAGAAGAGCGCGCTTGAGAAGAAAGCCGTGCAGGAAGCCTCCGCCGGGAACACCCGCGCGGCCCTGGCGCAGCTTGCCTCTGGCGGCAGGCTGCACGTCGCTTCAGACCACCGGGCAGCTCAGGACAAGCTCATCAGTGCCTGGCGAAGCCAAGGCAGCTCTCGGCCATCTGAAAACCTCATCATCTGCTCACGCGACAACGTCGCGGGCCTTAATCGCGCCGCGCAACAGGCCAGGCTTGAGGACGGCGCCATCCGTAAGCGAAACGTGGAAGTCCCCGGGGGCTGCGTTCACGAGCGGGACCGCGTGCGCTTCACCAGAAACGCCCCCTCCAGCGGCGCAAAACGCGGGGAGGAGGGCACTGTAACCTCCATCCACCTTGGCCAGCGCACCTTGACGGTGCGCCTGGACGATGGCCGCAGCGTCTGGGTTGATCGCCACCGCTTCGAGCACCTGCGCCTTGCCTATGCGTTGACGCCGGAGGAGTCCGCAGGCCGCACGGTCTCGCGCTCTTTTGTCCTTGCCTCTGGCCTCTCTCATGACCGCGGACAGCTCTACAGCGCAATCTCGCGCGCCGCGCAGGCGACGCACATCTACCTCACCCGGTCCGAGGCGGGGGAGGCCCTCACGCAGCTTGCAGACGAAAGGGGGATGTCCGCAGAGAAGTCCCTGGCCCTCCGCATTGCGGAGGAAACCAGGCAACAGGTGCAGCAATATGGAACCCCGGGAGGGCAACCATGAGACTCAAAGAACGCTCCCGTTTGGCTACGGACAGGATGCGCGAATTGACCGGGTACGTGGCGGTAGCCGCCTGGTTTCTCTTGCGGCTCTCGTTCTGCATCCTGATCTCGGCCCGGGCGGTGGACATCACCGCACCCTACATCTTCGAGGCGATCCCCGAAGTGGCCAGCGACTACAAGCGCGTCGTGCCTGTCTGGATTGGTGGTATTGCCGCGGCGCTCCTCGTCTGCTACCACACGGGCCAGGCGCTCAGGATGACGGGTCAGATCTCCCGCTTCATCAAGCTCGCCATCCTCTCTGTTATCGGCCCGGCCCTGCTGATCTGCGCCTGGGCGGGCTTCACGCGTCTCATCGGCTTCGAGCACCGCAGCCTGCGCTGGATTACCGCAACCATCTTGGCGGGAATCCTGACCGCCACGGTTCAGTCGTTCTTTTTCTCTGAGAAGCAGCTCGTGCCCGTCAATGACTGGATGCAGCACCCCTTCGGCACCCCTCGGGGCATGAGCATGGAAGCGGCGATGCGCCGCGCATCTAGGCGCTACTCCCGTGAGTACAAACACGAAGAGGAGGACGGTGATGAAGAGGCGCGGATCGCTTAGTCTGGTCCGACATCCCGCGGCCAGCCCGGAGTGGCTGAGCTGGTGCGGCGTACCCGTGCACATCAGTGCGGCCACGACACACTTCCTCCTCGTTGGTATCACGCGCTCGGGAAAGTCCGTTTCGGGCAATCTCCTGCTTCTTGGAGTGCTGCCCTGGATCAGCGAAGGCGCCAACATCCGGGCCTTCATCTACGACCACAAGAACACGATGCTCCCGACGCTCAGCGTCATGGGCGTGCAGGCCAGGGTCATTCTCGTTCACCCCTTTGACGTGCGCGGCTGGGCCTGGGCTATCGGCAGGGACTTCCCGAACCATGCTGATGCCGACGAGCTCGCCTACCTGCTCCTTCGTCCGGAAAAGGCCACGCAGCCGTTCTTCGAGACAGCACCGGCGCAGCTCGGCGGCGGCGTGATCCGCACGCTCCAGAGACGCATGCCGGAGACCTGGACTCTTCGCCACCTCGTCTTGATCCTGTCTGACCAGGACCTCCTTCGCCAGGCGCTCCTTCGTGGCCCGGAAGAGAACCAGCGCCTGCTCAGCGCGTACTTTCCGAGCCGCAAGAGCCGCATGGGCGCGGATGTCCGGGCGACGCTCTTCCAGAAGATCATGCGCTTGAACATCGTCGCGGCGCGGATGCACCACCAGGCCAAGGCCGGGCGCTCCTTTGCCCTCGCGGATTGGATGGAGAGCGAGTCGATCCTGGTCCTTGGCCACGCGAGCCAGTACCCGGAGGCCATGCGCGGAGTGACGGAGGCCCTTTTCAGACGTATGACGCAATTGCTCCTGGCGCAGCCGAACCGGCCGCAGGTCCAGACCTGGCTCTACCTGGACGAGATTCTGCGCGCCGGGCAATTGGCGGGACTCGAAAACTCGCTCACGCTTGGCGCCGAGAAGCGCATCGTGCACGTGCTCACGCTGCAGTGCTTGGCCGACCTCGACAAGTTCTACAAGGACGGCACGGGCAAAGTGCTGCTCTCGCAGTGCGCTCACAAGGCTGTGCTGGGGCTCAGCGATCCCGAGACCGCGCAATGGGCAGAGAAGCTCTTCAGTTCCGAGGAGGTGCTCTTCCGTCATCCCTCCACCAGCTTCAGCAGGGGAGGAGGCCCGGGTGGTGGCACCTGGAGTGAGTCGACTAGCGAGGTCTGGAACCGTGTCGTGCGACCTGTCGTCGATGCGGGCTACTTTCTCACGCTGCCCAGCCCGGAGGGCGACCCCAGGGGCAGAATCCACGGCGTTTGCCGCGCCCCGTCGCTTGGCGGGGAGGCCTTTCCTTTCGAGCTCGATCTGTCGCAGGTCGCAAGAATTTTGCCGTTCCCCGGTCCCGACGACCCGCAGGGCTTCGTGCCTGGCGACGAGGACGACAACGTCCTGGAGCCACTCTCCGATGAGGAACTCTCGCAGCTCCAGCTCACCCGGCCGAGCACAGCCCCATCCCCCGTCAAGACCCAGAAACCGCGCGTGGTTGCGAACCCCAACAACTCGAAGCTGGATCTCCAATAGAAGGAGGCACCGACCATGAAAGACCCCAATCTCGGCGATTCCCAGGACACCGGGCACCTCGACGGCGGCTTCTTCATTCCGCCACTCCCGCCGTTTCCCCAGGAACACCAGGCCCGCAGCGCCAACCTCGACGAAGCCCCCTTCGCCGGGCTCTCACCGGAGGCCGACACACTGAACGCGGGCACCGACACGAACGCGACCTACGAGGATATGGGCTTCGCGTCCGCACAGCGGCACCGTGGCGATCCCGAGCGCTATCCGCTCGCCGTCGAACCCATGGTGGACCAGCTCAGAGGGGAGGGGAGCCCGCAGGCAAGGCGACTTCTGGCCGACCTTGCCGCGCGGACCAAGGAACACGCCGATCTCTCCGCCAAACTCGGCCCGCTGGAGACTGCGCTCGAAACGGCTCAGCAGGAGCTCTCGACCAAGCGATCCGAGGCCGCCAAGCTCGCCCGGCAACCGAGGGGCCTTACGGAGACCGAGAAGACCTCCGGGCCTGTGTTTGTCGCCATGTCCCTGCTCCTTGTGGCCTGTGGGGCCTTTCTCTTCAACATCCACGCCGGGATGTCGCTGCGAATCTTCGGTGGCGGTCAGGCTCTGGGCGGCGGCTCGCATTCGGTCACTCAGCTCTTCCAGCCGGTGGTGAATTTCCAGGGGATCTGGCGCGCCGTCCAGGGCGGCCAGATCGGCATCCTGGCCTACCCCTCGCTTATGCTCACTGCAGCGATCCTGATCCACTACGCCCTGAAGCGGCGGGCCTGGATGTGGGTTGTCCTCCTTGTCGTTGCCGTTATCGGTGCGGACGCCTATTCGGCCGTCACCATCGCCCACCAAAACTTCAACATCTCGCGGCTCGTCAGCGAGAACCCGGGGACCTGGTCCATTGGCCACGCGCTGGCCGACCCGGAGAGCGGTTACATCCTTCTCTGCTCCACGCTTTCGCTCCTGTTCTTCTCTGTGCTCGCACACGCCTGGGACAAGGTCTGGACGCTGCGGCGGCACAAATCTCCTGAGTACGAAGTTGTGGTGGCGGACGTCCACGCCCGCGTCGCCGCGGTCGCCGACTACCGCCGTCGCCTGCAGGAGCTTCACGCCACGATTCGTCAGCTCGAAATGCAGATGCAGATGCTCGAACAGCAGCACCAGCGTACGCCGATGGATGCGCACGAGATCCACCTGCGCATCCGGGCCTTTCAGCGGGGCTGGGTGCGCTATATCCGGGACACCGTGAAGGACCGGCGCCAGCAGACCGTCTCCGTTTGGGCCATCGAGAACTGGACCGATTCGTTCATCCGGTCCTTCATCTCCAACCGCGCGCTCGCGCACACGCTGAGGTGAGAACCATGCGGCAACTCGTTCTGTCTTTCCTGCTCGGACTTCTTCTGTGCGGCTGCTCGGGATCTGCGGCCGACGATGCGGCGCGAAACGGGCCGGAAGCCGTGTTCGGATTCGTGGTCCTTGCGGACCTCTCGGACCGCGTCGATTCGGCCTTGAACCCCGGCCAGGCACAGCGCGACATCGCCGCCGCGCGGGCTGCCTTCGCTGTCTTCGAGAGGCATGTTTCCGAGCAGAGCTTCGTCTTCTCGGCCGACCGCTTCGCTCTGGTGGCGGCGCCGCAGAAGGGCACCGACATCCTCTACGGAGAGCTGGCCGATAGCCTCACCATCGACATGAACAAGTTGAGTTCGGGGGGGATCTCCGCCTTTAGGCAGGCCAGAAATCGCGCCTTTCGGGGGCTGGAGGAGCTCTACGCCGGTGCGATGAGGCTTCCGAACTACCCCGGCGCCGACATTTGGAGCTTCGTCCGACACGACCTCTCGACCTACGAGCTCATCCCGACCCGGCCCGCCCCGGTCCGAAACATCCTCGTCATCCTGACCGACGGCTACCTGGCCTTCGAGGACGCGGAACTTCGGGGTAGGCCTGTCGGCACCTACATGGCCGCCGCCAATTCGAGCCTCGCAGTCCCGAAGCTCGACCTTTCGCAGTGGGAGGTCGTGGTTCTGGAGATGAAGCCCAGGACCTTCAACGACAGAGAGGCCCTTGAGGCCACGTGGCGGACCTGGTTTCAGGGGATGCACGTCCGCCGCTTCGCGGTGTATTTCCAGCAGGACGGCCAGCAGCATCTGCAGGACATCCTTGAGAGGTGGGTCTCGGCTGGCTAATCGCAGGACCGTTTGGCTGATTGTCCTCGGGCCGACGGCGGCGTCTGTTCCGCGACACCCCGTCGGCCTTTTGCTTCGCGCGTAGACAGCCTGAGCTGGCGCAAGAGTCGCTGTCCGAGGTCGCGCCGCGGCCGAGGTGTCACCTGCGCGCGAAAATGGCAGAAATGTGGTCTCGACCTCTCCCTCCCCAAAAATCGAGGCCCCAGGATCGCTTCTGAGCGACGAACGCACCCCGGCCCATACCGTAGCACCACCTTGTTTTTTGCATTTTGTACGATACTGCCTCCCGGCCGGGGCCCTCTGCTTTGACTAGCAATTCGGACTTCGAGATACTGAACCCATGGCACAACACATCGACCAACGCACCCCCAACGAACTCCCCACCTTTGAGGGCTGGACCGTGGACCTTCGTCTCGGAGAATTCCGGCGCATGGTCCCGGATCAGGAATGCCGCTTTGTCCCATTCGATAGCGAGGAGGGGGAGGCGCTCTTCGACAGGTGGACCGCAGCCCAGGATAGACCACCAGCGGGCTGATTGAATTTGAAGAACCGGCCGAAGGGCGCCTATAGGCGCCCCCTGGCTTGCGCTACTTCTTCGAGCGGTTGTAGACCGCTTTTGCCAAGTAGAGTGCTATCGCCGCAATTACGGCGCCCTCTATACTCATATGGTTCTCCTTTCGGGCTTCGAATCGTCTTTGGCATGCAGCCGAACGAGAGCAGACCTCTTCCTCTCCTCTATAAATAGTCCGCAGGTTACTCTCGAATCCTCGTCCATTCGGCTATTTTCGCCCGATATCAGGCAGGTATTGCCAAGCTGCCGCAACTTGACCGCGTCGCGGTTGACGGCCCGGACGGCAGGCCGCAGACTCTCCTCACTCCTTGAAAGGGGGATTCTCATGGCCAAGAACGACCGCACTGTCTCCAAGCGACCCGATGGCACATGGGCCAACAAGAAGGACGGCAACGACCGCGCTTCGTCGGTGCACCGGACCCAGGGAGACGCCCAGCGAACCGCCCGCGACATGCTCAAGAAAACCGGCGGCGGCGAGCTCAAGGTGAAGGGCGAGGACGGCAAGATCCGCAGCAAGGACACCATCCCGCCTGGCCGGGACCCGAATCCGCCGAAAGACAAAGAGCACTAGTTTCGGGTGTCCGGGGGCGTCGCCGAAGCTACTCAACTCGACGTTCATTTTCTGGCTTGCACGCCCCTCCCCCTTGTGCAAATCTAGCACGTGATAAACTGGATTATCACGTATTAAAGACGTGGCAAGGGAGGCCCCATGATTGACCGTGGCGACACCTCGGCAAAGGCGCTCGTGAGACACTCCGGGACCCACGATCTCGTCAAGACGGACGCCCTGGAGATCCTGAAAGCCGTACCCGAGGAAGAGATCTGGTTGGCTGGCCAGCTCTCAGAGCAGACCCGCCGGGCCTACCGGCTGGACGTCGCCGACTTCTGCCGAACCCTTGGGGTCACATCCCGCGAGGACTTCCGCCGGGTCGACCGGGCGGCCGTGATCGCCTGGCAGCGGAACCTCAAGTCCGCTGGCGCCAAACCGTCAACCGTCAGGCGGAAACTCTCGGCGCTCTCAAGTCTCTTCACGCACCTCGTGGACCGGCGAGCCGCAGACATAAACCCAGTCCGCGAGATCCGGCGCCCCAAGATCAACCGCAAGCACGGCACCACAGCGTCGTTCTCGCCGAAGGAAGCCAGGACGATCCTCGATGCCCCAGATCCGAAGTCAATCCTCGGGCTACGCGACCGGGCAATCCTTGCCGTGGGTTTCCAGGTCGGCTGCAGGCGGGCCGAGATCGCGAGCATGGTCGTGGGCTCGTTCCACAAGAACCAGGGCTACGACTCGCTTCGCTTCATCCGCAAGGGCGGCGAGCAGCATGCGCTGGCCGTCCACCCCAATGTTGCGAGCCGGATTCGGGAGTACCTGGAGGCGGCCGGGCACGGCGAGGACCAGGAGGGCCCCCTCTTCCGGCCCGTTCGCGGGAATCGCCGCGGGCAGACGCTCCGGCGGCACCTTGACCCAGATGTCATCGACCGGATCCTGCGCAAATACGCAAAGCTAGCTCTGGTGGTCACGAAGGGGTATTCTGCACACTCGATGCGGGCTACGTTCATCACTACAGCACTGGAAAATGGGGCCAGCCTGGAGGACGTGCAGGAGGCCGTGGGCCACGCAGATCCCTCGACGACAAAGCTCTATGACCGCCGCGGATATAATCCGGAAAAGGCGGCTTCGTTTTTCGCCAACTACTAGGAAAGCGGCCGTCTTGCTCCGGGGAGCCGCGTGGAGTATGTGACCTAGCAGGAGGATCTAGCCATCGCAACGCCGCCAAAATCCAGCACCCCCCAGCCCTTCGGCCCGGGCAATCCGCACCCACTCTCGACCCGCAAGACGGAGCTCGTTTGGGAGGGCAAGTACGACGAGTACGGGAATCGTCGCGAGGTCGACGCCGCGGGACTTGCGATGCCCCTGCAGCGCATCGAGACCGTCGACCAGCCGCGCAGCGCGGCCGCTGCGGCCGGACAGATCGCACTATTTGAGCGCAAGACCAAGCGCAATGACGATTTTCGAAACATGCTCATTTGGGGCGACAACAAGCTCGCACTTGCGTCACTACTTCGCGAATATCGAGGGAAAGTTGATCTGATCTACATCGACCCTCCCTTCGATGTCGGCGCCGATTTCACCATGACCATCCCCATTGGCGACGACGCCGACTCCATTGAGAAGGACCAATCAGCACTGGAAATGGTCGCCTACCGGGACACGTGGGGCAGGGAGACGGACTCCTACCTGCACATGGTGCATGAGCGATTACTCCTTATGCGCGAGTTGCTTTCGGAATCCGGAAGCATCTTCGTTCATTGCGACTGGCACGTTGGCTATTTGCTCCGGGCAATGATGAATGAGGTCTTTGGGCGGGAAAACTTCCGCAACGAGATTGTCTGGTACTACTACAACAAGATGCACGATGTCAGGAAGCCTCTCTTCCCGCGATCCAGCGATCGACTGCTATTCTACGTGAAGAACCGTGGCGCCCCGCCCGTTTTCAACTTGCAGCGAGAAATGCGCGACAAACCAGTCCAGCAACTTGTGAGAAAAAAGATCGACGGGAAAATGGTGAATGCGCGCGATGAAGACGGCCACGTCATGTACCGTGTGGCCGAAGACCGCGTTATCGACGAAGTCTGGCGCATCCCCATGCTGCAGCCCGCAGACAAGACCCAGTACCTTGCTTATGCCACCCAGAAACCTGAGGCGCTCCTGGAGAAGGTGATATTGGCTGCTAGCGATGAGGGTGCCCTCGTCGCGGATTTCTTCTGCGGCTCCGGCACGACCGGCGGCGTCGCCGAGCGCCTTGGCCGCCGCTGGATCATGGCAGACCTTGGCCGCTTCGCCATCCACACGTCGCGAAAGCGCCTGATCGAGCTCCAGCGCCAGCTCCACGCGGAGGGCAAACCCTACCGCGCCTTCGATGTGTTCAACCTCGGCCGCTATGAGCGGCAGTGGTGGCAGAAAGAGCGCCTCCTGGGCGCCGACGAAGAGCACCGCAGAGTTGTCCTCGAATTCTACCGGGCCGAGCCGCTGCGCAACTCCCCCTCCCCTCTTCTTCACGGACGCAAGGGACCTGCATTCTGTCATGTGGACTCGATCGACAGCATCCTGACTCGGGACGAGGTCCGCGCAGCCGCCGCGGCTGCAAAGCAGGCCGGAGCCAAGGAGCTGGCTTGTCTCGCCTGGGATTTCGAGATGAACCTGCGCATGGAGTGCAACGCTGTCGAAAAAGAGCTTGGCATCAAGATCAAGATCATCCAGATCCCGCGTGAAATCATGGAGAAGAACCGCAAGGACCCGCCACCGTTCCTCGAAGTCGCCACCCTTGAAGCAAAGCCAGTCTACCGCACCGAGGCGGGCAAGCGTGTAGTCGACATCAAGCTCACTGCATTTATCCCCTCGCTTGCTGAGGTTCCATCAAAGGAGCTCGAAGCGCTGCAGGAGCGCGCAGTGAAGAGCGGGTTCGACTTCATAGATTTCTGGGCCGTGGATTTCGACTACCAAGACGGGGGGCCCTTCAACCATCACTGGCAGGACTACCGGACCCGGAAGGATCGGTCGCTCAAGACAGTCTCCGAGCAGGGTTTCAGCTACCCGAAGAAAGGCACCTACGCCGCTTGCGTGAAGGTCGTCGATATTTTCGGCTGCGACACTTCGGTCACCGTGGAGGTGGATTATGCCTGAGGCGCGCGTGAACCTCGCCGCCCTGGAGCCTCTCTACGGGCCCTCGGACATCCCATCCCACCACCGTGTCAGGGCCAAGACCCCTGGTGCCCCGGCCGAGAAAGTGAAGGGGCGCCGCCCCTCCCCCATTTCAATCGTCCAGTCCCTCCGGCACGAGGTGTCGGAGTGGCGCGAGGCCCAGTACGGCGGGGCTTCGGACACGAGCATCGAGCTCTTGCACCATTGGTTCAGCCAAAGCCACCAGATCCTAGGGGGCGATGGTTCGGCCTTCCCTTTCAGCTACTACTTCTGCCAGCGGGAATCGATCGAGACCCTGATCTACCTCTATGAGGTCCGCGGGGTGCGGACGCTGTCGGCCCTGACCGCGAACTTCCTCGGGGCAGACGAAGACGCCAGGGAGCGGGCTGCGCTGGGCATCAACCCGGACGAGGACCTCTGGCCGCGGTATGCTTTCAAGGTGGCAACGGGTGCCGGGAAGACCAAGATTATGAGCCTGGCCATTGTGTGGAGCTATTTCCACGCGCTGCGCGAATCAGACTCCCCCATGGCCAAGCATTTCGTCCTTGTCGCCCCAGGGATCACCGTTTTTGAGCGCCTAAAGGAGGACTTCGGAAACGGGGCCATCTTCCACAAGGACCCCCTCATCCCGCCAGCCTGGCAGGGCGACTGGAACGTCTCCGTAGTCCTGCAGGACGAAGCATCCGGCACTTCATCTGGGGGCGTCATCTATCTCACCAACATCCATCGCCTCTATGATCCGCGCACGCGCCGAGGTGGAGACGCCGAAACCTACGATTTCATGGGACCCGCCGTGTCCAAATCCAAGGCCCTCGACACCTCCCAGGCCCTTCGGGAGCGAATCACCTCCCACCCCAGGCTGATGGTCTTAAACGACGAGGCCCACCACGTCTGGGACGCAGGATCGGCCTGGAATGAGGCGATTTCGTTCCTGCACGACACGACGCACAAGCGCGGCGGCGGCATCGTCACCCAGCTCGACCTTTCCGCGACACCGAAGGACGACAAGGGAAACGTCTTTAGGCACGTGGTCTGCGATACACCGCTGGGGGAAGCCGTCGATGCGGGGATCGTCAAGACCCCGGTCATTGGGCGCGCTGAGGGCCTGACCAAGCGACTCCACGACGACGCGAGCTTCGCCTACGAGACCCACCTCACGCTTGGCTACGACCGCTGGCTTGCCTCAAAAAGCGAGTGGGAAAAGAGCGGCAAGAAACCCCTGCTCTTCGTCATGACCGAGAACACGGAAGCCGCTGACCAGATCGCAAGCCGCCTCAACACGGATCCGATCTTCAAGGAGCTAAACGGCAAGACCATCAACTTGCATACGAACCTCAAAGGCAAGCTCAAGAAGGTCGGCCGGGGCGCCACCGCGGAATACGTCTTCGTTGAAGATGAGAAGGCTATCAGCGATGAGGACCTGAAACAGCTCCGGAAGCTGTCCCGGGACCTCGACGACAGCACAAGTCCTTATCGTTGTGTGGTTTCCGTGCTCATGCTGCGCGAGGGGTGGGACGTCCGCAACGTCACGACCATCGTCCCCCTGCGCCCCCTTTCGGCGACTTCGCGGATTCTTCCGGAGCAGACGCTCGGGCGAGGCCTCAGGCGGATGACCCCCCCAGGGTCCGGTCAGGCGGCCGAGGTCGTCACCGTTGTTGAGCACCCTTCCTTCGTTAACCTCTACCAGGAGGAGCTGAGCCAGGAGGGTCTGCCTATTGAGGTCGTGGACATCGACCAGGTCCCGCGGACCACCGTCACCATCTACCCAGACGCGGCCAACAAGGACCTCCAGACACTCGATCTCCTGATCCCAAGGCTTTCCCCGGGCTACCGCATCGAGGCCGCTCTGGGGGCCCTGAGCTTCGAGGACGTCACGGCCTCTTTCCGAAGCCAGGGCTTCAAGGCCCTCCCCCTTGGCGCCCTGGCCAAGAGCGAGATCAAGTACGAGGCGCGCCAGCTCATCACGGACGAAATAGTGGAGCGCATGACAATCAAGCTCCACCTCCTCAACGACGGCATGGGCGCGATTTCCTTCTTCCGTGAGGAGCTGGAGCGGACAGTCCGGATCCGCGGGCAACACGCAGTCCTTGCGCCGCTGATCCAGCGCTTTCTTGAGGAGCTGCTTTTCGGGGACCGGGTGAGCCTCTACGACGGGCGCGTTGTCCCAAGGCTCTCAGATGCGGACGTCAGGGAGCACGTCAGGGCCACCTTCCTGCCCCTGATCCTCAAGAACATCACCCAGCGCAAGGAGCGCTTGCCAGAGGAGGCGCCGCTTTCCGTCGCGGCCTGGAAACCCTACCAGGCAACACACTCGGAGCGGCGGCCGACCGACACTTCGGCCAAGACCCTCTTTAATCTCGTGCCCTGCGACAGCCAGCTCGAAGTCGCGATGACGCAGTTCCTGACGTTTGCGCGCGACGTCGAAGCGTTTGCCAAGAACGCCGGGCCACAGGCGCTCTACATCGACTACCTGACGGCCGAGGGGCGGCGCGCCATCTACCTTCCGGACTTCATTGTCCGAAGGCAGGACGGCCACTACATCCTGGCCGAGACGAAGGGCCGCGAGGATCCGGACGTGGCCCCCAAGGCCCGCGCCGCCATGGAATGGTGCAAGGCCGCCTCATCGAAGAAGGTCACTTGGGAGTACCTCTACGTCCCCGAGAAGATCTTCGAGCAGGTCCGGGGCGACTCCATCGACGAGCTCGCGCGCGCGTGTGCGCCGTCACTTGCCCAGTTGATACGGGAAGCCACCTCGCCTCAGCTTTCGATGAATTTCGAGGCCTCCGATGAAGTGAGGCTCGCAGAACAGCTCAAGGGTTTCATCGACCCGGCGGTCCTGCAGTCGCTGCCCTCCCGCTACCGCAAGGCTGTGGAGCATTCCGTGGCGCTCTTCTTTTTCCATGAGAAGAAGGAGACCGTCTCTTTCGCGCCGGTCTTCCAGCCCATGCTGGGTCCCATCGACCACGCCGCCGAGGCCCTCATGGTCGGACGCCTCCTGGCAGACGTGCCCCCAGAGGCTGCGGCCCAGCGGGCTTTCTTCGAGCCAGACCTCTCTGGGGTCAAAAAATCGGATCTTAAGTATTTCTCCGATAACGGGTCGCTTCTCCGGAAGCTGCTCGTCTACCGCAGCCCCATCATGCCCGCAGGCCTGCTTCGCTTCTGTCTGAGGTATGCCGGGGCAACTGGAGACTCCCTCGGGGGTGTCTTTGCCCAGGTCCGCGTGCGCTTCGCGGATGGGCGCCGCGCGGGACTCCTCTCCCAGGTGGAGGCCTACTACGACTTCCGCAATACGTACATCGCCCACGAGAAGAAGGCTCTGACGGACGTCGCTACCACACGCGATGCCCTGCGGCAGTGGATAACGACGCTTTGCGCTCTTCACGAAGCCATGGAGGCTGTCCGGCCGACGGTATGATGCTGGCCCGAGGGAGATTCCTATGCCGAGGGACCCATTCGATGGACTGATTCGCGAGATCAAGAACCTTGAGCGCAGCCACACCGTCAGCGTCCCGATCCAAGCGGACGAAAAGGGCTACTACGACAAGGAATGTCCCTCCAAGTCATGCCTTTTTGTCTTCAAGGTCCAAGGTGACGACTGGGCCGCCCTGTTCCAAGATGAGGCCGTCTTCTGCCCGCGTTGTGGTCACTCCGCGCCTGCGGACCACTGGTGGACGTCAGAGCAGCTCTCCCACGCAAAAAAGGTCGCGGTACGCCAGTTTCACTCTCGACTAGATCGGGCACTTCGCCGCGGAGCGGACGCTTTCAATCGCGCCAGCCCCCGGGGCGGGTTTATCCAAATGTCGATGCGCGTCACGGGCTCCCGGCCGTCGTCCTTTCTGATTCCCTCGCGCGCCCGAGAACTTCTTGAGCAAGACCTCCAGTGCCTGCAGTGCCACGCCCGATACTCCGTGCTTGGAAGTGCCTTTTTCTGCCCTTGCTGTGGGAACAACTCGGTCGAGCAGGACTTCGACAACGGCCAGGCCAAGACACTCCAGCGATTAGACAATCTTCCCGTAATACGCGAGGCCCTGGTTTCTCAGGGCCTCCCGGATCAAGCTGAAGACACCTGCCGCATCATCCTTGAGGCCTCAATCGAGGATTCCGTCACCGCATTCCAGTCTCTATGTGACCACCTATATCGACGGCTCCCGCAGGTCCAGCCACCCCAGAGGAACGTCTTTCAGCGGCTGGATGATGGCAGTGCGCTGTGGGAGAATGCCATCGGTATTGGGTACGGCGACGTTCTCTCTGCTACCGAGTTGGCGCAGTTGCGCCGCCTTTTCCAGGCGCGACACCTTCTTGCGCACACGTCGGGAATCGTTGACCAGAGCTACATTGATCGCAGCGCCGACGCGACCTATGCAGCCGGGCAGAGGGTGGTTGTTTCAATCGCTGATGCGAGAACCTTGCTGCAGATCACGCGCAAACTCGCAGACGGCATCCGCGCCCGCTGCCCGTAGGCCGCGCGCTTCCTGGATCCCTACGGTTCCCGTCGCGCGTACGCGCCACCTTCGAAGAGAATCGTCCCGCTGCACGGTTCCAGGATCCGCTCGACGTCACCGGCGCTCATGGTGCGCACCAGAGCAAACGCCTTGACCTCGGCTTGGGGGTAAGCAACCCGAAGGATGGTCGCAGTCGCTATCAGCATGGTGCCGCTGGTGACGAAGTCGTCGACCAGGAGAAGGCGCCGGGGCGCGAGCAGATTCGGTGTGCACTCCAGGGTCGCCAGGTGTTCTGCGATCGTCGGCCGCGGCGCCCCAGCGCTCGACGCGAATGCAGCCTTCCTGACCGGCTCGACCCGTTCAACGCAGTCCAACACTCCGGACCCGAGGCGCAGCCGCTCAAGTTCCTGACAGATTCGGCGCCCAGGCCAAAGTGCTCCAGCGGTAAGGGGTGCGCTCCGTGGGGCGGCGACAAGACCGACGTCGGGCCCGAAGAGGCCCGCAAAGCCACCAGCCTCGACCTCACCGAGGAGTTTCTCCGCGGCAAGCTGGATGAAGAGCTTCTCCTGGTTGCGCCAGCCCCGGTCGTTCTTGACCGCGTCGCGGACCTTGCGCGATTCAATCGACGTCGGGGACTTGCCGCGCGGCGAGTAGGCGAGCAGGGCCGCAAACGGGAGTTCAGAAAGGCATGGCGGCGGATTCTTCACCGGATCTCTCAGGTAGGAACTCGAAGACGAAGTCCAGGGCACCAAGCCGCATCACTTGGGCGCCGTAGCGCAGCATTTCCTTGGGCCAGCTTAGGCTTGGGTCGGCAACGATTGTCTCAAACAGGAACAGCGGGCGCCCGAGGCGAAGCGCCTCCCAGCCCTGATGCAGGGATCCGCTCTTCTCCCCCGCTTCCACGATCACTGTCGCATCCGAGATCAGGGCCATGGTCCGGTTCCGGAGCGGGAAGTTTCCCCTCTGGGTCGGCGCACCGACCGGGAACTGGGAAAGGCAGAGGTGCTCACGCATAATCAGGGTCTGGAGGCCGCGGTTCTTGGCCGGATAGAATTCATCCAGAGGGGTCCCGATCACCGCCGTGGTCCGGCCCTTGGCGCCGATAGCCGCTTCGTGGGCAGCGGTGTCGATCCCTTCAGCCAGGCCACTAACGATCACGACGCCTTCGCCGGAGAGTCTCTCAGAAAGTGCCCAGGCGTGATCTAGCCCTCGCTTCGAGGCCCTCCTAGAGCCGACCAAAGACACTCGCGCGCCCGCAGCCAGAAACTCGGTGTGACCTGCGGCAAAGAGCCGAGGAGGGGCGTGCTTGCGCTCAACCTCGTTCAGGGGCCCAAGGAGCTCCTCGGGGCTGTAGTCTTCGAAAAATGTCGCGTTGCCGCCCGGTCCCATGCTGTCCTCCGCTTTCGAACCACATCATGCCTGAAGTAAAGCCAAAGGGCCACCCTTTTCAGCCACGCTCCATTGCCGCGTCAGCGCCATTCCGAAGGAAATCCCCGAGCCGCTTCCGCAGGGCCGCCAGATCCGTACACTCGCACTCCCAGACCACGAGCACCTGCCAGCCAAGATCTCCCAGGGCAACAAGTTGAGCACGATCACGAAGGACATTCCGGGCGAGTTTTCCCTGCCAGAACGCACCATTTTTCCCGTGCACACCGCGGAGATTTCGTGCCGCACAATCTGGGTGGACGTGCCAGAAGCAGCCGTGAACGAAGATTGCTTTCTTCACTCGCGGAAAAGCAATGTCCGGTGAACCAGGTACGCCCTTGAGGTTCACTCGAAAGTGGATACCCATCTGAAGCAGGAGGCGCCGGACGATCCTTTCGGGCTTCGTCCCCTCGCTCTTGACCACCGCGTTTCGGCTTGCCCTCCTCATGCCGCCTCCTTGAGCGGCACTACCTCAAACGGCTTGACCCCTTTCCTCGACAAGCGAAGCGCCGAGATCGGCACAGCCTCAAGTCCGGCCACCCGGCGAGCCCGATTCAGGGCCCGAAGGATGTTCAGAAGCTGGCGCCGGACCGGCGCGTAGGGCTCAAACGGAAGACGGTGGAGTTCTGCCGAGAGCGCTTCAACTGAGCGGCGGGTTGCGAGCTCGACGAAGTAGGCCCGGAGCTCGCGGTAGGTCTCGGGGTGGAGCCGGACGGAGGGGTGCAGGCGACCGTCGACTCCTCGTTTCACGGAGATGGAGTACCCCCCGAAGCGGATGGGCTCCTCCCTGGCGTCCTTGAAATGCGCCTCCCCTTCAAAGAAGGCGTGGTGCCCACGGCTCGCGAGAAGGACGAAGAACCGCTCGTGGCGGAGGTAGTGGACGTTTGCCAGGTCGGCGCGCTTTCGCCTGGCCCGGGCCCACTTAGAAATTGAGACCTCGTACTTTCTAAGGAGCTTCTCGTCCACGGCCGCCGGGTCCTTGCCCTCGGGCACGTGCCCCGTCACATAGAACCAGTATCCGTGGCCGAGATAAGCCACGGCGAGTTGCTGCAGGAATCCAGCGACCGAGCCCGTGACACATTGGTAGGAAATTTGACCCATCAAGAGAGGTTATGAAGGGAAGGGACGTGGGTGTTTCACCTGCCTAAAAGGCAAGTTCTGGCACACCCACAAAGCCGTCAAATCCTTCGGCGCGGCGAGCGAGAACAGGCATTCGCCGTTCCCGCTCGCCAGGCGTCAACCTCGTCAAAAACCTCCTCCTTTCAGTCGGAACCTCCTCGGCTGCCGCTTCGGAGCGCAGAGCGCTGGGTCGTGTCCCAGTTCCCCTGCCCCTAATTCATAGCGGTAGCGCCAGAAAACCTGTCGGCGAACGCTAGAGGGACCTCAAGCGTTCGCCGTCAATGCGCCATCTAAAGCCGCCAGACCGCCAGGTCTGTCCGCTTTGGACCACGTATCCTCCCTTCCAGGAATCCCACGCCAAGGGGAGAGACCAAAGCGCCTCTCCCCCGGCCGAGCACCATCTTCAGTCGGGTTTTCAGTTGCCCGTCGCCTCTTTCGTTCCTCTTCGTCCTCGGCACCACCCGAAGACAGAGACGAGCCACGACTGCCTTGCCGTGCGCGCCTGAGCTCTACGAGCTCGAGCGCGTGGAAACCTTCGCTCCCAGCATCGCGGACCTCCCGGTCCGTCCTACTCAAGGCACTCTCCCAGACTCCTCCATTTTGAACACCTAGCCGACGAGCCAGGCACCGGGTATCACTCCGGCAGGAAGAGTCCTTCCCCGATTAGCAGCACCCTTCGGAAACGGATTCACGTCGCTAGTGGCTTTTTGGGCCTCGTGGTTTCGTCGTACGTCCAGGCCTTCCGGCTTGGCGCAGTTTCCGAGCACTTTTTGGCGCTCGATTTCTGGGGGTCGACACGACAAGCGCCCCCCTACCCGTCGACGAGAACCTTTTCGCGTTTCGGCACCGTCTCTCCGTTTCCTCACCGGCAAGCCCTTTTTGGGCCTTTTATCGTTGAGCTTTTCGTGGCAGGCGTTTCTGGCCTCTCGGCCTTTCTTGGCCCGTCCCCGAGTGTTGTCATCCACCCGGCCCTCCATGTCGCCATGGAGAGACTCCCGACGCCGGACAGCGTTAGCCGAACCTGACGGGACTTGCACCCGAATTGCCCAGAAGGGCTTTGGTCCTGCTCCCGCGTGAGGATTAGCCGCAAGATTGCGACATCACCTCTTTGAAATGCTGCGGCTCATGCGAGCTGTTGCTCGCCTGAGTTTTTCTCGGTCGCCCCGCATCGGCGCAGGGCGATTGGATAGAGTGAGCAGATTGGTCTCCAAAATGCGGAGGTTTACTTGCTCAAGCCTCCATCGAACCGGACAAGCCACTCTCATGGCATCCGGCTCTACGGGCCACGCGCGTGACGGGTGATAAATCCCGTCCCCTTAGCCGAGCTGGTGAGGCATCGGTTTACCGGGCGCGCGCGACCGACTGAAATGGTGTCAGGCATCGCGTTGAGCGTTCACTGACAGCAACGAGACTCCCGCCTCCCCCACTTCGCCCCACGGGCAAGGGAGAGGCAAACGAAAGCGCTTGCTCCTTTCTCGCCTGGTGGCGTTTAACTGTTTGTCAGTTTGTGAGTTGAGACCGTTTCTCGTGAGTTCATTCTATCACGTCATCTGGGGCTACTCACGCGCGCTTAGATATAAAATCGGAAGTTCGGCCGACGACTCTTTACATTGGGATTCCCGATGAGAATTTCCCCAACCGCGTCCGAAAACCCGACAGTTACGGGCTGCGCGTCCGCGAGCTTGCAGGCGTTGTAGTTAAGCTTCGTAAGGCCGAGGATGTCGCGGCACACTTGCCCGATGTCGGCGTCACCGTGCTGGATGTCCACGCGAAGCGGCACGGGCACCTCCCAGCCGTCGTAGGTCATGAGCTCCGGCTTGAACCCAGAAGCCCATAGCAGCGCCGCGCGTCCTGAGAGCTCCCACGCCGTACCGCGAAGCACAGGGTACGTGCCATTCCGGAAAAGCCGCGTGTCCATGTCCCGCCGGACCCGAACGCCAACGACTTTCGCGTTCGCAGGACAGGCCTCCAAATAGCCATGATACTCCGCCGAGGAAATCCGCGAGCGGCTATGGATGAATATCTCCCGGAGCTCCCCTCCGCCTTCGCTTTGGTACGTCTCCAGAACGCCACGCAAGAGGTCCCGCGCGGCAGACTGCCCAAGCTGGAATTGGTGCCGCTCGGGCGAGTACCACGGCCCAAACTCGCCTCGAAAAACGACGCCGTCTCCTGTGTCGAGAAACATCTGTGCCGCGCAACAGGCCGTCTTTGCGTTGCTCGGGCCTTCGGCCTGACGGAAAGCAAGTCCTACATAGCAGACTCCGTCGCGCGCCGATGTGAGCCGCCAGGGTTTACCACCGGCTTTATAGTAGAGTCCTACACCAAGATTCCATGCCCTATCCGAGAGCGGGGTTAGCGTCCGCGCTCCTCGCTCACTTTCATCCGAGAGCCGCAGCGTCGACTCGCGCACGAGCTGGAGCGGAATTCCATGCTCCATCGACCGCGCCTTGAGTTGCCGCCGGAAGTCGACAGAATAGTCGTACTGCTCCGGCGTGTATGCCCCGAACAGGCTCCCCTGGCTTCGCCTAACCTTGACTTCCGCGGAGCGGGGCTTCTCGCCGATTCCACCAACGACCCTGGAAAGTGGTCGGCAGTCCTCCCACACTTCGTCCGGAATAACGCAGACAACCACATCGAGCCGCTCATCCCTCTCAGAGGCCCGTTTTATGGCCTGCAGGTAGTGATTGCAGACGTCGAACGCGCGCCGATGCGGGTCCATGTTCCGCAGCAACTCATGAAAGACCGCTCCGTCAACCTCTGCGCTCCATGCGGGCTCGGCCGACCAGGAACACGCAAACGCGACTCCCAGGCCCGGAAACGTGGGCCAAAGATAGCGGTCTTTCCTTTGGATGCTGGGGTCTCCATACTCCCGAAAGACCGGAAGTTGTAGCCGCGCGAAAAACTCCTGGAGCAGCCTCAGGCCCTTCTCCGTTCCGATTGCTCCATGTCGGACAACCCCTGGCCTAGATGGCAGGTCGGCATCGAACGGACCAAAGAGGCTGAGGCCCTGGTGTGGCTCTCTCGCCTTCTGCCCGTAGCGAAATTCGAGGGCAGGCTCTTCGAGTCGCTGCAGGATTCCGGCGCTCATTCGTCCTCCCCTGTCGTCGGCGCATCTTTGATCCCTTCTTCGACCACGGCCTCATCATCACCGGCAAGGACCAGGGCGCTCTCGTTTATGCGCACGCTGCTTTCATGGCTTAGTGGTGTCCTTGCGAGCCGAAAATCTGCACCAGAGTCTATCCCGAGGTCCACGGCGTCACCGCCTCCAGAGAGAAACTCCATCACCCCGATTTGCCGGAGGAGTTGTTGCCGATTCCACCAGGCGCGTCGAACACTTGCGCCGCGGCGAAACGCAATGCCAGGCGTCACTGGTTGGCCCGCTTCATCTGTCACATGCAGACGGAGTTTTAGCTGCGCCACGGGCTCCGTCCCCACGCCTTGGCGAGCACGAAGAATAAACCCAAGGTGGTAACGGAAATGTCCGGTGCCGGAGCGGCGCCTCCCCCAAAGTCGGACGTGCGTCTTCTTGCCTTCCGGCATTGCAAAGCGGAGCAAATCGCCGGTGATAAGACCCTGCGGGAAGTAGACCGTATCACGGTCCCCTTTTGCCTTGAGGCCGAGGGCTAGGGAGCGCGCGTAGAGCGATTTATTCAAAAACTCAAACAGGAGGTTATTTGTTCGGAGCCGGTCAATCTCATCCACATCCTTCCACGAGACACCACCCGCCTCCTTGAGCAGCGACAATTCGCCTATTCTTCTCGGTGGCTTCAGAAGGGAATAGAAGGTGTCGCCCACGCGTCTATGTGGCCAGACATCCCTGAGGGCCTGGCCCACCGAATCCCCCTCTCCCCGCTTCGCCGTGAAACGCAAGATTGCCGGTGGAATCGCGAGGAATTGGAACCAGTTCGAGTAGAGCGGCTCAGGCTCTTGGACGATGACCTCGGGAGGGAGGAGTGCCTCGATGGCCAGCCCGCGCCCGACAGATTCAAGGAGCTTGGGCGCCTGCACCTTATCAAGCTTCGCTAGAAGCTGCTTCAGCCCCGCACCCCAATCCTCGAATGGAATGTAGTTGAGGTCGCTCAGTTGCCAATTAAGCTCGCTCGGCTTAGTCCCGTCCACGTTCAACGGGATAAATAGCTCCTCTTTTCGTTCGCGCTGAAGCGCGAGCGCAAGCTGCCGCTCCTTCGTTGGATTCTCTTTTCGAAGTGAGTGGGACGAGACAAGGTGCAGCATTCGAAAAGTGCGATTTTTGATTGCGTCGTCGATATCCTGAGGCCAAGACTCCCCACCCAAGAGCTTGAACCGGTCACACCAGACGGCGTAGCCTTCCGAAGTCAGTCGGAGCGTGAGCCATTCTGCTAAAGCCCCGTCTTCCCATGCATAACTGATAAAAAGGTGCTCTTTCTTGCCCGATAAACTCTTCGCCGGTGCTGTCATGCCCTCCCCATCTCGCTCCCGGATAAGACTTTCTGTCCCCCTACTCCTCAGCCCACTTCTCCCGAAGCGCCTTGACGGCCTCCCTGGCTTCCTGAGCGGCTTTCTCGTCGACGCTGCGGCCACGCCCCTCGGAGCGCGCTCCGCGCCCACTGGGGGCCGCCTGATTGCCTTTAACGGGGTGTTCTACGCCTGTCTGGGTCTTCAAGCCTAAGTCGATGCCTTCGTCTGCTGCGAGTTGCTTTACGACGCCAGCAAAATAGGCTGATGGCTTGCCTCGAATCGATCGCCCGTCCACCGCATCCCTTGTGGCCATGATGGCCTTCCTCACCAGCCTCTCTGGCATCTTGGCAGCAACCAGGCGATGAAACCCAGCGCTTCGATGTTCCTCGCCAAACCGGTCCCCCTCCATCGAATGCAAAACGTCTCCGATTTCAGCCGCGAGGCGTTCAGCTTCATCCGAAAGGTCGAGCCTCTTTCGGGGTTCTATGGGCGCTGCTCGTGCTTGGTCTTCTTCCTCTAAGTTTTTGTGTAACAATACGTTCTCTACGTTTCCAACGTATTTAGTAATAGTTAAAGGTAATAGTTCACAGGGCCGATTTTCGGCCCTGATAGATGGCCGTTTTTCGGCCCTTCGGTGGGAGTTTTCCACAGGCTCGGGGCCGTATGGCCGTTTTTCGGCCCTTCGGTGACTTTGGTCGTTTTCGACCCCGCCTATCTGCTCGATGAGAAGTTCCACCGCATCGGCAGCAACCAGCGGGAATTCCCACTTCACGTCGTAGGTCGTAACACCGCGGCGCACTCGGCCCGTCCCCTTCTCGTTGTACGTGGTCCGCCACCGCTCGATAAATCCATGCTCTTCAAGGACGCGAAGGGCGGCGGAAATCGTATGGCGCTTCTTGACTCCGAGGCGCTTGGCGAGCGTTTCTTGCTTGGGCCAGACGATGGTTCGCCTCTCCCCCGTCGCGTCGTTGACGAAGGTCATCCGGCGAAGCTCGACGTAGACCGCGACCGGCAGAAGCCCAAGCTCGGGAACCCAGCGCTCCCAGAGGTAGGCCGGGATTGGAAATTGACGATGAGCCTGGGAAATTCGATTGTATGGGTCTCGAAAGACGGGATTTAGATAGATGCGCCCTCGGCGCTCTTCCGGCGACAGAGCTTCGTACTCCTCCTTGAGTCTTTGCCGCCGCTCCTCGTCCCCGCCCATGCGCTCCCTCGCAGGTTTAATCCTCTTGAACCTGTGCGTTTAGTACCGCACGGGCGCAAGTCCTGACAAGCCCAAAAACGAAAGTTCTAGCACCATAGGACCCATGGAGCCATGGGCCCATGGGGCCATGATGTCATGGGGCCATGAAGCCATGGGCCCATGGGGCCATGGGAGCCGGAAGCCCTCGCAAGAAACCCCTTGTCTCATTCACTTTTTCTTGCTACCACTCCTCCCATGGGCCCATGGGGGCATGGGGCCATGGTCCCATGGGGGCATGGACTCATGGACCCATGGCGCCATTTCAAGGAGGAAGTTTTTTATGGCCAAAGAACGAAAAGGCGTCGTAATCGGCGTCGGGAACCAAAAAGGCGGGGTCGGGAAGACCACCACGACGGTCCACGTCGCGGCCGCCCTTGGGGAGCTGGGCTACAAGGTCCTCATCATCGACGCAGACCCGGCGGCCGGAGCCACGAAGCACCTCGGCATCGCCGAGAAGAGTTTTGCTGGCACCTTCGAGCTCATCACGCGAGTCGATTCCGACCCGGCTTCACTTGCCGTAGAGGACGGGATGCCGAAGAACGTTTCGGTCATCCCTTCTCGCACTGAGCTTTCCGAGGTCGAGACCTACGTCTCCAAGTTCGTCGACACCAAAGACCTCTTGCGCCAGCCGCTCGATAGAGCGCGCGAAATCTACGACGTGGTTCTCATCGACACGCCACCTTCAGCGCGCTTCCCGACCACCGTTTCCACCTACGTGGCCGCGGACTGGTTTCTGCTCTCGGCCTTCCCGCATGCGCTTGCCATCTACGGCCTCAACGAAGCCCTGGCCGACATCGCGGATGTCCGGGCGCAGCGAAACCCAAACCTCGAAGTCTTGGGTGTTGTCATCACGGGAGTAGACGGCCGCACGAAGAGCTGGCGCGAGGTTGACAGCATCATCAAGGACAACCTCCCGGGCCGCGCGTTCAACACGCTCATTTCCCGCGCCGAGGTGGTCGTGAAGGCCTCCGAGAAGGGCAAGACCGTTTTCCAAATGCGCCAATTCCAGAACCACAAGGTGCTGGAGCAGTACCGCGAGCTCACCAAAGAAATCGAATGGCGCATTCATCATCGCGAGGAGTTTCTCGCGGGCGGGCAGTACGAAATTAACCTGAGTTCCGCCGCAAACGCCGACACGCCGCGCCAGCTTGCGGCACAAGAATAGGGGGGTGAGTCATGGCCGAACCGCTTAAGCGAGAGCAACCGTCGAGCTCTGTCGCCACCATCTTCAGGAAGGACGCGGCCCGCGCCGCGCTCGCGCCTCCCGGCACGCACACCCCGGTGACGCCGCCTGCTCCAGTGCAGCAGGAGGAGCCTGCACCGGCTCGCCCCGAGCCCAGGCCCGCCACGGGCTCGGCGCCTACGGCCGAGAGCGCGGATGTGCTCCGGCAGTTCCAGCTCACGCCATCGGCCGACGCCACGCTTCGCCGCGTCATGCGGGCCTACAGCGAAGGCTCTGGTCTTGACCTGAACCGAAGCGAGTTCATGCGGGCCCTTATCCACGTGCTGGAACACACCATTCCGCAGCAGGAGCGCGCCGCGCGCTCGGTTGAGCAGCTTCGCCGTCCGAAAAACGACCCCTGGCTTCTACACAAGCGAGACGAACTCGAACGCACACTTGCGCGCGCGATGCAGGAGGCCTTCCGCGCGGCGCCGCCGATGGAGTAGGGGAGGGGCCTCCCTTCGGGCCTCAAACACATTTTAGCGCCGAGTGATGAGTGGTTCCGCTCGCTGAGGACCAATCAATTCCCTTGCGACCAATTGACTCGCCGAATACACTCGATCAACGGGGGTAATCATGGCACCTGTCTCGGCCACGCCAACGCACGACAGATTTGTAGCAGCTCGCGGCGGCGAACCGCTTGACCATCGCTCCTTGCAAGCCCACCTGGCGGCGCTTCTCCGATTAGAAAATGTTGCCGTCTTTCTCGGCGCAGGCGCATCGAGAAGTAGTGGCGGTCTTACGATGGCGGAGGCGTGGGACTACTTCCAGACCACGTACCCCGAAAGCTATCAGTGGCTACTAAGTCAGTCCTTTCTGCGGGCCGACGAGACGCCATCCATTGAATGTCTTTCCGACGCACTTGAGGTGGCGCGAGTTGAATGGGAACGCGTGAACCGGCGAGGAAGGCGCAAGCTTCTCGCCGCTTCTGCCGACGTACAGCGCACACTCATTAAGGCAGCCCTTCTGTCCGAAACCTGGTGGAATGACCCTGCCTCCGTAGACGAACCAGACAATGGACTCGCGGCACACCGGACAGTGGTCCAAAAGGTCTGCGCGACCAGGCAGCCCGGGCAGGGGTCGCCCTGGTTTTTTACCACCAATTACGACCTGGCCATCGAATGGGCGGCCGAGGCCATTGGGCTTCATGTCACAGGCGGATTCAGCGGCCTACACCACCGCGCATTCGCCTCGCACAATTTCGACCTTGGCTTTCGGAATGTCCTGGCGCGAGGGGAGGCCCGTTTTGGCACATATAACATTTGCCTGGCCAAGCTTCATGGGTCACTCACTTGGCGGATTCTGCCGACTGGCCTCGTGATTGAAGAATCCGCGGCCGCGGCGCGCGATGAGCTCTTCGACTTCCTTAGTGGAGCTGGAAAAGAGCCACAGCCCTTCGTTGTTTATCCCCGCACCGCCAAATACAGACAGACCGCAGAGTATGTTCTCGGTGAGCTTTTTCGGCGGTTCACGGAGATGCTTTCTCGCCCGCAGACGGGGCTTGTCGTCTGTGGCTACTCGTTCGCAGACGAGCACATCAACCGCGTGCTCCGCGCGGCCCTCAACAATCCCACTCTTCAAATCGTGCTATACGTGAGGTCCGCCCGCTGGGAAGAGGATAGACTCGTCATTCCAGACGGAACACCTTGGGCCCGAAGGCTTGCAAACCTAAAGCTCCCCCAAGTGACCATAGTAGGCGGCGGGGATACGGCAACATTCGGCGCCTTCGCTGAGCACCTTCCCGACCCTACGGTTCTTGACTCCCATGCATTACAAATCAGAAAGCAACTCCGAGAGTGGGAAGCATGGGAGCGTGACGGGCGACGGCACGACCAGCAGGGGGAGACAGCCGAATGATTGGCCGCTCAGCTTTTGCTTATGTGGTGGCCATCGAGGGAAGCCAGGTAACTCTCAACCTCAAGGACGAGCACCGCGGCCACGTGGCGGCTCATCGCCAAGGTCTAGTAAGCGTCACCGACGCTGGCAGCCTTTTCGGCGTCGACTCGGCTGGTACACTCCTGGTGATGCGCGTTCGGTCCCTTTCCTTTGCAGAACCACGCGAAGCCCATAGAGCTGGAATTGGCACGATGGCCGTCTCGGGCGACCCGCTTCGGCATGTCGTAGCTACCGTCGTCGGCTTGATGGCAAAGAGGGACAACCGCCTCACTTTTGTCCCGGATGCTCTCACGTCTCCTACCCTCGGGGCGGAAGCCTACCCTCTCTCGAATGACGAACTGGCCGCCGTCCTCAATTTACCGGGCGATACCGAACAGCCAATAACGCTTGGGGAATCTACAAGGGGGGGAGGGGCGTTGACCGTTTCCCTCCCTGCGCTGTTAGGTCGCCACGTTGCAGTACTTGGAAGCACTGGACAAGGGAAGAGTTGTTTCACTGCAGCGGTTCTTCAACAACTGTTAAAGTGCGAAAAGCCTCGCATTGTCGTCTTCGATATAAACGGCGAGTATGCCCCAGCGCTGCTTCCACACGTGCAACGCGGCAAGGTAAAACAGACGGCCATCGGTGCGCCAACTGGTGGCTTCAAGATCCCGTACTATGGTCTGGGTCGACACGGCCTTGGGCGTCTTCTCATGCCTAGCGAAAAGACACAACGCCCGGCGTTGAATTTCGCCTTGGACTCCCTTCGATACGTGAAGTCTTTTCCTAACCAAGCAGGCGTCGGATTAGTGGGTGATGCCGCGCCGAGTCTCTTCGACGACTGCCCTGCCGGGGACGCCAGCGCCGCGCACGCCGCCATTCAGAAACTCAGAGCACCAGGGCTAACTGAAGCGACGGAATGGCCGCCTATGAGGGCGCTCGCCGCTCTTGTTGCGGAGAGCCATTCACTGAAAAAGGATAACCAAGGCAGATGGGCGCGCGGGCCATTTGAGTACGGCAACGTCTCTCCTCTTGTCACCCTGATTTCACGCTATACCGAAGATGCGATGTTCAATGCCGTTGTCGAAGTAAATGGCGGGGCGCCGCCAGCCGGAGGTTCTCTCAGCTGGCAAAGCGAGGGGCAACGACTTGTCGATTCAATCTTTGGCGGTCCCCAAACGGATTGGCACCTTCACCTCATTGACCTGAGAAACGTCGCTCACGATCTTATGCCGATGGTTCTCGGCGCCCTCCTGGAACTGCTCGCCTTCGAGCTCTTCCGCCGCGGGCCAGGTGCAACATACCCCACACTGCTCGTTCTCGAAGAGGCACATCACTACCTGCGGCCCGCGGGTGACCGTGACGAGGGTGGGCGACAGGCACTTGCCTACGAGCGGCTCGCGAAGGAAGGCCGGAAATTTGGACTTTCTCTTTGGCTCAGTACACAACGCCCCTCCGAGATGTCCCCAACGGTCCTCGCCCAGTGCGGCACCTGGTCTGTGTTCCGTCTTAGTGCGGAGTCCGACCAAAATGCCGTGGCCGCGGCAACAGAATGGGCGGACAGGCGCGAAATCGGCCAGATTGCGGGCCTTCGGCGCCAGCAAGCTATGGTCTTCGGGGCCAGTGTTGCGCTTCCCACGAGAATTATCGCAGCGGAAGCCAATCCCGTTCCGCAGTCCCAAGACCCAACGTTCGGCGGATGGGGCAGTCCCCGAAGTACGGCCCTCACCCCGCCCCAGGATCCGTAACAACGCAGCGCACGGGCAACCCGGGCCGTCCGCATCCGGACTAAGTTCCGGTTGAAGGTGCCCCTCTTGTCGGGTACCATTTTCCCGATGGCGCCCGACCGGGGTTTCTCCCTCCAATCCCCCACCTCGGCCGGGCGTCTCATGCTGTCGGGGATGCTCTTCCGGAGGTCGACATGGCGCTCAAGGACTTCGTAGACGAGGTGCTCGACCAGTTCGCCGAGGACATCACCGACCAGGTCTTCTTGATGATTCAAGAAGACCGCGACCTCATGCAGAAGTATCTGGCCGCCGTGAGTGAGCACGACCTCGGCGCGGTGAACCGCGCGATAGGCAAAGCCGTGCTGGTTCGCTTCAGCCTCACCAAACGCACGACTCGCGAAACCGAGCCGCTTAGCACGCTCATCAAGTCGCACCAGGAGTACTAGCTACGGCCAGGGGGGACCGTGCCCGGGCAAATACTAACCGCCGCCCTTAGCGGGCGGCGGGACTTCTCTCATTCCTCTTTGGACTCCGCCACGAAGGCGCAGTACGCCCTTGAGGAGGCGGGTTACTCCGTTCGTTTTCTCCAAGGCTCGAAATACGACGCCATTCCCCAGGGCGAAGCTCTCTTGGGCGTCCTTCGCGACTCAGACTTGGTGGCCCTCGACTTTTCTGCGAATCCGGAGACGGCCGAACTTCACCATGGCCTGGCCATCGAGGTCGGCCGCGCGCGGGAAAGCACGCTTGTCCTGTCGCCGCGCCGCCAACCACAGCCGGGGGACACCCCCTTTACGACGATTGTCTTTGGTGGCCACCGCGAGTTGGGAAAGAAGCTCCGCCGTTTTTTCGGCATCTCCGAACCCGTCCACCACCACACCGTTGGCAGACAGTTCTCCTTCGATGCCGAGCCCGCGGTCTTTGGCCTCTCGGACGTCTTTGTTGCCCGCGCGGTCCTCGCTGCCTTGCGCGCGCTGCGATTCTGCGGCCGCGCGGAGGGCTACTCCTCACTAACTCGCTTCTTCACGCCGCCCAGGTACCTCTTTGCGCTCGCCGTGCGTCCCAAGACCTCGAAGCGCCAACCAACGGTCGCCTGGTGGCGCAAGCTCCAGGCAGAAATAGCGAGCGCCACCGCTTTGCAGAATGCCGGGGTGGTCCTCACCGAGCGATTCTGTCGCTGTGCCGATGTCTCGCACTTCAGGGAGGAATTCCGCCACGAGGGCGTGGTCGAGTTTTCGGACGGCCTACCCGTGCGCGTCCTGAACCCCCGGCGCGCGTCACTTTCATTCGAGCTTGCCGCACTCTCCTCTCTCGGCCACGAACTCCCTGCGATGTCCGGACAATCCATCCCGCGCCCGGCTTCGGACCTTTGGTAGCGGGCCACCTCTCGCGCTGGTGGCTCGGAAGTAGGGGGGCCTTCCGAGGCGCTTAAGTGCCTTCGCTTGCGACCGCCTTCCTCGTGTCCCACCCCGCCGCGCCTCCTCCCTGGCTTTCCATTCCGGGTTTGCTCGGTCTCTTAGACCCCGCCCTGGCCGCCGCCCCTTGCTCGCGCCGCATCCCTCGCGCCATCGCTTCGCTTCTGTCACTCCTGCTGCCTGGCTTCCGCTGCGCGTCGTCTGGCCCGCGCGTGGCCGGTTCCTCCTTTGCCGCGGGCCCATCCCTCACCAGCCAGTGAAGGGAATGGTCCCTCGGACAAATTGGAGGAACAAAAAATGACAACGAACAAACCCGTACACGAAATCAAGCAGGGGAGAATCAGGGCGGCTATCTGGATCAACGAGGGCAAGAACGGCACTCGCCACACCGTCACGCTGCAGCGCCTCTACAAACAGGAAGGCACCTGGAAACGAGCCACCTCCTTCTACGCGGACGATGTCCCGCTCCTGACTAAGGTCCTCGCCGAAGCTCAGGGCTGGATTTCCTCGCAGGCCACTGTGGCCGAGGAGGTCGCATGAAGCTCCTGACTGACGAGCTGCGCCGGGCCCTCCCGGCGCTCTACTCAACCGAAAACGACACAGACCCCGTTGCGCTGGCGAAGTTCTTCACTCCCTGGACGAGCTGGACCTGGTACGCGACCGAGTATGACGGCGAGGACACCTTCTTCGGCATGGTCGACGGGCTGGAGCGCGAGCTTGGCTACTTCAGCCTAAGAGAGCTCGAATCCATCACCGGCCCGGCCGGTCTCACCATCGAGCGAGACCTCTACTTCAAGCCGACGCCGCTAAGTCGCCTTGGCTCTCCCATCCATCCTCGCGAATGACACTTGGCGCTCGGCTCCGGCCGGGCGCCCTTTCTCTGCCCCGGGGCGCGCCTCCGCGCCCGCCAGGCGCACTCTCGTGTCCTGGCCAGGGCTTCGTCCTTCGCCACCCGGACGCCGCGCGTGAGGGGCCTCCGGGGCCGCCACCGCACCGGCCGCGCCCAGTCTTCGACGCGGCACGTCCGGTGCATCGGCTCAGGGCTCTTGCCCCGCCCGCACGGCGAACACCTCCTTCGCTTCGGGTTCTCGGTTCCGCAACGCCGCATGACGGAACCCAGCAACCCGAACGGAGGAGGTGCAGCATGACGACAGACGAAGCCTTGAGAGAACACACGAGGGCCTTATTGGCGGTCACGGCCGCGCGCGAATTCCTGCACCGCACCGGGCGCCTAGACCGTCCCGACATTCGCCGCAGAGTGGACCTCGGGACCGTCTGGCGCCGCACGCTCACCGCCAGGCGGACCCTCCGCTTTTTCGGCTCCCTGCCCGGTCGCAGCCGTCCTGTCCGCGGCCGGAGGTGAGGCCTTCGGCTCTCCGCCCTGCTATGCAACACCCCCGGCCGGGCCCCCATAACGGTCTAGTAGAACGTGTTTTCGTGAGGTCCCATGGAGCCAACCAATCCGCCCTGCGCGCCGGGCGCCGGGCCGCAAGTTGCCACACCACAGACAAGCCAACCCTGGGCCGAAGGCCTGAAGCCTCCAGCCCGGGAACCGACGCGCGAGGAGCGCCTCCGGGACACCGCAGGCCAGGCCATCGCCGCACTTGCCGACGCCCTGGACCAGGGGAAAAGCGAAGCGCTCACTGAGTACCTCGGGGCGATGTCTCGCTTTCACCGCTACTCGTTTCACAACGTCATGCTGATTGCCATGCAGCGGCCAGACGCCACCTTCGTGGCGGGATTTCGGACCTGGCAGCACGATTTTGGCCGCTACGTGATGAAGGGGGAGAAGGGCATCGCGATTCTTGCCCCGGTGGTCCGCAAAGCCAAGGCGGAGGAGACCTCCGAAGATGGGGGAGAGGGCGAACCGGCGCGGCGCGTCATCCGAGGCTTCCGCGCCGTCCACGTCTTTGACGTGTCCCAGACCGACGGGAAACCCATGCCAGAATTTGCCCGTGT
>ERZ795055.632-NODE-632-length-32725-cov-5.410254_pt1 | contig 32725 bp, 28 predicted proteins | sample MGYA00375139_ERZ795055 | MGnify/ENA primary metagenome ERZ795055 (study PRJEB30184, sample SAMN05720283) | anaerobic digester metagenome | isolation source: active sludge of municipal wastewater-treating anaerobic digesters | place: USA | collected 2015-01-23 ... | reverse complement strand
TTAGTTAGAGATTCTAAAGCACCCAATTCTTTTGTGAAGACCGTTATTGGAATTGTAGTACCTTCTCTTGCTTTTATTATGCCTAAAAATTCATTTCTTGTTAGATCGTATTTTTTCTTTAATCTTTCAATTATTATTTCTATTACTTCTTTTTTATTTAAGGAATATTCTTCTTTTAATTCATCTGCAATTAAATTTATTGCTTTTAGAAGTTTATCGTCCTGTATTTTTTTATTTTTCTTTCTTCTTCTTACTACGAATGCAGCTAAGAATACTCTTATTGTCCAACTTCCTTTTTGTTTTGTTGAATATGGCTGAGAAATTAAATCTGAATTTGAAATCTCCAAGCAAAAATAAATTGCTTCTTGTGCTGTTCCATCGTCCAAACTATAATTTCCCTTTGCAATTGTTGCTCCAATAACAGTTGTATATTCATAATTGGACATTGCTGTTCCTTCACATCCCGATGAAGTATGCGCACTGAAATTATTTGCCCCCAATGCATATAGGGGGTTATTTTCTCCAACAAGATCTGTCGCATTAATTTCTACGCTAACCTGGGTGTTCCCAGTATTATTTAATAAAAGAAATTCATTTGCTTCTTGATTGCTTGCTCCAGGACTTATCTCCGGCCAGTTTAATTCAGTTGAATTTGCTAAAAATCCTGTTGTTGAACCCACTGAAAAAGTAGTAGAATCATTAAAGGCGTTATTTCCATTATTGTCTTCTATGGATGCATTTATTGCCCAGGTTCCTGGAGCATCCCACCACCACATTGTAACATTACAGGTGTAATTTGCATAATAAGTATCATAATCTTCAAGAAGAGTACAGCGGGTGTTTAATCTGGATTCTTCCCCTGCAAGAGAAAAATTAACTTGAACAGAGCTATCATTTAAATCATCAAATCCTTGTTCATCATAGGCTGTGAAATTTAATTGAACATAAGTTGCAAAAGGCCCTTCATTTGGTCCTGATGAAATATCAGTCATTTCAGTTGAATTATAAACATAAATTATTTCTGGGGGATTATCTGCTCCCCCTCCATAATTTATTGCATTTGTTTGAGTGTCATTTACTGTACTTCCAGAATATGTTGCATTAACAAATAAATCCTGCAATCCAGAAAATCCATCTGGAACAGTAACATTTACCTGCCAACCGATATTTTCAATATAAGCGAATTCTGTAGTTTGAGAACTAAGAGAAGCAAATGTAACATTGTCTAAAAGTCCTGCATCAGCTCCATAATACCCTGCAAAATCTTTTGCATAACACCAAGTAAAAGAATGTGTTCCTGCTTCTACACTATAATTTACAAATTCGCTTGTCCAAGCCCCACTTGCACCAGAGGAGGTTATGCTTTCATCTGCCTCACCTGCCCCATTTGCAGGATTTCCATCTCCACCAAAATCAACACATCTACAACCTGCATCTCCACATTCTTTATCTTCACAAAAACATAAAAAATCACCACTGTTTTCACAACTTACATTCCACCAAAATTCAACATAACCATTTGATTCAAAATTATATGTATAATTTAACCACGTCTTTGAAATATCATTGGGCTGTATCGCCGCCGTATCAGCACTTCCATTTACAGTGTAACCCGCAGTCTGGTCTCTAACCCAAACAATGCTTCCATTACCTCCTGTCTTCCAACCAGTTGGAGGAAAAGTTACAGATTCAAATCCCTGAAAATAACTGCTTCCGGCAGAACCTCCAGACACAATTGTAGCATTTACACCCCCAATAAATACACTATCAATACTTACCCCACTTGTGATGTTTGTTTCTCCATCACTAAAATTAAAATAAATTGTAATGTTATCTCCAGGAGAAACACTTAATGGGCTTCCTGTATTTGGAGTTATTATTCGCAATTTTATTTCTGTTGTTGTTAAAGTATAAATTTCAGTTGAATTTGGATTTCCTGCACTATCATTGAAATACCATCTATATCCAATAAAGGTGTCTGAAGTCGAATTAAGAGTTTTAGTAACATTTGCCCATTCTGGAGTTGAAGTAAAATTTATTGCACTATCATTTACCCAAACTCCTGTATTGTTTGTTGAGAAAATATACATTCCATTTGGATGCAAGGTAAAATCATCATCCACATTTATTGCAAAGTTGGCTAATTGTCCTGCTTTTGTTGTGTTGATTGAAACTGAATTGTAAGTTGGAGGGGTTGTATCTTCTCCCCCATAATTAATCGCATTTGCTTGAGTTTCATTTGCTGTGTTTCCACTATAACTTGCATTAATGAATAAATCTTTTAATCCACTCTCAAAATCCGGAACAGTAACATTTACTTGCCACCCTTTATTTGTAATATAAGCAAATTCTCTGGTTAAACTTGTCATGGATACATTGAATTCCCCTTTTTCAATTGCCACCCAATTAATTTGCTGGTCACAACTTGTACTTGAATTGCCGTCATCATATCCAATTGCAGTAAATCCTCCTGTTGTTCTCCCTGTGATTAAATATGCACATCCATCATCAGATGTTGCAGATATTTCTGTAATAAAAACAACATAATTTGTATCTGAAAAAGCAGAATCAAAACTAACTGAAACAACGCCGTTTGTTACTGACATATTACTTGCTTTTATGCTTGCTTCCCCAACATCATATTCTCCATATGAAAAAGCACAATAATTAATCCCTCCTGTTGTTGTTTCTGCTGTACCTCCATCATCTGACAGGTAAAAACTTAATCCAGTTGTTGCTTTTGAAACTCCGCTGTTTATAACGCAAATAGGTGAATCTACATCTGTTCCTGGATTACATATTGCTGTATACATTGCATCTGGAAATTGTCCGGCAAAAGTTACTGCGTTTGTTGAAGCTGTATCTGTATCTATTCCGCAATCAATATGATTATTCCCAAAAATATAATGTCCAACACCAAAAACCCCCCATATAAATTGTGTTGCTAATTCCCCCCCTGCGTCATTTTGTATCCACCATTGTGTGGAGGTTACTCCCTTGGATAAAAATTTCATAGAATAAGCAACATCTGCATTGGGCAACTGATTTGCAAGTGCAACATAACTTGTGTTGGGCATTCCAGTAAATGATACTGTTTCATTATAATCTGCAGCTCCATTGTCATTTGTTCTAAGGTGAAAAATTTTAGTTACAGTTTCACTTCCTTTTATTGAAGCATTAACCCCTCCGATAAAAACACTATCCAATGAAACCCCGCTTGTAATATTGCTTCCTCCAGACGAATAATTAAAATAAATAGAAATATTATCATAAGAGGAAACATTTACAGTGTTGGAAGTTGTTGGATAAGAGATGTTTAAAATTTGAAGAGGAGGGAGTGCTCTTAAACTCGCTCCAATCAATCCTCCTTGTGCAAGATAAGCAGTCATATTTTCTACAGAAGAAGTTCCTGGTTTTGTAGCCATTGCATACTGCGCATTGTTGTAAACTCCAGGTGTTATTCTTTCTGTTTGTGTTGCTGTTGTCATATTAATTGTCGTCTCATAACTTGTAGCAACTCCAACTATCATATCACTATCAGAAGAATCAAAGTTTGGAGTAGTGTACCAGTTGGCAGTAGATGTTGTAAAATAAGAATCATTATCACGTATAGGATTTGTTAAATTAACATTATTGAAAAACAAGAACATAAATTCAGCACCTTCAGATATTGCTCCGCTCCAAGTCCAGTTAAAAAATTTGTCCCCAGAATCAAAATCTTTTACATACCAAAGCTGAGCTAAGTTATGAGTGGCAGAATATTCTCCCATATTAATTAAAGTTGCTGTTTCACCATCAAGAGTCATGCTTAATGTTCTATCTCCATATGCTTCCCAATATGAAATTCCAATCACACAAAAAGTAGCCCCCGAAGGTATTGTTACAGTGCTTGAACCGCCTGTAGACGAACTCTGAACTGTATCACTACCAAGATATTGAATAGTTGAGGGGTCTACAATATAATCAAATTCGACAGAACCCCCAACAATTTTTAAATCAAAAGTATCTTGTTTCCCAACAAGATTTGTTAAATAAACTTTATTATACTCGCCAGGGATTAAAGAAGAGAATTCAGCAATTTTTTCTGTTCCGTCTTTTTCATAAACTTCAATAGTAGGATTTTCACTTATAATTCTTGGATAAATTGTTATATCTCTTGTTTTGTCCAAAGGTATTTGGAAGGTTACTCTAACATAATCTCTGTCAGTAATTGTTTCTGACCATATATTATCAAGAGTATTAACTTGTTCATATATATCAGAGATAAAATTTCTATTTGAATCCAAGTGTTGAGCCTTTGTTATTATAATTATCTCAAAAGTTTGGTTTGATAAATGAGGTGCAATAAATTCAACATAGTCATAGATTCCATTGGAATCTTTGTCTTCAATTTTTGTCGGAGTGATATAAGTATTCTCTTCAACCCAATGAATTTTAACTTCAGATAAACTTTTTGCATTTAAGCTTTCGCTTAAATTTGTGAAAATCAAAACATTTTCATAATGAATTTCTTCTGGACCGACAACCTTTACTATTTTTTTGTTTGGAAGATCTTCTTCTGTAGAATAGGGGGCAGGAGTTTCATATTCAATTTCATATTCTATTGAATTATCTTCTATTAAAACCTTGATTTTTTCTTCCTGTTTTTCAATATCTACTGCTCTTCCCGTTATGCTTGAGAAAATCTTTTTGAAGAAATTTTTAAAGGACTTTTTTTCAGTGTTTTTTTCTGAAATTACATTTCCAGTTATACTAAATTTTGCTCTTTCTTTTATCTTCTGATTTTCAGTAAGAAGCTCCTCTTGGGAAGGACTCGACTCTTCTTGTGAAGGAGCTTCTTGTTCTGAATATGCTTTTGATGAAGTAATTTTGTTTATTGTAATATTTTCTGCTTCTTTTGGCAATTCAACTGATGCAATTCCCTGTTCTTTTAATGTAATCTGTTTTTTCCATTTAACCGGTTGTCCAAGAATAGCAGGATATTGTTCAGTTATGACAGTAAGATTTTCATCTGAAAGAATCGTTTTGTTCGTTTTAAAAGGAATTATCTTTTCTGCAAATATTTCATAAGTAATACTATCTAATTGCAATTTTGCATTTGAAATTTCTATTCTTAAGATATAAGATTTTTTGGTTAAATTTAATTTTTCTAAATTACATGTCTCTTCACATTGTTTTTTAAATTCTTTAACTGTTATTTTTATTTCTTCTGGGAGGTTTATTTCTTCTTCTATTTTTGTCGGTGTTTGTGATTCATTTTTAATTTGAAGTGCAGGTCCAAAAGTTTCAGTTTCATTTGTCTCTTTTTGAATTATTTCAGTTTCATTTGTTTCTTCTTGAAAAGTTTCAGTTTCATTTGAACTTTGGTTTAAGTCATCTTGAACTTCTGTTTTATTTTCATCTGATTTTATTTGTTCTTTAAAATTAGATTCATTTAATTCTGTATAAGAGAATTCTTCTTTTGAGGTGTTTTCTTCAGCAAGAGGCTCCTCTTGGGAAGGACTCGAATCTTCGTTTAAAGGAGCCTCTTGCAAATTCTTATCGGATAGAACATCCTGTTCTTTTTCTGAATATGAATTTTTTTGATTTATCTCTTCTTGATTTGTATTTTCTTGAGGAGATTCAGAAATAGCATTTTCTATTGGATTGTTTATTGTCTCTTCTTCAATTACCCCCCCGGTAATTCCTGGAGAAAAAGTTTTTTTGTTTGATTCTTTTAAATTAGAACTATCTAAAATTAATAAATCATCAAGATAAATTTTTACTTCGCTATTTTCATTTAATTCTTCAATCAATCCATTAAGTTTAATAGAATTTAATTGCCCAAAATTTTCCAATTGCCATTCATACTCTGTTGAGTTTGTTAAATTCAAATTGATATTTTGTGTAAATTCTTTTTGATTTTCTCCAATAGTTAATCCTGTAAAGCTTAAATTTGCAAAAGAAAAAAAATAAATTAAAAAAGAAATTAAAGCAATAGCAAAAAAAGTTGTCAAAATTTTGTTTTTTATAATTTTTCTTTTGTATTTTTTTTCTTCTTTTTCGCATTCTTTTCCATATCTGTCATAATACTGAATCCACTCTGCAAGGTTTTTTCCCTCATTTTTCTTGTGAAAAATTTCAACATATCTTGAATAAGAAATTTTTCCTGCTTCATAATTTTCCTTTAACTTAAGAAGATATTTTTCTAATTCGTGTTTTCTTTTTTGAGAATTCTCTCTTTTCTCTGCTAGATTTCTGGCTAGTGCCTTTGCTATTCGAGTCCTTCCCATTACTTATTATGTGTGTAACTATACTTATAAATATTACTATTGTATGTAAATGTACTTATTATGTATGTAATATTTCTTAGGTTTTTATTTTAAACAAAAAAATGTAGTTATTAACAAAAAGTTTATATACTTTTTGTAGTTAGTAATATTATGGTTTGCATAATAAAACAGAAAATTAATGGAAAAGATTATTATTATTTGAGAAAAAGTGTAAGAGAAGGAAAAAAAGTTGTAAGCAAACATATTGCATATCTTGGTTCAAACAAAAAAGAGGCAGAAAAAAAGGCAAAAGAAATAATTAAAAACCTTGAGAAAAAAGATAATTTAATGGAAAATGTAAAAATGAATGAATCAAATGAATTAAAAAAAGCAGAGGGGGAAAAAGAGATTAAACCTGAAGAAAAACTTAACGAGATAACCGCAATAGCAAGCAAGAGAGGAATCTTCTTTCAGACAGCAAATATTTATGGGGGCAAGGCAGGATTTTTTACTTATGGGCATCTTGGAAAGCTTCTAAAAACAAACTGGGAAAATCTTTGGAGGCAAAATATTCTTTCACTTAATGATAATTTTTATGAAATTCAAGGGAACAACATTCTTCCGGAACCAGTTTTTAGGGCTTCAGGGCATATAGAAAATTTTAATGACCCTCTTACTGAATGCAAAAAATGCCATTTTAGGTTTAGAGCAGACACTTTCCTGGAAGACAAGGGTATTGAGAATGCTGGAAGCCTTTCAATTGACCAAATGAATGATAAAATGTTGGAATTAAAACTTAAATGCTTAAGGTGTGGGGGAGAATTAATCCCAATTAAACAATTTAACATGATGTTTCCTGTTAATGTTGGATTTAATGAAGAAAAAGCATATCTTAGCCCAGAAACAGCGCAGGCAGCATATCTTGCATTTAAAGAAGAATTTCAAACAACAAGAAATAAACTTCCATTAGGTTTGGCAATAATAGACAAAGCTTATAGAAATGAAATCTCTCCTCGCCAGATGTTTTTCAGATTAAGAGAATTTTCCCAGGCAGAATTACAGATTTTTTTTGACCCCGATAAAATTAATGAACATGAAAATTGGGATGAAGTAAAAGATAAAAAACTAAGAATCAAATTTTCAGATAAAGAAAATATAGAAGAAGTAAAATGTGAAGAATTGAATAAAAAATTTGAGATTCCAAAATTTTATTTGTATCATGCCTCAAGGGTGCAAGATTTTTATCTGAATATCCTGAAAATTCCAAAAGAAAAATTTAGATTAAGAGAATTAAGCAAAGAAGAAAGAGCTTTTTACAATAAACTGCATTTTGATGTAGAAGTTTTTCTTAATACTATTGGGGGTTTTAAGGAGGTTGGAGGAATTCATTATAGAACAGATCATGATTTGCTGGGGCATAGCAGAGTATCTGGAAAAGATTTGAGCATTTCATATGAAAATAAAAAAATTCTCCCACATGTTCTGGAATTAAGTTTTGGAGTAGACAGAAATATTTGGACTCTCTTGGATGTATTTTATTCTCTTGGGAAAGAAGGAAGCATGTTTAAATTTCCCCCTAAACTTGCACCAATCCAAATTGCTATTTTCCCTCTTGTAAAGAGAGAAGATTTTGAGAAAATCGCTAATGAAATTGCAAGAGATTTAAAAGAAGAATTCAATGTTTTATATGATAAATCAGGAAGCATAGGGAGAAGATATGCAAGAAATGATGAAATTGGAACTCCTTTTTGCATAACTATTGATGATGATTCAATAAAAAATAAAGATGCTACAATTAGAGACAGGGATACAACAAAACAAATTCGTGTCAAAATCTCTGAACTAAAAAATATTTTAAGAGATTTAATCTTTCAAAAGAAGAATTTTGCTGATATTTAGAAATTTTTTCATCTAGGATAAATTTGCAATTTTAAATTGAGTGACAAAAAATTTATAAATTTCAAATTACTTTTTTTAGTAATTAAATTTGAGGTGAGAAAAAGATGGCTAAAAAGAAAGCTGCTAAGAAAAAAACTACTAAAAAGAAAAAAAAGTAATTTTTCTTAGTTGGCTAGTTGATATTTTATTTTTTATTGTTGTGATTTTTTAATATTCTATCCTTCTAATTCTCTTTTCCTGCAAAATTGAACTTTATTCGTAAGGTTTATTAAATCATTTATCTTTTTTTTTAAATAAAAAATGGTGAAGATAGCGATTAACGGTTTAGGAAGAATTGGAAGAGTTTTTTTAAAGATTGCCTTGGAAAAAAAATTGGATATTGTTGCAATAAATGATTTGGGCAACATAAGTTCTTTGGTGTATTTGATGAAATATGATTCTGTTTATGGAAATTACAAAGAGAAGGTTGTTGAAGGAAAAGATTTTATTCAGATTAATAATAAAAAAATAAAGGTTTTTGCTGAAAAGGATCCGGAAAAACTTCCTTGGAAGGAAATGGGGATTGATATTGTTGTAGAATGCACTGGTGCTTTTACAGATAAAGAAGGTGCAAGTAAGCATTTAAACGCCGGGGCAAAAAAAGTTTTAATTTCTGCACCAGGAAAAAATCCGGATATCACGGTGGTTTTAGGAGTTAATGAAAATAAACTTAAAAAAGAACATAAAATAATTTCAATGGGTTCTTGCACAACAAATTGCTTAGCCCCAATAGTTAAAGTTCTTAATGATAATTTTAAAATTGAAAAAGGATTTATGACTACAGTGCATGCATATACTAATGATCAGGTTATTCTTGATATTCCCCACAAAAAATTAAGAAGGGGGAGAGCGGGGGCGATAAATCTTATTCCAACTACTTCTGGTGCAACAACTTCTGTTGCAGAAGTTATTCCAGAATTGGAGGGCAAATTAGATGGATTAGCAATAAGGGCGCCTGTTGCATGCGGAAGCATTGTTGATTTTGTTGCTGTATTAAAAAAGCCAGTAACTAAAGAACAAGTGAATGAATCATTAAGAAAAGCAGCGCAACAAAAACTTAGAGGAATTTTACAATATTCTGAGGATGAACTTGTTTCTTCTGATATAATTGAAAATCCAAATTCTTCAATTGTAGATTCTATTTTAACACAAGCAAATGGAAATTTGGTTAAAGTGCTTTCTTGGTATGATAATGAATATGGTTATTCCAATAGATTAGTTGAATTAATTAAACTTTTAAAATGAGGTTTAATTTTTAAAATGAAAACCTTAAATGATTTTGATTTCAATGGAAAAATTGTTTTGTTAAGATGTGATTTAAACTCAGATGTTCAAAATAAGAAATTGTTAAAATCAGAAAGAATAAAAGAAGCAGCAATTACAATAAATGAGCTTAAAAAGAAAAAAGCAAAAATCGTAATTCTTGCCCATCAAGGGAGGCCCGGGGATAGTGATTTTATTTCTTTAAAGCAACATTCTAAACAATTAAATAAATACACGAAAGTAAAATTTGTTGAAGATATAATTGGTAAAAAAGCAGAAAAAGCAATAAAAGAATTGAAAATTGGAGAAGCTCTTCTTTTGGAGAATGTAAGAAATTTAAAAGAAGAATTTAATGCAGAGGAAAATAAAATTACTAGTTTTTTTTCTAAAATGTGCGAGATTTATGTTAATGACGCATTTTCTGTTTGTCATAGAGCACAGGCATCCATTCTTCTTCCAAAATACATCAAAAAAAGTTGTGCAGGCAGAATCTTGGAAAGAGAGGTTAATGCACTTTCTAAAATTAAATTAAAAAATACATTGTATATTCTTGGAGGAGCAAAACCCGAAGACAATATTAAATTGCTTGGCAATCATAAAGTTTTGAGCTGTGGTTTATTTGGGCAGGTTTGCCTTATTAACAAAGGAAAAAAACTTGGGGAACAGGAAAATTATCTCAATAAAAAGAAAATTTTTATTAAAATTCCAAAAATAAAATTAAAGAATGTTAAAACCCCTTTGGATTTTGCAGTAAATATTAACGGAAGAAAGGAAATTTCTCTTGAAGGTTTTCCAAATAAAAACGAAATTTTTGATATTGGTTCTATAACTCAAAAAAACTACATTGAAGAGATTAAAAAAGCTAAGGCAATTTACATGAAAGGGCCTGCAGGAGATTGCAGTAAAAAAGAATTTTCAAAGGGAACTTTTTCTATTTTAAATGCAATTGCAAACAGCAAAGCATTTTCAGTTATTGGGGGAGGGCATTTAAGTGATGCAATTGTTGCTTCTAAAATAAACAAGAAAAAATTTAGTCATATAAGTCTTAGTGGAGGGGCACTTCTTAATTACATTGCTGGAGAAAAACTCCCTGGTTTGAAAGTTTTGGGAATAAAATAATTAATATAAGAAAAATGAAAATTATACAAGTAAAAAATTATAAGGAATTATCAAAAAAAGCATCAGAAATTGTGATTAATCAAATAAAGATAAAACCCAATTCAACAATTGGATTTGCAACAGGAAAAACCCCTCTTGGATTATATAAAAATTTAGTTAATGCTTACAGAAAAAAGAAAGTTAATTTTTCAAAAATAAAAGCATTTAGTCTTGATGAGTTTTATCCAGTAAAAAAAACAAATAAGAAAAGTTACAATTATTATTTATTTCATAATCTTTTTAGTAAAATAGATACAAAAAAAGAAAATATAATTTTATTGGATGGAGAAATAAAAAATTATAAAAAAGAATGCAGGGGGTATGAAAAGAAAATAAAGGAAAATCCAATTGATTTGCAGATTTTAGGAATTGGTGAAAATGGACATATTGGCTTTAATGAACCCGGAAGCAAATTAAATTCAAAAACAAGGCTTGTTGAACTGACTTATATTAAAGGAAAAGGATTAACAATGGGGGTTTCCAGCATAATGAAATCCAAAAAAATTCTTTTGCTGGCTTCAGGAAATAAAAAAGCAAAAGCAATTTTTGGATTAATTAATGGAAAAATAAATAAAAATTGCCCTGCAAGTTTTTTAAGAAGACATAAAAATATTTTTGTAATTATAGACAAAAAAGCAAGTTCTTTGGTGTAATTTTCTATTTTTTTTATATAAATTTAAAAACTTGTAAGAACTATTACATTTATGGCAAGCGCAGAAAAAGGGGTGTTATTGATAACTCCAAAAATGATTAATCCCTCTTCAAAAAAATTGACAGTTATAGGAACAATTAATCCTGCTGCAATAAGAAGAGATGATGGAAAGATAATTGTTTATGTGAGAGTTATAGAGCAAATTAAAAAATTAGAAAGTGAAAAATATTGTTATGCTCCTCGAATGGTTGGCGAAAAAAAATACAAAATAAAAATAGATAGTTTTGACAAATCCAAAATAAAAACAAATTCTGATTTGGATATTGTTTTTAATGATGGGACTAAAAGATTAACTTTTATTTCTCATTTGAGAAAAGTTATTTTGGATGAATCTGGGATGAATGTTCTTTTTATTGATAAAAAACCTAGTTTTTATGGAACAATTAATGATTCGGAACTGGGAATTGAAGATCCAAGAATTGTAAAAATAGAAGGGCAATATGTTATGACTTATGTCAGTTTATCAATTAATGGAAATATTTCAACTTCGCTTGCTATTTCAAGAGATTTAGAAGAATGGGATAGAAAAGGAATTATTTTTGGAGAACAAGATAAAGATGTTGTTATTTTTCCTGAAAAAATAAAAGGAAAATATGTTGCTCTTGATAGACCAGAAGGAAATTTTCAATTTTCTCCTCCGCATATTTGGATTGCATACTCCAAGGATTTATCTTCTTGGGGTAAATTAAAATCAATGGAGATCCCTGCGAGAGGTGGAAAATTTTATTGGAGAATGGGTGCTGGTTGTCCCCCTATAAAAACAGATAAAGGGTGGCTTTTAATTTATCATACTGTAAAAAGCGAAGGGAAAATATTTGTTTATTTTGGTTCAGTTATTATTTTAGATTTGGAAAATCCCACTAAAATAAAATATAAATCCAAAGAACCGCTTCTTCTTCCGATAAACAGTTATGAATTAAAGTTATATCAGAAAAAAAGAATTGTTTTTCCAACAGGAGCTATTTTTGATAAGAAAAAGGAAAATCTTTTAGTATACTATGGTGGGGGAGATGTGGTTACTGCTGTGAGAAAAATTCCTCTTAAAAAAATAATGAACTCTTTAAGACGAGTAAAATAATTAAAAAAGATGATTAATAAAAAAGAAAGTTCAGTTGAATTAGCGTATAAAAAAGCACTTGATGTTATTGATAAATGTTCAACCAAACACGGACTTTATGCATCTGCTGGAAAAAAAGCATATCGAGGAGTTTGGTCTAGAGATAGTAATATAACTTTAATTGGTGCAAGTTTTAGTTCTAAAAACCAAGAAAAAATAAAAGAAGTTTTTAAGAGAAGTTTAATGACTCTTGCAGAAAACCAAAGCAAATTAGGACAGATTCCAAATGCAGTTTATGGATTTAATAGAAAAAAAATTAAAGTTGATTTTCAGTCAATTGATTCTAGTCTGTGGTTTATTCTTGGAGAATATTATTATAAAAGAAAATATGGAAATGAATTATTTAATAAGCATAAAAAAAACATCAAAAAAGCGCTTGTTTGGCTGAGTTATCAGGATATGGAAGAAGATACTCTTCTTGAACAATTGCCTACAACTGACTGGCAGGATGCTTTTCCTCATAAATATGGGCATACAATAAATACGCAAGCCCTTTATTATCAGGTTTTATCTTTTGCAGATGAAAAAAGAAAACAAAAACAACTTAAATTTAATGTAGACGATAAAAAAGATAAAAAACTTTGGAGCGGAGATTTTTATTATTCTTATAGATGGAAAAATCATAACAAATACAAAGAAATTGGGGAATGGTTTGATAGCTTGGGAAATTTGCTAGCAATTGTCTTTGGGTTGGCTGATGAAAAAAAATCCCAAAAAATTATTTCATATATAGAATCACACAATGTCAATAAGCCTTATCCTATTCGTGCGATTTACCCCACAATAAAAAAAGGAAGCAAATATTGGGAAGATTATTATCTAGATTGTAGAGCTGGAATCCCCCATGAATATCTTAATGGGGGAATTTGGCCGTATATTGGGGGATTTTATGTCTTGGCTCTTATTAAAGTTAAGAAATTTAAAGAAGCTGAAGAAGAATTAATGAAATTAGCAGAAGCAAATATTAAAGGGAATTATCCTGAATGGATAAATCCTCTTAATAAAAAAATGTATGGAAAATATCAGGCATGGAGTGCAGGAATGTATATTTGGGCGTATGAAAGTTTGAAGAAGAGAAAAGTTTTGATTTAATTAGAATTAAATTTTTCTTTAACGTATTTCCCCAGTTCTTTTAAATTTACTTCATAAGCTCTGACAAATCCGTCATTAATATGGCAGTATAATATTCCCTTTTCTTCTGATATTTTTATAAAATCTGAAGCGAAAGTTATTATTCTTGCATCAGGATCTTTAAACCAATATTCTGAATCTATCCATGGAATTTCTCCTGTTTTAGGATTAAATAAAAATAATCCTGGCAAAAAGTCTCCTCTATATTCTACTCCATTCTTAATCTGACGCTGAGCATGCCCTGTGCATATACTCAAGAGATTATCTTTAATATTTGTATAAGAAGAATCGATAAGTTTACAAGGAGAGGCATATTTTGAACACCAACTAAAATCTTCTTCCTTTGGTTTAAGTGCTAATCCTATAAATTTCCAATCTTTATCCATATCTTTTGCTTTCAAAAGTCCTATTCCTTCTTCTGATTTGTTTGTCCAGGATTCAGTTAAAATATACCTGAAATTTTTATTTTTTATAGGAGATATTGCAATCTCTTTATTATTTTCAATAACAGGTTTTGTTGCACTTAAACTTATTAATTCTTTTCCCTGTGCATGTCCCAAATAAAGTTTATGCCCTTTTTGTTCTTTATATTTAAATGCAATTGTAAAATAAATATGTTTTATATTTGTCTTTTCATCAATCCAAATATCTGGATCTTCTAACCCAATAAAATATCTATCTTTTTTAGATAGCTTATCTATGATTTTTTCTATTCCGTTTATTTTTAAATCAGAATCCTTTTCCCATTTAAGTAAATCTCCACTCTTAACAACAATTAACTTGCTTTCATCAACAAATCCTGGTTTGTCTATATCCCCTACGGATTTTGTTATCTGCCTAGCAAGCCCATATTTTATTTTATTATTTAAAGTAGAATAATCTACAGTTAAAGCCATATATCTTATATTTTCATCAACACTTCCTAATGCAGGTTCAGGATACATAGAAATAGTATCGTTTAGTTTTACAAGATTCATTAATAGAAATAGATAAAAGAATATTTAAGTTTTCTCTATTTGTGTTTTCCTCTATATACAGGGGCTTCTTTTATTCCATTTAATGCATAAAATACTGCCCTTGAACAACCATCATCGATGTCTACTTCATATATTTTACATTCTGGATAAATAAGATTATTTACTCTAATCCACCTATTATGATCTTTTTCTCTTATTTCCCCTCCTGGAAAAACAATTAATGGGAAATTATTATATATAAATTCAGAAATATTTTCCATTGATTTTAATTTATCTAAAAATTTACCAGGAACTTTTCCATTTAATTTTCCTTCTAGGGCTTTTCTAACATGTTCTGCAGTTTCAGGAACATTTCCTATTGTCAATTCAATTGCTAATCCCTTCATTTCTGGCCAAACTCCTATCTTTTCTAAATCCATTTGTCCTTTATACCAATTCATTGAATTGTATCTTTCCAATCTCACAGGGTCTTTAAATTTTGAGTCTAAATTTTTTTCAGTATATGAAGAAAATTGTGATTTAATTTTTGAATATTGTTTTTCTAATTCTGGCAAGTTTTGTCTTTTAGGGTTCTTTACTAAACACTTGAACAAATTAGCTAATAAAAAAGCAATTTTTGGTTCTCTTACATCTACTTCCTGATATTCCATTTATTTTTGTGATAGATTCTATTTATAAATCTTTAATTTATTGAGGTTTTTAGAAATTTTTTTAATTAATCTTCTAGTTCATAATATTCTTTTTCTTTTTTAATTAAACCTGATTCTTCTTCATCCAAATCCAACTTTTCTTTAATTATATTAAGCATCTTTTTTGCGATAACATTGTAATCAAAATTGGCAACAGCGTGCTCTCTGCCTGCTCTTCCCATTTCTTCTCTTAGGTTTTTATCTTTTAAAAGCATTAAAGTGTATTTTGTTAAATCGTCAACATTTGCCCTGTATCCAAAAGTTTTTGGGGTTGTAAATTTTATCTTGCTTTGTTCATTGAATCCCATATATGGATAAACCCATTCTTCACTTAATTTAACCTCTTCTGCAACTCCCGCTAAAAAACCTGTTTTTTCATGGATGATTGTTTCAGAAGGTCCCCCTGCATTTATAGAAATAACTGGTTTTCCACAAGCCATTGCTTCTACTTGAATCATTCCAAAACCCTCTATTCTTGAAGGGGCCGCATAAATATCACAAGCATTGAGCATGTTTCCAACAAATTCTGATGAGAAAGTATCATCCAAAAATATTATTTTATCTCTTATCCCTAATTCTTCTGCAAGTGTTTCTTCAAATTCTCTCCATTTTTCTGCGCAATCACTTGGCCAAGACTTGCAAACATATTTCCAGTTTGAAAATTCTTTATCTATTTCAGCAAGGGCTTTCATCATTTCTTGAGCTCCTTTTGAAGTTGTATCTCCTCCCATTGTCAGAATCATTATCTCATTATCTTCAATTCCAAGCATTCTTCTTAAATTGAGATTCTCTTCTGGATTATTGTTTGGTTTAAATAATTCAGTATCTATTCCAATATGCATAGGCACTATTTTAGAGACATCTACCCCATCTCTTTGGTAAATACTTTTAACCCAGGCACTTGTAGTAAACATTAATTCTAATTTTTCAAATTGTTCCCTGTAATTTGCAACCCATCCATCTGCATTAAACCAAGGAATTACTTTTAATCCGTATTGTTGTGGTTCCATTAAAATATCTGGAACATTTCCCCAAAATCCAACCCCAATAACAAAATCTGGTTTAAGATGTTTTAAGTAATATTCTTTTTGAATTCCGTCTTTATAATGGCAAGAAATAACTTCAACCCCTAATTTTTGAAGTCCTAAAGAAAGATAATACCCCTGAAGACTAACTCCATCTGATTCAACAGGATAAGGATAAAGCAGTAAACATTTCATTTTAATTTCAAATTTTATTTCAAATTATCAAAAGCTTCAATTTTATCTGAACTTTTTTCTTCAAATCCCCCTTCTGAATAGCGATAAATATTTTTTATAATATTCTTTTTCATCACTAGTTCATTGGAATTTAATTTTATAAGTTTATGTGCACTAGGATTATATTTTGCATATCCCTGAAAATTATCCTTTTTTGGAAGATAAGAAAAGAAAAAAACTTTTTTTGCATTTAAAAGTTTTTTATTGAGCATTTCTTTTACTGCATTATGTATTTCCTTGTGCCTTGTATGCCCATATTCACCATTTTTTCCGTGAGTAAAAAGAGAATCATATTCTTTTTCTTTTGTAACTTTTAAAATTCTTTTTATTATTTCTTGTGGAGATATTTTTTTGAAATATCCCTCTTCAAAATCATCTAAATCTGATATAAAATAATTTTTAATTCCAAGATTTTTGCAAGCTTTTTGAAATTTTGGAAATCTGTCCTTATCATTTTTTCTGCAAAGGCAAATTAAAGTTACATCCGAATCTTGTTTATCCTTTATCTTTAACAAAGTTCCACCCATCCAAATTGTTTCATCATCAGGATGTGCTACGATAACCAGAACATTCTTCTTATGTTTTTTATTCATTCTTTAAACACAAAAGTTTTTAATTAAATAAATCTTTCTACATAATAAATAAAGAGGAAAGAAGAGAAAATGAAATTTGATGTTGTGAGTTTTGGTTCTGCTGTGGTTGATGTATTTGTTCATACAGATGTTTCTGAGAAAAAAGGTTTTATGTATTATCCTGTTGGAGAAAAGATTCTTATTAAGGATTTGAAATTTGATGTTGGGGGAGCAGGAACAAATACTGCTGTTGCTTTTTCAAGATTAGGATTGAAAACAGGTTGTGTATGTGAGTTTGGAGATGATGATAACGGAAGAAGAATAAAAGAATTATTGAAAAAAGAGAAAGTTAAATTTTTGGGAAAAACCGTTAAGGAAGAATTAACAGGGTATTCAGTTGTATTAGATAGCAAAGGGGGAGATAGAACAATTCTTGCATATAAGGGGGCAAATGATGAAGTTAGTTTAAATGATATAAGTAAGTTTAAAACAAAATGGTTGTATTTCAGTTCTCTTTTAGGAAAGAGTTTTAATACGCAAAAAGAACTTGCAATTAAACTTAAAAGAAAAGGGACAAAAATTGCATTTAATCCAAGCAGTTATCAAATAAAAAATATGCATATTAGCCCTTTATTAAAAATAACAGATGTTTTAATATTGAATAAACAGGAAGCAGAGATGCTTTTGAAAAAATATTCCCCAAAAGAGAAAAATTTGCTTCTTGGGCTGCATAATCTCACAAAAGGAATTATTGTCATAACAGATAAAAATAAATTAATAACTTGCTATGATGGAAATAAAAAATATTTTTTAACCCCCCATAAAAATATTAAAGTTGTTGAAAGAACAGGGGCAGGGGATGCTTTTGCTTCTGGATTTGTTGCAGGGCAAATTGTTGGGAAAACAATTGAAGAATCTTTGAAACTTGGATTAAGAGAATCAGAGGCAGTTATACAACATTTTGGAGCTAAAAATAATCTTATAAGAATGAATTTAAAACAAAAATGATTAGCTTGAATAAATTAACAAAAAAAGGAAAAGCACTTTTTCTTGCATATGACCAGGGATTAGAGCACGGGCCAACAGATTTTAATGATAAAAATGTTAATCCTAAATATATAATTGATATTGCAAAAAAAGGAAAATATAATGGGCTTGTGTTCCAAAAAGGTATTGCAGAAAAATATAATAAAGAGATAAAAAAAAGCAAAGTTCCCTTGATTGTAAAATTAAATGGAAAAACAAATTTATTCAAAGGAGAACCAATTTCAAGGCAATTATGCACAGTAGATGAAGCTATTAAACTTGGAGCTAAGGGTGTTGGGTATACAATCTATATTGGAAGTGATTATGAAGATGAACAATTGCAAGAATTTGAAAATATTCAAAGAGAAGCACACAAGAAAAAACTTCCTGTTATTGTGTGGATTTATCCAAGAGGAAAATCCATCAAAAATAAAAAACCAGAAGAGTTAATGAGTTATGCAGCACGAACAGCATTGGAAATTGGAGCAGATATTGTTAAATTGCAATATTTTGGAAAGTTTAAGGATTTGCAGTGGGCAGTTAAATCTGCGGGAAAAACTAAAGTGGTTATTGCTGGGGGAATAAAAAAAGATGAAAAAGAGCTTCTGAAACAAATCTGCGAGATAATTGATGCAGGATGTATTGGGTTGGCAATAGGAAGAAATGTTTGGCAACATCCCAAACCTCTTGAAATTACAAATAAAATTAAAAAAATAATTTGGAAGTAAAAAAATGAAGCCCATCATTGTCATTAATCTTAAAACCTATCAACAGGGGAAAAAAGCAATAGATATTGCAAAAAAAATTGAGAAAGTAGATAAAGAAATTATTTTGGGGGTTCAGGCAAGTGATGTTTATGAAATTGCAAAGAAAACTAAATTAAAAGTATATGCACAGCATGTTGATTATTTTCTTCCAGGAAGAAATACAGGATATATTTTGCCTGAAGCTGTTAAAAAAGACGGAGGTGTTGGAACATTTCTTAATCATTCTGAGCATAAATTAAATTTTGAAGTGTTAAAGAAAACAATTGCAAGATGCAAGAAAATTAAATTAAAGACCCTGGTTTTTGCTAATAATCTTAAAGAAGCTGAAAAAATACAATCTTTAAAACCAGATTATCTTGCAATTGAGCCTCCTGAGTTGGTTGGTGGAAAAAAATCTGTTTCAACTGAAAAACCTGAATTGATTTCAAGTATAAAAAAGAAAATCAAAATGAAGTTTTTAGTTGGGGCAGGGATTCATACTAGGGAAGATGTTAAGCTTGCAATGAAATTGGGGGCAAGCGGGGTTGCATTTTCATCTGTTATAACAAAGGCAAAAAATCCAGAGAAAAAATTGAGGGAGATGATAAAATGATTTATCAAACTTTATTTCTTTTAGCATTATTGCTGACAGTGGCTGTTGAAGTGTGTGCTGTTTTGTTTCTATCTAGCTTTTTAATTAAAAAAACTAAAATCTCTAAAATAGTATTTGCATCTGTGCTTGCAAGTGTGCTTACACTTCCTTATCTTTGGTTTGTTTTTCCAGTGTATACTGCTAGCAAGTATTATGTTGTTTTTGGTGAAATAGGAGTTTTTTTAATTGAAAGCTTCATTTATTATAGATTGTTAGAGATAAAATTGTGGAAAGCATCTGTTCTTTCATTTGCATCCAATGCATTATCTATACTTGTTGGGCTTATTGCTTTTTGATTTTTATTTTTGGATACGAAGAAAGGGGAATAAATTTGGGGAAAGATGATTGAATAAATTTTTATACCCTTAAGATAACTTTTTTCAAAACAATTATAAATAAGATTATCTTACAATATTTATTATGAGTGATAAATCCTGGGGTTTTTTCAGGGCAATTGGCAAGAGTCAGAGTTATATTAATATGTTTTATCTTCTTGTTGCTTTTCCTCTCGGGTTAATATATTTCATATTTCTAATAACTGGTGTTTCTTTGGGTCTTGGACTTTTTATAACCCTGCTTGGAATTCCAATTTTGTTGGGAGTTATGTATGCTTGGATAGGGTTTGCACATTTTGAAAGAAAAATGTCCTCTGCACTGCTTGATGTGAAGATTCCTTATGCATACAGCAGGGAAATAAAAGGGAAGAGTTTTTGGGAAAAATTAAAGAAACGTGTGGGGGATTCTAATACTTGGAAAGACTTTGCGTATTTAATGATAAAGTTTCCATTAGGAATATTCTCCTTTGTGGTACTTGTAACTTTTATCTCTGTGACTCTGGCTTTAATTGCTTATCCTTTTGTTTATTATCTTCAGGATATTGGAATTATAGCCGGAAGTATTTGCTCGGGGGGATTGTGTGATTTGTTCAATAATTATCCAATTGCAATATTTATTGGACTTTTGGGCATACTTTTAATATTTGTTTCTCTGGCTGTCTTCAATGGCCTTGCATATATTTCAGGATTGCTTGCAAGGGAGTTATTAAGTAGGAAGCAAAGAAGGGGGAGATAAAAAAATGAATTTTAAACCAACAAATGGAAGGTGATAATACTTTCTAATTAATCAGGAATATTTTCTACAATACTGCTAATTTTATAGCGGGGGTTTCTTATAAGATAAATAACTTGAGCGAGTCTTTTTTTATCTTCTCCTCTCTCTTTTTGTATTAGACAAACATCTCTGTGAAGAAATTCTTTTGGTATAAACCCATAAAAGTAGGTAGAATATTCATAATTTTTATCTTTTATTCCTTCTTTTTTTACTTTTATATTTATTTCAGAACTTTCAAGATTTCCGTTTTTATAACAGTGTGTTAAGCTTGTAAGTTTACCTTCAATGCCTAGAAGTCTTATTACCATAAAAAATCAATAAGTTTTTATTTTATAGGGATTATTATTGTTGAATGAAATAGTTTAATGCAATACTCTCTAAAATTTATTCGTATTTTATTTTTTCTTCTTCTTTGTAGATTTCTTGCTTTTTTGTTTCTTTGTTGATTTCTTTGCTGCTTCCTTTTTTTTCTTTGGCTTTAGACTCTCTGCAATATTCTTTGTAATAGTGTATGCTGTTTCTTGTATTTCTCTTCCAATTTTTTCCAATTTTTTATTTTCTTTTATTTTTTTCATCTCTTTTTTGTTTTGTGATTTTCTTGTTAAGTCTTTGAAAATCATAATATATCCAACAAGTATTGTTAAGCAGAATACAATGAAATAAATAAGAGGTTCAAGATAAGCAAATACATAGAATATTCCTTCCTGAAGCATATCTCCTAAAAGATAAATAAGACGAAATATAAAATTTACAAGTATTACCCCCCCTATAGCATTGAATATAGGCGCAGGTAGATTAAGTGGAAATATAAATACAAAAAAAAGTTCCCCTAAATAGAATAGGACTGAAAGAAGAAGAATAATCACTATATTATTATTCAGGAAATTTATGAATGTTAAATAATATACATTATCTATTTGTATAACATTTGCAACAATTAAGAGTATTAAGAAGATAATTAGTCCTATTAACTTTGATAATGTTATTCCTAAAACGGTTTTATTGTTTGTATGCATGTTAATTGTAATATATTGGAATATTAAAATGTTTTCTTGGGTTTTTGTAAGTTCAATTATCTTCCCTCCACCAACACCTTTAAATCTCTTTCATTCTTTTATTATACTATTATGCCATACAAATTATCGCCCTCATCGCTGGGCTTAATGGAAGAATGCCCTCGATGTTTTTGGCTTACTCAGCACAAAGTTTGGAAAAGACCTACAGGAATATTTCCAAGTTTGCCAAGTGGAATGGATTCTATATTAAAAAATCATTTTGATAAATTCATGAAAAAAGGGGTGCTTCCACCTGAATTATCTGATAATGGTGAATGCAAGGGATGTAGATTATTTGATGATATTGATAAACTGAAAGTTTGGAGAAATAATCTTAAGGGAATTAGCTGGACAGATAAAGAAGGAAATATTTTGCATGGTGCAGTTGATAATCTTTTGGTTAAAGGAAAGAAAATAATTGTTTTAGATTACAAGACAAGAGGTTTTCCATTAAAAGAAGATACTGCAGAACATTACCAGCAACAGCTTAACATCTATAATTATCTTTTAAGAAAGAATGGATATGAAACAGAAGATTATGCTTTCTTGTTGTTTTATGTCCCTAAAGAAGTTGCTGAAACAGGAGAAGTTATCTTTGATACCCAATTAATTAAAATGAAAATTGATGTCAATGAAGCTGAAAAGTATTGGAAAAAAGGACTTAAGATATTAGAAAGCCCTTGCCCTAAAAAGCACGAAGAAGAATCTGATAAATGTTCCTGGTGTGAGTTGATAAATTAAAATTATTCTTTCAATTTACAAAGCAGAAATCCATCCCCCATCAACGACTATTTCACTTCCAGTCATGTAAGATGAAGCATCACTTGCTAAGAAAACAACAGGTCCAGCAATATCAACTGGTTTTCCAACCCTCTTTATTAAGAATTTAGACATCATTCCCTGAACTGTTTTTTTGTCAGATGAAATTCCTTTTGTCATAGCAGTATCTATTAAACCAGGATGAACTGAATTTGCACGTATTCCTAATCCTCCAATTTCTGCTGCAAGAGCCTTTGTAAATAATCTTATTGCCCCTTTGCTTGAACAATAGGCTGCTCCTCCTGCACTTCCTTCTATTCCTGCTATTGAAGAAATATTAATTATTGAAGCACCTTTTTTCATATATTTTAATGCAGCTTGCGAGCATAAAAAAGGGCCTTTTGCATTTATGTTCATTGTTTTATTCCAGGTTTCTTCAGGCATATCTGAAGCATTTCCAGGAAGATAAACTCCTGCATTATTAACCAAGATATCTATTTTATTAAAAGTTTTAATTGTTTGAGCAATTAAATTTTCAACATCTTTTTTATTGGAGATATCTGTTTTTACATATATTGATTTTCTTTTTAATTTTTTAACTTGATTTACAGTGCTTTCTCCAGGAATTATATCAGAGACAACAACATTTGCTCCTGCCCTTGCAAGTTCAATTGCAATTCCTTGTCCAATTCCTCTTGCTGCTCCAGTAACAATTGCAACTTTGCCTGTTAAATCAAATAAACTCATTTTTTCCTCTTTTTTATTATATTTTATATTAATTTTTATTTAAATAAGTTTGTATTTATTGAGAAAAGATATTTCTTATTACGAAAGGATAAACTATTTAAAATACTTATCATTTTTTAACATATGAAGGGAGTGAAAATAGTTCGTAGGCCATGGGGATTATTTAAGCAATTTGTTCTTAATGAAAAATGCACTGTAAAAATAATTGAAGTTAAATCTCATGAAGAACTTAGCCTGCAAAAACACAAATACAGAAGTGAAAATTGGTATTTTATAACACCAGGATTTGTTCAAATTGGAAAAAAAATTAAGGGTGTTAAAGAAGGAGAATTAATTAAAATAGGAAAAAATATTGCTCATAGAATAATTTCTAAAGAAAAGAATGTTAAAGTTCTTGAAATATCATTTGGTAAATTTGATGAACATGATGAAATAAGATTGGAGGATAAATATAATCGTAAATAAAATGACAAAAGTTATTGCAGTTGATTTAGGTGGAACAAATTTAAGAGTCTCTCTTGTTCAGAATAATAAAATTTTGAAATATTTAAAAGAAAAAACCCCAAAAACAAAAGAAGAACTCGTCAAATTATTATTTAAGCAGATTGATTCTTTGATGGATAAAGATGTTAAGGGGATAGGTGTTGCAAGCGCTGGACCTTTAATTGACGGAATAATAAAAAACCCCCCAAATCTTCCTTTAAAAAATTATAACATAAAGGCAGAGCTTAGAAAAAGATACAGGGTAAAAGTTGAGATTGGAAATGATGCTCATTCTGTTGCATTAGCAGAAGCAAAATTTGGTGTTAAAAAGAAAAATTTTATTATTTTAACTTTAGGGACAGGAGTTGGTGGGGGAATAATTATCGATGGAAAACCTTACGAAGGACAAGGATTTGGTGGGGAAATGGGACATATAATCTTGGATAATGGGAAATCTTTTGAAAAATTAGTTGGATGGAGATATGTAAAAGAATTAACTAAGAAGGCATTTGGAAAAGAATTGCTTATAGAAGATTTAATTAAGATAAACAATAAAAAATCCAGGGAACTATTAACTAAGATAACAAATTATCTTGGGCAGGGAATTGGAAGTCTAATCAATGTTTTTGATCCAGAAGTTGTTGTTTTAGCTGGAGGGGTAAGAGAAACAGGATCTTTTTATCTTAATATGATTAAAAAAGAAGCAAAAAAATATTCTGTGCTACCCAAAACTACACCTATTCAATGGAGCAAACTTGATCATCCTGGAACTTTGGGTGCAAGTTTATTGATAGATTAATAAATTAAAATAAATACAATATAATATGAAAATAAGAAATGCAATTTCTCCTGTAAGAATTGATTTTGCAGGAGGAACAACAGATATTTCTCCATTTAAAGATAAATATGGGGGATGTGTTTTGAATGCAACAATTAACAGATATGTTGTGGGAAAATTAATCGTAGACAATAAAAAAACACATTTGGAGTATACTGGAAATATCCCAACTTCATCTGGATTAGGGACATCTGGAGTTATGAATCTGGTTTGGTTAAGTTTAATTTCACAAAAAAAAGAAACCCTTAATCCCGATTATAAAAGAAAACTGGCTGAAAAAGTGTATAAGATGGAGCAAGCAATGGGGCTTGTTGGAGGGAAGCAAGATCAATATGCAAGTGCTTTTGGGGGAATAAACTTCATGACATTTAATAAGGATGAAGTTAAAGTTGAAAAATTAAATCTAAAAAAAGAATTTATAAAAAAATTAGAAGACAATTTAGTTTTAGTTTATACAGGAGAACCTCATTTTTCAGGAAATACTAATAAATCAATGATGGATAATCTTAGAAAAGGGAAGAATAATAAAAATCTTTTAAGAATAAAAAATATTGCAATTGAGATGAAAAATGCTTTATTAAAAGAAGATTTGAAAAAATTTGCAGAACTAATGAATGAAGAAACACTTGAAAGAAAAAAACTTCATAAAAGCATTGTTCCTGAAAGCACCCAAAAAATTATTTCTTTGGGAATGGAAAACGGAGCAATTGCAGCTAAAGTGTGTGGTTCAGGCGGAGGGGGAAGTATATTATTTTTTGGAGACAAGCAAAAACTAAAACAAAAATTTAAAGACAAGATTATAGATTTTAAATTTGATTTTGAAGGATTAAAAATTAAACAATAGTCAATCCTTTTTTTATTTCTTCAAGCATTAATCTTGAAATTAAATATTCAATTGTGGATTCTGCTCCTTGATTTAGGTTTATTGAGTTTTTCGAAAGTCCATCATGACATCCCCCAGTCACATCATTGTAAATCATTTGCTTAAGATGATTTTTTCCTAAAAACCAGTTGAATGCAAGAACAGCATTATTATAATATTCTTCATTTTTTGTGATTGCATAAGCAGTTAAATAGGTTTGAACCATAGAAGAAGCATCAATTGGTTGTTGATCAAAAAAAGACCTAACTCCATTTCTGTTGTACCACCCATTTTGTCCAATTGGAGATAATTCATCTTTAAAGAAAACAATGCTTGTTAAAAATTTAAGACTCTTTTCTGCTATCTCCAAATATTCTGGATTTTTTGTAAGGTTGTATGCCAGGAAAAGTGCTTCAGGGATTTTAGAATTTGAATAAGTAAGATAACTTTCAAACCAGCCCCATTCTTCTCTTGCTTCTTTTTTATAAGATTCAACTAAAGAATCCACTAATTGTTTAATCTTTGAAAGTATTTGCTCTTCATTATATTTATTATAATAATGATACAATCCAATTATTGAGAATGATTTTGCTCTTGGTGAGCTTTCTTGTACAATAGATATATGGGCTTTATCAAACATCTCTTTTGCTTTTTTAATGTGCTCTTCATTTTTTCCATTATTTATTAAATGCCCCAAGGACCAGAGTGCTCTTCCTATTGCATCCTCGCTTGCAAGATTTAGTTTTTTATTTTCATATTCAATATCATTAAATTTGCCATTTTCATCATGAACTTTTTCTAAAAAATCTAAATATATCTTTGAAAGTTCCTTTGATATTTCTGAATCGTACAATCTATCATGCATAGTTGAAACAATTAATGCTCTTGCATTATCATCAACAGTATATCCAGAAGTTGCATCTGGTGTTGAAAGATTTGAAAATTGTATGCATCCTGTTTCATCTGTTAGAGTTTTTAGATGATTTAATTTTATTTTTGGATACTTTTCAGTTGTTTCTTCTCTTAATTTGACTACTTTATTGAACAAATGCAAATAATTTGAAGCAACGTTTGACCAAATCATTGATCTTCCAAAAGCATATGCATTTTGTTCTATTCTTTTTTTCCATTCTGGATCAGATAATATTTTGTCTATTCCTTCTGCAAATGACTTTGGATTTTGAAATTCTGCTAAAACTCCTCTATCATGACTAAGAACTTCTTCTGCATACAGATTTGGTGTGGAAACAACTGCTTTTCCACATCCCATTGCATAAGAAAGAGTTCCTGAAACAATTTGATTTTTTTCCAAATTTGTGCATACATAGATATCTGTTGCTAATAAATACTCTATTATTTCATCTGTTTCAAGATACCTATTATAAAATTTAACATTTTCTTGCAAATTAAATTTTTTAACTAAGCTTGTTAAATAATTTCTGTATTCTTCTCCTTCTCTTTTTCTTATAACTGGATGAGTTTCTCCGATTATAACGTACAATAAGTTTGGATATTTTTTAACTAAGTATGGAAGAGCTTTAATCATATATTCTATTCCTTTCCCTCTGCTTAACAAACCAAAAGTAGAGAGAACTATTTTATTTTCTAATCTTAATTTTTTCTTAAATTGTTCAGCAGGTTTTAAAGGGGTGTCTGGAATCCCGTGGCGAATTACATGTATCTTATTTTTGTTAATTCCATAATCATTATGCAATATATCTACTGCCGCATCTGCCATAACAATTATTGCAGCGCTTTTTTCTCCTATAAAATTAACTACTTTTTTTCTTAAATTATCCGGAGAAGGAAGAACACTATGGAATGTAACCACTACTGGTTTTTTTATTGTATCTAAAAAAGGAATTATATAACTTCCATATTCTCCCCCAAATATTCCAAATTCGTGCTGAATGCAAACTATCTTGATTTTATCTGAACGATTTATTCTGTTTGCAATATTTATGTAATCTGCAAGATAATCTTTATTCATCTGCATAAAAACTCTGCTGTCGTAATTATACATACTAGATTCTTCATTAAGAGCAATAACCCTTGATTTTACTTTTGGATTGAATCTTCTGTTCATGGAAGTTATCAAATCTTGTGTAAACGTTGCTATTCCGCACTCTTTTGGAGGGAAATTACTAAGAAAACATATTTTTGAATTCTTAAAATCCGAGGATTTATCTATCTCTTTCATTTCAACTGGTTAAAACAAAGACATCGAGATTTATAAAATGTATGCTTTCAATATTTTTTTCTAATTGACTGATATTTTTTTTCGTTAAAATTCTCAATAAGTTTGATCAAGATAATCCCACAAATAACTCCTATCACGTCGATTAAAACGTCTTTTAAGCTTGCAAATCTATTTGGGACGAAAAGTTGATGAATCTCATCAAGAAAAGAATAAACTCCCGAAATTAAAAACGTAATGAAAGCTGCATTGAAATCCAGTTTCTCTTTTTTTATTGAAAGAAGAAGAAAAAAAGCAAACATAAAAAAAATTGCAAAATGATATATAATTGAAAAGTTGCTTGTTTCTGGTTGTGAAGGGGATTCTATTGTAGAAGCATAATAAATTAAAATGGCAATTATTAGAGTCATAATAAAATAAAAGACTTTTTTCTTATCCCAATTTTTTTGCATTTTAATGTCTCTGGGGAGAATTTAACTCCCGACCCCTGCCTTTCTCAATGAATTTCTTATTATTCATGAGAGCAGTGCTCTAACGCTGAGCTACAGAGACAAAATTATTAGAAATATGCAATTTAAAAGTTTAAGCTTTTTATTCAAGCTCTTTTTTTGCCTTTTCTTCTTGCTTTTTCATTCTGGATAAAAGGCCAGCTATTCTGTTTCTCATTCTCTTGCTCGGCATAGTGTTACCAAGAATTGCTTTATTTTGTTCAAAATCTTTGCCAACATTTATGTCTTCTTTCATAATTTCTTTTGATGTTTTTCTCATCATTTTTGATTTTATTTTTCCCATGTTAATTTGATATAAATTTTGTTTTTAAAGGTTTTGATGCCTTTTTCGACTACATTTTTTCGATCTTTTCCAGATTTCTTATTGATTCTATTAAGCTGGATAGCTTTTTACCCGTCTCCCCCATCCCGAGGATTATATATTTTAAATCCAATTCTAAAGCCTTTTTGTTTGCTTTTATTATTTCATTTTCACCTATTTTCTTTTTATTGTATGCAACAAGTAATTTTTCATCTCCCTTACTTTTTATTCTAAGGAAAATTTCATCTTTTCCAAATCCCTCTATGTTTAGAATTTCTGTTGATTCTCTTGATAAAAAGTCTTTTACTTGATTAAAAAACTTTTCATTGTTTTTTTGAAGAGTTTTTTTTGGAATAGCTTTCTTTTTTGAAATTGTCTTTTTTTGAACTTTCTTTGGTTCTTCCTTAATTTCTGGTTTATCTGATTTTTCTTTTATTATCTCCTCTAATTTTTCTTCTTTCTCTGATTTTTCTTCTGGCACTTCTTCTGATTTATCTGATTTTTCTTTTATTATTTTTTCTAATCTTTCTTTTTCTTCTCTTAGGATTTCTATATCTTCTATTTTTATGTCTTTGATTATTTTTTCGCTTATTTCTCTCTCTTTTGTATCAAAAACTTTTGGTTTTGGTTCAATATACTCGTGTTCTTCAATTGGTTTTTGCTCTTCCCTAAATTCACTTTCAGGTATAGTAAAATATCTCCAGTAAGTTTCATTATTTTTTCTTAAGGGTATTGCGAAATCTCTTATTTGTCTTAATGCAACTCTAATTGCAGGTTCTTGTTCTGAGTCCTTTAATATTCTTTTTTCCCTTATAAGAATAAATGCGTCTTTTTCTTTGCTTTTCAAATAATTAGAATATTTTTCTAGCTGGGATTCTTGACCTGGCAAGAAATACAGAGGAGAACTTCCTACCTTCATATAACTCATTTTTATTTTTTTATCTGAAAATAATTCAGAAAGAAATGCAGAGGCAAACAGCATAGTCATCTCTATTTCATTTGCTATATAAATTGGCAAAAGGGGCCCCCGGATTTTTAATATTGAAAGGATTTTCTCTTTTATTTGTGCTGCATCTTGTTTTGGCATTTTCTAAAAAGAATATCTTGGGTTATAAAGATTTTTATGATTCTCTTTAATGCTTTTTAGGATATAGTTCAATATAATTGTTATTATTTTCTGGGTCCTTTTTTAAAGTAAATTCATAGCCTGTTGATATTTTGTCATATGTATTAGGATTATCTGGAGATAAATTATCCTCAATTTCATGTTCAATTATCTTAGATAACTTACTCATTTTATTAAATGTATTAATGCTAATCATGATAATTAAAATGGTTTGAGATTTTTAAGTATTATTGCATTTATGTTTTAATCCAACTTACTTCATAATAAGAAACATCAGATTCTTCATCTAAAATTGCAATTAAAAGGTTTTTTTTAGTGGAGTGAGCAACCCTGTTTTTTGCTGAAAAATCCTGCCATGAGAACTTTTTTGATTCATGTTCCACAAAAACAATCCATTTTGCATGCTCTTCATTTGGGGTTTTCCCTTTTTCATACACTCTAAAATCTGCCCCAAATTTTAAAGCAGTCTTTACCACATATCCTTTTTCTCTTAAATCCCTGAAAACAGGATATTTTAATTGTATTCTTGAATCAATTTTTTTAAGTTTATTGAGAAGCTCATTAAAATTTAGGGGTTTATTTTTTTGAATTATTTCAATTTTTCCTTTTTCAACTAAATAAAGTGCTTCAGAAAGAGAGTACTGAATTTTTTCACCAGATACTTCTCCAAAAAAAGATTTTTTCTTTAAAGTAAATGCTTCTGCACTATTTGTTGAGATGATTTCTCCTGTTAAATGCGCTAAAATTTTGTTCATAGTTTTTAATAATCTATGAGAATATTTAAAAGTTCCTGAATGATAATTTATTTATGGTAAAAGATAAAGAAATTGATTTTCACAAGATTGAACAAAAGTGGCAGAAGAAGTGGGAAGAAAAGAAAGTGTTTGAAGTTAATGAAAACTCAAAAAAGCCTAAATTTTACAATCTTGAAATGTTTCCTTATCCCTCTGCTTCAGGATTGCATCTTGGACATGCTTTAAACTTTACAATTGGAGATATTTATACTCGGTTTAAACGAATGAAGGGTTTTAATGTTCTTTATCCTATGGGGTATGATGCTCTTGGACTCCCTGCTGAAAATGCTGCAATAAAAGAAAAAATACATCCTGAAGAATATACAAAAAAATCCACTGCAAATTTTATCAAACAACAGAAAACTTTAGGTTTTAGTTATGATTGGTCTAGAATGATAAATACTTCTAAATCTGATTATTATAGATGGGACCAATGGATTTTTTTAAAAATGCTTGAAAAAGGAATTGCATATAGAAAAAAAGCCCCGGTTAATTGGTGTTCTTCTTGTAAAACTGTTTTAGCAAATGAACAAGCACAAGGGGGAATTTGTGACAGATGCAAGACTCCTTTAGAAATTAAACATTTAGAGCAATGGTTTTTAAAAATTACAGATTATGCAGATGAATTATTAGAAAAAATTGATTCTCTTGATTGGCCAAATAAAACAAAAGCAATGCAAAAAAATTGGATTGGGAAAAGCCATGGGACTGAAATTGATTTTGAAATAAATGGAAAAAAATGGCTTGTATTTACAACACGTCCAGATACTTTATTTGGAGTAACTTTTATGGTTATTTCTGCTCAGCATACAAATCTTTTTGATTTAGTTAGGGGTGAGCAAAAGAAAGAAGTTGAAAAATTTTTAAAAAGATTAAAATCTGTCTCAGAAAAAGAATTAGAGGATTTGGAAAAAGAAGGAGTTTTTACAGGAAGTTATGCAATAAATCCTTTAACACAAGAAAAGATTCCTATTTATGCAGGTAATTTTGTTGTTGCAGATTATGGTTCTGGAATGGTAATGGCGGTGCCTGCACATGATCAAAGGGATTTTGAATTTGCAAAAAAATATAACCTTTCTATAAAAGTTGTTATTGATCCTATTGGGCAAGAAATTGAAAAACCAGAAAAAATGTCTCATGCATATACTGAAAAAGGAAATTTGATAAATTCTGGGAAGTTTAATGGAATTGATAACGAATCCGCTAAAAAGAAGATTACAGAATATCTTGAAGAAAAAAAACTTGGAAGAAAAATCATTCAATTTAAATTAAGAGACTGGTTAATTTCAAGACAAAGATATTGGGGAACTCCAATACCAGTTGTTTATTGTGATAAATGTGGAATTGTTCCTATTTTAGAAAAAGATTTACCTGTTAAACTTCCTAAAGAAGTTAAATTTGGGGAGGGAAACCCCTTATTGACTAATGAAAAATGGATAAAAACAAAATGTCCAACATGTAAAGGAAATGCAAGAAGAGAAACAGATACAATGGATACTTTTGTAAATTCTTCCTGGTATTTCTTGAGATATTGTGATACTAAAAATGAGAATCTTATTTTTGACAAGAAAAAAATAAAATATTGGATGCCAATTGACCAGTATGTAGGGGGAGCAGAACATGCGTGCATGCATTTAATTTATTGCAGATTTTATACTAAATTCCTGAGAGATTTAGGATTAATAGATTTTGATGAACCCATTAAAAAATTGTTTCATCAGGGAATGCTTCATGGGAGTGATGGAAATAAAATGAGCAAGAGTTTAGGGAATGTAATTGACCCTCTTGATGTTATTAAAAAATATTCTGCTGATTCTCTTAGATTAGCTTTAATGAGTTTTGCTTCTCCTGACTCAGATACTAATTGGGACGAGAAGGTTTTGGTTGGAAGCCATCGTTTTTTGAATAAGGTTTATGAAAAATACAATGAAATTAAATTCTCAAAAAAACCAAATCCCAAAGTAGACAGTAAATTGAATAAAACAATAATTGGAGTTTCTAATGACATTGAGGCTTTAAGGTATAATCTCGCAATAATTAAAATTAGGGAATTATTTAATTCTCTGCCTGAAGAATGTTCTAAGGATACCTTGGAAAAAAGCTTAAAATTACTGCATCCTTTTTGTCCCCATATTACAGAAGAGTTATGGGAGAAAATAGGGCATAAAGATTTTATTTCTTTATCTGAATGGCCAAAAGCTGATGAGAAAAAAATAAATGAAAAATTTGAAAAACAAGAAGAAGCAACTGAAAAATTAGTTCAGGATATTCTTAATATAAATAAGATTATTGAAACAAAAGGAGAAAAAAGGGAAAAAGTTTATGTTTATGTTATCCCTAATGAGAAAGAGTTTTACAATGTGGATGAGATTCAAAAAAGAGTGGGAAAGGAAACTGCTATTTTTGCAGTAAATGATTTCAAAAAATATGATCCTCAAATGATTTCAAAAAAA
>ERZ795055.630-NODE-630-length-32758-cov-6.559276_pt1 | contig 32758 bp, 27 predicted proteins | sample MGYA00375139_ERZ795055 | MGnify/ENA primary metagenome ERZ795055 (study PRJEB30184, sample SAMN05720283) | anaerobic digester metagenome | isolation source: active sludge of municipal wastewater-treating anaerobic digesters | place: USA | collected 2015-01-23 ... | reverse complement strand
GCCGAAACGGTCAACTAAGGACTGCTCCTCCGCTCGGTATGTCTCGGTGGAGGGGAGAGGAGAGCTCGTCGATCCCTCAGCCACGGCGAGCTCGGGGAGCTCCCCGATCCGCAGGTAGAGAGGGTGCAGGGCGAAGGCCGAACAGGCGCTGTAGGGTGAGGAGTCGGTACCCGTGTCGTTTACGGGAAGAAGCTGGAGGAGATTGAACCCCCACGATTCGGCGAGCTTTCCCAAGGCGAGCAAATCGGGGAATTCGCCGCAACCCGGTGAGCCGGAGGTCCTAAGGGCGGAGAGCGGGGCGACAATGCCGCTGAGGAAGCGGCCGGCATGGGCAAAGCGCATGGGAGCCTCCGCCTATCAGTATAGCCCCAGGCTCGGCGAGGCGGAATACTCGACTCTCTCCCGTACCACAGATATAGTTGCTCCTTCGGAGGGAATAATGCGCATCCTCGATCTCGGCTCGCTCAATGTCGATTACGTCTATCGGGTCGATAGCTTCCTCGCGCCCGGCGAGACCAAGGCGGCGCTTTCACGCGCGGTTCACGCGGGGGGCAAGGGCTTGAACCAGTCCGTCGCCCTCGCCCGGGCAGGAGCCCAGGTCTTCCACGCGGGGAAGCTCGGCCAAGGAGGGGATATATTGCGAGAAACGCTTTCCGAAGCCGGGGTCGATATTTCCCTCCTTCGCCGCTCTGATCTTCCGACGGGCCATACCTTCATTCAAGTGGACGCCGCGGGACAGAATTGCATCCTCCTCTATGGGGGAGCGAATCGCGATCTCTCCCGAGAGGATATCGAGTCTTTCCTCGCGCCCTTCGGCCCGGGAGACCTCGTTCTCCTGCAGAACGAGATCAACGAGGTCGCCCTGGCCATGCGCTTGGCCAAGGAGCGAGGTCTTCAAATCGCCTTCAATCCCTCGCCTATGGAAGAATCGGTTCGGAATTATCCCATCGAGCTCGTGGATTTCTTTATCCTGAACGAAGTTGAGGCTTTTTCGCTGACTGTCGATCGAGGGACAGACCCCGAAAACGCTATCGCCGCCCTCCTGCAGCGCTCTCCGAACGCCGCCGTCGTCCTGACCCTCGGGGCCGAAGGCTCGATCTATGCCCGAGGCGGGCTTGGGGACAGACCCCGCTCCGGCGAGCGCATCCGCCAGGCCGCCTACCGAGTCCAGGCCCAGGACACCACGGCGGCCGGGGATACCTTCACCGGCTACTTCCTCGCGGCCCTAGCCGAGGGACAGACCCCCGCCGCAGCCCTCGATCTCGCCTCGAAGGCGGCGGCTATCTGCGTCACCCGTCGCGGCGCCGCCCCCTCGATCCCCTCGCGGGCCGAGGTCGAGGCCTTCGCCCCTGCCGATACGGGCCGGGGTTTGGGGACAGACCCGCGCCAGGCGAGGTCGGGATCGGGGCGGTGAGGCTGGAGACCGAGCGCCTCGTCCTCCGCTCCCTCGAGGCCGGGGAGGCCCCCGCCCTCCTGGAGTTCCGGCGGCGCAACCGGGCCTTCCTCGCCCCCTGGGAGCCCTCCCGCGACGAGGCCTTCTTCGAGCTGCCCTCCTGCGCGGAGACGATCGCGCTCGAGCGCCGGGAGCTCGAGGAAGGACGCGGCCTGAAGCTCCACTTCTTCGAGAAGGGCGGCCCGGGTCCCGAGGCGGGGCCGGGCTCGCGCATCGCCGGCTACGCGGGCCTGTCCAACATCGTCTACGGGCCCTTCCTCTCCTGCTTCCTCGGCTACCGGCTCGACGCCGAGCGCCTGGGCAGGGGCTACATGGCCGAGGCGCTGCGGGCCATCCTCGAGCTCGCCTTCGCCGAGTACGGCTTGCATCGGATAGAGGCCAACATCCTGCCGCGCAACGCGGCGTCCATCAGGGTCGTCCGGGCCCTCGGCTTCGAGCTCGAGGGCTCGAGCCCAAAGTACCTCAAGATAGACGGGCGCTGGGAGGATCACGACCACTACGTCCTGCGGAACGCCGCCCTCGAATAGGCGGCGCGGCCGCGGGGCCGGCCCTCCGGCGAGCCCCCCTCAGCCGCCCTTCGCTCCCCCGAAGAGCTCGCGCAGGGCGGCCTTGAGGTCGGCCACGGCCCGCCACTCCCGCCCGCCCTCCTCGGCGGGGCCGATCACGCGGTCGAAGCCGAGGGACTGGGCGGCCCTCGCCCGGCGGCGCATGTGGCGGACGGGCCTGATCTCGCCGGCGAGGGAGAGCTCGCCCGCCAAGGCCGCGCCCGCGGGCAGGGCCAGGGAGCTGCGGGCCGAGTAGAGGGCGCTCGCCAAGGCGAGGTCGATGCCCGGCTCGGTCAGCCGCATGCCGCCGGCCACGTTCACGTAGATGTCCTGGTCGGAGAAGCGGGCGCCGGCGTGCTTCTCGAGGACGGCGGCCACGCGCGACACGCGGCCCGCGTCGATGCGCTCGGAGTAGACCCGCGTGAGCCCCGCCTTGGCCGGCACCGTGAGGGCCTGGATCTCGACCAGGAGGATGCGCGAGCCCTCGTGCACGGGGGCGACCGCGGCCCCCGGCGGCATCTCGGCCGGCGCCGCGCCCTCGCCGGGCCGCCGGATCAGGAAGAGGGCCGAGGGATCGGCCACCTCCTCGAGCCCCTTCTCGCCCATGCGGAACAGGCCCACCTCCTCGGCAGAGCCGAAGCGGTTCTTGCTCGCGCGCAGGAGCCTGGTCTCGCCCTCGCCCAGCTCGAAGCCGAGCACCGCGTCGACCAGGTGCTCCGCCGCCTTCGGGCCCGCGATGAGGCCCTCCTTGGTCACGTGGGCGACGAGGAGGAGGGAGGCGTCGTGGGCCTTGGCCCAGGCGGTCAGCTCCTGGGCGCAGTACTTGATCTGGTTGGCCGTGCCGGGCACCGCGCCGGCCTCCTCGGCGCGCATGGTCTGGATCGAGTCGATCACCGCCACCGTGGGCTTGGTCGAGTCGAGGGCCGCGCGCACGAGCTCGAGCTCCCCCGAGCAGAAGACCTCGAGGCCCTCGCGCAGGCAGCCCAGGCGCTCGGCCCTGAGGCGGATCTGGGCGGGCGACTCCTCGCCGGAGACGTAGAGGATCCGCCCCTTCGTCGCGCAACGCGCCGCGACCTGCAAAAGGAGGGTGCTCTTCCCGATCCCCGGCTCGCCCCCGAGGAGGACCGCCGAGCCCCGCATGAGGCCGCCGCCGAGGACGCGGTCCAGCTCGGACAGCCCGGTCCCGACCCGGGCCCCGTCGCCCGCCTCGATCGAGGCGATAGGCAGGGGGAAGGTCTCGCCGCCGCGGTCGGCGCGGCCCGTCGCCGCCCCCTCGCGGAGGCTGTTCCACTGCCCGCACTCGGGGCAGCGGCCGAGCCACTTCGGCTCGACGTGGCCGCAGTTCGCGCAGCGGTACTGGAGGCCCGGTTTCTTGGAGCTAGCCATACGCAGGCTATCGTAGCCGAGCGGGCGCCCCGATTGAAGGGGGGAGGGGAGCCCTCGGCCGAGCTCCCTCCTCCGCTTGCCCCGGGGCCGCCCGCCTTGGTATCTTTTCTGATCAGCCGGGCGCCCCGCGCGCGCCGCTTCCGGGAGAAACGCATGAGCCAGCACCACTTCAAGACCGAGGTCTCTCGCCTCCTCGACCTCATCATCCACTCGCTCTACTCGCACAAGGAGATATTCCTCCGCGAGCTCGTGTCCAACGCCTCGGACGCGATCGACAAGCTCCGCTACCTCACCGTCTCCGACGAGGCCTACAAGTCCATCTCCTTCGAGCCCTCGATCCGCGTCGTCCTGGACCGGGAATCCAAGACCCTCGTCGTCGAGGACGACGGGGTGGGCATGGACGAGAAGGAGCTCGAGGAGAACCTCGGCACCATAGCCCGCTCGGGCACCCGCCGCTTCCTCGAGAAGCTGCCCGAGGAGGCACGGAAGGACTCGAACCTCATCGGCCAGTTCGGCGTAGGCTTCTACTCGGCCTTCATGGTCGCGGACAAGGTCGAGGTGACCAGCAAGAAGGCGGGGACGGAGACCGCCTTCCGCTGGACGAGCGACGGCAAGGGCGAGTACTCCGTCGAGCCGGCCGAGCGCGTCGGCCCGGGCACCGAGGTCCGCCTCCACCTGAACGGCGAGGGCCAGGAGTACCTCGCGCGCTGGACCGTCGAGGGCCTGCTCAAGAAGTACTCGAACCATATCGCCTACCCCATCAGCCTCGTCTCCGAGGAGAAGAAGTACGGCGACGAGGGCAAGGAGGAGGGGACCGAGCGGAAGGAGGAGGTCGTCAACGCGGCCACGGCCCTCTGGCGCCGGCCCAAGTCCGAGCTCTCCGAGGCCGACTACGTCGAGTTCTACAAGTCCTTCTCGGCGAGCCTGGGCGGCTTCGGCTTCGGGGCCGAGGGCGCCGAGGCGGAGCCCCTCCTGTGGATGCACACCAAGGCCGAGGGCGCGATCGAGTACTCGACCCTCTTCTATATCCCCTCCAAGGCGCCGTCCGACCTCTACCGCGCCGACTACAAGCCGGGGGTCAAGCTCTACGTCCGCCGGGTCTTCATCACCGACGACGAGAAGGAGCTCCTGCCGGTCTACCTCCGCTTCGTGCGCGGCGTCATCGACTCCGAGGACCTGCCCCTCAACGTCAGCCGCGAGATCCTCCAGCAGAACCGGGTCATGAGCAGCATCCGCCAGGCCAGCGTGAAGAAGATCCTCGGCGAGCTGGCCGAGCTCGCGAAGGTCAATCCCGACAAGTACGCGAAGTTCGTCGAGCAGTTCAACCGCCCCCTCAAGGAGGGCCTGTACTCGGACTTCGCCAACCGCGAGGCCCTCCTCGGCCTGGTCCGCTGGAAGAGCACCGCGGCCGAGGGCTGGACCTCCTTCGCCGACTACAGGTCGCGCATGAAGGAGGGCCAGAAGGCCGTCTACTACATCGCCGGGGCGGACGAGGAGCGCCTGCGCCGCTCGCCCCTGCTCGAGATGTACCGCAAGGAGGGCATCGAGGTCCTCGTCTGCTCCGACGAGATCGACGAGCTCGTCATCTCGGGCCTCGGGCAGTTCGACGGGGCCGAGATCAAGAGCGTGAGCCGCTCCGGCAGCGAAGCGGACTTCGGCGAGGCCGAGAAGGACGAGGCGGGGTCAGAAGGCGGCGCCGAGGTCGCCCAGGCGGTCGAGAAGGCCAAGAAGGCCCTGGGCGAGGCGGTCAAGGACGTGCGCGCCTCCAAGCGCCTGGCCGAGAGCCCCGCCTGCGTGGTCGTGGACTCGGACGACCCGAGCCTCCAGTTCCGCGAGCTCATGAAGCAGCTCGGCGGCGGCGAGCTGCCCGATGTCAAGCCCATCCTCGAGCTCAACCCGGGCCACGGCCTGGTCAAGCGCCTCGCCGCCGCCCCCGAGGCCGAGGCCGAGGACCTGGCCCAGGTCCTCCTCGGCCAGGCCCTCCTCGTCGAGGGGGCCAAGCTGGCCGACCCCGTCGACTTCGCGGCCCGGCTCTCAAGGCTGCTTTCGTGAGCGCGGCGGAGGCCGTCCTCCCCCTCGACGCCGACCGCCCCACCCGGGCCGAGATCAGGCTCGGCGCCCTCAGGCGCAACTTCCGCCGGGCCCGCGAGCTGGCCGGCCCGGGGGTCAAGCTGATGGCCTGCGTCAAGGCCAACGCCTACGGCCACGGCATCGTCCGCGTGGGGACGGAGCTCGTCGCCGAGGGCGCCGACTACCTCGGCGTGGCCTTCCTCGAGGAGGGGGAGCTCCTCCGCCGCTCGGGCATCCGGGCGCCCATCCTCGTCCTCGGCGCCGTGGCCACGGCCCAGATCCCCCGCTTCCTCGCCGCCGGCCTCGAGCTCGCCCTGCCCTCGGTGGAGAAGGCCAAGGCCGTGTCGGAGGCAGCAGCCGCCGCGGGCCGCCGCGCCCGGGTCCACCTCAAGATCGACACGGGCATGGAGCGGATCGGCGTGCACTGGTACAGCGCCCGGCCCTTCCTCGACGAGGTCCTCGCCCTCCCCAACCTCGAGATCGCCGGCATCTTCTCCCACTTCGCCACGGCGGACGAGGACCTGGCCTTCGCCCGGGAGCAGCTCGACCGCTTCCGCGAGGTCCTGGCCTACCTCGATTCGATCGGGAAGCGCCCTCCCCTCGTCCACCTGGCCAACTCGGCCGGCCTGGTCAACCTGCCGGAGGCCCGCTTCGACATGGTGCGGCCGGGCATCCTCCTGTACGGCTACGAGCCGAGCCCCCTCGCCCGGGTCGGGCTCGAGCCGGTCATGCGGCTCATGTCCAAGGTCGTGTACTTCAAGGTGGTGGAGGCGGGCTCCGGCGTGAGCTACGGCCTCGCCTGGAAGGCCCCGGGGCGGACCCGCCTCGCGACCATTCCCATCGGCTACGGTGACGGCTACAGCCGCGCCCTCTCGAACAAGGGCGAGGCCCTCATCCGCGGCAGGCGCTGCCCCGTGGTCGGCCGCGTCTGCATGGACCAGCTCATGGTGGACCTCGGCCCCGGGGGCGAGGCCTACAACGGGGACGAGGTCCTCCTCTTCGGGACCAAGGACGGCGAGTCGGTCGACGCCGAGGAGCTCTGCCGCCGCCTGGGCACCATACCCTACGAGCTCACCTGCATGGTGAGCGGCCGGGTGCCCCGGATCTACGTCGAGGACTAGCCCGGCGCCGCCTCGGCCACCAGGGACTCGTAGCGCGCGAGGATGCGCTCGTAGGCCCGGTCCACCAGGGCCAGGCAGGAGCCCCGGTCGATGCTCCCCGGCCAGCGGATCGAGCCGACGACGAGGCTGTTCGCGAGGAGCTCGAAGAGGAGGGCATCCTTCCGGAGCTCCTCCGAGAGGGAGCCGTCCCGGAGCGCCCCCGCCGCCGCCTGGGCGAAGTAGCCGTACTCCCGCGAGACCTCCGGATCCTCCCGCACCCCGCCCATCGACGAGTCGAAGAGGAAGAGGTAGAGCTTGGGCCTGGCCATGCCGAGCTCGAAGAGGCGGCGGGCGAGGAGCCTGAGGGCCTGGACGGGATTGGCCGCCTCCCCCCTCGCGCGGGCGGCGCCGATCTCCCCCTCCGTTTCCGCGGTGAACTCGTTGAGGCAGCGGATGGCCACCTTCTTGAGGATGGCCTCCCGGTCGGTGAAATAGTTGTACAGCGTCATCGCCGAGATATGGAGGGCGGCCGCCAGGCGTCGCGTGGAGAATTCCTCGATGCCGCCCTCTTCGATCAGCTTGATGGCCGCGTCCACGACGACGGCCACGTCATCGATCTTCTTGCCTCTGCCCACGGGCGCCTCCCCCCTACAAGCATATGCAGCACCCCGCCTCGGTCAATATCCGTACGGCCTACGGCTCTGCGGTCTCGGAAGCCAGCCCGGCCCCCTCCCGAAGCGCGTTCTGGACAGGGGGAGGCCCGGAGGGTACAATCGCTCCGCGTGATACCCGCCCAGGCCGCCCCGCGGCGCCTCGCCGCCCCCCTCCTCGCCACCTTCCTCTTCTCGGCGGCCGTCTATTCCTGCTCGGAGAGCGAAGCGGGCAAACCCCTCATAGGCGTCGCCCTCGCCGACGCGAAAAGCCCCTTCTCGACCGCCTGCCTCGCCGCCATGGAGCGGGGCGCCGAGGGCCGGGCCCTCCTGGCCGTCATGGACGGCAAGGGCGAGGGGGCGGCCCAGCTCGGCCAGGTCGACAAGCTTATCAGCCGGGGAGCCAAGACCCTGGTCGTCGCCCCGCCGACCGCGGCGGAGGCCGCGGCGGTCATCGCCCGGGCCAAGGCGGCGAACGTCCCCCTCGTCCTCCTGGGCGAGGAGCCCCGGATCGAGGAGCTGCGCAGCTGGGACAAGCTCCTCTTCGTCGGCCACGCGGCCTCGCGGGCCGGCCCGGCCCTCGCCTCGGTCCTCGCCGCCTCCTGGGGCTCTGTCCCCGCCTCGGACCGGGACCGGAACGGCCGGATGCGACTCGCCTTCGCCGGGCTCTCCTCCGGCTCCGCCGACGAGGAGCGGAACCTGGACTGCCTCGCCTCCCTCGACGGGGCGGGCATCGAGGTCGATGGCCTCTCCGCCCGGGGCGCGGAGGCCATAGCCGCCCTCGCCTCGCGGCCGGGAAGCCGGGTCGAGGCCGTGGCCGCGGCCGACGCCGCGAGCGCGGCCGCCGCGGCCGATGCCCTCGGCCCTCCGGCTCGGGGTCTGTCCCCGGTTCCCGTCGTCGCCTTCCTCCCCGGGCGGCCCGCCCCCTCCCTGAGCGAGCTTTCCGGCCTCCGCCTCGCCGGCGCGGTGGCCGGCGACCCGGCCGCCGTCGGCTCGGCCGCCCTCGACGCGGCCTACGCCCTCGCCTTCGGCCGGGACCCCGCCGAGGCCGGTTTCGAGCTCATCGACGGCAAGAGCCTCATCCTTCCCTATGCCGAGGTCCGATCCCCGGACTTCGATCCCCCCGCGAACTAGGAAGGGCAATGGAACGATACGATGTCGTCATCGTCGGCTCGGGGCCGGCCGGCCTCGGCGCGGCCTTCGAGCTCCTGGCCCGGAGGCCGGCCTCCTCGATCCTCGTGCTGGACAAGAACGAGTTCTCCTCGGGCGGCCTGCGGAACGACTGCAAGATGAACTTCACCTGGCCCATCGGCTTCCCGGAGCACTGCTGGACCGAGGCCCAGGCCGCATCCTACCTCGCCCGGGTCGAGGCCTTCCTCGAGCCCTCGATCCTGCCCAAGCGCAACCTCGACGTCTACGGCCGCCGCGCCGAGAAGATCGGCGTCCGCCTCCTGGAGATCCGGCAGGCCCACCTCGGCACGGACGGGGGCCTCGAGCTCATCAAGCGCCTCGTCGCCCGCCTCGCCGCCCTCGGCGCCGCGCTCTCCCTGGGCGAGCGGGCCCTCTCCCTCGACGCCTCCGCGCGGGTCCTGACGACGGAGAAGCGCGAGCTCGCCTACGGGAACCTCGTCGTGGCCCCGGGCCGCGGGGGCTTCGACTTCCTCCGCGAGCTTATGACCGAGGCCGGGGTCGAGTACCGCGACAACGTCGTGGACGTGGGCCTGCGCATCGAGACCCGGCAGGAGCACTACCCCATCGTCCGCGACTACTACGACCCCAAGTTCCTCTTCCCCAAGAAGACCCGGACCTTCTGCACGAACTCGGGGGCCGCCCACGTCGTCCAGGAGCGCTACGAGGGCCCCGAGGGCGAGCTCTGGTACAGCGTGAACGGCCACGCCTGGTCGGGCTCCCGGCCCGCGAACGGCCTCGTCAACTTCGCCATGCTCAAGACCGTCACCCTCACCGAGCCCCTCGCCTCGGGCCAGGACTACGCGCGCATGCTCGGCCGCCAGGCCGCCCTCCTGGGCGGCGGCAAGCCCATCATGCAGCGCGTCGGCGACTTCCGCCTGGGCAAGCGCTCCTTCCGCGAGAGCTTCTCGGGAGACCTCTACGATTTCGAGCCGACCCTGCCCTCGGCCACGCCCGGGGATATCGGCCTCTGCGCCCCGGCCAAGGTCATGCGGGCCCTGTGGAGCGCGATGAAGAGCCTGGACACCGTGGTGCCAGGCCTCCTCCACCCCAGCACCATCATGTACTATCCCGAGATCAAGCTCTACGCGAACCGCCCCGCCTTCCAGGACGAGCACTTCCGCGCCCTCCCCGGCCTCTACCTCGTCGGCGACGGGGCCGGCACCAGCCGCGGCATCACGGCGGCCTGGGCCGCGGGCCTGCGGGCCGCCGATGGGATACTCGCCGGCTCCTGAGTTCGGGAACCGAGCTCGCGCGATCCGGGGACGGAGCCGGGGCAAACCTTTCGAAAAGGTTTTCCCCGGCGCCCCTTTTCCAAATTCCCCGCCCTCAGCCCCGCCCCTTCGCCGCTCCGGCGGCCGGGAAGCTCTTCCGCAGGAGCCTGACGATCTCGATCAGGGCCGGCGAGGAGGGCCGGGCGATCCCGAGGTCGCCCAGGGCGTCGCGGCGCTCCCGGTCGAGCCAGGCGTAGAGGCGCCGGCCGACCTCCTCCTCGGAATCCTCGGCCCTCGTCATGCGGACCAGGGCCGACATCTCCTCGACCGAGAACATCTTCCATACCCCGTTCGCGACGATGTGGTAGGTCGAGCCGTCGCTGGAGCGCTCGACGCGGAGCCCGGCCTCCGCGCCCTCCCGCACGAGGCCGCCCGAGCCGGAGGGGGCGGCCCGGCCGGCCTCGCCGCGGTCCACGGTGCGGGCCGCCACCGCGTTCAGGCGCTCCACCTCCATGTTGTAGCGGTGGGTCCTCGCCTGCTCGAGGAGGAAGGCGACGCCCTCCTCGTCGAGCTCGGGGAGGAGGGCGAGGAGCTCCTCGAGGGCGGCCGCGGCCGCGGCTCCCCGCTTCGCGCCCTTCCTGGCCTTCGAGGCCGGGTCCTTCGCGGCTCCCGCCTGCTTCCCCGCCCGAGCCGACGTGCCCGCGCCGCGGCCCTTCGCCGCCGGGTTGCCCTCGACCTTGCTTTTCCTGGATGCGGCCATGTCCCTGCCTCCCTTATGATCCCTGCTTCGGGGAGCGGCCGGCCGCGTCCCCGCTCCGAGCGGCGAGCTTCGCCTCCGCGGCCGGATCGAAGCCCTTCGCCAGGTAGCGCCGAAAGCCCTTCGTGTAGCCGCTCGCGCGGAGCGCGCTCCCGGCTCGGCCCTCGAGGCGGTAGGCCAGGGAGTCGAGGAGGCCGAACTGGAGCCAGAGCGCTACGGCCGAGCCCGCCGCCAGCGCGGCCAGGTAGGCCGCGGTCCGGGCCAGGGCTCCAGCGCCGAGGGCCGCGAGGGCGCCGGCCGCGGCGCCGGCCCAGGATAGGGCGGCGGCCGCGAGGAGGACGAAGGCCGCGCCGTGGAGGAGGGCGCGGAAGAGCGAGGACTGGATCGAGCGGCTCGGGCAGGCGTTGATGCAGCGGTTGCAGTTCTCGCAGGAGAAGGACCAGCGGGGCCGCGCGAGGCGGCCGGCGCCCTCCATCGATATCGCCGCGGCCGGGCAGACCCGGGCGCAGAGGCCGCAGCCCGTGCAGCTCGCGTCGGCCACGAAGAGCTTGCCCAGGGCGCGCCGCCCGAGGAAGCCGAAGGCGAGGGCCACGGGCGCGGACCAGAGGGCGTGCAGCGGCGGATAGCCGTAGCGGGAGCGGGCTCCCGAGGCGAGCTTTTCCGCGAAGTCCCGGGCCTCGGCGTCGCCCCGCTCCGTCTCCCGGGCAGCGGCCTCCTCGCTCGGCCCGTCCTCGAACTGGGTCCAGTTCGAGGGATAGGTCGCGGCCCCGGTGAGGAGGACCTCGTAGCCGCGGCGCTCGAGGAGCCTCGCCGCGGCGCCGAGGGCGCCCAGGGCCCCGCCCCCGCAGGTCGCGAGGACGGCGGCCCGCTCGCCCTCGGCGCCCGGCAGGCCGAGGAGGTGCCGGCGCACGAAGGCCGGCGGGCCCCAGGCGAGGGTCGGGAAGGCGACCAGGGTGAGATTGGGGGGAGCCGCCGCGGCTGGAGCCGTCGCGGCTGAAGCCGTCGCGGCTGATGCTGTCGCGGCTGAAGCCGCGGCGGAGCGCGGCGCCGCGCCTCCCTTCGCCGCCCCTCGCGCCAGGATCGGGATCAGCTCGAGCTCCCAGCCCTCCTCCGACAGCCGCGCGGCGGCGATGTCGACGGCCCGGCGCGTGTTGCCCGTGGCCGAGAAATAATGGATCCGCGCCTTGCCCATCGCCCTTCCTTCCTCACCCCCGCGGCGGCGCGGGAACCCGCAGCGCGAACAGCAGGCCGTCGCTCCCCGGCCGGCTCGCTTCGATGCTCGCCCCGATCTGGGCGGCGAGGCCCCGCGCGAAAGAGGAGCCGAGTCCCTCGAGGTTGCCATCCGGCCCCGGCCCCTCGCGGCGCAGCTCGATGGCGAAGCCCCCGTCCTCGGCGGCCCGGGCGCGCAGGAGGAGCCGTCGGCTCCCCCGATCGTCGAGGGCGAGCTTGCCTGCCGCGGTGATCGCCTCGCTCATGATGATCCCCACGTTCATGGCCCGCCAGGCGTCGATGGCCACCTCGCTGCCCTCGACGAGGACCCCGACGTGGGCGCCGGAGGCGGTGCGGGGCTCGACGCCGAGGGCGAGGCGCTCGAGGAAGCCGGTCGCCGCGACCGAGCCCAGGTCGGGATCGGCGTAGAGCTCCTCGTGGACCAGGGCGAGGGCGAGGACCCTCCGCTTGCCCTCGCGCAGGGCCTCGGCGGCCTCGGGGCTCCGCGACTCGGCCGCCTGCAGGGACAGGAGGCTCGCGACGACCTGGAGGTTGTTCTTGACGCGGTGGTTCACCTCGCGGAGGGTCGCGTCCCGCTGGCGGATGACAGTCCCGAGCGAGTCGAGGGTGCGGTTCATCGCGCGGGAGAGCTCGGAGAACTCGTCGTTCCCCTGCTCGGGAAGGCGGGCTCCGGTATCCTTGCCCGCGGCGATGGAGCCGAGGCCGGCGGCGAGCTGGCCGATCCGGAGGAAGACCTTGGACTCCATGACGAGGAGCGAGGCCGCGCTGACGCCGCCCCCGACGAGGAGGACCGTGACGAGGAAGAGGCCGAGGGCCGCGCCCCGGCCGTAGGACTCGTCGTCGAGCCCGTCGACCTCGAGCCTGATGAGCTCGGAGCCGCGCAGGTCGCGGAGGGCCGCGGAGGCGCGCAGGCCGTCGGGGGCGCGGACGAGCTCGATCGCCCCGGCGCCCTCGCCCTCCGCGTCCGGCTCGCCACCCCCGACCTGGGCCGAGAGCCGGGCCGAGATACCCAGGAGGCGGCCGTAGCGGGCCAGGCGGGCCGCGTCGAGCTCGCGCGCCATGAGGACGAGGCCCCGCGGCTCGCCCGAGCCGTCGCTCCGGCGCGCGGGGCGGGCCGCGACGAGATGTATCCCGTGGCCGACGAGGGCCAGGCCCGTGACGGGGCCCAGGGGAGCCAGGCTCCGCGCGAGGGCGGCCACCTCCGCGGCCTCGGAAGGCCGGATCGCGTAGGAATAGAGCGTCCTCCCGTCCCGGCCCACGAAGGCGAAGCAGGAAAGCCGCAGGTTGTCGAAGCCGTTCGCCCCCCCGAGGTTCTCCGCCTCGTAGGCTGGATCGGCCGAGGCCGCGTACTGGTAGCTCGCGTCCCAGTAGGCCCAGTCCTTGACGACCGTGTCGAGGATGTCGACGTCCTCCGCGATGAGGGAGAGGACGCGGCGGTAGGCCCCCTCGGCCTCCGCCGCCTCCATCGCGGAGAAGCGCCCGATGGTGTAGGCGTACCAGATGCCGGCCGCGAGGAAGGCGGCCGCGAGGGTGGTCAGGCAGAGGATCAGGAAAGTCTTGCCGCGGAGGCTCATGCCGGACGAAGTCCCTTCGCCCGCGCGGGCGGCGGGCTTCGCCAGGGCGCGGGCATCGCTAGGATAGCATCCGCCCGCGCCTCCGGCAATCTCGCCGCCCTCGGCCATCCCGCCATTAGAACAGGTAGAGGGGCGCGGAGTCCGGGTTCTTGCCGAAGAGGGTGACGTCCTCGATGCGGCGCACCGCGGGCCCGTTGAGCAGGGCGTAGAGGCAGCGCTCGATCCCGAGCCCCCCGCCCGCCGTCTCGGGGAAGAGGGGCAGGCCCTCGGGACCGCGCAGGCGGGCGGCCGCGAGGAAGGGCCCGTAGCCCTCGAGCTCCTCCATGTTCTCCAGGCCGCCCTCCTCCGTGAAGCGGGGCCGCGCCGCGATGATGCCGTTGTCGAGGAGGCGCTCGACGATGGCCGGGTAGACCCACTCGCGCAGGCCGCCGGAGAGGACCTCGAAGGCCTTCCCCTCGGAGCCGTCCGAACGGAGGGCCTTGGCGCAGAGGTCGTAGTTGTAGACCTCCCGGGAGCTCACGGGGCCGGGGGAGCGCTTGCCCTCCCTGCGGAGGTAGGGATAGACGAGGTCGTAGTTCTCGCGCACGAGGCCCGTGATCCAGAAGAACTGCGAGCCCGAGCGACGGCCGAGGTGCTCCTCGAGGCGCCGCTCGTCGCCGCCCGCCTCGGCCATCGCCTCGTCCTTGTCGTAGCGGGGGAAGGGCGAGGCAGGCGGCTCGAGCCTTACGCCGAGGGTCGCGAGCTCGCGCTGCCGCTTCTCGAGGAGGCGCGAGACCGCGTGGCGGATCATGCCCTCGAAGAAGCCCAGGGCCCGGTCCAGCTCGAGCTCGAGCAGCCGCGCCACCGTCTCCGGCTCGTCGAAGTACATCTCCTCGCCGATGCGGCGCTCCCGCCTGAACTCGACGTCCATCTGCGAGAAGTCCACGAGGTACTTGCCGCGCTGGGCCCCGTCCTCGGCCGCCAGCTCGAGGCGGATGTTCGGGGAGTCCACGAAGATGCCCGCGATCCCCGGGTTCATGCAGGCCAGCATCTTGCCGTAGATCATCGAGTGGGTGGTCCGGTAGGGGACTCCCTTATACGAGATCACCGGCGCGTGCTCGACGTCGTGGCAGAGGGGATCGGTGACCGGCGACAGGGATACGCGGTCGATGTTCACGAGCCCCGCCTCCACGAGGTACTCCTGGAGGGCGAGGACGAGGGTCGTCCTGACGCCGAGGGCCGCGCGCAGGGCCGCGCCGGTCCAGCGCCCCGCGTAATCCGCGCGGATATGCCCCTCGAAGGACTGGTCCCGTTCCCTGAGCCCCGCCTGGAAATCCGCGAGGCTCTTCCCGATGCTCTTGGTCGCCGCCTGCATTATCCTATCCTTGCCTTTCAGCCGCGCCTCGCGGCCGAGCCGCGGGCAAAAAAAAGACCGGCCTACGAAGGCCGGTCTCCCGATTACAGGTCGAGTGAGTCTACGCGCGCGGCACCGGCTCCGCCGCGGCGGCGGTCCGGTTATTATTGTTGTTCGTCCGAAGGACGAGCGGCGCGCTCTTACTCATAGAAGCTTTATATACCCTCGCGTCGGGCGGCGTCAAGCGCCCTCCTGCACGAGGGTCTGTCCCCAGCGGGTCTGTCCCCGAGCCTGAAGCCGTCGGCCTCGCTCAGTACTTAACATGCATCAAGCATAAGCCGTAGGCGCCCAGGGCTCCGGGCGCCCGAGCTCTGTCCCCGGACTCGAGTATCGCCCCAGCCCCGCCGGGCCCGATCCGCCCGAGCCCCGCCTCCAGGAGGAGCGCGGCCATGATCCGTACCTGGTTGTAAAGGAAGCCCGAGCCCTCGAAGTACAGGTTGACGAAGGCCCCTGCGCGCTCGACGCTCGCCCGGTCCAGGCGACGGCGGGTATCGGCCTTGCCCCTGGCGTTCGAAAGGGCCCGGAAGTCCCGCTCGCCGAGGAGCTCCTTCCCCGCCGCCTCCATCGCGGCCAGGTCGAGGGGCCCCCGGACGTGGTAGCTCGTCGACCGGCAGGCCGGGTCGGGGTCTGTCCCCACGTGGAGGCGGTAGCGGTAGACCTTGGCCTTTGCCCGGAAGCGGGCGTGGAAGCGCGGATCCACCTCCCGGCACGAACGGCAGCCGATGTCCGGCGGCAGGGCCTCGTCGAGGGCCGCCCTGATCGCCTCGGGCCCGAGGGCGGTGCGGGAGTGGAAGCTGGCCGCCTGACCCTCGGCGTGGACCCCGGCGTCGGTGCGGCCCGCGCCCGCGACCTCGACCCGCTCGCCGGGGACGCCGAGGACGGCGGCGAGGGCCTCCTCGACGGCGAGCTGCACGCTCCGGCCTGCCCCCGGGCCGGGCAGGCGCTGCCAGCCGCGGAAGCCCGAGCCGTCGTAGGCGAGGACGAGGAGGAAGTTGCGGCGGCCCATGGAGGGATGATGCCGGCCCCGGGCCGCATCGGTCAAGCTTCGGGGCGCGGGTTTGCGGTGCAGAAACGCCCGGCCGAGGCCGATAAGGAAAGATACCGTGGCAGGCTTCCGCGCGGCGGGAAACGGAGCGAAGGCGACAGTGTACGACGATACCAGCGAGAGCCCGGCGCGCGCCTCCGCCGACGACGAGCGCGCCCTGCTCCGGGCCGAGAACGATCGCCTCGCGCGCCGCGTCGCCGAGCTCGAGCGCAAGCTCTCCCTCCAGCCCCAAACCGGCCTGCCGACCCGCTTCCGCCTCGAGCTCGAGCTCGAGGAGCTCATCGAGGAGCTCTCGCGGGGCGACGACTGCGCAGGCTTCAGCCTCCTCATAGTCCAGCTCGGCGACGCCTACACGATCGTCCGTAAGACCCTGAAATCCAGCGTGAGCGAATGGATCCTCTACCAGACCGGCTGCCGCATCGCCGGCCTCCTCGGCCCCCGGGACCGGGTCTTCCACACCCACGAGAACGAGTTCGTCCTCATCCTCCCGGGGACCAAGGGCCAGGAGCTCGGCGCCTTCCTGCGCTCCCTCTCGACCCGGCTCTCCGAGCCGCATATCTTCTCGGGCATCAACGTCGCCATCAAGACGGCGACCGGGGTCGCCTACTGGCCCGAGCACGGCCGGGAGCGCTCGGCCATCCTCCATCACGCCGACATCGCGGCCGGCTCGGCCGTCGAGGCCCGCAAGTCCTTCGTCCTGTTCAAGCCCGAGCTCCTGAAGCGCGTCGTGGAGCGGGTCGAGCTGCAGAACTCGATCATCAGGGCCATCGAGAGCCCCGCCCTCGAGAAGATCGGCGACCAGTTCGTCATGTACTACCAGCCGAAGCTCTTCGCCTCGGCCTACGAGGGCCGGACCCTGCGGATCGACCGGATCGAGGCCGAGGCCCTCATCCGCTGGAAGCACCCGACCAAGGGCCTGCTCGGCCCCTCGACCTTCATCCCCCTCGCCGAGGAGACGGGCCTCATCCTCCCCCTGGGGAAATGGCTCATCTACCAGTGCGTCCGCCGCCTCGCGGCCTGGCAAAAGGAGGGAAGGAAGAGCCTCGCCCTCTCGGTCAACCTTTCCGCCCGCCAGTTCCACTCCGAGGACGCGGTCGAGGTCCTGGCCTCCGCCATCGCCGCCTCCGGGCTCGACCCGGACAAGCTCACCATCGAGCTGACCGAGACGAGCCTCTTCGGGGATCCCCAGGCCGCGGCCAAGATCCTCGAGCGCTTCTCGAGCCTCGGGGTCCACATCTCGGTGGACGACTTCGGGACCGGCTACTCCTCCCTCTCCCACCTCCACCGCTTCCCCCTCGACGAGATCAAGATCGACCGCCTCTTCATCGAGAACCTGGACGGCAACCGCCAGGACCGCATCATCGTCCGCTCCCTCGTCGCCATAGCCAAGGGCCTCGGCCTCACCCTCGTCGCGGAGGGGGTCGAGCGGCCCGAGGCCCTCGACATACTCTGGGACATGGGCTGCCGCGGCTTCCAAGGTTTCCTCATGGCCAAGCCCCTCCCTCCCGAGGAATTCACGGCCTTCCAGGACAAGATCGCCGCGCAGGGCATGGTCTTCACCTTCTGATCCCCCGATCGCCTCCTCGCGCCACAGCAATGCCCGTTGACTGAATCCTCATCCGAAGCTACTATATCTATATAAAGCTTATATTTAGGACTTGGCATTCATGCCGAGGAAGGCCTCCATGGAACAGAACTCCCGAATGGAAAGGAAAAAACAGGAGGCCCGCGCGCGCATCCTCGCGGCGGCGGAGCAGCTCTTCGTCGTCGAGGCCTCCTACGAGCAGGCGACGATCCGCGAGATCGCGCGTCGGGCCGACGTCAGCGTCGGAGCCGTCTACCTCCATTTCAAGACCAAGGCCGACATCCTCGCCGCCCTCATCGCCGCCCACGGCGAGCGCATGAGACGGATCATCGAGAAGGCCGCCTCGCTCCCCGGGCGGACAGCCTTCCAGAAGATCGAGAACCTCGTCCGAGTCTTCGAAGAGCTGCGCCAGGACAAGACCTTCCTCCTCTACGGCCGCGTCGCCTTCGTCCTGTCCCAGGGAACGATCGACGAAGTGAGCCAGATGATGGCCGTCGACGAGCTCCGCAAGACCCTGGGCATCGTGACCTCGATCATGGCGGAGGGCGCTGAGGACGGCTCGATCCGGGCCGATATGGATCCGGAGCTCAAGGCGGTGACCGTCCTGAACATCGGCATGGCCTTCACCAGGGACGTCATGTTCAACGCCTCCCTCGGCCTGCCCGAGCGCTTCTTCTCCTTCGAGCCCGAGGAGGTCTTCAAAGCCTTCTCCACCATCATCCTCGACGCCCTCCGCGCGCCGCAGGCCAATGAGCTGCACCCGCCGCCCGGGAACGTATCCCCTTGACGCTCCGAGCCCTTTTTTTTATCTTCCTTGATGAACATCGTTCATAAAGGAACGATATTCACGGGCCGCGTGCCAACAGAGGCGCCGTCCCTACGGATAAGGAGCTACCCTATGACACGAGTCAGGCTCGGCCTCCTGGCGCTCGCCGCGCTTCTCCTCGCTTCCTGCGGCTCCGCGGGCAAGGGCAAGGGCGACGAAGCCAAGAGCATGGAACAGATATACGCCGAGGAAGGGCGCCCGGTACGGACCCGCAGCCTCGAGCCCGAGGACTTCTCCGTCTATCTCAAGTTCCCCTCCACCCTCCGCGCCAAATCCGAGTCGACCGCCTATTCCTCGCTCAGCGACGTGGTCCGCGAGGTCAAGGCCGCGGTGGGCGATCGGGTCCTCCGCGACCAGGTCCTCGTCTCCTTCGACCACGGCAACCCGAACTACCAGCAGGCCAAGGTCTCCTTCGAGAACGCACAGGCGGCCTTCGAGCGCAGCTCGGCCCTCTTCGCCGAGGCGGGCATCTCCAAGCAGGACTTCGACAACGCGAGGATGCGCTACGACGTCGCCCGCGCCTCATTCAAGTCGATGAGCGACATGATCGACGTCAAGGCGCCCATCGACGGCTACGTCACCCGCCTCAACGTGCGGCCGACCGAGAACGTGAAGCCGGGCGCCGCCCTCTTCACCATCTCCAACCAGGGGGTCTACGAGGCGCGCATCTACGTCTCCGCCGAGGAGATCGACCAGGTCAAGGCCGGGGCCCGGGCCCGCGTCCAGAACGGGGGCGGGCCGGTCGAGGGCAGCGTGACCGAGGTCTCCCTCATCATGGACCCGGACAAGAAGGCCTTCCCGGTCACCGTCACCTTCGCGGGCGGCGGCAAGGGCCTGGTGAGCGGCCTGAGCGTCGACGTCGCCGTGGAGGTCTACCGCAATCCCGCGGCCCTCGTCCTCGCCCGCAAGGAGCTCGTCCGGACGGGCGGCGCCTACGCCGCCTTCGTCGCCAAGGGCGGCGCGGCAGAGCGCCGGGAGCTCGTCCTGGGCAGGGAGCGCGGCCTCGAGTTCGAGGTGGTCGGGGGCCTCCGGCCCAAGGAGGAGCTCGTGAGCGAGGGCCTCGAGGGCCTGGCCGACGGCGCCGCGATCAAGGTCGCCGCTCCCGCCGCCAAGAACTAAGGAGCAGCCGTGAACCTCGTAGACCTCTCTATCAAGAGGCCGATCCTCATATCGGTCATCCTCGTCGCCCTGGTCCTCTTCGGCGCCCTGGCCTACTTCTCCATCCCGGCCAGCCTGGTCCCTAACATCAAGATACCCTACGTGACCATCCAGACCCTGTACGCGGGGGCGAGCCCCGACGTGGTCGAGAGCCAGATATCCAAGCGGATCGAGGACCAGGTCACCGCCATAGCCGACATCGAGTCGGTGACCTCCTACTCGATGGACAGCGTCTCCGTCGTCATCGTCGAGTTCGCGTACGGCACGGACGACAACCTCGCCCTCCAGGAGGTCAAGGACAAGGTCGAGGTCATCATCTCGAGCCTGCCCGCCGACGCCGAGCGCCCCGCGATCTCCAAGATCGACATAGCCTCTGCCTCCCCCGTCATGAACCTCGTGGTCGAGGGCGACATGGCCCCGACCGAGCTCTACACCTTCGCCGACACCGTGGTCTCCGACCGCATCTCGCAGGTCTCCGGCGTCGGCAGCGTCGAGCTCTCGGGCGGCCAGGAGCGGGAGATCCGCGTGGAGCTGGCCCGGTCTACGGTCTTCGAGCGCTCCGTCTCGCCGCAGCAGGTCGCGGGCATCCTCGGCGCGGCCAACGTCGAGCTCCCCGGCGGCAACCTGCAGATAGAGGGGCGCGACGTCCCCGTCCGCCTCAAAGGCGAGTTCAAGAGCCTCGACGAGATCCGCGACCTCGACCTGCCCACGGCCACGGGGACCTTCAAGCTCCGCCAGCTGGCCGAGGTCAAGGACGCCAACACCGAGGTCCGCGAAAGGACCATCCTCCTGGACAAGAAGGCCGGGACGAGGAGCGAGAACGCCCTCCTGGTCAAGGTCGTCAAGAACCCCAGCGCCAACACCATCGAGGTCGTCGAGGAGATACAGAAGCGTATCCCGGGCATCGAGGCCGAGTCGGGAGGCCGCGCCCGCATCAAGGTCATCAAGGAGGACGCCACCTTCGTGCGCGACTCCGTCAACGACACGATGGGCAACATCTACCAGGGCATCATCTTCACGGGCCTCGTCCTCCTGTTCTTCCTCCACGACCTGCGCTCGACCCTCATCATCGCCCTGGCCATGCCCTTCTCCATCGTCGCCACCTTCCTCGTCATGAAGGCCATGGGCATCAGCCTCAACATCCTCTCCCTCATGGGCCTGTCGAGCTCCACGGGCACCCTCGTGGCCAACTCCGTCGTCGTCCTCGAGAATATCTTCCGGCACAAGGAGCTCGGCCACTCCCGCGCCGAGGCCGCATCGCGAGGCACCAAAGAGGTCGTCGTAGCGGTCATCGCCTCCACGCTGACGAACGTCGCGGTCTTCGTGCCCCTCGCCAACATGTCCGGCATCATGGGCGCGATGCTCAACAACTTCGCCTACACCATCGTCATCGCGACCCTCTTCTCGATCCTCGTCTCCTTCACCCTGACCCCCCTCATGGCTTCCCGCATCCTGCCTGAAAAGGCCAAGCGCGAGGGCAGGCTGAGCCTGGCCCTCGAGGCCCTGTTCAAGGGCTGGGAGAATGCCTATGGCCGCCTCCTGGCCTGGATCCTGAAGAACAAGGCCCGCTGCGCCCTCGTCACGGGAGCCACGGTCGCCCTCTTCGTCCTCTCCATCGCCCTCTTCCCCCTCATAAAGATGGAGCTGACGCCCCGGACGGACGGCGGCAAGATCCAGGTGAGCGTGGAGCTCCCCCAGGGCTCAGACCTCGAGGCGACCGCCGCACTCCTGAAGACGATCGAGGACCGGGTCGCGGCCCACGACGAGGTCGAGTCCATCCTCACGAACCTCGGCACCCTCGGCTCCCTCGACCAGGACGTCAGCGTCGCCCAGATGGACGTCTTCATAACGCCCCGGAAGGCCCGCTCGGAAAGCAACGCGGTGATCGCCGCGCGGATGACGCGCGACCTCGCCGAGGTCCCCGGCGCCAAGATCCGGGTCTCTCCCCTCTCCGAGATGAACATGGGCGGGACGAACGCCTCGATCGACCTCTACCTCCGAGGCCAGGACAACGAGCTCCTCCTCGAGCTCGCCCAGCGGCTCGAATCGCGCATCGCCGCCGTGCCCGGGATCACGAACCCCGCCCTGAGCTCCAAGGCGGGCAAGGCCGAGCTCGTCTTCGAGCCCGACCGCAAGCTGATCTCGGAGGACGGCCTCACGGTCCAGTCCGTCGCCGTCGCCCTCCGGGCGGCCGTCGCGGGCCTCGTGACGACGAGCTACAAAGAAGGCGGCGAGGAGTACGACATCCGCGTCCAGATCAAGGACTCGGCCCTCCTCGACCTCGAGGACCTCAAGAACATCCCCGTCGTCTCCTCCGCCGGGGTCAATCCCCTCTCGCGCTACGCGAAGCTCGGCTTCGCCGACGGCTACAGCAAGATCATGCGCACCGACAAGTACCGGACCGTGGAGATCACCGCGGAGCTCCTCCCCGGCTACGCCCAGGGCTCCGTCCTCTCGGCGGTCATGGAGGCGGCCAAGGACGTGGAGCTGCCGGCCGGCTACAGCCTCAAGCAGGCGGGTACCTCGGAGCAGTTCGGGGAGACCATCAAGGAGCTGGCCACCGTCTTCGTCATCGCGGTCCTCCTCACCTACATGCTCATGGCCGCCATACTCGAGAGCCTCAGCCAGCCCCTCATCATCCTTTCGACGATACCCTTGGCCATCATCGGCGTCGTCGCCTTCTGCCTCCCCCTGGGCACGGTCCTCAACTTCATCGCCCTCCTGGGCATCGTCATGCTCGTCGGCATCGTCGTGAACAACGCCATCCTCCTGCTCGACTACTACAACCAGCTCAGGCGCGAGGGCCGGGGCGCCGTCGAGGCCATGCTGGCCGCCTGCCCCACCAAGCTCAAGGCCATCCTCATGAGCAACATAGCCATCGTCCTGGGCATGCTCCCCATGGCCCTGGGCCTCGGCGCCTCGGGCGCGGAGATGCGCCAGCCCATGGGCGTCGTCATCATCGGCGGCATCGTCTCCTCGACGGTCTTCACCCTCTTCCTCCTCCCCGCCCTCGAGATACTGGTCACGCGCCGCTCGCGCCTCGGCGGGCAGGCGATCAAGGAGTCCTGATGCAGCGCAGCACAGCCATCATCGCGGCCGCGGCCCTCGCCCTCTCGGCCGCGGCCGCCGCGGCCGCCGAGTACGATCTCGCCGCCTACCTGGCCAAGGTCGAGGCGGCCAACCCCGACCTGGCCCTGGCCCGCTACGACCTCGAGGCCGCGGAGCAGGGGGTCAAGCAGGCGCGCTCCGCCCTCCTGCCCGCGGTCGCGGCCCAGGGCGGCTACACCCGCAACCTCGGCGACATCGAGCAGCCGAAGGCCGTGGCGGCCGATCCCGCCACCGGCGCATTCATCTACCAGGAGTTCGACACCAACTACGACAACGAGCTCACCCTCGGCCTCGGGGTCCAGCAGAGGATCTTCGACGCCGAGGCCCTAGCCCGCTTCGAGCAGGCGCGCAAGGGAAGGACAGCCCAGCTCTCGGTCTACGAAGTGACGAGGCGGAACATCCGCTCTTCGGCCAAGAGCCTGTATGCCCAGACCCAGCTCGCCCAGGCCGTGGTCGCGGTGAGCGAGGCCTCGGAGCGCATGGCCGAGGAGAACTACCGCAGCGCCGAGCGGAAATTCCGCGCGGGGGTCACGACCGAGCTCGAGCTCCTGACCGCCGAGGTGGACTGGAAGTCCAAGATCCCCGCGAGCGCCGAGGCCCGGAAGAACGCCGAGCTCGCCCTCGTCTCCCTCAAGAACCTCGCGGGCATCCCCCTCGCGGAAGGCCTCTCCCTCACCGAGGATACCTCCCGCCTTCCCGAGGCTCCCGCCGATCCGGAGCTCGAGGCCGTGCTCGCCGCCCGCCCCGACTACGCCGCCAGCCTCCTGTCGAAGGAGATCGCCGACATCTCGCGCAGGGCCGCCTACGGCTCCTTCCTGCCCAGCGTCTCGGGCAGCTTCTCCTACGGCTACTACCTCGGCGAGGGCAGCGAGATCCTGCCCAAGTACGACCAGACGAGCGCCAAGCTCGGCCTCACGATGACCCTGCCCCTCTTCGCCGGCGGCTACCGCCTCTCCCTCATGGAATCTGCGCGGATCAACCAGGAGAAGGCGGCGACCAGCATCGCAAAGAAGCGGGACTCCATCGAGCGCGAGCTCGTCAGCGTCAGGCTCAGGCTCGACGAGGCGCGGCGCCGCGTCGACTCGGCCCTCCTCGTCGAATCGACCGCCCGCAAGGCGGCCGAGCTGGCCAAGACCTCCTTCGCCAACGGCCTGGCGACCCAGCTCCAGGTCACCCAGGCCGCGACCAACCTCGACCAGGCCCTCCTCGGCCTCCACAACGCCCGCTTCCAGTACAAGTCGGCCTACTACGACTGGGAGCTCGCGACGGGCAGGCAGGACTAGCTGCCTCGAAGCCTGTTGGAATGGGGAAGATGCGGGGAGGGGAACCTTCGGAAGGTTCAGCGCGCCTCGCATCGCTCACTAGATCGCGATTCTCGTCGCGCTGCCCCGCGCCCCGCCCTTCCCATCGGCGGCCGGGCCCGGCAGGGCCGTATCCGCCCGAAAAGCCCCCTCGATCCTTGCGCGGCCGCCTCCTCCCCGCCTAGACTGGGGTGCGGGCGCGGCCTCGAGCCGCGACCCTGCAGGGGGAGGGCGCATGAGCACCAGGCGGGCTATTTACACGGGGGCATCCGAGGACAGGCTGGAGCGGCTCATCTCCGAGCGCCTCGCGCCGGGAGCCGACCGCAAGCGCATCGACGAGCGGATCTGGGACCTCTTCGGCGAGGACTGGGCCGTCATGTTCACCGACCTCTCCGGCTTCTCCCGCCGCGTCGCCGAGTTCGGCATCATCCACTTCCTCCAGACCATCCAGGAGGCCGAGCGCCTCCTCGTCCCCGTCATCGAGGAGCACGACGGCATCCTCCTCAAGGTCGAGGGCGACTCCTTCCTCGTCATCTTCCGCAACCCCCGCAAGGCCCTCCTCTGCTCCGTGGCCATGCAGCGGGTCCTCGCCGCCTACGACGAGGGCCTCGCGGACGAGGACAAGGTCCTCCTCTGCGTGGGCCTCGGCTACGGCCGCATGCTCCGCATCGGCGACGCCGACGTCTTCGGCGCCGAGGTGAACGCGGCGAGCAAGCTGGGCGAGGACCGGGCCAAGGCCTGGGAGATCATGGTGACCGGCGCGATGCGCGAGCGATGCGCCGCGGTCGAGGGCATCTCCTTCGACAAGCTCGACGAGCCGCCGGCCGGCTGCGAGGCCGCCTACCTCGCGCGCTACCGGCTCTAGCCGCGCCCGGCCGCGCGCCCGCCCCGCCTCCCCGGGCCCCGGGCGCGCTCCACGCGGACGCCCTCCTGTCCTCCCGGCGAGACCCTGACGGCGCCGGGCAGGCGGCGCGCCTCGGCGGCGAAGCGCCGCAGGCCCAGGGCCGGGGCGGCGAGGAGCTCGTCCGGGTCGTAGCCGAGCTCGAGCTCGGCCGCCTCGAGCTCGGCCAGGGCGCGGCTCATGGCCCCGTGGAGCCGGACGAGGTCGCGCAACGCGGGCCAGAGCCGCTCCAGGCCTCTCTCCCGGTAGGACGACTCCAGGAAGCCCAGCTGCTCGGCCTCGATCGCTGCCTGGCCCTTCCCGCCCGCGCCGGGCGCGGCCTTCCCCCGGGCCCCGTAGCGCCCGAGGAAGGCTGAGGGCCGCTCCTTGAGGGGGGCCAGGGCCGCGCGGAACCAGCCCACGGCCCGGCCCGCGGAGTAGAAGCGGTCGGCGGCCGCGGCCAGGCCGGCGGCCCGGGCCAGGTCGGCCTCGGGCAGCTCCCTGGTACGCCTGACGAGGTAGGGCGGCTCGGGCGAGGCCTCGAGGCCGAGCTCGGCGGCCCGGTCCCAGAGCTCCGTCCCCGGCAGGAGCGCGAGGGGGAACAGGTCGAGGTGGTTCGGGCCGAAGCCCAGGGCGTAGTCGAGGCTCGCTTCGAAGTCGCGCAACGCGTCGCCGGGGAGGCCGTAGATCAGGTCGAGGCCGAAGACGACGCCCGCCCGGTCGAGCAGGCGCAGGCCCCGGGCGAAGGCCTCCCGGTCGAAGCCCCTGCCTAAGCGGGCCAGGGTCTCCGCCTTGGAGCTCTGCAGCCCAACCTGCACCGAGCAGTCCAAGCCCGCCAGGCGCTCGACCGTCGCGGCGTCGAGGAGCTCGGCGCGGAGCTCGAGCTTCCAGCGGATACCCGGGGCCCCGGCCATGAGTCCGAGGAGCTCGGCGGCCCGCCGCCGGTCGGCGTTGAAGGTCGGGTCGAGGACGAAGGCCGAGCCGACCCCCGAGCGGCGGAAGAGCTCGAGCTCGGCCTTCAGCCGGGGCAGGGGCAGGCGCCTGACCCCGGCCTCGCCCTTCGACTCGTAGCAGTAGGCGCAGCGGTAGGGGCAGCCCCGGGCGAGCTCCCAGAGCGCGAGGCCCTCGCCGGGCCGCGGTGCCAGGCTCCCGGAAAGCCAGGGCGAGGCGAGGGCCGCGGCGTCCTCGGCCGGGGCCCGGCGGAAGGGCCTGCCCGGAAGCGCGACCCCGGGCGGGACTTCGGCGCCCCCGAGGAAGCCGGGGATCCCCTTCGCCAGGGCGAGCTCGAGGGCCCGGACCGCCGCGCTCTCGCCCTCCCCCGCGACGAGGAAGTCGAAGCTCCCCTCGGCGAGGAGGGCCTCGGGCTCGGCCGTGGCCTCGGGGCCGCCGGCGAAGAGGAGGGCCCCGGGCCGGGCCGCCCGGAAGGCCCGGGCCGCGGCGCAGAGGGCCTTCCTCGACCAGGAGTAGACCGAGAAGCCGGCCCAGTCCCCGCCCGAGGACGCGATGCGCGACGCCAGATCGGCGGGAGCCTCGCCGAGCCGGCCCTCGAGGAGGAAGGGCTCGACCCTCCCGCGCAGGGAGGCCGCGGCCGAGACGGCGGCCGAGACGCAGGCCGCCCCGAGGGGCAGGGCTTCGATCGAGTCGTTGGCGGGCAGGCTCACCAGGGCGAGGCGGATCACGGCTGCTTACGTCTCGAAGGCGCCGGGGCCCGGCCGGGCGGCGCGCACGAGCTCGCGCTGCTCCTCGGTCTCGGGCGAGGCCGGGGCCCCAGGCCAGGCGCGGTAGGCGGCGATGAGGCCGAGGGCCTCGCCGCCCGGGGCCGCGAGGCCGCGCCTGGCCAGCCAGGAGCCCGCGATCGTGCCCGTCCGGCCGATCCCCCCCAGGCAGTGGAGGTAGACCGAGCTCCCGCCCGCGAGGAGGCGATCGATGGCGCCCAGGGCCTCCTCGAGGGCCGCGGGGCCCGGCACGCTGACGTCCCTGATCCGGACGCGGAGCGCCTCGACCGCGCGGCCCTGGGCGGCGGCGAGACGGGAGAGCTCGGCGGCGTAGGGCGGGACGGGCCGGCCCCGGAGGGTCTCGCCCGGCTCGGTCAGGTCCACGAAGGCGCCGATCCCCGCGTCGAGGAGCGATGCCAGGCGCGCCTCCCCCTCCTCCTGGTTGGGGCAGTAAGGATAGGGCCCGGCCAGGAGCTTGCCGGGGAGTATCCAGTACGATCCCGGGAGAGGGACAGCGCTCGCGGCGAGCTCGCCGAGGCGAGGGCCGAGCTCCTCGATCTCTCCGGCCCGGGCCAGGCTCGCGAGCCACTCCCCGGGCAGGGCGGCGCGGCCATAGGCCAGGCCGGCCAGACCTCCCGCTACCGCCCCGGTCCTGCCCCCCTCCTCCCCGAGCGCGGCCGCGGCGAGGAGGCAGGAGGCGAGGTCGCCGGTCGAAAGGAGGCACCAGAGCGCGGCCTCGAGGCAGTCGGCCGCGGAGCCCGAGCCCCGGAGCTCGGAGCGCCCGAGCTCCCCGAGCCGGCCGCCCAGGATCCGGGAAAAGGCCCCGGCCTCGCGCCGGGCGGCCTCGGGCAGAGCCGGCAGGGCGGCCCGGGCCTCGGCCGCCGCGGCGGCGTAGGCCTCGGCTGGGGACAGACCCCCGATCAGCCGGGCCGCGACGAGGCAGTGGAGCCAGACGGCGAGGAAGGAGGGGCCTCGGGGACAGAGCTGGGCCGCGTAGGAGGCCAAGGCGCGGAAGCGGGCCGGCTCGGGCAGGCCGGCCAGCCAGGCCGAGGCCGGCAGGATCCAGGGAAGGGGGTCCCTGCCCCCTTCGCGCCCGCCGCGCCGGGCCAAGGCCCGGCGTCCGAAGTCCTCCGGATCGAAGCCGCGCAGGAGGATGCTCTCGGCGAGGGACAGAGCGAGGGAGGCCTCATTGGTCCGAGGCCCCGATTCCCGGGCCCAGCCGGCCGCCAGGCCGGCCAGGCCCCCCGCGATCCGCCCGGCCGTCCCCGGAGGCGCCTCGGCGCCGCGCTCCGCTCCGCCCACCCTCACCTCGCGTCGCGCAGGCGCCGGGCCGCGCGCTCGGACTTGGCCGCGAGCTCGGCGAGCTCCCCGATCCCGAGGACCCTGCCCGGCTCGCGCCGGCCCATGTCGATCCAGGCCTCGAGGACGTTGGGCCGCTTGCTCCCCTGGCCCGGCCAGGGCCAGGGCGGGGGCGGGGCCCGCCAGCTCCCGTTCGGCCGGCGCATGTGGGAGCGGTCCGAGACCAGGAAGGCCAGGTAGTCGGCGGCCTCGATCATGCGCAGGCTCGGCGTGGCGCGGGACTGCTGCCGCTCCGCGGGGAAGGTCTCCTCGAGGTAGCGCGCCGCCGGGCAGGGGAAGGGGAGCTCCGTGTCCAGGTCGAGGGCGAGGAGGCCGGCCGCGCGGTCCTCCACGAGGGCCAGGACGTGGTAGTCCCAATGCACGAGGCCGTCCACGGGCCGGCCGGCCCGCTGGCGGAGGAGCATGAAGTCCTTGGAGGGGCTCGAGACGAGGAGGGCCCAGGCGGGCAGGCCCGAGAGCTCCCGGCGCCCCAGGAGGCGCCAGACGTTCTCCTCGCAGTAGTAGGGAACGTAGTCGAAGGAGCCGCGGTCGATGATGAGCATCGGCGCTCAGTATAGCCCCGAAGGGCCCGGGCTATGAAGAGGAGCGCCGGTCGTTGGCCCGGACGAAGGCCTCCGGCAGGACGAGGTTCTCCCTGGTCTTCGCGCTCGTCGGCGCCCAGGCTATGGCCTCGCCCTTGAGCATGCGCAGGATCGCCGTCTCGATCTCCTCGGGGGCCGCGCCGATGTGGCCGTTGATCCAGGCGCGCATCGACTCGAAGTGGACCTTGAGGGAGCCGTCGTGGATCTTCTCGCCGTGGTGGATCGCGTAGTCCGCCATGGCCCGGGCTATCCGGTCCCGGGGCATGGTCTCGATGAGCTCGGAGACCTGGTCGTTGGAGCGGCGGAGCCGGGCCGTCAGGATCTTGATGATCTTGAGGGCGAACTTCCCGTTCGCGAGGATCATGGACTCGAAGGTCGGGCCGTCCACGGCGAGGACCTTGGTCTTCCGCGCCGCCACGGCCGAGGCCGAGCGGGGGCCGTAGTCGAGGAGGGCCATCTCCCCGAAGAAGTCGTTCGGCGCGTCGACGACCTTGAGCACCGCCTCGCCGCGCTCGACCTTCTTCTTGAGCTCCACCGCCCCCTCGAGGAGGACGTACATGAGGTCGCCCTCCTCGCCCTCCTTGAAGATGAGCTCGCCGGGCTCGAACTGCTTCACGTTGTCGCTGGGCATACCTCGAGTGTAGGCCCGAGTCGGCCCGGGTTCAAGCGGGGGCATCCCGCCTCGCGGGGCCGCGGGGCCGGGTTCCGGCGGGGCGCCGCCTGCGCGGCTTGCCGGCCGCCCGCGCCCGACCACGCGGATAAACAAAAGGCGGCCCCGGTTCCCCGGGGCCGCCTCCATCTCGCGCGTTAGGCGGGATTAGAACTGGAAGTAGACCTTGAGCTGGAAGACGGCGGTAGGAAGAATATCGGCGTTCTTGCCGGCGAGGGGGAGGGTGTAGCCGAGCTTGGTCTCGAGGGGGATAGGGCCGGCCTTGAAAAGGTAGGAGACGTTCGGGCCGATGCTGAGGGTGTAGCTGTCCAGATCATTACCCGTGCCGTTATACTCAGTCTCGGGAGACTTTTCGTAGGTTACGGGGAGGCTGGCGCCGAACTGGCCGGGGCCGAGGGGCATGCCGAAGTGGGGCTCGAGCTCGAGGGTGAGGTCGTAGCCGTAGGCGACGTCAACTTTACCCGGCGAAGCGACAGTCATAGCGCTCGTATATACATCTTTCTTCTCGAAGTACTTCATGAACTCGCAGTACACATTGAGGTAAAACATCTCGTTCACGACATAGTCGGCCGCGACCTGGGCTCCGACGGCGAAGGCGTGCTTCGCGGGATCCGAAACCGTGATATCGTCTCCCTTGATGTAGTTCGTGGCTTCTTCCTCGAAATCGGCGCCGCCGAGGGGGATCTTGACACCGGGGGTCACGGCGAAGCGGATCTGGTCGTTCTGGACCGGGGCTTCGGGGCCGACGATCTGCACCTTGGCGCCGACTTTGACATCGAAGGCGCCATTGATATCCATCGCGGGCGCGGCGCTCGGGTAGCCATCGGGCTCATAGCTCGACGAGACATTGTAGCCAGGGGCCCACTGGATCCCGCCGGTGATCCACTCGTTGATGCCGAACTCGAGGGCAGTACCGAGATTGAGGGCCTTGATCGTGACGCCTTTATCCTGCTTCTCGCCATCATCATCGAAGGCCTGATCGCCGGAGGCGTAGGCCGCGGTGATGTAGGTCCGGAACACACCCTTGGGCATGACCAGGGCGTCGTTAGCGAAAAGGGGCAGGGCCAAAGCGGCGATGAATACGCTGAGCAGTACGAGAGCTTTCTTCATGCGTTCCTCCTGAAGAACAAGTTCTTGAAACTCGTCTTACTCTAGCACGCTCCGTATTTGGACGCAAGGCGAAAGCCTTACCTGTCCAAATCCTAACCTGCCTCGTCAGAGCCTGCAGAGGCGCCATTTTCGCCGCTTTTCCTGATGTTGTACTTGATCATTAATTATCCTTTAGTTATCTTATGACCATCGGTTATTTCTTAACCAGAGGTGCTTATGGGTATGACTGAGCGCCGAGCCTCGAAGCTCCGGGCGCAGCGGGAACGGATCCTCGAGCGGGCCCAGGAGCTCTTCCGCGCCGAGGGCTACGAGCGCGTCGCGATGCAGGACATCGCCGACGCCGCGGAGCTCAGCAAGGGGAGCCTCTACCTCCAGTTCGGCAACAAGGAGGAGATCCTCGTCGCCCTGATCCAGGACTCCTTCGCGCGGCTCGGGGCCCTCCTCGAGCGCGAGTCGGGAGGGACGGACCCCGCGGTCCAGCGCCTGGAGCGCCTCGCCCGCGCCTACCTCCGCTACGCCCGCGAGGAGGGGAACCAGCAGGACAACCTGTGGCTCCTCGCCCGCCTCTCCCCCGGCCCGGACTCGCCCTACCAGGCCCTCCTGCGCGAGGGCATCGAGCGCCTCGGCGGCTTCGCCGCGAGGATCATCGAGGAGGGCCAGGCCGCGGGCTCGATCCGGCCCGAGCTCGAGGCGAGGCGGGTGGTCCCGCTCTTCAGCTTCGTCATGTCCCTCCTCGTCGAGCGCCTCTCGAAGATCCAGGGCCTCGTCGAGCCCCTCGTCTCCACGAGCGAGGAGGCCCTCGCCGCCGAGTGCCTGGAGCTCTTCGCCTACTACCTGCGGCCAGGAGCCGCCGCGGCCCCCGGCCGCCCCCCGATCGCGCTACTCCGGACCCTACCCCGTCCGGCATATCAATAGGAGGTCGTCATGAAACGATCAGCTCTCGCCTTCCTCTCCCTGGCCCTCGCCGCGGGCCTCCTCGCCGGCTGCAGCAGCCTCGCGCCCTTCTCCCAGAAGCAGCTCGACCGGCTCAACGGCTTTCCCTTCCCCGCCCAGGCCGAGGAAGCCTCGCGTTGAGCGAGGTGCCCAGTAAAAAAGGCCCCGGGTAGTACCCGGGGCCGCTTCATTGGTGCCGCTCGTCTCGGCGGAAGCGCTTCAGAACTCGTAGGACAGGAGGAGCCGCGCCCAGGAGGATTCGGCGAACTGGCCGAGCTCGCCCTCCTCGTCGCCGCCGAAGATCCCCGCGCCGATCTCGATCTCGGCGTCGCCGACGTCGAAGGCGAGGCGGGGCAGGAGGTAGAAGTCGGCGTCCTCGATACCGTAGAGGGCCCGCAGCTCCCACTCGATCGTCTCGTTGCGGAGCTTCTGCGAGAGTATCGCGGTGACCCTCGTCCTCGTGCGCTCCGTGTCGGCCTCGATGTCGTAGGCGACCTCCCCCACCCCCTCCTCGGCGAGGCGGAAGCTGCCCGAGCCCTGGAGATTGAGGTTGATGCCGCCGAAGAGGTCCCGGTCGAAGCCCAGGGACCACAGGAGGCTCGGGTTGTAGACCTCGGGGTCGTCTCCCTCGAGGTCCTCGGTGAGGTTCGCGGCGGCCTCGGCGCGGAGGTTGAAGCCCGCGAACACCGCGGCCGCGTCGAGGCCGAGCTGGTGGTAGGGATCGTAGGAAAGGCTGAGCGAGACAGGCGGGATGAAGACGACCGCGGGAGTCGGGAGGCGGCCGTAGAAGTACTGCAGGCCCCAGTCGACCGGGCCCGAGCTCGTCGTGAAGCGGAGCCCCGCCTGGGCGTACTCGAGGCCCTCGGTGTCGGGCAGATAGCCTTCGAAATCGATGCCGAGGAGCTCGAGCGCCTCTACCTGGGCCGGGGCCCAGGGGCCCTCGGCCGCGATCCGATGGCCCTCGAAGCCGGGGAGGAAGGCTAGCTCGAGCTTGGTAAAATCGCCTAACGCGAACGTGGCATGGAGCATGGGCTCGGCGATCTTGCGCTCGAGGGTTTCCGTGATCCTGAGATCCCTGAGGTCGAAGGGATTGAGGACGTCCAGAGGGCCCTGGCTGTCGGCCTTGCCCCAGACCAGCTTCAGGAGCCCTCCCTCGAGGCTGTGGGGACCCAGGTAGAGGCGCAGATATGCCTCGTCCAGCATGTCCTCGGGCGATTCGCCCAGGATATTCTCGCTGAGCTTGAGCTTGATGAAGGCCTCGACCTTGGTCCCCGAGGCCTTGAACTCGAGGACCCCCTCCGCCAGGCCCTCGAAGGGGAGATCGGCTACCTCGTCCTCGGCCCGGTAGAAGGCATCGATCGAGAAGGAGAGCTCCCCGCCGACCGAGGCGCCCGACGCCGGACCCGCCGAGGGGAGGGCCGCGGCGGCCTCGGCTTCCGGCTCGCCGAAGCCGAAGCCCTCCTGGGCGGCGGCCGGGACGGCGGCGAGGGCGAGCGCGAGGGCGGCGGCCCGGAATGCCGGACCGCGCCGAGCGCGCGGCAACAAGTGTCGCATAACGCGTCCGCTGACAATTCGGCGGGATTTCCCTTCGGCGCGGCTCACTGCGGCCTCCCGGTCTCGAGGTAGCGGGGCGTGAAGACGCCCGCGGGTATCTTCTCGTCGTACTTGAGGATCTCGACCGCGATGCTCGTCGAGGTATTGGCCTGGAGGTTCGAGAGCTTCGTCGCCATGGGCGTGATCCGTCCCTGGACCTCCTTGAACTGGGAGAACTCGAGGAGCTTGAGGAGGCCCTTCCTGTCGTAGAGCTCGGCCTTCCGCGCGATGTACGTGCCCTTCTCGATCCAGTGGACCATCCTCGTATACTGGAAGGAGGGATCCTTGGGCCTGGACTCGATGACCCAGCAGTCCTTCCCCTCGAGCTTCTCCT
>ERZ795055.627-NODE-627-length-32780-cov-6.963514_pt1 | contig 32780 bp, 30 predicted proteins | sample MGYA00375139_ERZ795055 | MGnify/ENA primary metagenome ERZ795055 (study PRJEB30184, sample SAMN05720283) | anaerobic digester metagenome | isolation source: active sludge of municipal wastewater-treating anaerobic digesters | place: USA | collected 2015-01-23 ... | reverse complement strand
CGCGTCGGCGTCGTTCTCGCTGATCGGCTGGATGGACGCAGCGACGCAGGCGATGTCGACGCGCTGCGACCTGAATCCCTGGTCGACGGTCCCGCGCAGCTTGCCGGCCCCGCCCATGCGGCTCGCGCGGAGCATGCGGAGGACGTCGCCGATGTAGCGCTCCTGCTCGGACCCCTCGAACTCGTCGAGGATCAGCGTGAGGCCAGCGCCTCCGAGCCGCCCGGTGACCCCGGACGCCGAGACGTCCTGCGAGTGCAGCGAGCACGGCACCCACCCCGGCATGTGGTACTGCTTCTCTCCTGCGTACCAGCCGATGGCAAGCATCGACTTCCCGGACCGGCGTGGGGCCCGGATGTGGATCAGCGGTCGCCATGTCCAGAGGCTGGCCAGAATCAGCGCTGCGGGGAGGAGGGCGTGGAGCCAATGGTCGACCTCCTCCCGGAATTTCCACCCCTGCTCCAGCATGTTCCGGAGGTGATCGATCACGTCGTGCGGGGTGTACCGCAGCGGCGCGCGCAGCCGCTCGAGGTCCCATTCCTTGGGGAGCCACGGGTCTGCGGTGGGATGCGCCTGGATCATGTAGGCGTCCACCACGATGGGGTGCTCGAGCTGGGTCCACTCCCCCGACCCATTGCCGTCGGGGACGAAACGGAACATGCGCCGGCCGTCGACGATCACCGTCGAGTTGTCGGGGAGGACGTGGACGCCCTCCGAGATGACCTCGAGTCCCTCCTTCGGGTGCAGCTCTCCGGCCCACTGCTGGAGCGCGGCCATCATGTTCCGGCCGGCGCTGCGGCTGTCGATGTCCGGGACCTCGGTTGTGATCCAGGCCTCGACGTCCCCGATGTCGGGGGCGAGCACGCTGGAGACCCGCGGGAACCGCTCGAGGTCGAGCAGCACGATCTCGCGGCGCCGCCTCGACCAGACCGCGATGCGCCCGGAGGTCGAGACGCGTTCGAAGTACAGGCCGACGAAGTGCTCCTTGAGCGCGGCCAGCAGGTCGTCGATCTTGCGCCGCAGCGTCTCCTTGTCGCGCTCCTCCCGCTTGGCTTCGGCGCGGCGACGGACGCGGTCGAGCTCTTCTCGGATGGCCGCGTTGACCGCGGGACGCGGGAGCTTCGTGCGGGTGGCGACCTCGGCAAGCCAGGCCGCACGGTCGAGATCCGGGAGCGCGGCGAGCGCGGGCGCGAGGTCCTCGCGGACCGCCTGGGCGAGCTCGCCCGGGTCGCCCGCGGCATCCATGACCACCTCGTCGATGCGGAGGTCGAGGAACCGGCGCTCCTGAGCGACCGCGGCGCGGAGCTGCTCTGCGAACGCGGCCCGTCCGGCGTCCGGCGTCTCCGCCCCCGCGATCAGCGTCCGCAGGAGGTCGGCGGGGTCCTTGTCGCCCGGCGAGTACTCGAGCCGAGCCACGTGCGCGGACACCCCGATCCGCATCGCGAGGACGTTCCGGGCGTGGGTCCCCGCGGCGTCGCTGTCGGTGAGGATCAGGATGCGCCGGATCCCCTGCAGCGCGTCGACCACCTGGTCGGTTCGGGACGCGCCGACCATGGCGCAGACCACGACCTCGGCCCCCACTGCCTGGTGGCAGACCGCGGCGTCCTTCTCGCCCTCGACGAGCAGCACCGTCTCGGCGCGGGATGCGGCCCGCCCCCGCGGCCAGTAGACCGCGGGCTGCTCGACGCGCTCCTTGTCGAGCGCCATGTGGCCGTGCGGGGTGGGCTGGCCCTCCTTCAGCGCGCGGCCCTTGAGGTAGACCACCTCGCCGCCGAGGAACGTCGGGTACACGAGGCAGTGCGCCAGCTGGTCGAGGCGCGCGCCGTCGTCGCGCGGCTTCCCGACGAGCCCGGCGGCGTCGAGGTCCTCCAGCGAGAACTCGGCACTGCCGGCCGGGCCGCCGACGCCGGCCAGCTTTTTTTGCACCGTGGTCCAGCCGGGGAACCACGCGAGGTGCAGATCGTGGGCGGTCTCGGGGGTGATGCCGCACCGCTCCAGGTAGCCGCGGGCGGCCTCGCCCGGCTCGTTCCACAGGCACCACTCGCCCAGCTTCAGAGCGGCCGACAGGACGCTGCGGCGGACCCGCCGCTCCTCGATGCGCTCGCGCTCCTCGCGCGAGAGCTTGACCTCGACGCCGGCGCGGTCGCCGAGCTCGCGCAGCGCCTCCCGGAACGTCTGGTTGGAGAGCGCCTGCCAGACGGAGAAGATGTCGCCGGCGCTGCCGCAGCCGAAGCAATGCGCAAGATCGCCCTCGTGCGTGATCGAGCATGATGCCGTCGAGTCGTCGTGACCTGGAAAGAAGCACTTGACATTGCGCTTCCCTTCGCGAACGACGATCCCGAACATGGCGAGGACGTCGGGGATCTTGAGTTTCCCCTTGATCTGAAGAATGACATCCGAACCGACATCATGCGGCATCGGAGCCCCTCGCCTTCTTCGCCAGGCTCAACATGCGGGCCTGGAGCCGCCTCGCGTCGCCATCTGGTAGCTGGTCGACCTGCCAGTCCTCCGTGATCTGGGTGTCGGGAGGGATCACGCCCTCATGCAGCAGGTGGCGCAGGTGCGCCCGAGCCTGGCGGCCCCACGGCGTCACCGCGAACCCCGCGACGTCGCGTTCGACCGCGGCGCGCGTGATCAGCATCGCGGCCTCGCCTTTGCTCGCCGGCGCTCCGTCGACGCCGAGCTGCTGCAGGAGCTGCTCCTGCGCCGGCGTCGGTTTCTGCTGGCGCCAGTCCGCGGTGCGTTCCCACCACTTCCCCTTCGCGCGGCCGCCGACGAACCGAGCCGCGGCGGCCTCTGCGAGGCCTACAGCCCAGTCCAGCGAGATCGCCTCCTGCGTGAGGACCTCGTAACGGGCGCGCCACTCGTCTCTCCCACGGAAGATGCGGACGACCCGGAACAGCGTGCCGGTGTCTCCGACGGGGCGCAAGATAAGAAATCCGAGCTCCGCCCGACCGAGATCCATGGCGTAGCCCCAGCGGGTGTGGACCCACTCGTATCGTCGGGCTTGCACCGCGGTCTTCAGGTCGAGGGCCCGGGCGTCGGCGTCGACGCCGGTCGCGTAGGCGAGGAGCGACGGGATGTGCTTCGGGTGGTCGCGCCGGCCGACCTCGACCACGCCGCGCCCGGCGAGCGCCTTAACCATGCGCTTCGTCGGCTGCAGCCCGGCGAGCGTGCCGAGCTGGACGATCGAGTGGCGCTCGGAGTTCCCTGAGACGTCGAGCACGAGGCAGGGACGCGGGTCGGGTCCCCTGCGCAGCCCCCGCCCCACCATTTGGATGAACAGGGAGTCCGACTCGGTGGGTCGGAGCAGCAGGATGCAGCTGATCCCTGGCGCGTCGAAGCCCTCTGTGAGGACCGCGCAGTTCGTGATCACCTGCAGTTCGCCACGGGCGAACCGCGAGATGATGTCGCGCCGCTTGTCAAGCGGCGTCTCTCCGTCGAGGTGCTCCGACCGGATGCCGCCCCGTCGGAGCATCTCGTTGATCGTCTTCGAGTGCTGGACATCCACGCAGAACACGAGGATCTGGCGGTCCGGAGCGTAGCTGTGCACCGCCTGCACGGACTTCCGCAGGACGTGCGGCTGCTGCATCATCTCGGACAGCGCCTTCACCTCGAAGTCGCCGTTCCGGCTCTGCAGCGCGTCGAGGTCGTATCCGCCCGGGACCACGCGGCCCTCGATGTCGGAGAGGTACCCCTGCTCGATCGCGTCGAGCACCGACATGCGATAGACGATCTCAGTGAACCACGGTTCCAGCGACCGGCCGTCGGGCCGGTTCGGCGTCGCGCTCAGACCGAGCAGCTCGGTGCCCGCTGCCTCGTCGACCGTGGCCTCGAGTACTCGGGCCCAGGTCGGCGTCGGCGCGTGGTGGCACTCGTCCGCCACGACGAGTCGGTAGGGGCCGTGCTGGACGAGCTCGGCGAGCGCGGCTTCGCGGCAGACGGTCTGGACCGACGCGATCGTGACCTGCCGGCCCCACTCCCGCGTCTCGGCCTTCACCAGGCCGACGGACGCGTCGGGCCACACGGTGCGGAACTTCTGGATCGTCTGCTGTGCGATCTCGTCGAGGTGGCAGAGGAAGAGCACCCGTCCCAGCGGGGAGCGCTCGCGCGCGCAGAAGGTCGCGACGATCGTCTTGCCGGTCCCCGTCGGCAGCTGGACGATGTTGCGCCTCTGGCCGCGGGCGCAGGCCTGCGAGAAGGCGTCGAGCGCCTCCCGCTGGTATGGATGCGGCTGGATAATCACTGGGCGCGCCGCCGCCGTCCCTGCATGCTGACCACCCGCCCGTCGTCGTCGGCGCCGCTCGCGTCGTCGGTCTCCTCGCCGAGCGCGGCCGCGGCGTCCTCGGCGGCCTGCGCCGCCTCCTCGAGCGCGGGCGCCTCCTCGACCTCGACGTCGGTGGTCTGCTCCTCGTCGTCCTCGCCGAGCGCGGCCGCGGCATCCTCGGCGACGCCCGCCTCGTCCCCGTCCTCGTCCCCGTCCCCGTCGGTCTCGGACTTGTCGGACCCGCCCTCGGCGGCGGGGCGCGGAGGCGTCCCCTCGGGGATCTCGGGGGTGTGCTCGACGCGGGCCCGGATCTCGTTCAGCGCGGCGCGCCACTCGGAGGCGAGCGCGCGGATGGGCTGGTCGTCGTTGCGACCCGCCACCGTCACGACGATCTCGTGCTCCTCGGAGCCTTCGGCGGTTTCCGTCTCCAGCGTGATGCCATCCGGCGTGGCATCGGGGGCACGACCGAAGAACTCGTCGGCGAAGAGGTCGCGGCCGATGCGATCGACCACGAGGGACATCAGCGGGACGTCCCACGTGCCGTCCGCGTTCCGCATCATCTCGAGGAGGTGGTCGATCTCGTCGAGCCGAACCGGGGCGGTCGCCCAGAGGAGGTCCATCCCGACCGCGGCCTTGTCCATGAGGGCCGACCACGTGCCGCGCTTCGCCGGCGCGATGCGGCCCTTGAACGTGACGTCGAGGGAGAAGTCGCCGTCCGCCTTCGCGGTCATGCTGCTGAGCGAGAACCCGGTCTCCAGCAGCTCCTCCTTCGTGTCGTCGTCCCAGAGCCGCACCGTTGTCCCGAGGTCCGGGGGTTCGAACTTGAGCTCGCCGGCCTTCGGGTTGATGCGGCCGTCGACGGACTCCTGGGGCTGCCACGGGATGCCGAGGTCGGAGGCGCGCTCGACGGAAATGACCGCGCGCATCGTGACGACGGTGTCCACCGACGTCTTCTTCTTCGCGAGCGCCATCCCGGACAATTCTACTGTGAGATCGACAAGGTCTCGCATCAGCGTTCCCTTCCCAGGTTCGTTCCCGCGACCCGCAGGCCGAGGTCGGCCGGCGTCTGGGGCGGGGGAGTTGGCGGAACGGGCGGCGGCGCGATGTGGGCTTGCACTGCCGCAGGCGGACGCTGGCGCTTGCGCCGGCGCCGGTCTTTGATCTTGAGCTTCGTCCCCGGCGAGACGACCGTGTCCCGCTTCGGATAGCGCTCACGGTCTCGGAGCTGGCCGATGGACATCCCCTTGGTCGGGACGATCCGCTCCATGGCGGCGAGGATCTTCTCCTCGGTGAGGCCGCCCCAGCGCGGACGTGTGCCATTTACGACGTGCGAGATCGTAGAGAGAGCGACACCGGCTGCGGCCGCGACTTGGGTGTAAGTCTTGCGGTAGAGCGCGCACCAGCGCGGGAAATTAACCAGCGGTTTCCGACGGTTAGTCACGCGCCTTCCCCTTTTCCCTGGCGCAACGGTACGGCAATCCCTGAGTCCGCGCAAGGCCAAAGTTGCGCGTCGAGCAACTTTCCCTTGACACGGCCCGGCCACGCAGTCCAACGTCGGGTCGCGCGGGCACAGAACCGGGGACGTAGGCATGAACCGTCAATTCCCTCGTAAGATTCAAGCGATCCGCACGATTCCCCCCACAATGTCCCCCCGCCCCGCCCGGAAACGGGCGGGGCGGGCCTGCGCGTCCCCCCGCGGAGGGGATCGGCGCGCGAGTCGATCCACCGCCATCCAGGAGGAGCAATGACCAGGGCGCCCGTGACGTCCTCGAACATCCGGTCGATCGGCTACGACGCCGAGCAGCGGATGCTCGAGGTCGAGTTCCAGAACAACGCTGTGTACCGCTACCAGGGCGTCACGCCCGAGGAGCACGCCGAGCTGATGTCGGCCGAGTCCGTGGGGGCGCACTTCGCCGCCGGGATCCGGAAGTCCTACAAGGGCGTGCGGGTGGAGGAGTAGCCGGTGGACCTCAAGACCCTCGCTGCGCTCGGGGAGGCCTTCGATCCGAAGCTGATCAAGCACCGTCAGGGCGTCGGCCGGACGCTCGACTACGTGGAGGCCCCCCACATCATCCGGCGTCTCAACCAGGTCCTGGAGGGCAACTGGTCCTTCCTGCTCCTCGGCGCGCCGATCATCCTCAACCAGACCGACGGGAACCCCGCGTGGGTCGTGGTCCACGGACGCCTGGTCATCCACGGGCGCGAGGGCTTCCCGACGATCACGAAGGACGCGTGGGGCAGCCGCGACATCGGCTACTTCGGGAAGCAGAGCCAGAAGGCGGGCCAGATCATGGCCCTCGGCGACGAGATCAAGAAGGCGGCGACCGATGCGCTCAAGAAGTGCGCGACCCAATGCGGCGTCGCTCTCGACCTCTACAAGGGCGAGGACTACGACGAGGAGGGCGGTGCGACGTCGGCGCAGGCGGAGGCCGCGCCTCAGGGCGGCGCGGCCGCGGCGGCGCCCGCCGGCCAGCCGCCCGTCGTCGGCATGGAGGCGCACTCGCATGCGGTGAACGCCATCGCGGGGATGGCGCTCGACGCATGCGGCAAGAACCGGCAGGTCGCCGCCGAGCTGATCGCGACCGCCTGGGCGAACCTGAACTCCCGCGGTCAGGTCGCGCGCCCTGCCGAGGTCGGCCCGGCCTGGCGCAACCTCGACATCCTCTCGATGCGCGCGCTCTACGCGGAGGTCCGGCGCATCATCCAGGCCCGGGCGGCGGGCGCGATTCCCGCCGGCGTGGAGCCGACCCAGCCGGCGGCGGCGGCCCAGCCGGCGGCGGCCCAGCCGGCGGCGGCGGCTCCGGCGGCGGCGGCCCAGCCGGCGGCGGCGGCTCCGGCGGCGGCGGCTCCGGCGGCGGCGGCTCCAGCGGCGGCGGCTCCGGCGGCGGCGGCTCCGGCGGCGGCGGCTCCGGCGGCGGCGGCTCCGGCGGCGGCCCAGCCGGCGGCGGCGGCCCAGCCCGGATCGGGTGGAGGTCAGCCGCACCAGGAACTCGGTCCGCAGGAGGCGGTCGTCCCCCGCGAGCCCACCGGCAACACCGGACAGACGGGGGCGCCCGAGACCACCGCGGGCGGATCGCAGATTCAGCCGCCGCCCGGCGCCGCCCAGGCCGGGGCGCTGAAGGAGGCGCTCGCACCGGTGGCGCCGACCCCCGCGGCCGACGTCGCGGCTCGTCGACGCGCCGACGCGCTGAAGGGCGAGCTGCTCTCCCGCATCAAGCGGCGGTGCGCCGGCGACCAGTCGAAGGCCAACGGCGTCTTCGCCCAGGCCTGGGCGAACGCTCACGCCGCGGGCCGCGCGCCGGCACCGAGCGAGCAGGCCTACGCGGCCCTCACGTACCAGGAGATCCAGACGATCGGCGAGTTCGCGAAGCCGCTGCTGATCGGATAGGAGACGCCATGCGAGTGGAACGCATCGAAGGCGAGGCGATCAAGGGCGCCACCTTCACCCTGAACGCGACGAAGACGGTCGTCCTCGTGGGCCGCAACGGCGAGGGCAAGAGCGGCCGCCTCCTCGCGCTCCCCACCGCCCTGCAGAAGCCGCCGCCGCGTCGGGGAGGACGCGGCGGCGTCCACCCCTGGTTCGGCGACGAGCCGGCCGACGTCGGCGGGACCGCGGTGGCGACCCTGATCTGCGAGGACCAGGGTGCCTCCGTCGAAGTCCAGCGGAGGGTCGGCAAGAAGCACGAGGTCTCCTGCTCGGTCGGAGGGGACGGGAAGAGCGGAGGCGACGCGGAGGCGGCGATCGAGGAGCGTTTCGCCGGCGCCGACGGGATGCCGGTCGACCTCTCCGGCTTCGCCGGTCTTACCGCGGAGAAGCAGCGCGAGCAGCTCGAGGCGGCGGCCGGGGCGGGAGCCGCGGGGTTCGACCACGTGTCGATCGTCGAGACGAAGCTCAACGAAGCCCAGGCCGAGTGGACGGACGACGCCGGGGCGAAGCAGGCCAAGCCCGTCCACGTGGACCTCGCCAGCGACATGCTGGCCCGGGCCCGCCGCCTCTCTGCCGCCGCATTCATCGCGGATGCCCGGGCCTGGCTCGGGACCGGGAAGGGCGGCCTGTTCTCCGAGTGGAACGGTCGTCTCACCGACGCGCGAGGAGCGCGCGAGCGGCTTCCGATGCTCGGGACAGAGGATGTCCCGGCGGGTCGGCCGGCGCAGCTCGAGGACGTGATCCACCGGAACGAGGAGGAGCGCAGCCAGACCCGCGAGCGACTGGCGGTGGCGCGCGCCCAGGTCGAGGAGTGGGGCCGGAAGGAGCGAAACGACTTCGCGGTGGGCGAGGAGCAGTCGATCGCGGCGGACCGGGCCCTCGCGACTGCTCGTGAAGCGACGGAACACCAGCTCCGAGAGCTGGAGGGCGCGAGGAACCGCCTGGCCGCGGCATCCCAGGCGCTTTCGGAGCGCGAGGCGGAGAAGCGCCAGGCGCTGGAGCGGCGCGATGCGGCGAACGCCGCGGAGTCGCGGATCCGGGCCAGGTTGGAGGAGGAGCGCGGGGCCGCGCAGCAGGCGCGGGAGTCGCTGTCCAGCACGCAGGCCCGGGTCGAGCACCTCCGCAAGAGCATCGACAACCTGGTGCAGCACGGCGTCTGTCCCACGTGCGGCGTGACCGGGGACATCCTGGATGCCGCCCTCGCTGGACTCCGATCCGAGATGTCCAACGCCGACGGGCAGCTCTGGGACCTGGAGAACGGCGCATCGGACGCGGCGTCCACCGCCGCAGCGACCGATGCAGAGCTGAAGGAGGCGACGTCGGAGGCGAGCGCGGCGCGCTCGGACGCGGCCCGCAAGGAGGCCGAGTTCGAAGCCGCCAACCGGGAGGTGCGGGCCGCGACCGCCGAGGAACGGAGGCTGGCGCCGCTCGCCGAGGAGGCGGCGCGGAAGGAGCAGGATCTCAGCGCGACAGCCAGCCGCCTCCAGGACCGGCTCGAGGAGCTGTACCGCGCGATCCCGACGGGGAGCGCGCCCGACAACGCAGAGCTGATCGCGGACCTGCAGCGCCGCGTCGAGCTTCTCGACGGGACGATCGAGCGGGACAAGGCGGACGTCACGAAGATCCGAGAGCGCGAGGCGCTCGAGGACGCCTACGCGCAGAACAACTTCGAGATCGACAGGTGTCTGCACAAGCGGGCGTCGGTGCAGGCGCTGCGCGCGATCGTCGACGAGGTCTCCGCCAAGCTGATCGAGCTGACGTTCGGACCGGTCTCCGAGCGAGCGAACCTCCTGGTAGACGCGGTGTACGCGGGGCAGCAGCGATTCGCGTTCCGCCCGGTCGACGTCGGCGAGTCGGGGTGGGGCTACGGGCTCCGCGAGGAGAAGCCGCGGCGGCCCGGGAAGGCGGCTCGCGGCTGGCGCCCGTGGAAGGCGCTCAGCGACTCGGAGGCCATGATCTGCGGGCTCGGGCTGCGGTTCGCGGAGCTGTCGCTCCGCGATGCCTCGTTCCGGCCCTTCCCTCTCGACCGCCTCGAGGCGGTGAACGACGAGGCCGCGGGTCGGCTGGTGGCGTTCCTCGCCCGGCTGCAGGCGCGGGGCGACGTCTCGAACGCGCTGTTCGCCTGGCGTGGGTCGGCCGCCGAGTGGCGGGAGCGCGTCGCGCCGCACCTCGGCGACGCCGCGTCGCTCGTCGAGGTCGTCGACTGCGACGCTGCGTAGGACAACGAGCGGGGCCCTGGTGACGGCTCCGCAGTCGAATGCGGGCCTCGGTGGTCCGCGTGAGGAGGATCACGTGTCGAGCGTCAACCTGGCGATGTTGATCGGCAACCTGGGGTCGGACCCCGAGATCCGGTACACCGCGACGAACGAGGCGGTGGCGAACCTCCGCGTCGCGACGAACGAGGCGTGGAAGGACGCGCAGGGAGCGAAGCAGGAGCGGACCGAGTGGCACCGCGTGGTGGCCTTCGGGAAGCTCGCCGAGCAGTGCAAGGAGTACCTCACGAAGGGCCGGCAGGTCTGGGTCATGGGCCGGATCCAGACGCGCGAGTGGCAGGACAAGGAAGGGAACCGGCGCTTCACGACCGAGATCATCGCCCGCGAGATCCGGTTCCTGGGCGGCGGCAGCGGCGGCGAGAACCGCGGGGGCGAGGAGCCGCCGCCGCAGGGCGGAGCGCAGAAGGGCCAGGGCGGCGCGCAGCCGTGGGGCGGCGGCGCGCAGCCGTCCGGACAGCCGGCGGCCGGCAGCGGCGGGTTCTCGGGCCCGAGCCAGGGCATCGGGGACGACGACATCCCGTTCTGACGTCTGGCCAGGCGCGGCGGCCCCTGCCCAGGACCGGCCGCCGCGCTTCCTCCAGGAGGACGAAATGCAGGGGAGCTCTGTCCCGCGGGCTCCGGTCGTGCTGAACGACCAGCAGCTCGCCGCGGCTCACAGCGATGCGCCGCTGACCGTCGTGCTCGCCGGCGCCGGCGCCGGGAAGACCGCCGGGCTGGTGGAGCGGCTGTCCTACCTCGTCGGCGACCGCGGCATCCCCCCGGACCGCATTCTCGCGCTGACCTTCACTAGGAAGGCGGCGGGGGAGCTTCGCATCCGGGCCGCCGCGAAGGTCGGCCACACCACCGCGGCGCGCATGACGATCTCGACCTTCGACGCGCTGGCCTACCGCACGGTGCAGGCCCACCCCGACTGGGCCGGTCGACGGGACGGCTGGTCGCTCTGGGATGAGCGGCAGTCCATGACCGCCGCGCAGAAGTGCGCGCGCGAGGCCGGCATCGCTCACGTGCGAGGGAAGAAGGGCACGCACTCCTCGATCGAGGACCTGCTGTCGCACCCGCCGACCCGGAAGCGCTACGAGCACCTGCAGCGACTCGACAACGCGCTCGACTTCCGGTCGCTCGAGGCGGCGTTCCTCGGGGCGATCCGGGACGGCCGCCTGTCCGGGCTCTGGGACCACCTCCTCGTGGACGAGTACCAGGACACGTCGCCCGGCCAGGCCACGCTCGTTCGGAGCTGCCCGGTGGCCCCGGAGCGGACCGTGGTCGGGGACGGTCGCCAGGCCATCTACGCGTTCCGCGGCGCCGTCCCGGCGGAGATGCAGGCGCTGCTCGAGGACCCGAGCTGGACGCGCTTCGACGTCGACCGCAACTACCGGAGCCGGCCAGGCATCGTCGCCTTCGGGAACGCCGTCCTTCCGCAGTGGCCTCCGTGCCGGCCGGTCCGCGAGAACGGGGACGGCGACCAGGTCGAGGTGTGGCTCTCCGACCGCATCCCCACCTTCGACTCCGAGGTGGTCCGCGTCGCGGACGAGATCGATCGGATGGTGCAGTCTGGGACGCCGCCGGGAAGCGTGGCGATCCTGGCGCGGACCTGGTCGTGGCTCGACGGCTACGAGCTCGAGCTGCGCCGACGCCGGATCCCGAGCTACTACAACCAGCGTCGGAGCCCGTTCTACACGAAGGGGGGCCAGCTCCTCACGATGATGCTGCGCCTCGTCGTGAACCCCTACGACGACCTGCTCGCGGAGGAAGTCGCCCGGGCCGCCGGCATCGGTGACGAGGTGATCGTCGCCGCGGTGCTGGGGGCGCGGCGCGATCGGAAGACGGTGTCGTCGGCGCTGCCTCCGATCGAGGCAGCGATCCGGTCGGCGTCGGCGGCTCGCGGCAACGCGCTCGACGCGATCGAGACGATGCGCGGCCTGCTGCGCGACGAGACGTCGCTGGCGATCGAGGCGGTCCGCTCCTGGGTGGACACGCGGAAAAGCTTCGGCGAGGACCCCGGCGTCCAGGCGCTGGTCGACGAGATCGCACAGGGCTGGGTGGACCCCGGCGCCGTCGAGCTGCGTCCCAACGCGGTGTGCCTCTCGACGGCGCACAGCGCGAAGGGCCTGGAGTGGCCGATCGTCGTCGTGGTCGGCGCGGTCGACCACGTCTGGCCGTCCGACCGCGCGAAGGACGAGACGACGAAGGCGGAGGAGCAGCGGGTCTTCTACGTGGCGGTGACCCGCGCACAAGACAGGCTCCTGATCTGCTGCCCGGGGACCCGCCCGGACTTCCGGGGGTGCCACCTCCCCGCGAAGCCGTCGGGCCTCATCCCGCGGGCATGGAGGCGCTCGTGACCCGCGAGTACACGGTGCTCCACCTGTTCTGCGGTCTCGGGGGGGCGGAGCTCGGGTTCCAGGCCGCTCGCCCCAGCTACCTCCAGACGGAGGCGCGCTTCCGCTGCGTGCTCGGCGTCGACGTCGACGCGGAGGCCTGCGCCGACTTCGCGGCGCTCACCGGAGCGCCGGTGTTGCAGGCAGACCTCTCGCAGCTCACCGCGGCTGAACTCCGGGCGGCGGCCGGAGCGGACGCCCCCGACGTCGTGTTCCTGAGCCCACCGTGCAAGGGGTTCTCGGGCCTGCTGTCGTTGGCGACCTCCGAGACCGACAAGTACCAGGAGCTGAACCGGCTGGTGCTGCAGGGCATCTGGCTCCTGCTGGAGACCTGGCAGGAGCGGCCTCCGCGCGTCATCCTCCTCGAGAACGTTCCCCGGATCCGGACGAGGGGCGCCGAGCTGCTCATGCAGGTCCGGAGCCTCTTGGGGAGGGCCGGCTACCGAATCCACGAGGGCGGCCACGACTGCGGCGAACTCGGCGGCCTCGGGCAGCACCGGAAGCGCTACCTGCTCGTCGCGCGCCACGAGCCGCAGGTCCCGGCGTTCGTCTACAAGCCGCCGCGCCGGCGGGTGCGCTCGATCGGGGAGGTGCTCGAGGCGCTGCCGCTCCCGGACGCGCCGGAACTCGGTGAGCTGCATCGGCTGCCCCGCCTGCAGATGCGGACCTGGGTGCGCCTCGCGCTGATCCCGGCCGGCAGCGACTGGCGCGCCCTCCCGAAGGACGGCCGCTACGCCGTCGTCGCGGACCCCGCCGCGGTGGCCAAGTTCAAGGGCCGCCCGGGCTACATGGGCGTCGCGGCCTGGGACCGGCCGACGTCCGCGGTGATCGGGCGGGTCTGCGTCAGCGGCTCGACGGGCGTCGCGGCCGTCGCCGACCCGCGCATCCCGTTCAACAACGTCCTGCGGGTCCGGACGTGGGGCGAGCCGGCCGGCGCGGTGACCGCCGGCGGGACGCCGACCGCGTCCGGCACATGCGTCGCGGACCCCAGGCTGCACCACGAGCCTCGTCGCGGCGCGTACCGCGTGGTCCGCTGGCACGAGTCGACGCCGACCGTGACCGGCGGCGAGGGCATCGGGCGCAGCTGCGTCTTCGCGGTGAGCGATCCGCGCGTCGACTGCGAGCCACGGAACGGCGTGCTCGGCGTCCTGCCGTGGGACCGCCCCGCAGGGACGGTGATCGGGAGCGCCGACGTCCACGCCGGCGCGGCCGCCGTCGCAGACCCGCGGATGCCCGAGGACACCGACTGCCCTGACCCTCCCCCGCTGATCATCTCGGAGGACGGTACCTGGCACCGGCCGCTGACGCCGCTCGAGCTGGCGGTGCTCCAGGGGCTGCCGGTCCGGATGCCGGACGGACGCCCGCTGACTCTCTCCGGCCGGCGGAAGGGACGCTGGTTGGAGCGCATCGGGAACGCCGTCCCGGCCCCGGCCGCGGCGGCCATCGCAGAGACGGTGGGACGGACCCTGCTCGCTGTCGACGCCGGCTTCGGCTTCATCCTCGGCGGCGAAGGCGTGTGGGTCCGCGACCGAACCACGGAAACGAGAGGTGAGGCTTGGATGCGAATCGAGCTCGGCTGCTGATCCTGGTCCTGGTCCTGTCGTCCATCCCGGCGTGGCCGCCGCCGGCGCTCGGTCGCGCGCCGAGCTGGGGGCCTCCCCCGACGGAGGAAGAGCTGGCCGACGTCTTCCAGGAGATCGCGGAGGACTACCTGCAGCGCTCCGCGATCTCGGAGAAGACCCGCGACGGGATGCGCGAGCGCTACTACTCCGACGAGGAGGCCGCCCGGTTCGCCCGGGCGGTGTACCTGGGCCTCGACCACCGCGGCGTCCCCCGGGAGGACGCCGCGCCCTACGTCGCGCTGATCACCTCGGCGGTGTTCCAGCAGTCGTCGGGCCAGCGCACCGCGCTGTCCCACAACGGCGGTCCGGACGAGCCCATCGGCGAAGACGTCGGCTGGTATCAGCTCCGGATGAAGTGGGTGTTCTGCCCGGGAGGCATCTGGGACGAGGTGTACCCGGACCGGCCGAAGCCGACAACGCGCGAGGCGCAGACCGCGGCGCTGCTCGATCCGACCACCGCGGGCCCCCTGTGGGTCGAACACATCCTGCGCCAGCAGGCGACCTGCGAGGACTACCTGCGGACCGCGACGGCCGCGAAGCTGACGACGTCGGAGGGCGGACCGCTGCGCTACTGCGAGGCGCCCAGCTGCACCGAGACCCGCCGGTGCTGGGTGGTGCGCGAGGCATTCGGGATCCCGACCTACAACGGGGGCGCGAGCCACGTCGCGACCTGGGGGTCCATCTATCGGAAGGCGCTGCGGCGCGTTCGGGAACGGGCTGGAGGATCGTCATGACAGAGCAGACGGTCTCGAAGTACTGGCGCGCGTTTAACCCGACCAGCGGCTGCTCCGACCGGTTCCCCTGCTGGGACCGGTGTTGGGCCCGAGGCTTCGCGGCGGCCAGGCCGCAGACAACGAGAGGCAGCGGGTTCGAGCCGACGTGCCATCCCGAGGTCCTCCACGAGCCGGGCCGGTGGCACCCCGAGAGGTGGGGGGCCGGCTTCCGGCTGGACGATCGGCCCGTGGTCGCCACGACCTACATGGGAGACCTCTTCGACCCGTCGATCCCGTTCGAGTTCATCGGGGCGGTCTACGGTGTCGAGGCAGCGCAGGAGGGCTGCACGTTCCTCCACCTGACGAAGACGGTGGACCGGCGCCGCGAGTTCCTCCGCTGGCTGGGGTCGACCCCGCTGGCGCGCTGCGCGGAGTTGGCGCGTCTGGCCGGAGCCCCGGTGAGCATCCCGGGCATGGGGGACGACCTTCCGTTCCAGGTCCCGCCCAAGTGGCCGCTCCACCACGTCTGGGAAGGGACGTCGATCAGCATGCAAGAGGACGTCGAGCGCATCGACGATGTCGTGGTGTGGCTCTCCGTCGAGCCGCTGCTGGAGCGCGTCGACCTCCACCTGAGTCGCTTCTTCTACGCGGGGAAGTGCCGCATCCGGCTCGTGATCGTTGGGCCCGAGACCGGCCGGCGCGCGCGGAAGCACGACCCCGAGTGGATCAACGACGTCCGCCGGCAATGCGAGAGCGCCGGGGTCCGCTGCCTCGTGAAGTCGAGGTACTCGGCATGACGATCGACGAGCTGCTCGGAGCGGGGAAGCCGATGCGCGTCCTCATCAGCGGCTCGCGCGAGTGGGTGGACCGGGCGCCGATCGAGGACCTGGTGGCGCGGCTGCCGGCTGGGTCGGTCGTCATCCACGGGGCGTGCGGCTGCGACACGCGGTTCGACCCTGCGAAGCTGCGCGGCGCCGACCTGCTGGTCGACGTCGCGGCTCGCCAGCGAGGCCTCGACGTCCATCCGTACCCCGCGGAGTGGACCCGCCTCGACAAGGCGGCCGGGCCGATCAGGAACCAGCAGATGCTCGAGGAGGAGCGGCCCGACGTCGTCGTCGGCTTCCCGCTCGGGGACTCGCCCGGCACGCGAGGCATGCTCGAGCTGGCGGCTCGCGCCGGCGTCCCCACCTTCGTTCCGTCGGTTGTCACCTCGACGGCGGTGTGCGACTCTGGGCCCGCCGGCCGGGGCTCCTCGTCGTCCAGGGGCGAGCCGGCGAGCACGGGCAGGGCGGACCGACACCCGGCCGGCACCCCGATCGTCGTTCCCCGCCTCCTCACCGTCGGCTACCAGGGGTGGAAGCCCGACGAGATCCGGCAGGTGCTCTCCGACCTCTCCGTCGCCGTCGTCGTCGACGTCCGCGCCAACCCGTGGAGCCAGGCTCCTCAATGGCGCCGCGCGGAGCTGGAACGTCTCGTCGTCGGCGGTGGCGTCCGGTACGCATGGGCGGGCGACCTGGTCGGGAACCCCCGGTCGAACCGCGCGGACGAGTCGGACCGGGGCGGCGGCATCCTCGAGCGCTTCCGGACCTATGTGACCGACGGGCAGCCGTCGCGGCTGCAGCGATTCGCCTCCCGGCTGATGCGGACCGACGGGACGGCCTGCCTGCTGTGCGCCTGCGAGGACGCGGCGCGCTGCCACCGCGGAGTACTCGTCGAGGAGCTAGTGCGGGCCGGCGCCGTCGCAGCAGCCGGTGTCCACCACCTGGTCCGCCCGGCGGCCGCGCCGAAGCCGAACGACGGACCGGATCAGGGGGTGCTCCTGTGAGCTTTCGGAGGGACGGCTGGACGCGCCTGTCGAGTCCCGGAAACAAGTGCGGCGCCCGCTGGCGGCACGTCGCCAGCGGGTGGGAGGTCAGGCACTGCGGGCGCCCCACAGCGAACTGGCCCTACTACGCGGTGGACCCTTCGGATCCGGCGCGCTGCACCGTCACCCACAACGGCCTCGGCTTCCGCGACCTGAACGCGGCGTTCGACGCCGTCGAAGGCGTGGTCGCCGGGCGATACCGGGCGACGAACGAACGCTGCACCGGCAGCACGAGGCGCATCGTCCGACCAGGAGACGCGACGCAATGAAGCCCATCCTGAAGTGGCCGGGCGGCAAGCGGCAGCTCATGCCCGAGATCCTGCGGCGCCTGCCGGAGAGCTGGGGGACGTACTTCGAGCCGTTCTTCGGAGGCGGCGCGACGTTCTTCGAGCTGTCGTCGCAGGGACGCATCGTCTCGGCGGTCGTCGGCGACGTCTGCCTGGAGCTCGTCGAAACCTACCGGGCCGTCCGGGACGACCCGCAGCTCGTATCGGACCTCCTCGAGGAGCACGAGCGGAAGCACGACGAGGCGTACTACTACGAGACGCGGTCCGCCCGGCCAGACGGAGGGGCAGAGCTCGCGGCCTGGTTCCTGTTCATCAACCGGGCCGGATTCAACGGCCTGTTCCGAGTCAACCGGGCGGGCCGCTGCAACGTCCCGTGGGGGAAGCGGAAGAGGCTCGGTCTGCCGACCGCGGCGACGCTCCAGGCGGCCGCCGTCGCTCTCCACGGCGTCGGCATCGAGCGCATGGACTTCGAGGTGGCCTGCGAGCTGGCGGAGCCAGGCGACCTCGTCTACTGCGACCCGCCCTACCTGAATCCGACGAACGGGAAGGGCGGCTTCGTCTCCTACTCCTCGGATGGCTTCGGCGAGCGCGACCACGAGCGGCTCGCGCTGGCATTCTGGGACCTCGTCGACCGGGGCGTCTTCGCCATCGTCCACAACGCAGACTGCCCGCTGGCCCGCGACCTGTACGCGGGCGCCACGATCGACGTCGTGCAGGGGCGCCGCGCCATCAACCGTTCCGGCGCGGGGCGGGGCCCGGTCGCTGAGCTGATCGTGACCCCACCACGGTGAAGTTTCGTCTCGCCGTCGCGGCGCGCTCGTTGCTCTCGCAGGTGCGGACCGCGGCGTAGAGGTCGTTCCGGTCGGGGTGTCGGCCGGCGAGCCGGATGAAGTGGTCGACGCCAATGCCGATCTGGATGCGCTCCCCGTGGTCCGGCCGGCGGTCGAAGACCGCCTCGAAGGCCAAGAAGATGTCGTCCATCGAGACGAACGAGAAGGCGGCGCGGCGGCCCCACGCCATCATCGACGGCGCCTTGCCATTGAATCCCACGGTGTGCCTCCAGACGGCCGCCGCCGGCGCGGGGCGGGCCCGGCGCCGGCGGCGCGGATGGGTCGGTGGTGGCGATCAGGCGACCGGCGTGATCGGGGTGGTCGGCTCCAGCTCCTCGAGCAGGGCGTCGATGCCGTCGATCGTCCGCACGGCCCCGGAGGCGGCCAGCTTGTCGCGGAGGGCCGCCCGCAGGAAGTCCATGCGGGTCGCGAAGCCCATCATCTTCCAGGCCGCGTCGAGCGTGTCGGCGGTCGCCGTCGGGATGCGGAAGGGGATGACCTTGAAGTCGGTCCCCTCGGCGTAGCCGCGCGTCGCCGGGCCCGTCGTGACCTTGCCCTGGCTGGCCTGGCTGATCTTCCAGAGCAGGTAGCGGCGGTTCGTCGAGGTCGTCGGCCGTCCGACCACCTCCAGGTACTTCGCGGCGAGGGCCTCGATCGTCAGGTCCAGCAGGTCGTTCGCGGTGCGCTTCGTCTCGACCCCGATGCCCCGCTGGCCCTGGCTGATCCGGAAGAGCAGGTATCGGCGGTCCGTCGAGGTCGTCGGCCGCCCGAAGACCTCCTGGTACTTCGCCTGCAGGTCGTCGACGCCCGACCCGGTCAGCGGGTTCGTCTCGTGGCGCGGGATCTCGCCCTTCTCGCGCAGCGCCTGGCCGAGGCGGTGCAGGAGGTAGCGGCGGTTCAGCGAGGCGGTCGGCTTGCCGAAGACCGCGGCGTACTTCGCGGCGAGGTCATCGATCGTCATGTCGAGCAGCGGGTTGGCGTCGCCCGCCGGCTCCGCGGCGCCGTCCGCGCCGTCCGCCGGCTCCGCGGCGGCGGCCGGGGCGTCCGCGCCGTCCGCGCCGTCCGCGCCGTCCGCGCCGTCCGCGGCGGCCGCGGCGGCCGCGCCGTCCGCGCCGTCCGCCGGCTCCGCGGCGGCGGCCGGGGCGCCGTCCGCCGGCTCCGAGGCGGCGTAGCGGCCCTGGTCGTCGGTCATCGTCGTCCCGATCGGCAGGCGGGCGAGGGCCTGGGCGACGTGGCGCCCCTGCACCGACCGCCCGGTCGCGGCGTTCACCGCGCCCGCGAGGGTGGTCAGGTCCTGGTAGCCTCCGAGCGCCTGCAGCGTCTCGAGGCACTCCTGGGCGAGGTTCTTCTTGGTGTCCGTCGTCGTCGTCATGGTCGTCGTCCTTCCCTCTGGGTGGTTCGTTGTCGGGCGCGTTCCCATCGCGTCCCCGTTCACGTCTCGCATCATGAACGATCACGATCGCATCATCAAGCATATTCGACATCTTTTTTTGAGAATTCGACGTCGGCAGGACCGCCGCGCGGCTGGTCGAACGCGGGGATCATGGGACCGGCGTCGCGGCGCGCGGGGATGGGAATCGCGGCTCGTTGGACGCATGTCGATCGCGTAACGACGCGTAACATTTGAGTGTTCCATCATCCGCCCGAAGATACCCTCGCGCGAGAGACGGAGGTTCTGGTTCGAATCGTCGTAACAACGCGGAATCTTGCGATGAATCGCGACGTGTCCCAGGTGCCCCGTGTTGCCCCCGTTCGAATCGGGCACGCCAACCACCCAACGGCCACGCGCCCGTCGCAACACGGGGCAACGTGGGGACCTCTTGAATCCGGATCAGGAATCCGTATCATGGGACTCGGGAACCAGATCCCGCCGCGGAGGGCGCGCGCGGGTCGTCGACGGAAGCTTGGAGACGGGGAAGATGGCCAAGAAGAAGGAGAAGAAGGTCCCGGTCCGCCGGGCAAAGGGGACGCGGCACGAGTTCGTGTTCCCGAACGAGATCGAAGCCCAGCTCCGGGAGGTCATGGCCGCCCACGGGGAATCGGCAGCGGAGGTCGTTCGCCGCGGGATCGGGGTGCTGCACACGTGCGCACTGACGGGTGGGACGCCGAAGTGGCTGGACATGGTGGAACGGATGGGGACGGTCCGGAGGCTCGGCGAGCAGCTCGTAGCCGTCGCGTCTCAGGAGTCGCCGGCCGACGTTGACGCCGCCGGCGCAGCGCAGGCGGACGCCTGACGATCAGCGCGTCGGATCCTCCGTTGGAGCGACGTTCGCCGGTCGGTTCGCCTCGACGCGCTCGCGGAAGTCGAGCTCGATCTCGCCGTTGACGCCGTTCGGGCCGCCGTAGCCCCCCCGCAACGTGATCGAGAAGCATCCTCCGAGCGCCGCCGCGAGCAGGATCGCGGCGATGATGGAGAGCAGCGCGCGCATGGTCAGCTCGCCGCGTCCGCGGCGGCCGCCGGCGGAGCCTCCGCGGGGCACTTCCGCAGCGGCAGCTTCGGCAGCACCCACGGCTCGTTCGGGTATGCGAGCGCGTGGTAGGTCGTCTTGATCAGCGCCGCCGCCTCCGCGACGAACCCCTCCGCCCAGGCCTGCCACCGACAGGACACGCCGGTCAGGCCCATGACCCACTTGCCCACCGCGATCAGCGGCGGGACCAGCGCGTCGCAGAGCTTGCGGACCGTCGCCTCCGTCTCCGGGGTCACCTGCGGGACCAGGCCGTTGGGCTTGCAGACCGTCGGGTCGATCTTCAGCAGCGGGAACTCGGTCAGCCACTCGCCGGTGGCCTGGACGGTCGGCGCCCACTCCGCGCCGGCGGCGGCCAGCGTCGCGAAGCCGATCAGCACGAAGCACCGCGGCGTCTGGTGGCTGTCCGCGGCGAGCTGCGCGCCGAAGCGGAACCCGCTCTCGAGGATGGGGAGGCCCTGGCCCACGTAGCCGACGATGGCCTGGTCGGTCGCCGAGGGCATCGGCGGCCCGGGCGGGCCGGCGTCGGGCCCGGTGGTCTGGGTGGACGCGCACGAGGTCAGGGTGAGGGCGGCGAGCAGCGCCGCGAGCACGACGGATCGGATCACGGGAGCCTCCTTCCTGGCGGCCTTCAAGCCGCCGACGATCGGGGACTCCGGACGCTCGGGGTCTGCGCCGCAGGCGATGCGACGCTTCGCCTCCCCTCGTCCGGATACTGCGACGCCGCCTCCGGCCAGGAACAGGACGACGAAGGCGGCGACGAGGATCCCTCTCGGGATGGCACCTGGGAACGCCTGGTCCGCGAGGAACAGGGCGCTCGCCGCCGACGTCGCCCAGCCGCCGATCTGCGAGATGTAGGCGGCGACCATGCGGTCGGACCGCCGCCAGTGAATCGGCTTTGGATTCCGCTTCATCGCAACCTCCGTCAGAGCATGACTCGGAAGCCGTGCGGGTCGTTCACGTGGTAGACGCCGCCGGGGACCTTCGGCGCCCGCCCGTCGGGCGTCAGGTCGGCGACGCGGTGGACGTAGCACCTCCCGGAGTCGTCGGGCGCCACGGGCCGGAAGACGGTGAGCCGATACGAGAACTCGCGGTAGGCACCGGGCTCCTTGTCCTTCACCGCCTGGGCCGATGGGACGTCGCGGAACGAGCCGTCCGCGGCGTAGCGCATGAGGCCCGTGCACGGGGCGCCGGTGATCGGGTCGTGCAGCTCGAGGAGCCCGGACCCGGGCGGCCCGCACCGCAGGACGAGCACGACGTGGCTCGGCGCCTTCCACTTGCCGGCCTTGCGGAAGCCGATGCGGACGACGCTCACCTGCGTCAGCTTCGACTCGGCGGCGATCAGCTCCCCCCACGAGACGGGGTCCCCTCCGAACGCATCCTCGACGTACTCGGAGAAGCCGCCCTGCGCCGACGCGCGCTGCAGCGCGGAGGTGACCGACCCGCCGTTCGCGGGGCGGAAGCGCGTCCCCACGTTCAGGCTGCGCGAGAGGCCGGCGTTCACCTTCGTGGAGCACGCCCAGCTCGGGCTCCGGTTCGTCGCCGGCGCGCCCTTCATCGCGCGCTGGTTGGCGTACCAGAGGCCGCCGACCGAGATGTCCTCCGGGAATCCGTTCCCGTCGGGGTCCGACGGGTCGACGATGTGCTGCGGCCGGTTGCAGGGCCCGTAGCCGATGCGGACCGACGAGTCGATCTCTGCCTGCCAGCGGGTCGACGGCGTGACGCGGCTGACGTTGACGCGCTCGACGGCGGCGCCAGCGAACCACGCGTCCTCGTCCTCCGGGGGGTCGGTTCCGGCGAGCTCTGCGGCTGGGTCGTCGAGCGGGATCTCGCACATCTCCTCGAGAAGTGCCTCTCGCACCGCCGCGTCGACGAGCGCGTTGACGCCCTGCGCGGTCAGCCGGTTCAGCAGCTGCTTCGCATCCACGGTCAGCCGTCCTTCCCTCGACGAGCGCCTATGAGGTCGAGCGCCCGGTCGACGAGCTCGAGGGCCCCCTTCGTCTCCTCCTCGACCTTCCGAGCCGCATCATCTCGCAACTGCTGCTCGCGGTCGAGCTGATCACGGAACGCCTGGTGGGTCGAAGCGCAGGCCTCCTTGGTCTGCGACTTCTGCTCGAGCGTGTCGATGCGGTCCACCTGCCGCTTCGCCAGCCAGATCAGCAGCGAGAGCAGCAACGCCGTCGCGCTGGATGCGACGGCGGCTATGATCGTCCCGAGGCTGGGCCCGCTCGCGTCCTGGATGGCGGCGACCAGCGCGTGAACCTCGTCGGGCGTCATCTGGGCTCCTGCTCACTCCCCAGCCCGGCGACGGCCCGATCGACGTAGGTCGCCGCTTCTCGGTGCAGCTCGATCGCCTTGCGGAGCTTCTCCGCCGCCTTCCGGAGCAACCGCTCCGTCCCCCTCGGTGCCGCCGCGTCGAGCACGACGGAGAGCACCGTCGACGGGTTCGGAGGCTTCGGGATCACCGGGATCCTTTGTTCGCCGAGAGACCGCGCGAGCGGCAGCTCGTCGACGTACCCAGACACGATGACCACCGGAACGATGGCGCGCCAGCGCTGCGCCAGACCGATCGTGTTGGGCACGTTGGAGTCGGCCAGCTGGAGATCCATGACGACCACGTCCATGGCCGTCAGGCTCGATTCGTCGATGTCGGTGACGCCCTGCCTCCAGGAGACGTCGCACTCGCCGGCTCCGCGAAGCAACGCGGTGAGCACCGCGGCGACGCCCTCGTTGTCTTCGACGAGCAGGACCTTCGGCCGGTATCGCTCGCACATGGTCTGCCTCGGATCAGGCGACGTCGCCGTTGAACGGGACGGTCACGGTGTCGGCGTTGGAGTCGGTGAAGGTCTCCGAGATGAAGTTGTCGGAACCCGCGTCGTCGTAACCCTGGCCGCAGAACTGGTTCCCCACGACGACGCACCTCGTCGAGTTCGTGTCGAGGTACAGCGCCTTCTCCGTCGCGCCGACACCGGTGTCGACCTCCATGATGTTGCCGCATACGGTGATCCGCTCCGAGTCGATCACCATGGCGTAGGCGGTCGGGGTCGTCGTCGTGTTCACGGCCCAGAGGAGGTTGTTCGACACGGTCCCGAAGAGCGCGAGGACCAGCGTCCCGATTCCCGCCCCTCCGCAGGCCTCGATGCGGTTCTCGTTGACCCGGAACCCGTAGAGCACGCTGGTGTCGCCGTTGATGTAGACGCCGGCCGACACGAAGTTGGTGACGTCGTTGTCGATGATCGACACGTCGGTTCCGGGCGCGGCGATGCGGATGCCCTGCAGGTCGGCCGCGGACGCGCTTCCGGCGGTCCCGACCTTCGCGAACGTGCAGCCCTTGATCCGGAGGTTGTAGATTCCGCCGGAGCCGCCGACGTTGTTGTGCTTGAAGCCGAAGTCGGACGACTCGAAGTCGCAGTCGAGGATGCGCGCCTTCTGGAGACCGACCGTCGACGAGAAGATCCCGTGGCACGGCTTGTTGCTGGACCCGCGGGTGACCGAACATCGCTGCGCGGTGAAGCCGATCACCGTGCTCCCCGTGCTGGTCCAGACGATGCGGTTCTGCGTCGCTCCCGGGTTGGTCGTCCCGTCGAACTTGATGTCGACGTCGAAGAACCGGCAGCGCGCGCGGCCGTTGAGGTCGAAGAGCGCGGTGTCCGTCGACCAGCGGACCAGTCCGGAGCCCGGGATGCCTCGGATCGTGATGTCGTCGTCCGGCATGACCATGGGCAGCGGGTTCTTCGGGTAGCTGTCACCGGTCGCGGGCTCGTTGCACTCGCCGGCGACGAGCAGCTCGACCTTTCCCTGCCCCTTCGTTCGGAGGTTCGCGAGAAGCGCGACCGCGTCGCTGAGCCGCGCGAAGTGGGCTCCGGGGACGTTCAGCCCGCAGACGATCGGGCCGCGCCGGTTCAAGATCGTGGTCAGCATCCGCCGGTCGGCGAAGCTCGTGATCGACCCGCCCGACGTCACCGCGTAGCCGACGAGGATGTCGTCGGCCGCCAGTGTCCCGATCGCTGCCGCGGTGGCGTAGAGGCTCTCGCTGACGTCGTAGAAGACGAACGACGACGCGTCGTCGGGAAGCCCCTGAACCGCGGCGTCGACCGCGACGAACTGGCCGGCGACCTCCAGCTTGGCGGCGCTCAGCTGGATGTTGAGGCCGCCGCCGTCGCTCATGACGGCGCCAGACAGGAGCGCGTTCTCGAAGACCTGCTGGTGGAGCTGCGCGTCACCGTCGGACCACGCCGCGAGGTAGTCCACGTGGCCGGCGACGGTCGTGGCGCCGAGGCTCCGCAGCGTGCCGGAGTACGCGTTGTCGCCGACCAGCGTGGCGCCGGTCCCGGCGGCCAGGTCGTCGACCACCTCGTTCACCGCGGCCTGCACGTCCGTCGCGGCGACCGTCCCGTGGGGGACGTAGTCGATGCCGGCCGCGGTGTGGCGCTGCGAGGTCTGCTTCAGGTGCGGCGCCAGGTAGGAGACCCAGATGTTGTAGAGGTGCGACTGCACGGTGTCGGCAGGGATGTCGTAGGCCCCGCCACCGGGCATTGCCTCGTTGCCGACGTGACGAGCGCCCGACGCCGCGGTTCCGGTCGCGCCGAGGTCGGTCACGATCTCGGCGAACGCCAGCTCGATCGTCGCGGAGGTGATCCACCCGTGCGCGGCGGCCAGCTCGAGGTGGTCGGCCTGGTGGGCCGCCCACGAGTTGCGGTGGGTGTTCAGGTAGCTGAGCAGATTCGTGATCGCGGTGCGCGTAGAGCTGCGCGCCAACGAGTGCGGCGAGCCCGCCTGCGCTTCGAAGCCGACGAGCGTGGCGCCCTCCGCGACGTCGGTCTGGTCGCCGAGCTGGGCGAAGAGCTCGTCCACGCTGTCGAAGGCGTCCTGGACGGTCGCCGCGGCGTTGTCGATCACCGTCCACGAGCCGGCCGACACCGACACGCTCGCCGCCGGCGCGAAGACCCAGGCCTGCCGCCGGTTCACCAGGATGTCGGCGTCGAGGATCTGCGTCGTCCCGTAGACGAGCTTGATGTCGCAGACCAGCAGCTCGTCGTCGAGGAGGCCGACGCGGGTGCCGGCGCCGGCGCCTGCCTCCGGCGCCTGCCGGACCACCAGCTCGAACGACTCGTCCTGGACGAAGTACACCTGCTGCGAGTGGCCGTCGGTACGCTCGTCCTGCTGGTTGCGGGCGAACCGGGCGAAGACCGAGATGTACCGCTCGTTCCCCGGGGTCTCGACCTGGGTCGGGACGCCGAGCAGGTCCTCCGAGCAGTCGACCACCTGGTCGGTTCCGATGAAGACGCGCCGGCCCAGCCCGTCGTAGGCTCGCGCCGGCCCGTCCAGGTCGATCGTGAGGTTCGGCACGGGGTCGTGCTGGACGGGCGTGGCGCCCGAGATGATGCCGGTGATCCCGACGTCCGCGGCCAGGTTCCAGTCCGCCTGCTCGAGGCCTGCGAACCCCTGGTCGAGCTCGTCTTCGGCGACGGTCTGCAGGTGGTAGTAGTTGCGTCGGTCGGCCATGCGCGTCCTCCCATCAGCTCAGCGTCGAGTCGGCCCCGAGCTGGCTCTGCCCCAGGACCCACACCGGAACGGTCGGCTCCTCGTTGCCGCGGACGTCGACCAGGTGGGTGTGTGCCGGCTTCAAGTACTCGGCGATCCGCCGCACGTGCGCCACGAGCTCCGCGGTGAGCACGGCGTCGGTCACGATGTCGAACGAGTAGAGCGACCGCTGGTGGGTGGTCCCGAGCGTCCAGTTGTCGCCCAGGCGCGACACGCCCAGCCGCATCACCAGGTCGTTCAGCGCCTGGACCTCGACCTCGATCCCGAGGAAGAAGCGGATGGCGTTCTCGATGCCTTCCGCGGTCCCCTTCTCCCGGTACATCTGGACGAGGACCGTCGCCAGCCGGCGCTTGTCCGCGTCCTCCAGGTCGACGTCGAAGGGGTCCCCGAGGTCTGCGAGGATCAGGTCGATGAAGGTGGAGCTGCACCGCTCGATGTCGAAGATCTCGGGGAAGCGGTCGATATCGAAGAGCAGCAGGTCGACCACCTCCTGGAGGCAGTCGATGAAGCGTCGCAGGTCCCCGGTCTCGTCGTCGTCGCGGTTCTTCTGCGGCAGCATGTACCACAGCAGGAACCGCCGGTTGTAGGGGGCCTCCGGCCGGAAGCCGTCGAACGAGACCCACTCGAACGGATCGGTCGGATTCCCGTCGGTGTCCTCGACCGCGCCGTTCGAGACGTCGATCTGGTAGTTCGCCCCTGGCGTCATCTCGGTGTCGACGGTGACGACCACGAAGTGGCCGTCCGCCTGCGCCTCCACGACGACCAGCGGGACCGCGGGGAACGTCCTGGGGGTGAGGATGATCGCCGACGCGTCAGCGACCACGACGTCCTCGTCGAACTCGAGGCGGACGGTGCGCTGGTCCAGCGCGACCGCCGGCCGCCCCACCATGACGAGCTGTGGCGCCTGGACGTCCTCGGTGGTGAACGAGTAGCTCTCGTCGAGCGGGGACCCGCCTCCGACCAGCTCCGACTGAACCCGGACCGTGACGAGCTGCTCGCTCGTGAACGGCGCCGTCGGGTCGAGGACGATGCGCAGCGTGTCGGCCGCCGGCGCCGAGACCGCCGAGTCGGGTCCGTCGAACCCCGCCTGGAAGCCGCCCGAGTCGCCGTCGTAGGCTTTGACGCCGTTGACCCAGACGGTCGTGCCGACGAGGCTGACGCCGGCGAGGCCGGTGTCGATCAGCTCGAACGCGATCGTCCAGTCGATGGGGACGCCGAGCTCGCTGGGGCCCGGGTCCCGGTTGACGAGCGCGAGCTGCGCGTCGTGGTCGACCGCGACCACGTCGTCGACGTAGAGCGCCGGCATCGGATCGTCTGGTGGGGCGGTCTGCGGCGGCTCGGATCCCGGACCTCCCGGCAGCGCCCCCAGCGCCAGCCGGACGCCGATCGTGTGGACGCCGCTGAGCTTCGAACCGTTCCCGACCAGGTCGGTGAGCGTGCGCGAGCGCCCCGCTCGACAGCGGGCCGAGACGAGCTCGGCGCCGTCGATCACCATGGCCACGCGCCACTCGGTCCCGGTCGGCGCCTCCGCCGGCGCCCGGAACCCGAGCACGGCCCGAACGAAGTCGAGGCCCGTCAGGTCGACGTCCTGGACCACCTGTGCGTAGTCGCCCGCCGCGAACTTGGCGAGGCGGAGCTCGTCGTCGTCGCCGAGGACGAAGGCGTAGCTGCCGCTCGCCGGCGCGCCATGCGCCGGCCGGATGCGTCCCTGGCCGGTCCCGAGCCGCAGTTCGAACGGGGAGAGCTCCGCCATCTCAGACCTGCCGCATCAGCTCGATGTGGTCGAAGAACCCGCGGCGCGTCACGTCGTCGACGCGGAAGCCGAAGCCGGCGCGCCCCGAGGTGAACGGCTGCGAGCCCGAGTTGATCCCGAGCTGGTCGTCGACGAAGTCGGTGAGCCCAGGGATCAGGACCCACGACTCCGGCGTGCCCAGCGGGTGCGCGTCGAGGTCGTTGCGCCAGGCCTCCAGGATCACGTCGCCGTTGTCCTGGAGTGTGACGTCGAGCCGCAGGTGCAGCCAGGTCCCCTGCGCGAAGGTGGACGTCGATGCACGCAGCACGCCGACGCTGTCGTAGCCTCCGATCCCGTTCGCGATCATCCCCTTCTTGATCACGACGCGGTGCGGGACGTCGTCGCTGAGCCCGATCAGGTAGGCCGAGTCGTTCACGCTCGGGCCCTGGCCGGCGAGGAAGAAGAACGGCGAGAAGCCCGTCGGCCCCCCGCCCGGGCCCCGCTGGATGCAGCCCCGGATGGAGCCGCCCTTGGCCATCGGCGCGTAGTTCAACGCGTTGCAGAACAGCCCGACCGCGCCCTCGGCGGCGGCCAGCGAGTTGAAGCCGTAGATGTAGCTCCCGCCGCCCGACGGGGGCGTGATGCCCGAAGTGGCGCCCCGGTCCACGGTGGCGATGTCGAGCCCGTCGTTGAGCACGGTCCAGTTCGCCTCGGACATCCCGCTCCTCCCGTCCTCACAGCGTGGTCATGGGGGTCCAGCCGGACTCGAAGGTCTCCGCGGACCGGATGACCCAGACGCCCGACCACGGCGTCAGCTCGAAGTCGTCGACGTCGCCCTCGTCGAAGGCGCCGCCCACGTGCGACACGTCGTCCCAGCTCTGGACGCCGTCGTCGTTCGACCAGCCCTCCTCGAAGTCCTCGAAGCCCTCCGGGGCGGTGTCGAACTGGGCGACCTCGGCGAAACCGTCGTCCCACGGGACCACGCCGTCGTCGTTCGACCAGCCCTCCTCGAAGTCCTCGAAGCCCTCGTGCTCGAGCCCGGCATCGAAGAACGCCCGGGCCGCGTCGTCGAGGGTGGCCGGCGTGGCCCAGTCGAACGACTCGACGCCCGACGGCGGCGATCCCCACGCCGCGAACATGCCGCCGGTGCAGACCGACTGCAAGGTCCAGCCGTCCGCCTCGCCCGGGTCGTCGTCCTCGATCTCGAAGCTGGGGTTCGTCGTGCCCATCAGAGCAGCTCCCCGGTCGCCGCGTTGTAGATGGCGACCTCGCCCAGCACCGGGAAGTCCCGGATGGCCAGTTCGACGTCCTCGGAGCTCCCGTTCAGCGTCAGGCCCTCGTCGCCGGCCGGCACGCGCCGCACCCCGCTGGTGTCCCGGATCGCGTTGAGGACGTCCGACCAGCTGACTCGACCGTCGGGCTGCCCGTCGGCGTCCTTCTGATTGTAGCCGAAGTCGACGGTCGGGTTCGGCGTGCCGTCGGAGAGCGTGATCGCGAAGAAGGCGGTCAGCGCGTCCCGGACGCGGTTCGCGACCGTCGTCGGGTTCTGCCCGGCGGCCACGTGGATGCGCGTCACCACGTTGATCGTCAGGTAGGCAGCGACCTGGACGGACGGACGGAACGTCAGGGTGTGGGGGTACGTGTCGGTGATCATGGTCGTGACCGCGGCGAGCAGCGCGACGGACGCTGCGCCTCCGCCCTCCGGGATCACGAACAGGATGCCCTGGTTCTCGGGGATGCCGGTGTCCTCGTCGGAGGTCAGCATCAGCGCGCGCGCGACGCTCGGGACGCGGCGGGCGTTGATCTCGTAGTCCTCGCGCGCGACGGTGCGCGTCAGCGTCCGGAGGCTCTCCGGGGCCTCGAGGCGCGCCGACGCGAGGGTCTGGCGCGGGAACCCTCCGGATGCCGCCGCCGGGTTGCGGACGGTTACCTCGACCCGCTGGCCGGCGTCGTCGAAGACCTCGGTCTCCAGCACCTTCAGCGCCTCCGCCTCGACGTTCCCTGCGGAGCCGCCGCCGGTCTTGTACTCGATCGCGATCGTGCCCGCGGCGAGCGCCCCGTTGGTCCCGTTCCCGAACCGGAGCGTCGCGCGGTCGTTCTGATCGACGAGGACCAGATAGTGGCGGTCGTTCGGACCGGAGTCGAGGAGGCTCACCACCTGCGAGTAGGCGCCGTTGCCGGCGCCGACCGACGCGGACCCGTCGAGGTACGGCGCGAAGTCGAGGATCACGTCCTGGTTCGCGAGCCCGGACGCCGGCGTGAGCTGGGTGTGGCTCTCCGAGTGCTGGAACGACGCCGTCGCGACCGGCGGGTCGGTCCCAGCCGGGACGGTGACTGGGGACACGATCTCGAAGCGGACCGGGGTGACCACCGACTTGGTCCGGACCACCGTCCCGAGCTGGAACGTGACGTCTGCGTCCGGGACGGCGCCCAGCGTGAGCTCGATGTCGGCGGTCGCCGCCTGCGCCCCGTGGAGGGTGTAGCCGAGACCGCGGGCCAGCGCGATCACGTTCTTCCGCTGCGTGGCCAGGACCAGCCGCGATTCGCGCGCCTGGTTATCCTGGTAGTGGGTGAGGACGTCGCCGACGAAGCAGAACATCTCCATGAGGATGTTCCCGAAGTTGGCGATGTCGAAGTCCGACCACGTCGGGAAGACACTCCGCAGGAGCGCGACGAGCCGCGCGCGCAGCGCGTCGAAGTCCTTGTCTGTGTAGTCGACGCTCGCAGGAAGCAGACTCACGGCTTCACCTCCGAGGCCTTCTGCGCGAGCGACACCCGGAGGGTGAGCTTCTCACCGTCCCGGACGGGCTCGACGGACGAGACGCAGATCCCAGGCGCCCACCGCGCGAGCGCCGTCTCGAACCTCACCCGGGCGACTTCGCCGAGGACCTCGCTGTTGTTCCGGTGCCGGAGGAGCTGGATGCCGCTTCCGAACTCGCTGCGCCAGGGGAGCTCGCCGACCGTCGTCTCCGTGTCGCCGGCCGTGCCGAGGATCTGGGCGACCTTCGACAACGTGAGGTCCCAGCCGGTGCCCGACGCGAAGTCGGAGCGCTGGTCGCGCTGGAACGGCGTCAGCAGCCCACCCATGCCCACCTCACACCGGAATCGCGTCTCGAGTCGCCTGCAGCGCAGCGATCAGCCGGTCGACCTCGACGGCGCTCTGCGCCACATCCCCGGTCACCGCCCCGGCCAGGTCCGGAACCGCCTGCAGCCCGACGAGGCCGGCGACCATGTTGATCGTCCCGATCATGCCAGACATCGCGCCCATCCGCTTGCCCATGTTCAGCAGCTCGACCTCGACGTCGGCCTGGGCGTCGTCGCAAACCGTGCGGAGCGCGTCGTCGTCCAGCTCGTCGGCCCGCGCCCGGGCCACCGAGATGCGCTGCTCCTGGCCCGCCAGCGCCATCAGAAGGTCGCGGACCTCGCGGAGGTAGTCGATCACCAGGTCGAGCGCGTCGGCGACGAGGACGGGCCCCGCCGCCGGCGGGAGCAGCCCGAGGAGCGCGCCGACCTTCGGGCCCAGGATGGCGATCTTCTCGACCACCCCCCCGGGGTTCACGATCACCTGGGGGACCGCCTTCACGACGTCGACGATGGCCATGAAGGCGTCGAGCAGCCGGAAGATCGGCGACAGCGGTGCCATCGCGTGCTGCGCCTGGATCGTGAGGTCGGTCCCCTCGACCGAGACGCCGCCCGGCATGCGCACTCGCCGCGGGTCCGGGATCACCGGGATGCTGGCGCCCACCTCGCCCCCCTCAAATCGGGTCTCCGACCGGACGCACCGGCCGGCCGTTCACGAACACCTGGGTCCCCGAGAGCCGCAGCGCGCCGACCGCCTCGATCCGGACCTCCGCCGTCCCGACGAGCTGGACGCTGTTCGTCTCCGCGTCGAACGTCAGGTGGTCGCCGGTGCGGCGGTTCGTCAGCTTCATCCGGCGGCTGCCCACGCTCTCGTCGAGCTCGACGCAGAAGTCCTCGGTGGAGAGCACGCGGTTGTCGGGCGGCGACTTCGCGGCCTCGTCCGGGACCTCGCCGCGTCCCCACTGCGCGGTCAGGTAGTACGGCGCGGCGGGGTCCCCCTGTTTGAAGAAGATGCCGACCTCCGCGCCCTTCTCGGGCACCGCGAACAAGCCCCGCTTCCGGGAGCCGCCGCCGGACGTCCCGAGCGGCCAGGCCCACGGGCTGCTCGGCTCCATGACCCCCGGGATGCGGAAGCGGACCCGACCCAGCTGCTTCGGGTCGTTGCGGTCCACGACCACGCCAACGTAGAGCCCGAGGAGCTGCGCGGTGCCCTCGCGGCCATCGTCGAACGGTTCGACCACTCGCCTACTCCGCCTGGCTCTGGTCCTCCTCGAGCCGCCACGTCGGGACGCCGTCCTGCAGGTAGACCTTCTCGGTCCGACCGGTGTCCGGGTCCACCGCCTCCATCTCCGAGAGCACGCCGGCCGGCACCTTCGTCGCCGTGTTGCGGGTGCCCCCCTGCTCGCTCGCCGTCCCGTCTCCGTCCTTGCGCGGGACTTCCGACTTGCCGTCCCGCTTGCACTTCAGCGAGCAGCCGTAGCCGCTCCCGTCGATCTTGTGGGTGATGTCCGTCACGTAGTACTTGCCGGAGAGCATCCGCGAGATGCCTCGGACCTCGATCACCTGCTTCGCGCGCACCGACGGGTCGCCCACGATGTCGAAGCTCAGCTTGACGGTGCCGTGCTCGGCGCTCTTGAAACGCGCGTCGGCCTCCCCCTTCGCGCCCGTCTCCGTCGCCGCCGCGGAGGCATGTACCGTCGACGTCGCGTTGCGGTCGTCGATGTAACTGACCTGGTCGTCCTCCGCGCTGAACACCGGCGCCGCGCCGGTCCGGCGGTCCCGGAACGAGGTGGTCCCCTTCTCCGGGTCGACCACCTCGATCACGTCGGCGAGGGTGTCGCGCTCCACTGTCTCCGCCGTCGCGTCGACCGAGATGTCCTGCTTCGTCTCCGGGTCGCGCCCCTTCACCGTGGTCCGGCCGACTCGCCTCGTCAGGTCGGACTCGACGTCCACCTTCTTGATGTCGCCCTGGTCCGGGTCCACGTGGTACGTGAACACCCGGACGGGAGCACCGGCCTGCTTCCGGTCGTGCCAGTGAAAACCGGTGTCGTCGACGTAGAAGACGAATCCTTCCTCCGCGGCGAGGCGCCGCAGAAGGTGCGCGTCGGTCTCGCCGAGCTGGTTGATCGTGTCGACGGTCTCGGCTGTCTCCTGGATGGCCGCGGTCTCCCCCTCGTAGCCCATGGACCGCGCGACCTCGCGGACCACGTCGGATCGCCTGCGACCCGCCCAGCTCCGAGCTCGCTGCTGCCGAGCCGCCAGCACGGAGGTCGCCACCGCCTCGATCGTGAGCTTCGCGAACC
>ERZ795055.626-NODE-626-length-32789-cov-6.854616_pt1 | contig 32789 bp, 23 predicted proteins | sample MGYA00375139_ERZ795055 | MGnify/ENA primary metagenome ERZ795055 (study PRJEB30184, sample SAMN05720283) | anaerobic digester metagenome | isolation source: active sludge of municipal wastewater-treating anaerobic digesters | place: USA | collected 2015-01-23 ... | reverse complement strand
AGTTCAGACGTGTGCTCTTCCGATCTGTCCTCGTGTCGAAGAGGCGGTAGCCGACCCCGGGGCTGGCCGCCCAGAGGAGGCTTCCGTCGGGCGAGAGGGCGACGAGGGGGCTCGCGAGGCCGGCGGCCTTGATCCGGGCCAGCTCCCGGCCTGTGCGCGGATCCCAGACGAGGAGGGTCCCGCCCTTGCCCCCGGCCGCGGCGAGGCCCGAGGCCGAGTAGGAGAGGTCGAGGACCTGGGCGCCGAGCTCGAGGCTCCCGACCTTGCGGCCCGCGGGGAGGTCCCAGATCGCGACCTTGCTCGAGAGGTAGTCCGCGGCGAGGAGGCGCAGGCCGTCGGCCGAGGCGGCGGCCGCGGCGAGGCCCTCGGAGTAGCCGCGCAGGGGCCGGAGGAAGAGCCCGGTCGCGGTTTCCCAGAGGCCGATCGAGCCGTCGCCGAGGGTGGCGGCGACGAGGCCGGCGGCCGGGTGGAAGGCAGCGGCGAAGGCCGAGGGCCCGGCGGTCGCGCGCTTCCAGGGGCGCGAGGAGAGCTTCGCCCCGCTCTCGCGATCCCAGGAGGCGAAGCCCTCGGCCTCGCTGGCAGAGGCCCCATGGATCCGTTTCCCGTCCGGGGAGAAGGCGAGGGCCTCGATGGGCTCCTGCGAGGCGGCGAAGCGCTTCCGCTGCTTGCCCGACTTCGTCTCCCAAAGGACGAGGTCGTTCGCGTCTCCCGAGCTCGGCGAGCAGGCCGCGGCGAGGGTGGCCCCGTCGGGAGAGAAGGCGAGGGCCGTGACCTCGCGGCACGCCGCGCAGGCGAGGGTGGCGGCGACCGCGGCCTTGCGGAAGTCCACGAGCACGATCCCCCCGCGCGCGGTGCCCACGGCGAGGCGGTCCCGGCTCGCCGCCAGCGAGCTCGGGTACTGATCGCCGAGATCGACGCGGGCGAGCGGCGCCTCGGCGGAGGGATCGAGGAGGTAGGCCCGCTTGCCGTGGACCGAGGCGAGGTACCTGCCGTCGCCGGAGAAGGCGAGCATGAGGTCGATCTGCTTGTCGAGGGCCTTCCAGGCGCGGAGGAGCTCGCCCGAGGCCGCGTCCCAGAGGAATACCGAGCCGTCGGCGCCGATCGCGGCGATCCGGGAGGAGTCGGGCGAGAAGGCGCAGCCGCGGAGGGCGTCGGCGGAGTCCTCGATGCTCCGCAGGAGCCGGCCGCTCTCGAGGCACCAGAGCTTGAGGGACTTGTCGCTCGAGGCGCTTAGGGCGAGTTTCCCGTCGGGGCTGAAGGCGAGGCCCGCGATGGGGCCCGTATGGGCCGATTGGACGACGAAGCGCAGCTCCTCGGCCGGGGCCCTCGGAGCGGCGGCGAGGAGGGCCGGGAGAAGGGCCAGGGCGAGCCCGAGCGGGGCGGGACGGCGGCTGAGCATGGTTAACCCCCTAGTCGACGGCTTTAACCTTCGGGAAGCGCTTGAGCGCCTCCTCGAAGCCCTCCTCCATGCAGAGCCCGAGGGCGGCGGCGGCCTTGGGGAAGACCGATGCGGCGAGGAGCTCGCGCTCGGCGGCCGAGAAGTCGGAGAGCACGTAGCCGGCGACGTCGGGATGCTCGGGGCGGCCCAGGCCGAAGCGGAGCCGCGCGAAGTCGCGGGTGCCCAGGCGGGCCTCCAGGGAGCGCAGGCCGTTGTGGCCGCCCAGGCCCCCGCCGAGCTTGAAGCCGAAGGAGCCGAAGGCCATCTCGAGCTCGTCGTGGACCGCCAGGAGCTCGGCGGGCCCGACCTGGAAGAAGCGCATGAGCTCGGCGGCAGAGTCGCCGGAGAGGTTCATGTAGGTCTCGGGCATGAGGAGCCAGATCCGGCCGGCCGCGGTCTCGCGTTGGGCGAAACGGCCCTTGAACTTGCGCTCCCAGCGGAGCTCCCCGTAGAAGGGCAGGGACTCGAGGAACTGCCAGGCGACGTTGTGGCGGTTGCCGCGGTACTCGCGGCCGTGGTTGCCGAGGAAGGCGTAGAGACGGATCACGGTCTTCTCCGCGGGCCAGGTTTGACGGCCCCGCGCCGCGATAGTACACTGGCCCCCGTATCCCTGGATACCCGCCCGAGGAGCGACGAACCCCATGAAGGTCGACCAGCGTTTCAGCCTCAGCCAGGAAGAGCGAGGGGGCCAGCTCGCCCTGGTCTTCCGCGCCGCGCGGGAGCTCGAGCTCCGCGAGCCGGCCACCCTCCTGGCCGAGCTCGGCTTCGAGGAGCTCCTCGACCTGGCCGGGGTCCCGCCCGCGGCCCGCGGCGAGCTCCTCGCGGCCTCGCGGGGAAAGGGCGAGGGCGCTATCCTCGTCAACGGCTGGCAGTCCTGGTCGAGCTCGGGGGAGCTCGGCCCCCGCGAGCGCTTCGGCCGCTCGATCCTGCCGCTCCTGAACCTCTACGTCGACGGGCCGGCCCCCCGCGAGGGCCGCGCCGAGCTCCTCTCCTACTTCCTCGCGGCCTTCCGCTCGGGCGGGTATCGCCTGGTCCTCGTCTCGCGGGGCTCGGACGAGGCCCCCCTGCCGCCCATCGCCTTCCGGATCGCGCGCCGCGGCTTCTCGATCCGCGTCGAGGCCCTGGCCGAGGGCGGGAGGCTCGCCGCCGGCGCGGCCGCGGCCGAGCTGCGGCTCTTCTGCGCCGAGGGCTACTTCGCCGCCAAGGAGGCCCTCGCGGCCGCCCTCGGGAACCGGGCCCGCTTCGGGCGCCTGGCCTTCCTCGGCTCGGGCGATTCCCTGGTCCCCGGCGGCTACGAGTCCTGGTACAACCGCTACACGGACATCGACGAGGCCGGCATCTCGCGCGACCTCGAGGCCCTCGACGCGAACGGCAACCTCATCAACCGCTACTACCTCCAGCGCGGCAAGCCCGCGGTCTTCCAGGTCGACGACGGCTGGGAGCGGGCGGTGGGCGACTGGGAGCCCGACCCCGCCAAGTTCCCCCGGGGCATGGGGGGCATAGCCGCCCGCGCCGAGGCCAAGGGCCTGGTGCCGGGGCTCTGGCTCGCCCCCCTCCTCGTGACCAAGGGCAGCGCGGCCTGCCGCGAGCGGCCCGAGTGGCTGCTCCGCGATTCCCGGGGCCGCCCCGTGGTCGCCGGCTGGAATCCCAACTGGGACGGGAAGTTCCACTGCCTCGACCTCTCCATCCCCGGGGTGGGGGACTACCTCGAGGCGCTCTTCGAGCGGGTGGTCGAGGACTGGGGCTACCGCTACCTCAAGCTCGACTTCCTCTACGCCGCCTTCCTCCGCGGCGAGCGGGCCCGGGGCGGGGCGGCCTACGAGCACTACGACCGGGTGATCGGCCGCATAACGTCGAGGCTGCGGGACTCGCGGGGGCTGCCCGTGGCCTGGCTCGGCTGCGGGGCCCCCCTCGAGAGCTCCTTCCGCCGCTTCCCCCTCATGCGCATCGGGGCGGACACCAAGGAGGACTGGGACTGGGGCGCGATCAAGGGCCTCATGCACGGGGGCCGGCCCTCGGCCTACGTCAACCTGAGCCACACCATCGCGCGCGCGCTCCTCGACGGCGCGGCCTTCGTGAACGACCCCGACGTCGTGTTCTGCCGCGAGACCCGCATGCGCCTGTCGGAGGGCGAGCGCGAGCTCGTCGGCCTCGTGGACCGCATGCTCGCCTCCCAGGTCATGTTCTCCGACGACGCGAGCGGGTTCGGGGCCGAGGCCGCCTTCACCGAGCGCCTGGTCGCCCTCTACGACCGGCTCGGGGGGCGCGAGTTCGGGGCCGAGCGCCTCGGGCCGGACCTGTACCGGGTCTTCTCGCGGGACGGCCGGGTCCGGGGCTGGATCAACTTAGGCGATCGGCCGGCCCTCGTCGCGGCCGCCGAGGCCGCCGCCGCCGAGGGCATGGAGGCCCTCGTCCGCTGCGCAAGCCCCGGCCCCCGGGGCCTCGCCCTCGAGCGGCGATCGATAGCCCTCTTCGAGCGGCCCTGAGCGCGGGCCTCCCGCGCCGGGGCGGGGGAAGCGCCGGCGCGTTGCGCGAGGGCGCGCGGGAGCGTATACTGCGGCCGCGATACGACCTCGACCGGAGCGACCATGGATAAGACCGTCTACGTCATCGGGCACAAGAATCCCGACACCGACTCCGTCGTCTCGGCGGCGGCCTACGCCGAGCTGAAGCGGGCCCTCGGCATGCCCGAGGCCCGGGCGGCCCGGGCCGGCGCGGTCAACCCGCAGACCGAGTACATCTTCGACCGCTTCGGCCTGCCCCTGCCGGAGTTCCTCCCCGACCTCGTGCCCAAGGTCGAGTACTACATGAACGGCCCGGCGGCGACCGTGGTCGACACGACCCCCCTCTGGGAGGCCCTGACGGCCATGGGCCAGGCCGAGCTCAAGGCCCTGCCCATCGTAGACGCGGAAGGGCGCTACGTCTCCCTCCTCCACTACGGGGCCTTCGCCCAGAACATCCTCGCCAAGGTCAACCCGAGGAAGAAGGCCGTCATCCCCACGAGCGTCCGCCATCTCCTGAAGACCATCAAGGCCCAGCCCCTCGTCCTCTGCGACGAGGACGAGTTCTTCAAGGCGAGGCTCGTGGTCGCCGCCCTCTCGACCGAGGCTTTCCGCGCCGCGATCCACGCCGATCCCCCGGGCAACAAGGTCGTCCTCGTCGGGGACCGCGAGGAGGTGCAGCGCGTCGCCATCGAGGCCGGCGTGCGCGCGATGATCGTCACGAACGGCAACGTCGTGGCCAAGGCCGTCCGAGAGCTGGCGGAGGAGCGGCGCGTCTCGATCCTCGTCTCGCCCTACGACACCTCCAGCACGGCCCTCCTGGTGATCTACTCGACCCCCGTGTCAACCATGGGCGACGAGAGCGTGCGGCCCGTGCTCCGCTCCGACTGGCTCAAGACCGCGCGCAAGGCCATCGCCGCCTCGCCCAGCCGCTCCGTCCCCGTGGTCGACGAGGAGGGCCGCGTGGCGGGCCTGTTCACCGAGGGCGACCTCATCCGCGACCCCAACGTCGAGGTCATCATGGTGGACCACAACGAGTTCGGCCAGGCCGTGGAGGGCATCGAGAACTACCGGGTCCTCGAGGTGATCGACCACCACCGCCTGGGCTCCTTCTCGACGAGGTACCCCATCACCTTCATCAACCGCGTCGTCGGCTCGACGAGCACCATGGTGGCCGGGATGTACCGCGAGCAGCGTGTGCCCCTGCCCCGCCCGGTCGCCTCCATCCTCCTGTGCGGCATCCTCTCGGACACCCTCGTGCTCCGCTCGGCCACGACCACCGATGTCGACCGCGAGGCGGCCGAGTACCTGGCGAGCATCACCGACCTCGAGATCGAGGAGCTCGGCCGCGACATCATGGGCTCGGCCTCCCAGGCCGCGCGCCGGCCCGCCGCCGAGGTCATCCGCCTCGACCTCAAGGAATACGAGGCCGAGGGAGAGCGCTTCAGCGTCAGCCAGGTCGAGGTCTCGGACAACGCCGAGATCATGGAGCGCCGCGAGGAGATCCTCGCGGGCCTGGCCGCGCTCCGGGCCGAGAAGGGCTACTACCTGGCCGCCCTCATGGTGACGGACGTGACCGAGCTGACGAGCCTGCTGTTCATCGACGCGGGCAAGGACTTCCTCGCCCTGGTCTCCTACCCGAAGGCCGAGGCCGGCGTCTACGTGCTCAAGGACATCCTCTCGCGCAAGAAGCAGCTCATGCCGGCGGTCTTCGAGCTCATGGAGCGGGCAAAGGAAGGCTGAGGCGGAAGCCGAAGGCCGCGTCCTCCCCGAACCACTGGGGGAAGTTCGTGCCCCAGAGGTTGCCGTAGAGGGCGAAGTGGAGGCCCCCGGCGGGGTCGGCGAGGCGGTCGTCGGCGCACAGGAGGCGGCGCTCGCCCGGGGCGACGAGGGCCGAGTCGAGCGGCTCGACGCGCCGCTCCCCGTCCGGGCCGCGGTAGGCGGCCTCCCAGACCGCGTGGCACTGGCGGTTCCCGCCCGCGACGACGGAGGCCGGGTCGACCTCCGTCCCGAGCTTGCGCAGCCGCCAGAGCCCGGGACGCTCGGCCGCGAGGCAGATCGAGAGCCAGAGGGCCTCGGGGAGGCGGCTCGGGTCCTTGCCCGACCAGGAGGCCTCTAGCTCGACGGGCTCCCCGGCCCGGACCGGGAAGGCGTAGCGCAGCGCGGCCCGCCGAGGCGCTCCCGAGATCGCGCAGAGATCGCCGCCGAAGGAGAGCTCGCAGAGCGCGAGGTCGCGGCCATCCTCCGAAAAAAGCGTTAGGCGATCGAGGCGAGGGGCGTAGAGCCCCGCCTCGGGCCGCGGGAAGGCCGCCTCCAGGCCCGGCTTGCCGAAGTCGGCGAGGAACCAGGGGAGGTTGGCCTCGCGGTCCCGTCCGTAGCCCCGCAGGTAGGCCTCGTAGTCCCCGGGGCCGAGGGCCTGGTAGCGCAGGGCCCCGATCCCCCCGGCCGAGGCGAGCTCGGGCCCCGCGCCCGCCGCGCCGCCGCCGGCCGGCGCCGCCCGGAGCGAGGCGAGGGAGCCGTCCTGGGCGAAGGCGGCGAGGTAGGGCCCGAGCAGCAGCGGCTCGCCGGCCCGGGCCTCCCGCGCGGCGGCCGGGGCCTCGCGCCGCGGGGGCGAGGCGATGCGCGACAGGGCCCCGGCCGCCTCGGCCCGGAGGGGCTCGGGCAGGGCCGCGGCGGCCGCCTCGAGGTAGGCGCGCTGCTCGGCGTGGGAGGACTCGAAGTAGGAGTAGCTCCTGCGGGCCCAGCGCGCCGGCCCCTCCTCGGGGAAGAGGCGGAGGAACTCCTCGCGCGCGAAGTCCTCCACGAAGCGGAGCTCCTCGGGGACCGAGTCCGGCCCGACGAGGTCCCGGGCGCGGGCAGCCGCGAAGCCGGCCTTCGACCAGTTCCGCCAGTCGCCGAGGTGCTTCTTCGTGTCGAGGCCCCAGGTGTGCTCGACGACGAGGAGGAGGTTCCGCGCGAAGTCCCGCGAGGACGCGGCCTCCTCGTCCCATAAGCCCCGGGCGGCCCAGCCCGCGCGGAGCCGGAGGAGGGCGCGGAGGCCGGCGAGCTTGCGCGGGTCCGAGGCGGCGCCGTGGATCCAGCTGTCGCCGATCTCATCCTCGACCAGGGGCAGGCTCGGTGCGAGGGGGAGGAGGGCCCGGGCGAAGGCGTCGAGGGTCGAGGCGAAGACCCGGGCTCCGGGGTAGCGCGCTCGGGTCTCCGCGATGATGCGGCGAGCCTCCTCGGGCCCCGGGGGCCCGGAGTTGTCGGCGGAGTTCGCGATGACCAGGGCCTCGGCGAGGCCGGGGAGGGCGAGCTCGTCGCCGTAGCCGCCCGAGTAGTGGACGAGGATCTCCGAGCCGCCGGGGGCCCGCCAGCGGAAGAGGCGGGGGAGCTCGGGGACCCGGGAGCCGCCGTTGACCCCGACGTGGAGGTAGCGGATACCCCGCGCCGCGAGGAGGGGCAGGAGGCCGACCGTGTGTCCCGGGACGTCGCTGAGCTTGGCCGCGATGGTCTCGCGGCCGAAGCGCGCGTCGAGCCTCGCGCCGATGGCCAGGCCGGCCTCGGCGAGCCAGGGATCCATGAGCTCCGAGTGGGTGGTGAAGGGCATGCCGTGCCAGGCGATGCGGCCCGCGCCTATGGCCGACTCCATGCGCGCCCGCTCGGACGGCGCGGCGCGGCGCAGGTACTCGTCGACGAGCCAGGAGCCGGTCGTCCAGACGAAGCTTTCCCCCTCGGCAGCGAGCACCTCGGCCGTGTCGAGGGCCCTCGGGATGAAGACCCGCAGGTAGCGCTCGGCGACGCTCCCGGCGAGGTCGGTGAAGCCTATATCGAGGTGGGTCTTGAATACGACGTGGACGCGCGCGACGGGCTGGGTCATGGCCCAGCACGCTAGCGCCGCCGCCCTTCCCTGTCAATCGAGGCCGAGGCTATACTCGGCCGAGGTGGGTTCGTCATGGATTACGGTCTGATCAAGGCCTCGCAGCGGCTCTCGGAGCTCGAGCTCAAGGTGGCCATCGACGGCTGGTCCGTGGACGTCTATTGGTTCCGCGCCATGATCAAGGAGCGCGGCTGGTTCATCCGCCGCCACACCCACGGCACCTTCGAGTTCCATTTCGCCGCCAAGGGCGACTGCCTCCTCGAGCTCGACTCCGGGACCTTCCCCGTGGCCGAGGGCTGCTTCTACGTCACGGCGCCCGACGTGTACCACGCCCAACGCAGCGGCGATTCGGGGGAATTCGTCGAGTACAGCCTCAATTGCGACCTGCGGCCCCTCCTCCCCGAGGCGGCCTCCCGCGTCGACGGCATAGCGCGGCTCCGCTCCGCCTTCCTGGGCTCCCCCTGCTCCCCGCGGGCCGACGGGAACGGGGCCATCGCCCTCTTCGAGGCGGCGCTCCGGGAGGCCGACGAGCGGCAGCCCGGCTACGAGATCGAGCTCCGCAGCCTCATCCTCCGCATCCTCGTGGCCTGCGCCCGGGCCCTCGGGCCGGGCGAGGACAGGGGGGCCGAGGCCTCGGAGGAGGACCCCGCCGGGGGCCGCATGGCTCGCATCCTCGGCTTCGTCGAGGACAACATCCACCAGAGCCTCTCGCCGGCGGACATAGCCGCGCACATGAACCTGAGCGAGAAGCAGGTGGCCAGGATCATCGCCCGGGCCAAGGGCTACCCCACGCAGAAGTTCATCACCCGCACCAAGCTCAAGCGCGCCAAGCAGCTCCTCGCCTCGACCGACCTGGCGATCAAGGAGATCGCGGAGCGGCTCGGCTTCTCGAGCGAGTACTATTTCAACAGCGTCTTCAAGCTCCACGAGGGCTATCCCCCCGGCGTATTCCGCGAGAGCATGCGGGGCGCCGCGCCGCGGACGAGCAAGGAAACTCCTCGATAGTCATTTGTGATATTTTCCCTGGCCTTTGCGGTAGGTCTTGGTTTGTCGCGTTCCTTATGGTAATGAATAGGATAAAATGTGATCATATGTTGGTTAAAAGCAGATAAAACATAGGCTTGCGTTTTTGTGAAACGGACAGGTAGCCTGTCCCATTTTCTTAAATTCCCGTCTCGCCGCTCGATTTTCCGAAGGAGGGGGCGCCGGCATACTGAGCCCATGCCAGGCCCCAGGCCGCGATCGATCCGCCGGTACCGCAGCCTCTATCTCCTCTTCCTCCCCGTCGCCCTCTATTTCATCCTGTTCAGCTACTACCCCTTCGCGAAGGGCATCGCGATGAGCTTCCAGGGCAATCGCCTCATCGGGCCCAAGCCCTTCGTCGGCCTGGCCAACTATCGCGAGGTCCTGGCCGATCCGGACTTCCTCCGCGCCGTCCTCAACACCCTCGTCATCGGCCTCTCCGACCTCGTCCTCTACTTCGCCCTCTCCCTCTTCCTCGCCCTCTGCATAGCGGAGCTCGGGAGCCGCCTCGCCAGGCGGGCGGTGCAGACCTTCGCCTACCTGCCCTACCTCTTCTCCTGGTCGGTCATAGCCGGCGTGTGGATCCTGGTCTTCGACCAGCGGGGCATCGTCAACGCGATCGGGGGCCTCCTCGGCGCGGAGCCGACCTTCTTCCTCGCCGAGCCCGGCCTCGCGAGGCCCCTCATCATAGGCATGGGCGTCTGGCGCTCCGTCGGCTACTTCGCGCTGCTCTTCACCGTGGCCATCACCGACATCGACCCGGTCCTCTACGAGGCCGCGCGCATCGACGGGGCCTCGCGGCTCAGGCAGATCGCGAGCGTGACCCTGCCCTCCCTGCGCCCGACCATGAAGGTGGTGATCCTCCTCCTGGTCATGGGCGTCCTCACCCACTTCGACGAGATGTTCGTCATGCAGAACCCCGCGAACCGGACCCGCATCGCGACCCTCCTGGTCTACGTCTTCGACATGGGCATCGTGAAGTTCAAGACGGGCTTCGCGACCGCGGGGGCGACGGTCGTGATGGCCGGGACCCTCATCCTCGCCGGCCTCGCGCGGAAGGCGCTGCGCTACGATGAGGCCTGACCGCCTCCCCCTCGCGGCGCGGGCCCTGGTCTGGGCTGTCGCCCTCCTCGCGATCCTCGTCATGGGCCTGCCCATGGCCAACGTCCTCGCGGTCTCCCTCTCGAGCCCCGGGAGCTCGGAGAGCCCGGGCCTCGTCCTCTTCCCCGCCGAGCCGAGCCTCGAGGGCTACGCCTTCGTCTGGGGCACCATCGACCTCTGGCGGCCCTTCCTCAACACCCTCTACGTCTCGGCCGCGGGGACGGTCCTCCACGCGATCCTGGCCGCCCTCGGCGGCTACGTCCTCGCCCAGCCCGAGCTGCCCGGGCGTAAGGCCCTCACGAGCTTCGTCCTCCTCACGATGACGATCCCCGCCGAGCTCACCCTCGTCTCGATCTACGCGGTCAACAAGCAGTTCCACCTCGTCAACCGCTACGCCGGCCTCATCCTGAACGGGGCGGCCTCGGGCTTCTCGATCCTCCTCATGCGCGGCTACTTCTCGGCCATACCCCGCTCCCTCTCCGAGGCCGCCCGCATCGACGGCTGCCCCGAGCCGGGGATCTTCTGGCGCATCTTCCTCCGCCTCGCCAAGCCCGGCCTCGCGACGGTGGCGACGCTCGAGCTCATCCGCAGGTGGAACAACATCGCGATGACCGTGACCCTCGTATCCGACATGGCGAAGACCACCCTGCCGGTGGTGCTCCGCTGGCTCCTCTTCGAGATGAGCACGGCCTCGGGCGCGGCCTACGTCTACGCCAACGCGAAGATGGCCGCCGTCGTGATCTCGGCCCTGCCCCTGGTGGCCCTCTACGCCTTCGCCCAGCGCTTCTTCGTGGCGGGCGCCCTGGCGGGCTCGGTGAAGGGCTGAGATTCCATTGCGCGTTAGGCGCTCCCAGAAGGGCAGCGCAAGGAGGTTTCGGTCATGAAGAGATTCGTCGCGATCGCCCTCGCCCTCGCCCTCGCCGCGGGGGCGGCCTCGTTCGCCGCGCCCAAGCAGGTGCGGGTCCTCGCCTCGGTGACGGGCGGGAAGAACGACGAGGAGAACAAGCTCTTCGAGCAGGCCCTGCGCAAGGCCACGGGGCTCGAGGTGGTCTGGGAGCGGGTCCCCGCCAACTACGACCAGGTCCTCATGCAGAAGCTCGGGGCCGGCGAGCGGTACGACCTCGTGTACATGAACCAGTTCCAGATGTACAGCCTGGCCGAGCAGGGCGCGATCCAGGACCTCGGCGCCCGCATCAAGAGGTCGGCGGTCTACCAGAAGAACGTCCCCCAGGCCGAGCTCGACAAGATCGCCCTGGACGGCAGGTACTACGCCGGCTTCAACAAGCAGGAGGTCTTCCCCCTGGTCAACGCGAACAAGGCGCTGACCGACAAGATGGGCATCGACCTCGGGAAACTCGCGACCCTCGAGGACTACTACCAGATGCTCAAGAAGGCCAAGGCCTACATGGAGGCCGCCGGCCGCAAGCCCTACTATCCCTTCTTCGCCTATATGACCGACATCTGGGACCTCCAGCCCTGGTTCTCCTCCGCGGGCCTGCGCCGCGGCGTCTTCGTCGGGGCCGGCGGCAAGCGCTACGCGCCCTACGTCGATCCCAAGGCCAAGCCCGTCTGGGAGTGGCTCGCCAAGCTCTACGCCGAGGGCCTCATGGACCCCGAGTCCTTCACCAAGAAGACCGGGGACATGCGCAACAAGATGTGGCAGTCCCAGGACATCCTCCTGGACTCCGACTGGGCGGCCTGGACCGGCCTGTACAACAACAACGCGAGGACCGCGGGGACCTATCCCGACAAGGTCAACGTCGTCGGCCTGCCGGGCGTGAAGGGGCCGGAGGGAACCTACCTCATCGAGCAGGGCCAGGCCTCCCTCTTCGCGATCCCGGCCAACGCGGCCAACCCCGACGGGGGCTTCGCCCTCCTCGAGTTCCTCGCGACCCCCGAGGGAGGCCTCCTCCTCACGGCGGGCATCGAGGGCTACGACTATACGCGGGAGGGCGGGAAGATCGCCTACACGGAGGTCGGCAAGGCCCACGCCAAGGACCACGGGGCCCCCTTGCCCATCTCCTCGGCCTTCGACATGGCCCAGCTCGGGCCCATGAACCCGGGCTTCCTCGAGTCCCTGGCCGTCGGCAAGCGCAAGGACGTCTCGGTCGCGCCGATGGGCTTCGCGAACGGCAAGCTCGACGCGCGCCAGTACTACGACATCATGTCGAAGTGGATGACCGACTGCATCATGGGCAAGCTCCCGGCCGAGGCCGCCATCAAGGGCGCCGCCGACGAGCTTCGGGCAAAGAAGATCATCGACTGAGCGGGCGGGGGAAGGGACTCGATCCATGACTACCGAGCTGGAATTCAGGCGCGCCTTCGGCGCCGATCGGGAGCGGTCCTACCTGCGGCTCCCCTTCGAGGTAGCCGAGGGGGCCGAGCGGATCGAGGTCGAGTACTCCTACCCCCGCTTCGTCAGCGAGGCCCGGCCCGAGGGCCGGGCCTCGCTCGAGGCCAACATCGTCGACCTCGGGCTCTACGACGAGCGGGGCCTCCTCCGGGGCTGGTCGGGCTCGGAGCGGCGCTCGGCCGCGGTCTCCGCGAGCGGGGCCACCCCGGGCTACCGGGTCGGGCCCATCGGCGCCGGGACCTGGGCCGTCGCCCTCGGGCTGTACAAGATCCGCGGGGAGGTGGAGGTCCTCGTCAAGCTCCGGATCGTCGGCAAGGAGCCGGTCCTCCTCGCCGGGGACCTCCACCTGCACACCTCCAACAGCGACGGGGCCTACTCGACCCAGGAGGTGATCGGGCAGTGCCGGGCCGCCGGCCTCGACTTCATCGCCCTGACCGACCACAACAACACCGCGCAGAACGAGGAGATCGGCAGGCCCGAGGGCATCGTCGTAATACCCGGCATGGAGTACACGAGTTACCGCGGCCACGCCAATTTCTTCTTCCGCGGGGCCTCCGACTTCCGCGCCGACCCCCTGTCCAACACGCGGGAGGAGATGGTCGCGACCCTCCGCGCCGCGCGGGAGGCCGGGGCCCTGGTCTCCCTCAACCACAGCCACTGCGACTCCTGCCCCTGGGAGTACGGCTTCGACGGCATCCCCTACGACATGGCCGAGCTCTGGAACGGGGCCATGAAGGGCTCGGAGCTCCGCGCCATAGCCTGGTGGCAGTCCCTCCTCGCCGCGGGCCGGCGCCTGCCCGCGGTGGGCGGCTCCGACATGCACCGCCACGAGCTCTCGCGCAGCTACGGCTCGCCGACCACCTTCGTCAACGCCGCCTCGCGCTCGCGCGGGGACATCCTCGACGCCCTCGCCGCGGGACGCTCCTCGATCTCGGCCTCGCGGGGCGGGCCCCGCCTCGACCTCTCCCTCGGCGAGGCCGGCCTGGGCGGCGAGGCCTCCTTCTCGAAGGGCCTCGAAGGCCGCGTCGGCGTCGAGCGCGCCCGCCGCGGCGACCTCGTGAAGGTGATCGACGCCTCGGGGAGCGGCCCGGCCTGGACGCTGCCCTTCGACGGGGAGTTCTCGGCCTCCTTCCCCGTGGCCCCCGGGTCCCGCTTCTGCCGCGCCGAGCTCTGGCGGGGCAGGCCCCAGATCGCGGAGCCCCTCCTCTTCGCGCTGACCAATCCCGTCTACCTCGCCGAAGGGCGAGCCTAGGAGCCTCCCAGGGACGAGCGCGAGCGGAAGGGCAGGGGCGCCATCGAGCTCAAGCGGGCGCGCGACTTCCTCGAGGACGCGCGCTCCTGGGTCATGGCCGAGGAGCTGCCCTTCGCGGCCTCCCTGGCGCTGAGCGAGGGCCCGGTCCCCCTCGCGGAGTCGATCGGCCTCGAGCGGCGGGCGGTCCGCGAGGGCGAGGCCTGGGGCATCGACCACTACTACGAGCGCCAGCTCGTCGAGGGGGCCCGGGCCCGCGGGGAGCCCGAGGCCTTCTCGGGCCCCCTGCGCTCGGGGATCTCCTTCAAGCTCGCGATAGGCGACTCCACTATCGACCAGGCGGCCGTCCTCGAGCCCGGATCGCGGGCCCTGCGGTTCAGGACCCGGATCGACTGGCGCGAGGATAGGCGCCTTTTACGGGTCCTCTTCCCCGCGGCGATCCGCGCGCGGGAGGCCCTCTGCGAGATCCCCTTCGGCCAGGTCGCGCGGCCGACGATGGCCAACACCGAGTGGGACTTCGCCAAATTCGAATTCTGCGCCCATCGCTGGGTCGACCTCTCGGACGAGGACTACGGCCTCGCCCTCCTCAACGACTGCAAGTACGGCTACTCGGCGCGCGGCTGCGTCCTCGGCCTGAGCCTCCTGCGCTCGCCCCTCTATCCCGATCCCGAGGCCGACCGGGGCCTCCACGAGCTCGAGTACCTCCTGTGCCCCCATCCGGGTCCCCTCGCGGGCTCGGACGCCATCGAGGCCGCGGCGGCCCTGAATAAGCCTCCTCTGGCCTTCGCGGGGAGGGGGCCGGCGGGGCGAGGGCGCCGATCGAGGCCTCGGGCCGGGGCATCTCCCTCGAGGCGCGGCTCCCGATCGAGGCCGAGCTCGGTCCCTTCGAGATCAGGAGCTACAAGATCGCGCTCGGTTGAGGGGCTTCAGGAGCCGGCGCCGCAGCACTTCTTGTACTTCTTGCCGCTCCCGCAGGGGCACTGATCGTTGCGGCCGACCTTGGGACCCTCGCGCACGATGGTCGTCGGGACGACCTCGCCCTCCTCGAAGAGCCACTCGCCGTCCCTGCGGACGAAGTTCGAGATCTCGTGGTGCTGGTCGCGCAGGCCGTCCTGGACGTAGGTGGCCACGAACTCGACCTTGCCCTCCTGGTCCGCGGGCCCGCCCTTCTCGGCCCGCAGGATCTTGAGGCCGACCCACCTCGACTTCTCGCTCCAGCGGCGCGTGGCCTCGACGTCGATGTCGTGCTTCTCGTCGCGGAGGCAGGTGTCGACGATGAAGTCGATCGCTCCCTTGGCGTAGGCGCTGTAGCGGGCGCGCATGAGGATCTCGGGCGTCGCGGCCTTGGCCTTCCTCTCGATGTAGGGGCCGCAGCAATCGGCGTAGTCGCGGCCGGAGCCGCAGGGGCAGGTTTCCATGGCTATCTCCTCGGGTTATTCAGGTGCAGCGAATTCGGCGCGGGGGACGAGCGGCCTCGGGCCGCGGCCTGACGCGCCCTCGCCCGGCACTTCCGGGCGGTCGAGAGGAGGCCGAGGCCCGTGACGGCCGCGGCCAGGGCTATGGCCCCCGAGACGAGGGCGATGGCGATGGGCATTGCCGTTCCTCCCCTTCAGCCGCGGAAGGCGCCCGAGGCGAGGAGGGGGAGGGCGATGAAGTTGCCGATCATCCCGCCGATGCTCGAGGCGAAGAACACGAGGAGGATGTGGGTCACGCGGTTGCGGTAGAAGCCGCCGAGGGTCGCCACGTCGTCGGCGAGGCCCTCGAGGTCCTGGACCCGGGGCTTGCGGAGGAAGGCCTCGGCGAGGCCGGCGAAGAGGCCCACGCCGACGAGGGGATTGAGGGTCGCGATCGGGGCCGAGACGAAGGAGAGGAGGACGGTCAGGGGGTGGGCCATGCAGAGGGCCGAGCCCAGGGCCGCGAGGGAGCCGTTGGCGAGGATCCAGCGCAGGACGAGGTCGAGGCTCGCCCGGGTCCCCGACGTATAGGCGCCCAGCCCGATGAGGCCGACGATGAGGGCGGGGAGGAGCCAGCCCGCCGCCTTGCCGAGGGCCGAGGGAGGGGGCACCGCCTCGATGTCGGAGGTGTCGGCCGAGGCCTCGCCCGCGTCGAGCCTGCGGAGCCAGTCCTCGATGCCGGCGAGGTGGCCGGCGCCGACGACGGCGAGCACGAGCTCCTCCCGCGCGGCGAAGATGCGCGAGGCGAGGAAGCGGTCGCGCTCGTCGATGAGGACCTCCTTGACGGAGGGGAGGTACTCGGCGAGCTCGCCCATCATCTCCTCGAGCTCGTTGCGCTGCTTGAGGCGCTCGATCTCCTCCTCGCTCAGCTTCTCCTTCGAGAAGGCGGATTCGACCAGGCCGGCCATGAGCTTGGCGCGGTTCCAGAACCCGGACTTGGCCCAGGCGCGCTTCAGGGTGACCTGGACCTCGCGGTCGCAGAAGGAGTAGGGGAGGCCGGCCTCCTCCGCCGCCCGGGCGGCGGCCAGCATCTCCTCGCCGGGCTTCACGCCGACCTCCGAGCCCATGCGCCGCTGGAAGCCGGCCAGGGCGAGGTTCGCGAGGAGGAGGAAGCCGCGGCCTTCCTTCAGCACCTTGCCGATGTCCAGGCTCTCCCAGCTGCCGCCCTCGGACATGGACTTCCATCGGCCCTCGTCGAGCTCGATGCAGACCCGGCCGGGGCCCTCGGTCGCCACGAGGGACCTGACCTCGGCGATGCTTTCGGGCGAGATATGGGCCGTGCCCGCGAGCAGCACCGTCCGGTCCTTCAATTCCACTCGTCGTACCGTCTGCGACATCTGTCTTCCTTAGTGTGCGCGGTCAGCGCCCCGCCTGCGGCGGGGCGGAAGCCGCCAGCCTCGCGGCGGCGGCGAAGAAGCGTTCGCGGATCTCGTCCCTTCCCGGGTTCGCGGCCGCGGGGACGAAGCCGCCGGATGCGTGCGAGTGGCCTCCTCCGGTCCCGAGGCCCTGGAGGGCCTCCCGGACGAGGTCGAAGGCCGAGAAATCGGCGCTCCGCGACCGCGCCGAGAAGTGGAGGCCCGCCTCGTCGCGCTCGGCCACGACCGTCGCGCGGAGCTCCTCGGCGCGGAGGGCGAAGTCGGCGAGGACGGCGAGGGCCTCCTGGCCGCAGGGACCCTCGACCTCGGCGTAGAGGAGGCCCTCCTCCGCCACGGCCCCCGAGAGGGCGCGGGCGATGAGGCCGAGCTCGCGGAGGTCGAAGACCGTCCGGACGATCCTGCTCGCGAGCTCCCAGTCGCCCAAGCGGAAGAGCTCGGTGTAGGCGCGGAAGTCCTCCGGCGAGGAGCGCCGGCTGAGGAAGTCGGTGTCGGACTGGATGCCGGCGATGAGGGCCGTCGCGAGCTCGCGCGGCGGCTCGGCCCCGGCCTCCTTCCAGTAGCCGTAGATCATCGAGGAGCAGGAGGCGAGCTCGGGCCGCAGGTCGGCGAAGGGCGCGCGGGCCTCGCCGAAGATGCGGTGATGGTCCACGATCCCCACGAGCTCCCCCGCGAAGAGGCTCACGTTCCCGTTGGCCGGCGCGCCGTCCACGACGAGGAGCTGGGCCCTATCCCCGGCCGGGGACGAGCCGGCGATCTCTATGCCGAGGACTTCGACGAGCCGGGCGAGGCTCCTCGATCGAATCTCGCCGCGGTAGGCGGCGGAGGCGGAGTATCCCCTCCGGGCGAGGAGGCCGGAGAGGGCCCAGGCCGAGGCGACCGCGTCGATGTCCGGATAGTCGTGGGTCTGGACGAGGACGGGGCGCCGCGGGTCGAGCCGGCCCAGCAGCGCGGCGAAGGGGGCCGCGGCCGCGACGCCGGCGACGTCGGCCTTAGCCATTGGCCCCCGCCATGCGGCGCCGCTCCGCCTTGAGCAGGCGGTACTCGAGGCAGCTTTCGCGATGGAGCTCCTCCGAGAGGCCGAGGTACTTCTCCGCGAGGCCGGGCTTGTCGCGGCAGAGCCAGTACTCGGCGAGGTAGAAGAGCATGCCCGCCTTGACGTCGAGCCGCTTCTCCCCCTGGATCCTCTGCTCGAGCTCCCCGGTCGCGTCGCGCTGGTCCTGGAGGAGGCGGAGCATGTTCCAGTAGATGCCGTCCTTCTCCCGGTCGACCCTCGGGGCTATGGAGGCGGCGTAGGCCGAGGCCTCCTTCGGCTTGCCCGAGCGCCACAGGGCGAGGGCGGCGGCGATCGCGTACTCGTAGCGGTCGGGGGAGGAGGAGAAGCACTTCTGGAAGGCGGCCGCCGCCTCGGGCCAGAGCCCGAGGCGGAAGGCCGCCCCGGCCGCGCCCTCGTAGGCGAACCAGTAGTCGGGGTAGAGGGCTATGGAGGAGCGGTAGTCGGCGAGGGCCTCCTCGTCCCGGCCCGCCTCCTCCCTGATGCCGGCCCGGAAGACGTAGGACATGAAGTACTCGGGATCGAGCTCGATGGCCTTGTCGAAGTCGGCCTCGGCCCCGGCGCGATCGTTCTTGTCGAAGCGGAAGCGGCCCCGGTCGAAGTAGAGCCAGGCTCCGTCCGGGGCCCGCGCCACGGCCGCGTCGAGGTCGGCCTCCGACTCCTGGTACATGCCCAGCTGGTAGCGGGCCCGCGAGCGATCGGAGTAGGCGAGGGGCGAGGCGGGCTCGAGGGCTATGGCGGCCGTGAGCTGGGCCTCGGACTCCGCGTAGCGGGACAGGCGATAGAGGGCCCGGCCGAGGCCGAGGGCCGAGTCGGCGCTCTTGGGATCGGCGCGGAGGGCCCGGCGGTAGTAGTCCTCGGCCTTGGGCCAGTTCTTCTGGTCGAGCTGGTAGTCGCCCCAGGCCGAGAGCACGGCGGCGTCGAGGGGGGCCGCGGCGAGGGCCCGGTCGAGGTAGGAGCGCCGGCCCTTCTCGTCGCCGGCGAAGACCGCGAGCCGGGCTCCCATGGTCAGGGCCCCCGCGTGGGAGGGGAAGGCCGCGGCGGTCGCGGCGACCTCGGCGCGCGCCTCCTCGAGGCGGCCCGCGGAGACGAGGGCGGCGGCCCGGGCCAGCCTGAGCTCGGGGCGGTCCGGCTGGGCCGCGGCGAGGGTACCGATGGTCTCGGCCGCCGCGGCCGCGTCGCCCTTGCCCAGCTGGGCCGAGGCCGCCTCGAGGCCGGCCACCCGCGCGGCCTCGGCGGAGGCGGGGGCGGCCGGCTTGGCGGCCGCAGCCTCGGGGCGAGCGGGCTCGAGGGCTCCCTCCGGGGCCGCCGGCCTGGCCGCGCCGGCGCAGGAGGCGAGGGCGAGGATCGCGGCGAGGGCGGCCGCGCCGATCGCGATGCGGAGGGAGGCGCGGGGCAGGGAAGCTGGTTCTCGGGTCGTCATCGTCGTTCTCCAGTACGGCAGCGCGGCTCGCGTCGGGGATCGATGCTACTCCGTTCGGCGCCTATTGTACAAGGTTGCACAAGGGGAGCATCCCGGCTATAGTCGACGCGCGATGAAATCCGGCGCGCTCAGGAGAGCCCTCGGGCTCACCCTCCTCTATATCGGCGGCTTCGTCCTCCTCGTCGTCCTCCAATTCTCCCGCGGGCCCGGCTTCTCCGAGCGCTTCGGCCGCCTCGCGGTCACCGCCTCCTTCCCCAAGGCCGAGCGCGCGGGCGGCGGCCAGGCGCCGGAGGAGGTGAAGTTCGACTTCGCCGGCCTCTCCCTCGCCGTCTCGGCCCGGAGCCCCGCCAAGCTCGTGGGGGCCGACGGCTCGATCCGGAATATCGGTCCGCGCTCCATCGAGAAGCGCAAGGACGGGGTGCGCGTCCTCCTCGAGGGCGGGGTCGAGCTCAGGGCGAGCTCCGCCGCGGGCGAGCGCTATTCCCTCGCGGCCCGGGCCCCCGCCGGGACCAGGGGCCTCCGCCTGGCCTACACCCTCTCCGGTCGCGCCCGGCTCGCCGCGGCGGGCGGCGCTCAGAGCCTCGAGTCCGCGGGCTCCTCCTTCGCCCTGACCCTCGCCTCCTCGGCCCTCGACCCGGCCTCGGGCTACCTCGTCCTCCGCGCCGACGAGGCGAGCGGCGAGCTCGGCGAGCTCGCCCTCGCCAGGAAAGAGGCGGCCCCCGCCAAGCCCGGCAAGCCCGCGGCCGGCGAGCGGCTCGCCGCCCAGGCCCCCAAGGACCCCGCGGCCTTCAAGGCCGAGATCGACGCCTGGCGCGACAAGGCCTGGTCGGGCCTCGCCTCCTCCCGCTACGACCCGGAGCGCCTCGCCTGGCGCGGCGGCGCCGAGGGCCAGGCCCTTCCCGCCGAGTCCCGCTTCTCCGAGCGGGCCCTCGTCGCCTACCTCGCCGAGTCCCTCCTCCGCGGCTCCTACACCGAGGCGCTCCAGCGCATGCGGCCGGCGCGGGAGCGCTGGCCCGCCGAGCTCGGCTACCTCTCCGCCCCCTACCTCGGCGGCCTCGTCAAGAAGATGGAGGCCCTCGAGGCGGCCGACCTCGCCGAGTCCAAGCGCATCGCCCAGCTCGTCCAGGAGAAGTCGCCCGACCTTTTCATGAAGGAGGGCCTCGTCCACTTCCTCCTCGACCGCTCGGCCCCCCCTCTTTCCTCGGAGGCCCTCGCCTTCGCCGCGACCCTCGATCCCGCCAAGCTCACGCTGCGGCAGGCGGTCGGCCTCCTCGGCTGCCTCGTCGAGTCCCGATCCTACCTCAAGGACGAGGAGAACCCCTTCCGCGCCCTCGGCGCCTCGGCCGACCGCGTGGCCGCATCCGTCCGGGCGGCCTCCGGCGGCCTCTACCTCGTCGGCGAGGAGGACGGCTCGGTCGACCTCCGCCTCTCCCTCCTCGCCGGCCAGTACCTGGCCGCCTACGGCGCCGCCGAGGGCAAGGAAGCCCTCCTCGGCCTGGGCCAGGGCCTCGTGGAGGGCTACCTCGGCCTCTGCGACGAGCGGGGCGCGGCCCCCGCCAAGCTCCTCCTCCGCGAGGGGGCGGTCGACCAGCGGACGGGCGCCCTCCTCCCCGAGGAGGCCTACCCGATCGTCGCCTCCAATCCCTACTACCCGCGCGAGGTCTCCTTCTACCGCGAGGTCGGCCCGGGAGTCTGGGCCTGGACCTGCGCGCCCTCGCTCACCGTCGCCGCGGCCGCGGACCGCTACGCCTTCGCCGCGACCTTCCCCGAGGGGCGCTCGCATCACTTGACCTTCTACGGCATCAAGAGCTTCGCCAACATCCAGCTCTACGACATCGACTACAGCCCCGACTCCGAGTTCGAGATCTACGACGCCTCGGGCTACCTCTACCGCCCGCAGAACAGGGCCCTCTACATGAAGATGAAGCACAAGAAGGAGAGCGAGTCGATCAAGCTCTTCTTCTAGCCGGCGCCCGCCCCGGAGGCGTCGCCCGCCTCTCCGGCGGGGCGGCGCCTTGACGGTCCTCGGGCCTTCCAGTAGAGTTCGCCATGCGCATCGAGACTTGCTACGCCCGACCAGGCCTCGACGGCCGCGGCCGCGGCCCCGCCGGGCGGCTCGAGCGCGAGCTCGGCGCCCGCGCCTCGGTGGAGGCGGTCGACGTCATCCTGACCGACTTCGCGCCGGCCAGCGGCCTCGCGGGGGAGCTCTTCGCCGACCCGGTGGTCCAGCTCGTGGCCGAGCAGCCCGCCGCCGAGCTGCCCGCCTTCCGGGGCTGGGACTGGCTCGTCGAGATCGCCTATCGTCCCGGAGTCACCGACACCCTCGCCCTCACCGCCCGGCAGGCCCTCGAGATCGCGGTCGGGGGGGACCCGGAGGCGTCCGCCGAGCTCCGGGCCTCGGCCGTCCAGACGGCGCGGCTCTACGTCGTCGCCGCGAAGGGCGCGGAGCGGGACGAGGTCGAGCGCGCCTTCAAGAGCCTGTGGAACCCCCTCGTGCAGAGCGCCCTCTTCCTCTCCCGCGAGGATTACGAGGGCGGCGCCCGCCCCCCCGAGCTCTATCCTCCCGTGCGCCTCTCCGAGTCCGTCGAGCCCGAGCTCTTCGGCGTGGCCGGGCTCGACGACGCGGGGCTCGAGCGCCTCTCCTCCGAGCGCCTCCTCGCCCTGAGCCTCCCCGAGATGGCCGCGATCCGCGCCTACTATCGAGACGCGGCCACGGCCTCCCTGCGCGCCTCCCGCGGCCTGCCCCCCGAGGCCACCGACGTCGAGCTCGAGATGATCGCCCAGACCTGGAGCGAGCACTGCAAGCATAAGATCTTCAACGCGGAGATCGAGTACCGCGAGGCCGGGCTCGAAGGCCCGGCCGGCGGGCCGGAGACCATACGCTCCCTGTTCAAGACCTACATCCGCTCCACCACCGAGGAGCTCGCGCCCAAGCGGCCCGATCTCAAGTCGGTCTTCACCGACAACGCGGGGGTCTTCGAGTTCGACGAGGGCCACGCGGTCTGCGTGAAGGCGGAGACGCACAACTCCCCCTCGGCCCTCGATCCCTACGGCGGGGCCATCACCGGCATCGTGGGGGTCAACCGCGACATCCTCGGCACCGGCATGGGGGCCCAGCCCCTGTTCAACACCGACGTGCTCTGCTTCGCCCCCCCGGCCACGCCCGACGCCGAGGTGCCCGCGGGCCTCATGCGGCCGCGGGAGCTCCTCGAGGGGGTGCACCGGGGCATCGTGGACGGCGGCAACCAGTCGGGCATCCCCGTGGCCGCGGGCGCCTTCGTCTTCGACCCGAGCTTCATGGGCAAGCCCCTGGTCTTCTGCGGCACCGGGGGCATCATGCCCTCCGAGCTCCGGGGCAAGGGCTCCTGGGAGAAGCGGATCGAGGCCGGCATGCTCGCCGTCATGGTCGGCGGCCGGGTCGGCGCCGACGGGATCCACGGCGCCACCTTCTCGAGCCTCGCCCTCGACGAGGCGAGCCCCTCCTCGGCCGTGCAGATCGGCGACCCGATCATCCAGAAGCGCATGACCGACTTCCTCCTCGAGGCCCGCGACCAGGGCTTGTACGAGGGCATCACCGACAACGGCGCGGGCGGCCTGTCCTCGAGCCTCGGCGAGATGGCCGAATCCGCGGGGGGCCTGCGCGTCGACCTCTCCGCCTGCCCCCTTAAGTACCCGGGCCTGGCGCCCTGGGAGATCCTCGTGTCGGAGAGCCAGGAGCGCATGAGCCTGGCAGTCCTGCCGGAGAAGATGGACGCGTTGCGCGAACTCGCCGCGCGGCGCGGGGTCGAGGCGACCGCCGTCGGCGAGTTCGGCTCGACGGGCCTGGTCGAGGCCGTGTACGGAGGCAGGCTCGTGGGCCTTTTGTCCCTGGAGTTCCTCCACCGGGGGCTGCCGACCATGCGGCTCGAGGCCGAGTGGCGCCCGCCTGCCGTCGCCCCGGGCTCCCTGCCCGACCGGGCCGACTGGACGGGCGCCCTCCTCGAGGTCCTCGCCGATCCCGAGGTCGCCTCCAAGGAGGAGCTCGTCCGGCAGTACGACCACGAGGTCAAGTCGATCTCCGTCGAGAAGCCCTTCACCGGCGCGGGCCGCGACGCGCCGAGCGACGGGGCCGTCCTCAAGCCCCTCTACGGCTCCTTCCGGGGCCTCAGCGTGACCCACGGCATCTGCCCCCGCCTCTCGGCCCACGATACGCGGGCCATGGCCCTCGCGGCCGTCGACGAGGCCTACCGCGCCCACCTCGCCCTCGGCGGGGACCCCGATCGCGCCGTCGCCCTCGACAACTTCTGCTGGCCCGACCCCGTCGCCTCGGCCTCGACCCCCGACGGCGCGTACAAGCTGGCCCAGCTCGTGCGGGCCTGCCGCGCCCTCCGCGAGGCCTGCCTGGCCTACGGCCTCCCCCTGGTCTCGGGCAAGGACTCGATGAAGAACGACGCCGTCGCCGAGGGCCGCAAGATCTCGGTCGCGCCCACCCTCCTCGTGACGGTGGTCGGCATCGTCGAGGACGTGCGCAAGGCCCTGTCGACCGACTTCCTCGCCCCGGGCGACCTCGTCTACGTCGTCGGCGGCACGGGAGGGAAGCTCGGCGCCTCGATCCTCGAGCGCGCCTTGGGCGGCGCCTCCCTCGGGCCCTGCCCCCTCGCCGACCCCGCGGAGCACCTGGGCCCCTACCGGGCCCTCGCCCGCGCGATCTCCGGCAAGATCGTCCGCTCCTGCCACGACCTCTCCGACGGCGGCCTCGCGGCCGCCCTCGCCGAGTCCTGCCTCGGCGGCCGCCTGGGGGCGGAGATCAGGCTCGACGCGCTGCCCGGCCGCCCGGCGGGCTCCTGGTCCGACCCCCCGCCCCGCCTGCCCGCCCCCCTGCCGAAGGCCGCCAAGGCCCTCTTCGCCGAGGACCCCGGCCGGCTCCTCGTGTCGATCCGGCCCGAGGACCGGGAGCGCTTCGAGCGGCTCTTCGTCGGGCTGCCCGCGCGCCTGGCCGGCGAGGTCGCGCCCCAGCCGCGCCTGCGCGCCACGTTAGGCGGCCGAGTCGTGCTCGACGCGGCCCTGCCGGCCCTCGAGCGGGCCTTCAAGACGCCGATAGCGTAAGGGAGCGCGGTCATGAACGCACAGGTGAAAGCGATCGTCGTCTCCGGCTACGGCTTCAACGCCGACGCGGAGCTGGCCGAGGCCTTCCGGCTCGCGGGCGCCCTGCCCGAGCGGGTCCACCTCGCCGACCTCCTGGCCGAGCCCGGGCGGCTCGACGGGGCGGGCCTCCTGGGCTTCCCCGGGGGCTTCTCCTTCGGCGACCACCTCGGCTCGGGCCAGCTCGTGGCCCTCCTCTGCCGCCGCTCCCTGCGGCCGGCCCTGGAGTCCTTCGTCGCCCGGGGCGGGCTGGCCATCGGGATCTGCAACGGCTTCCAGTCCCTGGCCCGCATGGGCATGCTCCCCAACCGCGCGGGAAGCTGGGAGCGGGAGGCGAGCCTCGTGGCCAACGCCTCGGGCCGCTTCGTCGATACCTGGGTGAAGGTCCGCTTCGAGCCGGGCTGCCGCTCGCCCTGGACCCGGGGCCTGCCTGACCGCATGCTGCCCGTGCGCCACGGCGAGGGCCGCTTCGTCATGCGCGCGCCCGCCCCGCGCAAGCCGAACCCCCTCGACGAGCTCGAGGCCGAGGGCCTGGTCGCCCTCCGCTACGATCCCGCCGAGGACCCGAACGGCTCCGAGCGCCGCATCGCGGGCGTCTGCGACCCGACGGGCCGCGTCCTCGGCCTCATGCCCCACCCCGAGGCCTTCCTGTTCAGGGAGAACCATCCCCTGCGCCGCCGCGGCTCGGCCGACCGGCCCGGGCTCGACCTCTTCGAGAACGGGGTGGCCGCGGCCCGCGCCGCCACCTGAGCCGCGCCGCCTTGAAGCCCCCGTTCCCGCGCTGGCGCGGCCGGGGCGGCGCGGGTATAATCCTCGGAGCGTCACCCGGAGGCGCTCGCCGCGATGCCTGAATCTCCCGAGATCGAAGCTCTCCGCGCCGAGTACGAGAAGCAGGTCTACGACCTGAAGCAGCTCCTCGAGGTCTCGAAGAGCCTCAACTCGACCCTCGACTACCACAACCTCATCGACGCGATCCTCTTCACGATCATGGGCCAGATGCGCGTGCTCAAGGCGGGGCTCCTCGCGAAGAAGGGGCTCGACGCGACCCAGTTCAGCCTCCACCGGAACTACAAGGGCTTCGAGCTCAGCCACGGCGTCGACTACTCGGTCGCCGAGGACCATCCCCTGGTCAAGCTCTTCGCCCGCTCCTCCCGCTGCTGCACCGTCGAGGAGGCCCTCGCCCGCTTGGGCGGCGAGCGCGGCATCGAGGGCCTGATCTCGCTCGGGCCCAGCCTCCTCGTCCCGCTCAAGGCCAAGGGCGTCGTCAACGGGATCATCCTCCTCGGCGACCGCATCGAATCAGGCCCCTTCGCGGAGGAGGAGCGGGACTACGTGCTCACCATCGCCGCCTTCGCCGCCATCGCCATCGACAACGCCTTCCTCTTCGAGATGACCACGACCGACATGATGACGAAGCTCAAGATGAAGCACTACTTCTACACCATGCTGCTCGAGCGCATGGGCCAGGCCGCATCTAGCGGCGAGCCCCTGTCGGTGGTCATGATGGACATCGACTTCTTCAAGAGGTTCAACGACTGCTACGGCCACAGCTGCGGGGACGCCGTGCTCAGGCAGGTGGCGAAGGTGGTCCAGGAGAGCGTGCGCTCCATCGACCTGGCTGCCCGCTACGGGGGCGAGGAGTTCTGCCTCCTCCTGCCCGGGACCGGCCTGGCCGAGGCCATGGCCGTGGCGGAGCGCGTGCGCGCGGGCGTCGCCGGGACGGCCACCGAGTACGAGGGCCGCTGCCTCTCGGTCACGATCTCGCTCGGCGTCGCGGAGTACGACCCGGCGCGGGACCTCTCGGGCAAGTCCCTGATCGACCGCGCCGACCGGGCGCTCTACTACGCCAAGCAGGGCGGCCGGGACCGCTCCTGCGCGGCCGACTGAAAAAGGGGTTCGGCTATGCGACAGTGGTGGGAGGACGCGGTCTTCTATCAGGTCTATCCGCGCAGCTTCGCCGACGCGAACGGCGACGGGATCGGGGACCTCGCCGGCATAGCCGGCAAGCTCGGCTATCTCTCGGAGCTGGGCGTCGACGCCCTGTGGATCTCGCCCTTCTTCGCGAGCCCGATGAAGGACTTCGGCTACGACATCTCCGACTACCGGGGCGTGGACCCGATGTTCGGCTCGCTGGCCGACTTCGACCGCCTCGCGGCGGAGGCCAGGCGCCGGGGCATCAGGATCGTCCTCGACATGGTGGTGAACCACTCCTCCGACGAGCATCCCTGGTTCGTCGAGGCCCGCGCCTCGAGGCTCTCGCCCAAGCACGGCTGGTACCTCTGGGCGCCCGAGACCGGGCGCCCGCCTAACAACTGGAAGGCCGTCTTCGAGCTCGGCACGGCCTGGCACCCCAACCCCGCGACGGGGGAGCGCTACCTCGGCACCTTCACCCGGCACCAGCCCGAGTTCGACTGGCGCAACCCCGAGCTCCGCGAGGCGATCTACGCCGAGATGCGCTTCTGGCTCGAGCGCGGGGTCGACGGCTTCCGCCTCGACGTGGCGACCGGGTACATCAAGGACGCCGAGCTCCGCTCGAATCCCTTCATGCTCAACGCCTCGCCCAACCTTTTCCAGCGCCACATCTACGACCGCAACCGCCCCGAGGTCCACGGCATCTTCAAGGAGATGCGGAAGCTGGCGGACGCGGCCGGCGAGCGGGTCCTCATCGGCGAGACCCACGGCCAGGACCCGGTCCTCGCCGCCTCCTGCCACGGCGAGCGGAACGACGAGCTCCACATGGCCTTCAACTTCGACTTCCTCTTCCAGAAGAAGTGGGAGGCGCGGAGCTTCCGCGAGTCGGCCGAGCGCTGGTACGCCCTCCTCCCCGCGGGGGCCTGGCCGAACTTCACCCTCTCGAACCACGACCAGCCCCGCGCGATCTTCCGCTACCGCTCGAGGGACCCGCGGGTCACCGAGGGCCGGGCCCGCGTGGCCGCTGCCATGCTCCTCACCTTGCGCGGCACGCCCTTCATCTACTACGGCGAGGAGCTCGGCATGAGCTGCCGCCGCCTGCCGCGGAAGGCCCTCCGCGATCCCCTGGGCGTCAACACCTGGCCCCTGGGCTTCCTCGGCCGCGACCCAGAGCGCACGCCGATGCAGTGGGACGCCTCGCCCAACGCGGGCTTCTCCGCCGCCCCGGCCGAGCCCTGGCTCCCGGTGAACCCCGACTACGTTTCGCGCAACGTCGCCGTCCAGGCCGCCGAGCCCGGCTCCCTCCTGTCCTGGTACAAGGCCCTCATCGCGCTCCGGCGGGGGAGCGCCGCCCTGCGGGAGGGCTCGATCGCCTTCCAGGGCCTCCACGAGGAGGTCCTCGCCTACGAGCGGGCCGCGGGGGCCGAGCGGGTCCTCGTCCTCCTGAATTTCGCCTCGGTGCCGCGGCGGGTCGAGCTCGGCTCGGCCTGCAGGGTCCTCCTCGGGAGCGCCCCCGCCAGGGGCGGGAGCGGCCCCCGGGTCCCGGGCGACGAACTCGCGGCCGGGGAGCTCGAGCTCAGGCCCTGCGAGTCCCTCGTCCTCGCCCGCTAGGCCTTCGCCGCCGCGGCCGCCCCGCCGAGCCTCGAGTAGAGGAAGGCCGCCGCGACGAGGAGGCCGGCCGCCGCCACGGCGAGGTCGAAGGGCGTGAGGGCCGCGACGCCCGCGGCCAGGAGGATCGCGCGCAGCCAGATCGGGATGGGGCGGGTGATGTAGCCGATCCAGAAGTAGCCGAAGGCGAAGAGGGCGATGACGCCCGAGGCGATTGCCCAGAGATTGGCCGAGAGGCCGCCCGCCAGGAGGATGCCCGGGTCGTAGCAGAAGGCGAAGGGCACCACGAAGGCGAGGAAGCCCAGGCGGCACGCGGTCCAGCCGACTTTGTTCGGCGGCGCGCCCGAGATGGAGCTCGCGGCGAAGGCGGCGAGGGCGACCGGGGGCGTGATGTTCGAGATGACGGCGAAGTAGAAGACGAACATGTGGGCCGCCAGCGGCGCGATGCCCATCTTCACGAGGATGGGCGCGCCGAGGGCCGCGGCCAGGATGTATGCCCCCGTGGTGGGCAGGCCCATGCCCAGGATGATCGTGATGACCATCACGAACATCAGGCCGAGGAAGGGGGCGGAGCCGGCGAAGGAGAGGACGAAGCCGACGAGCTTTCCCCCGATGCCGGTGAGGGCCACGGCCCCGAGGACGATGCCCGCCGTCGCGCAGGCTATGGCGATGAGGGGTATGCCCTTCGCGCCCTCGTGGATCGCGTCGACCGTGTCGCGCGGGCCCATGCCCGCGTTGAGGAAGGTGGCGCCGGCGAAGGCCGCGACGCAGAGCCAGAGGCCGGGCTTGGAGTTGAGGAAGTCGGCCGCGCCCTCGGGCAGGAAGAAGAGCGCGAGGCAGAGGATCGAGACGGCCGAGCCCGCGGCGTAGGAGAGCCTGCGCCTGCGCGGATCCTCCGTCTTGGGATTGAAGAAGGCGACGAGCCAGGTGAGGACGGTGCCGAAGATGGCCGCCCTCATCGGGGTCATGCCCGACATGAGGAAGTACACGATGCCCGCGATGGGGATGATCATGTAGAGTTTCTTTGCCACCGACTTGGGCGAGGGCAGCTCCTCGCGGGGCAGGCCGCGCAGGCCCTTCTTGAGGGCCTCGAGCCGGACCATGAGGAAGACCGCGCCGTAGTAGAGCAGGGCGGGGAAGATGGCCGCGATCATGACGGCTTTGTAGGGAAGGCCGAGGAAGGAGGCCATGAGGAAGGCCCCCGCCCCCATGATCGGCGGCATGATCTGCCCCCCGGTGGAGGCGACGGCCTCCACGGCCCCGGCGAAGTGGGGGGCGTAGCCCAGGCGCTTCATCAGGGGGATGGTGAAGGTGCCGGTGCCGTAGACGTTGGCGACCGCGGAGCCCGAGATGGAGCCGAAGAGGCAGGAGGAGGTCACCGCGATCTGGGCGGGCCCCCCGGGCTGGGTGCCGGTGAGAGCCTGGGCCAGGTCCATGAAGTAGGCGCCCACGCCGCTCTTCTCGAGGAAGCCGCCGAAGATCAGGAAGACCATGACGTAGGTGGCCGACACGCCCAGGGGCGAGCCGAAGATGCCCTCGTCCGTGAGGAAGACCTGCTCGACGATCTCGGGGAATCTGAAGGAGATGCCCCTGAAGATGCCGGGCATGAGCTCGCCGAAGCCCATGTAGGCCACGAAGGCGGCCGCGATGATGGTGAGGGGCAGGCCCACGACGCGGCGCCCGCCCTCGAGGAGGAGGACGAGGAGGAGGACGCCGAGGACGAGCTGGGTCGTCGTGACCGGGTCGATCTGGACGATGCGCTGCGTGATCCCCTCGTAGTTGAGGGCGACGTAGCCGCCGGGCGCGAAGGCGAGGGCCGCCAGGATCCAATCGCAGATCGGCACCGCGGCCTCGCCCGCGCGCTTCCTGCTCGCCGGCCAGTAGACGAAGGCCAGGGGCAGGACCATGGAGATGTGGAGGGCCCGCTGCAGGTAGGCCTCGAAATTGCCGAACACCGAGGTGTAGATATGAAAGAGGCCGACGAGGACGATGTAGAGGTACATCGCCTTCCTCGCCGCGCCCTCGAGCTTTCTCATCGTAGTCTCCGCCTTCCGGCTCCCGGCCGGCGCTTTGGGGGGGGAATGCGGCGGCCGCCCCGGAGGGCGGCCGCGCGGGGCGAGGGCCTTACTTCGCGGTCTTCCAGAAGCGGGCGGAGCCGGGGTGCGCGGGCAGCTCGGCGGGGAGGGCTTCCTTGGGATTGAGCTCGTCGACGTCCTTGACGGCGAGGGCGAGGCCGGGCTTGTTGGCCCACATCGCCTTGTTGAGCTCGAAGGCGAGGCTCTCGGGGAGGTCCTTGCGGACGACGATGCAGGTGTAGTCGCCGACGCACTTGACCGGGCTCGTCACACTCTTGTAGATGCCCGGCTCGATGGCGAAGGTCGTGGTGCCGTAGGCCTTGGCGAGGGCGTCGAGGGCCTTCTGGCCGGTGGGCAGGATGACGACGGGCGTGGTGCTCTCGATGTTCATCACCGTGCTCGCGACCTTGCCGATCGAGAAGGCGAAGCAGTCGAGATGGTTGTCGGCGAGGAGGTCGGCGCCGCCGTCGTAGGAGGTGAACTCGAAGCTCCACTTCTTCTTCTTGAGGGCCTCGTAGTCCACGCCGTAGCCCTTCTTGAAGAGGGCCTTGATGACGAACTCCGAGGCGGTGCCCGGCTTGAGGGTGGCGAAGCGGACGGGGATGTCCTTGGCGATCATGTCGTCGACGCTCTTGATCCCGTGCTTCTTCGCGAAGTCCTTGCGCATGATGAAGTAGGTGTATTGGGTGTAGAGGTTCGCGAGGACGGCCGTGTTCTTCACGGACTTGCCGGCGAAGTCCTCCTCGGAGGCGAGGGCCGCGCCGACGAGGGAGGTGACCGAGAAGCCGAAGTCGGCCTTCCGCATGTCGACGTTGAGGATGTTCGCGACGCCGCCGCCGGTGGAGGAGGTGGTCTGGAGGACGTTCTTGCTCCACATCTCGGAGAGGGCCGTGCCGAGGGCGAACCAGTTGCCGCCGGGAGGGCCGGCGAGGAACTTGAGCTGGTCGGGCCAGCCCGCCTTGTCCTGCGAGAAGGCGCCGAGGGCCAGGGCTATCATCAGTATCGCGAGCGCCGCCTTGCGTGCCATACGATCCTCCTGTGACCTGGATGCGGATTGATGAGCCATGATAGACGCGGCCCGGGGAGCCGTCAACGGCGGATCGCGCTACCAGGAAGGAGCTCGGCGGCCCTCCCCTGCCACGAAGCGCTCGATCTCCCCGGCCGGCAGGGCCCGGCTCACGAGGAAGCCCTGGGCGTAGTCGCAGCCGATCTCGCGTATCGCGGCGAGCTGGCCCTCGGTCTCCACGCCCTCGGCGACGGTCTGGATCCCCAGCTCGCGGGCGAGGAAGGCGACGGCCTCGACGATGCCGCGGCTATGGGGGTCCGACTCGAGCTCGGCCACGAAGCTCCGGTCGATCTTGACCCCGTCCACGGGAAGCTCCTTGAGGTAGGACAGGGAGGCGAAGCCGACGCCGAAGTCGTCGATGTAGATCCGCGCCCCGGTCCGCCGCAGCTCCTCGATCATCGTCCGCGCCGAGGCGAGGTCCCCGAGGAGGCAGCTCTCGGTGATCTCGATGACCACCTGGCCGGGGGCGAGGCCGAGCTCGGCTATCCGCCGCGCCGCCAGGGAGGGGAAGCCCGGCTCCTGGAGCTGGCGGGCCGAGCAGTTGACGGCGACGTAGAAGGGCCGCGCTTCGGGGAGCTCGAGGCGGGCGCGCCAGGAGCAGGCTTCGACGAGGACGCGCTCGCCGAGCTCCGAGATGAGGCCCGCCTCCTCGGCGAGGGGGATGAAGCGCGAGGGAGGCACGAGGCCCTCGGGCCGGGGCCAGCGGGCCAGGGCCTCGACGCCTGCAATGCGCCCGTCCGCGAGCCTGAGGATCGGCTGGTAGTGGACCGCGATGAGCCCCGCGGAGATGGCCTGCCTGAGCTCCCCCTCGAGGGAGGCGGAGCCCACGAGGCCGGCCTCGAGGTCCTTGCGGTAGACCTGGTACTTGCGCTTGCCGTGGGCCTTCCGCGACTGGAGGGCGAGGTCCGCCGCCGCGGCCAGGGCCGAGGCCCCCGAGCCGTGCTCGGGCCAGAGCGCGACCCCCATGGAGGCCCGGAGGTGGTAGAGCCTGCCGCGCACGCGGAAGGGCTCGTCGAAGACGGAGAGGACCCGCTCGGCTATCTCGCCGGGAGAGACCCCTCCCTCGAGGGCGAAGGCGAGGGAGAACTCGTCTCCCCCCGTGCGCCCCAGGCAATCGGCCTGCCGCACCGATTCAGCGAGCCGGCCGGCGACGGCGCGCAGGATGTCGTCGCCGACCTCGCGGCTCTCGTCGTTGTTGAAGCGCTTGAAGCCGTCCAGGTCGAGGAGGCAGGCGGCGATGGAGCTCGCCTCGCCGGGGCCTTCGCGTCCGTCCGGGCAGGCGGCGAGGGGATCAGGGCGGCGCGCCGCGATCAGGTCGTCGACCGCCGCGAGGTACTGGGCGCGGTTGGGCAGGCCCGTCAGGACGTCGTGGTTCTCGGTGTAGGCGAGGCGGGCCTCGGCCCGCCTGAGCTCGCTGATGTCGCGGATGATGCCGACGTAGGGCGCGGCCGCCGGGCCGCGCACCGCGGCGAGGGTCAGGCGCTCCGGGCCCGCCGTCCCCCCCGAGCAGCGCCGCGGGGTCTCGCCCTCCCAGAAGCCGCTCGCCTCGAGGCAGGCGCGGAGCCTCGCCGCGAAGGCCTCGCCCTCCTGGCCGGCATAGAGGGCCCCGAGCCGGCTGCCGGGGCCCGCGTCGCGCCCGGCGAGGCGGAGGAAGGCCGCGTTGCAGTGGAGGATCCGGAGGGAGGAATCGGCGACGAAGGAGGGATCGGGCGAGAGCTCGAAGTGGCGGCTGGCGACCGCGAGGAGTCGGAGGGCCGCGTCGAGCTTCTCCTCGGCGCATCCGGGCGCCTCGAGCAGCTCCGCCCCGAAGTCTCGCTCCCCCGCGGGTTCGTCTCCGTATCCGATATCCATGCTGCGCTCCCAAGCGGCGGCCCCGCGGCCGCCGCCTTCGTTGTTGCGGGCCGCCTAGGCCCCTCGGCCCGGACGGGCCGAAACGACGTTTTGGATATCGTCCGTCAGTATAGCAGGCTTTCGGCGCTTCGGGGAAGAATCCCGGCGCCGATCCGGCCCCGGGCCCTCAATCGAGGGGCGAGGCGGCGGGAGGGGCCGCCTCGAGGCGGCCTTTCTTGACGAGGATGCCGTAGGCGAGGAGCTGGAGGAGGGTCCGCTCGTAGGCCGAGCCCAGGGAGCGGGAGCGGGCGTCGAAGTCGGAGGCGAGCCGCACGATCCGCTCGCATTCC
>ERZ795055.622-NODE-622-length-32900-cov-6.300989_pt1 | contig 32900 bp, 31 predicted proteins | sample MGYA00375139_ERZ795055 | MGnify/ENA primary metagenome ERZ795055 (study PRJEB30184, sample SAMN05720283) | anaerobic digester metagenome | isolation source: active sludge of municipal wastewater-treating anaerobic digesters | place: USA | collected 2015-01-23 ... | reverse complement strand
TGGCTGGCGGCTTCGCCGCCAGCCACACAATCTTAATCTTGTTTTTCGTTATTATTACAATATTTTAGTATATAAAAACAATTTTTCTACCAAATCCCCAAAATCCAGTAATAATAGGCAATAAAAAATGCCGAGACACAGAATTGAACTGTGGACACACGGATTTTCAGAGCGTTCCGATACCTTGATTGCACTTGACAAAATTTGTCATTTCCCCTGCCCTGATTGAGTTTACAGAAAGTGCCAATTTTTTGCAAAGTTCATCAAATTGCATTTCATTACACAAGAATTACACAAGGTTTACACAAAGATTAATTACAACGTAAACATTTTTGATGACGTTATCAAAATATTATGTTATACTAAATTTATGAATAAGAAAATATATAACCAGCCCAAGTTTAACAGAACAAACCAATATCTTTTATCAGGGATTCATTTAATTTCTATTGCTGATTTATACAATCATCCGATTTTAGCAGGAAATGTCAAAAGATTAAAGCTCATTGATTCTTTGAAAGAAGCCTGCGAATTCTATTGGAGTTATGGAATAGATGAAATATTTGTTGATGGGAGCTTTGCTTCCATTAAGGAAAATCCCGGTGATATTGACGGTTATATAACAGTAGAAAGCGAAACAGACCCTAAATACCTAAAAATACTTAATAGCGGTTCAATATGGGGCGATTATAAAACTATAGACCCAAAAACAGGCAAATTTTTAATGTGGTCTAAGCATAGAATTGAGTTTTACGTCCACCCAATCCATAAAGCGTTTGGAATGATGTACTTTCCCGACTTTTTTACAAGCCCTTCAAAGTATTTGGATAAAGGTATTTTAAAAATAATTAAATAAAGGAGCTTTATTATGTATCAGATAAAAAGTGAATCAGATAAAAAGAATACACTCAAATGGCTGGCAAATTTTAAGACGGAACTTGAAGCAATTATGAAAGCTGACCTTCCCGAAGAAGTAAGGGAAGCGCAGGCAAATAGTATAAAAAGCCTTATAATCCAGCTTGAAAAGCAACTTGAAGAGTATGAAGACCTGAAAAAAGGAAATTACAGCTTGCCTGATGAGGTGGCTTTTTCTGATTTATTGGGATATTTGGTTAAAATCCGCATCTCAAAAGGAATTTCACAGTCTGAACTTGCAAGAAAACTTGGTATATCAAAACAGCAAATCAGCCGATATGAAGAACATGACTATCAGGGCGCAAGTATAGCCAGAATTAATAAAATTTTGGAAGTGCTTGGGGTTAAAATAAGCATTAAGTTACAGGTTGCAGCTTAATAATTCCGACGAATTCAATGTATGAACCGAAAAAACTTACACGCTTTCCGCCAAGTCCTTAACAATGGATTCTATTTCGCTTAAGGCTTCGTGTTTCTTTGCTTTAGCCCTGAGAAGTTTAAGCACAGCTTTTTTCATATTTGAAGAACTTAAAAACTGCTCTTTTATAAGCTCCAATTCATAATCAGTGAGGTCATAGCCATCTTTCCAGTATTCATCAGGAGTGAAAGAGCTTGTTTCTTCCGAATTAAGGAAGACAGAACCCTTGTTGAGGAATAGCCAGTTAGGATTCACCTTAAATTCCCTGATAAGTGCATTAATTGTGTCCAGCTTAACAGGGTGAACGCTTGCTTCATAGTTCTGGTATGTTTTTAATGAAATCCCCAGTTTTTTAGCAAAATCAATCTGGTTTATGTTGTCCAGCTTTTTCCTTAGTATTCTTAATTTTTCACCGATTTTCATTTATACCTTTACGCATTAATTTACTTATCTTGACAAAGCGCAACTATTTGCTTATTATGTAATTGAAATTAGGGCAAAAGCCTTGTAGATAAAGAAACAAAATAAAATGAGGGCATAACTTATGTATGCCTTATTTGTGTTGTTTAGCTTTTACGGGCAAAGACCCAATTTAAGAATATAACAACAAAAACCTGAACACAAATTTGTTAAAAAACAGGTAACGGGGAGCAAAATGTTTAAACGGGAGCTGGATTCCGAGCTAATAAACAGGCTTAAGAGTGAAAAATTATTTGGCGATAATTTATTACCAGATATTCATAAAGGTATTGTTTTTCTTGCAATAAGAAATAACGAGGTGCATTTTTACTATAGGGGCGGAAGGCTCTTTAAGTACACAAATAAAGGCTTTTTCTCCAACATAAAATATGTTTCTGTGGCAGATACAAGCATAGAAGGTGATGTTCCAGAAAAAGAACTTGGAAAAATAGAATTAATAAGAAACTTTACCAATGGTTATGACAGGATAAAGGAAAATTGCGCTAAATATAACTATAATTCTGAATCATGCCGTGTTTCAGACCTTTATAAGTATTCTTTTGCAAGTTTAAAGAATAATAATAAGGTTTTACTTCTCGATACAGAGATTAGCATTGAATCACAGGAAGACGACTATTCCCAAGACAGGATAGACATACTTCTTTTTAGCAGGGAGAGTAAGTATCTAAGGTTTTATGAGGCTAAATTATTTACTAATAGCCAGATTCGTTCTAAAGGAACACCTGAAGTAATAGACCAAATAACAAGGTACACTAATCAAATTGGCACTAATAAGGAATTAATCCTTGAACAATACAGGAAATATGTGTATATAACTAACAGTCTTCTTGATTTGAAGATGGAAATGCCTGAGTCTATTGATGAAAAGGTCGTGCTTTATGTCTTTGACTATGATAGTAATCAGGAAAACAGTGCTACACTTAAACATTTAAAAGATTACTGCTTGAAAAATGCTATCCCTTATTACTTTAAAGGCAATACTGCGACAATAAACTCAGACAATATGTGGAATGCGATTGTAGGGAATATAGTATGCGGTTAAAAATCCACAGAGGCAGTAAAGAAATAGGCGGTTCGTGCGTTGAAATATCAACAGGTAAAGCAAGAATCCTGTTAGATTTTGGCTTACCTCTTACTGGTAGCGAAAAATCAATGGAATTACTGCAACAAAACAGTGATGAATTGGTAAACAAAAAAATCCTGCCTGATATAAAAGGCTTATATGGAAATGGAGAATGTGAAATATCAGCAATATTCATTAGCCATGCCCACCCTGACCACTTCGGGCTATTAAAATACATAAACCCGAATATACCAGTGTACATGAGCGAGGTTTCTTGCAGTATTATCAAGGAAATTTCACCTATTTTATATGGCATAAACTATGGATTTGATAACATTAAAATTATCGATAACAATGAAATAGTCCAGATACAGGACATTTCCATAAAACCATATCCAATGGATCACTCTATACCTAGTTCTTATGCCTTTGAGATTACAGCGGATAATGAAACACTGCTTTATACAGGGGATTTTAGGGTTCACGGCAGGACAGGGTATAACTTAGACCGCCTTATAAATAGTGTTAAGGGTAAAATTGATTACCTGATGCTTGAAGGCACAACCATAGGCAGGGAAAAAACCGAGTGCTTAACAGAGTTTGAGATTGAAAATAAGCTATATGGCGAGTTCAGCCAAAATAAGCTAAATATAATTGTGTTTTCAGCACAGAACCTTGACCGCTTTATTTCAGTATATAAAGCCTGCTTAAGGAACAAAAAGACACTGGTTATAGACCCATACACCGCATTCATTCTTGAAAAGTTCCAATGCTTAAGCAAAAATATTCCTCAATATGACTGGAATAATGTAAAAATATACTTTGCCCCAAATAGAATAACTGAAAAGCTCGCAGAAACAGGAGAATTATACAAATATAAGGGTAAGAAAATATCCATAGAGGAAATTTTAAATAACCCGGAAAGCTTTGTGGTTAAGGATAATTACATAATTACCGGTAAAATACTTGAACACAAAGGCATAGAGGGTATTCAAGCGATTTATTCCTTATGGGAAGGCTATTTGGAAAAGGAAGATAACTTCTGGCATCCATATAAAAATAAGCTAAAACACATCCATACAAGCGGACACGCCTATCCGCAAGACCTAAAAGACTTTGTGAATGCAGTAAATCCCAAGAAAATTATCCCTATTCACACCTCTTTCCCTGAATCCTACCATGAAATATTCGGGGATAAAGTTGTGATAATAAATGACAGGGAAGAATATGCCAATATTTAAGAATATTGAAGCTATAGAGGCAAAAATATTTGAAAACGTGCATTGTTATTGATATAATTAATATATAAATAAGTTTAAAGTAAGCTATATAAGAGGAGGGAATAAATATTAAGGAAATAATCATACCAGCTTTTATTTTAGGGATAGCAATAACTGCTTATAGCATTTACCAGCAGGTAAATAACAGGCTAATTGTTTTTAAAGACTTTTTCGATGGAGTTGTATGTATCTTAATGGCTTTGCTTCCTTTGCTGGTATTTATTTTTGACAGGCAAAATACAACATTAATGTTTATTTTGTTCATTATTCCTTTTTTAGTATCCTTGAAAATCAGCTATACCAATAACTATAGCAGTGCTTACAATACCATTTTATCAATGATTTCAAAACTTACGATTGCAGGAACGTTTGTACTGGCAATATTTATCCTCATATTTTTCTCAAAACAAAAATCATTCGATGATAAGGACAAATTAAAAAGTTAGTTAAACTGTACGCAAATCCAGCCCACTAGCTAAAACCGGCAGCCAAAAACCCATGAGGGGTATAAAACTCTTCTTCTATGGTCATCAAATAGCCTCATTTGGAACGCTCAGATAATTTTATAAAAATTTATTCCAAAAAATAAATAGTAGTTATATCGCTTTGTACTTGGTGCAAAGGGAAGTTTGTGTTGAAAAAAGGAGGTTCTATGAACGTATTATCAAAGGATTACCAGCAAAAATGGCAGGGGAATAATTTATTAACTCCTAAGATGTGGGAATTATTCAGGAAAAACAGGATAAAAGCCCACAATGGCATTAATAACCCAATAAGCAGCCAGGCTTGCTGTATGAATTTCTGGTATCCCTTTATAACAGAGGAGCAGAAAGAAAACTTGAGGGATTTTCTTGAGGTTTTTGGGATAAAAGCCCAGAAAATCCTTACTTTTAAGCCCAACTCCACTTTTTACGATTGTATTTATCCTGATAGCGGTAATGTTTTATTCGAGTGGATAGGTCCAATTCGCTCACCAATCGGGGAAAATGACGGCTATATGAGAGGACACCAGAGGACAAGTATTGATGCTTATATACTCGCTAAAATTAATAACAGGGTTACTCAAATACTTATAGAGTGGAAGTTTACGGAATCCTACTCTTCAAGGCACAATACAGGCAAGTTTTTAGGAGCTAAAGGCATTGAAAGGCTAGCTCGTTATGCCCCAATAATAGCTAAATACAGGGAATGGGGAAAAGAAATCCTTTTTAACCTTGATGAAATTGATTATTGGGGATTATATGATATTTGCTATGAACCATTTTACCAGCTATTAAGACAGCACTTACTTGCTCAGGAAACTTTAGGCAGGAGGTTTGGGGATTACTACATAGAAGACTACATAATTATGCACCTTAGCCACAGTCAAAACCACAAGCTGAATATACTTACAGAGAATCAGGCAGAGTATTCCAAAGGGCTGGCTAAGCACGTCGGCAGGGAAATTCATGAAATCTGGCATGGCTTATTAAGTAACGGTCATAAAAATAAATTCATAGGTGAATACTGGGACTTATGTTTTCAAAAGTATAAAATCCCTCCTGAATTAAACTGTTGGGGTGATTACATCTCTGAAAGATATGTAGGAACGCCTGAACATGTAAAAATATCAGCTTGAAAAAATCCGTATATTTATTTAAATGTATATAGTTAAGCACTTATAAGACTGGCGAGCTTTTAAGTTATATACATGGGAGCTGGAATATATATAGCGTTTGGAATCCATATTTGAAATTCCGCCTATATATATATAATTATATTATTAATAATTAAAGTAATAAGTATAATTATAGTTATATATAAATATTGCTAATAAAAAAATACATAAGAAGAATTGTAAAATTAAAAATCAAAATAAATTAAAGAAACGATGCTGTGGAGCGAAAAACCTACTAAAAGATGCTGAGGGAAGCGAAAAACCCTATTAAATAAACTATTATTCTTGCAAGGAATTATATAAAGTGCCTGTTGAAATAACGGTACGTGTTTTATCTATAGCTAAATACAAAATGTGTCTGGTTTTTAGGCAGAACACTACTGTTTTTTCAAGTGGTTATGGGCTCTGCCAGCCCTGCCAATTTTGCCAACTTTTTTGTTGAGAATACAAAAAATGGGACAGAAAAAGTATTATTTCTTTCCCATTTTAGTCTGTCTTAATAAAAATTTATAAAACTTAAAATCCTCTTTAGATAAGAATTTGCGTCTGAATTAAAATACAAAATAGTTATTTCTAGCCTACCTTTCGTCTGAATTTTCCCAATTTTTACGTATATAAATATGTCACTTTTTTTAAAGTGAAGTTTAAAAAGTAAAAAAAGGAGAAAATTATGAAATCAAAAATTTCAGACTTACAAGTAGCTGATGAGCTTTATGGGGAACTCAAAGAAAAGATTAAATTTGATTCTATCACTGGTAAATGGTTGATATGGGCTGACAAAAGGTGGGCATTAACTGAAGAAACAGCGGTTATCAGCATGTGTGCTGACCTTATTCTACAGAAACTTAACAATAATAGCAAGCAGGAGAATATGCCCAATAACTGCATCTATCAAAGGCTAACAAGCCAGCAGAAGATAAAAAATTCCCTTGAGCTTATAAAGCCTAAACTTACAACGAATTTGAAGCAATTAAACACAAATGATAACCTTTTTAACTGTGCTAATGGGACAGTTAACCTAAACGAGGGCATACTTCTTCCTCATAACAAGGATGATTTAATAACCAAAATATCAGGCGTGGAATTTCAAAAAGATGCGGAATGCATTTTATGGCTAGAGTTTCTTAAAAAAATTACGAATAACAATAAGGAATATATAGATTTTCTTCAGGAAGTAGTCGGTTCTTGCTTAAGTGGGCTTTCCAATGACCAGTGCCTTTTTATACTGCATGGATATGGAATGAATGGTAAAACAGTATTTGTTGAAACTATAAGGGCTCTTTTAGGAGAATATGCCTGTAATGCCCACCGTTCATTTATTCTAAAAGAAACTGAAAGTTCTATGGATAATCGAACAGAAGTTTTTATAACATCGAGGCTTGCCATTCTGTCAGAAACAGAAGAAAAAAGCACTTTGAATGAGAAGTTTTTGAAGTTATTAGCTGGCAGCGACACTTGTACTTTTAAAATCGGTAAAGAACACTTTGAGTATGTAAATAAAGCTAAAATCTTTATTATTACTAACGCAAAGCCAATCGTTACTGAAAACGATGATGCAATATGGAGAAGAATACATCTATTACCTTTTGAAGCAGAAATACCTTATGAAGAAAGAAATATAAAGCTTATCGAGAAGTTAAAAGAAAATGAACTTCCGGGTATCTTAAACTGGGCAATTAAAGGATTTAAGGTTTGGAGAGAAAAAGACGAAGGTTTACAGCCGCCTTCATTCATAAAAGAGGAAGTAAAAAAATATGAACAGGAAAATAATAGTATTTCAGCTTTTATAGAAGAACGTTGCAGCACTGAAGACAAAAATAAAAATATCCAAACAAGAATTCTTTATTGCTTTTATAAAGAATTTTGTGAAGAGCACGATTTAAGGCTTTTATCTCAAATAAAATTTGTTGAAACCCTCAAAAGAATGGGTTATGCGAAAACTCGAATAGGTAATGAACGGGCAATACAGGGCATTATACTTACTAAAAAGTCCCACAATGTTTAACCGTTATTCTACGTAGCAGGTTTGCCAGCTTTGCCGAGTCTGCCACATTTATTTCAAATTTTAGGCAAATTTAATAAAAAAGGAGATGTAATATGGAAAATTTAAATGAAAATATAATTTCAAACTCAAATGAACCAGTTTTATATGAAGAAGACTACGAAAAAGAGATGGAGGAAATAGATGAAGAGTTTCGCCTTTTAAGAACAGATAATGACAAGGCAGAATTATGTCAATGCCCTAATGTTAATCATTTATCATTTGATGCAAATATAGTTAAGACTTTCATTTTGTGTCTAAACAATATCAAGAGAGCTCCTTTGTACTTTGAAGATAATAAAACTTTATATATAAAGGCTGTTGATGGAATTGTTCGCTTTATTTACCCGGATAAAAAGTTTAAATTAGAATTTAGATTACCTACAAAGAACTGTTTAAATAATGAAATTATTAGGGAAAATTTAATAATAAATATACAATTTTTTTTGTATCTTTTAAGAACATCCTGTTGTCCCGAACTTACCTTTAAAGAACATAAGGGTTTTAGTATTACCCTAGATATAGGTGGAATAGATGACTTGCCTATAGATAATTATTATATAGAGCACGAACTGTATAATGAAATTTACACTGATATTTCGGACTGTAGAAGAGATTTTAAGGAAAATTTTATAAAAATTGATAGAGTTAAATTTTCCGAATTTTGCAGTAAAACTTGGAAAGCTCTGTCTGTATTAAAACAAGCAAAATTAAAGACAGGTTTAATCATTGAAGATAAAAAAGCTTATGTGGAAATAATGGAAAATATAATATTTGCCGAAATAAGTAACGCTGAAGTCAAGGAAAAAATATCTCTTTCTATGGAGTCCCTTCTTCTTTTGAAAAATTTGTTAGAAGCATTAAACAAAATTGAGAAATATTATAAAAAAATGGACAAAAGAAAAGAGGAGTTTTCAATCAGTTATTTCATACCTGATAAAGATAAAATTATTTTTGACGCAAAATTTTTTACAATTATCTTACCTCTTGAGTATGTGGATAACGTAGATTTAGAACCCATAAAGATGAAAATCAGGGATGTTACTTTAAATGAAAGTTCGGATGTAAGCCCAGAAATTATGTTTAAAAGGTTAAACCTTACAAACATTCATCCATTTTTAAAACAGGCGGAAATCATTAATGAGGATAAACAATTGTGCTTAAAAATGGCTACGACCTCTAAAAAAGAAGTCCATACTCAAATAAGAGAGAATTCTAAATTTAATGTCAATAGAACATTTTGCAGGAAACAATACATAATTTTTTTAAAATTTATTAAGATTTTTAAAAATGAATATGGCTGGAATTACATAAATAATAATGAAGATATTATTTTTTTAACTGATGAGAAGAATTCGAAAACCGAAGATATAGCTGCAAAGATAGTATGGTGCAACAATTATTGAAAATTAAAATAAAAGCTGAAATATAACACTTAATTCCTGCAATATCAGGAATTTTTTTCTAAATCCACACGCCAATTTAGGCTTTAGCCTTGCTAAATAGTTACAAATGTGCAATATTTGGCAATTTTTTATTTACACCTCCCATTTATACGGCTTCTATTATTAATATAAGGCATATAAATATTATATAAATAAAATCGAAATGGAGGACAGCCGTATGAACTGGATTATTCAAGGTGATTACAACGAATATGACGAATTAAGCGAGAAAAACCATCTCTCTGACTACGAAAAGAACAGAATGGAAGAGCTTGCCCACAACATTTTTTACTATGAATCCACTTATGGGAAAGGAAGTAATTAATGAGCGCAACATTAAACGCTACGGTTAAATACCCCTGCAAGGAAGTGGAAACACGTTTTGGTAAAAGGGTAAACGTGGTATTAGTTACTGATTCAGGGGAGCAGATAACACAATGGGGCAATCCTGATGATGCCAAACTCTATGCCTTAAAGCGTAACCAAAAAGTTACCCTGGTAAAAGACGATAAAAATAAATTTACACTGATGGATTCAGTAACTCCTGAACCAGCTAAAACCAGTAGTTACAAGCCTGAAAATTGGGATAATGATGTTAAAAACAGGTTAACAGCTAAAGCTACAGACCTTATAACCTTTTATGAGTCCTGTGATGCCCTTGTTAGAAAGACTGTAAAAGAATATAAAACCGAAGAAAGCCTGCGGTCTATAACAACCACAATATTCTTACAGTCTATAAGAAACGTTTAGGCAACAGGCTCAGGAGGTTTAACTATGGATATAAGGCAAAATTTAACTGACAAAATTATTCTTGCTCTGGAAAAGGGCGTAACCCCTTGGAAATGCCCTTTTGAGAAGACAACCCTACCCACAAATTTAAAAACAAAGCATAAATATAGTGGTGTTAACACCATTAGCCTGTGGCTAACTTCTTTGTTTAGTGGATATACAAGCAATTACTGGCTTGGTTTTGCACAGGCAAGAGATATTGGGGGCAGGGTCAGAAAAGGAGAAAAAGGAACTCCAATAATTGTATGCCAGACAAGCAGGAAAAAAGTTGAGGAAGGCGGAAATGATGAAGAGGTAATATCCCGCTTTTTTAAAACTGACTATGTTTTTAACGCTGACCAGATTGACGGGCTGGAGGCTCAGGAAGAAAACCCTTATGTAAAGCCTGTTGAAGAAATTGACCTGTTGGTGTCTAAAACAGGTGCTAATATCAGGCATCAAGGGGAAAGGGCGTATTTTAACCTCGAGAATGATTTCATAAATATGCCATTAAAAAGCAAGTTCAAGGATGAACAAAAGTATTACCCGACGCTTTTCCATGAACTTATCCACTGGACAGGACATAAAAACAGGCTTGACAGGATTAACAGCAAAGATAAATCAGACAGGGCTTTTGAGGAGCTTATTGCTGAAATAGGTTCAAGTTTTCTGTGTGCTGAATACGGGATTTCTGTTGATATAGAAAACACTGCCAGCTACGTAGAAAGCTGGCTCGAATGCCTAAAGCAGGATAAAAACTTTATTTTTAAGGCTTCAGGCAAGGCAAGTGAAGCTATAAATTACATTCAAGGGATATAAAGGAGGATTTTATGAAAAGCAAGATTGGCGCAATAGTATTTGACTTAAAGGAAAGCTTTGAGGACTTGGGGCATGAGATTAAAAATATTCAGGAAAGGCTCTCTATCGTTGAAGAAAAGATAAATAATATCTTGAAATCAAGTATAACAAATAATAAAGACAAAAATATAAATTTGGAATAAATCAAGCTCGGATATAAAAAATCAAGAGTTACGTACATAAACTTGTAAGAAATAATAGGAGAAAACTATGAACGAGCTTGAAACACTTGAATTATTAACAGTAAAAGAAGTTGCAGAAATCCTTAAAAGCACGCCTAAAAGTATTCATACTTATTTGAGCGGGGCAGGAAGCAAGCCTAGAAACAAATTCCCCTCCCACCTGTATAGAAAAATAGGCAGGAAAATTTTGTTTATTAAGCCTAAGCTGGTTGAATGGATACTTGCAGGGGCTAAGATGGAAAAAACAAAGGTAAAAGAGGCTTGTTAATTATGCCAGTATATCAAAGTAAAACTGGGAAATGGTATATAAGCCTAATGGTTCGTGGGAAACGCTATCACAGGGCAGTTCCTGAAGCTACCTCCCGCAAGGATGCAGAAAAGGCAGAAACCATTATTAAAGCTGAACTTTTGCAGGGAAAATATAATCTTGTTGAAGGAATCGGGGAAATGCCGTTTATGAAATTGCTGGAAGTGTACAATGAGTATGCCCAAACAGCCAAATTATCTTGGAAGAAAGAAGCAGGTAAAATTAACAAGCTAACAGAATTCTTTCAGGGATATAAAATAGGCGACATTTCCCCAAGCCTGATAGAAAAATACAGGGCAAGCCGTAAGAATACTCCGAAGAAAAACTCAAAACCTTTATCTAATGCAACAATTAACAGGGAAATTGCTATTTTAAGCAAAATGTTGAGTATTGCAGTGAAAAATGGCTGGTTAGCTATAAATCCCTGTAGGTGCATTAAGAAATTAAGGGAAGATACCAAGATGGAACGATTCCTCCAGCGAGAGGAAGAAGAAAAATTGCTTTATTTTTGCACTGGCACACAGGAATATATGAAGCCTATCCTTGTATGCGCACTGCATACTGGCATGCGCAGGGGAGAAATCTTTAATTTAAAGTGGGGCAATGTCAATCTACAGGAAGGGTTTATAACGGTAACAAAGACAAAGAGCGGTAAAGACAGGAAAATCCCTATAAGCTCAACTTTAAAAAGTTATTTTGAAGAACTCATTAAAAAGCAAGTAAATGAGTATGTTTTCCCTAGTCCTATTACCGGAAAACCTTATAATACAATAAGAAAAGGCTTTGAGCTTTTATGTAAAAAAGCAGGCATTAAGAATTTAAGGTTTCATGATTTAAGACATACAGCAGCAACAAGAATGGTGGCTTTAGGAGTGGAATTAGTCATTGTGCAAGACATATTAGGGCATGCAAACATTACAACCACAATGAGGTATGCTCACCCTGTGCCGGAGCGTAAGAAAATGGCAATAGAAGCACTGGCAAAATTTTAAGTGGTAAATGAATGTATAAGTATTTTTTCAATAACAAAATCGAAGAAAATCCGCCTAAAACAAAATATACAAAGAATGTATATGATAGCAAGGGCGGTTTTCTTTATATACTGAAATATAGATATAAATATATTGGCAAAAATGTAATTATTGTAACCGAAACTTGCAAGCAGGCTGGCTTAAAAGAAGTTACTAAAAGGGTTTTCAGGATTGATAAAGTAAAAATGGTGGAAAAAGAATACAATTATAGTCCTGATGGAAAACAAACTTTTTATATCAAAAGATATTTCAATAAAAAAGGCGAATTGGTCAAAGAACAGGAATATTGCGGAAAAGAATATAGAGGAACGTCTTATCATCTTGATAAAGAAGGCAATTATATCCGTCCTTACTTTGTTTCAGCTTGGCAGGAAAAGAGTTTTAACGGCATTATTTCTAATAATGGCATTTTAAAACCTTTTAGTCTTCATGAATCCATAACGCCCACAAAATTATTTTAATTAGCTAAACTGTATAAAAATCTAGGCTATTACATAAAATTCAAAGCCAAAAACCCCTAGAGCATGTAAAAATCCTCTTCTATGACCAGTGAATGTGTTTGTATCAAATGAATAAAGGTTTACATGAAATTAAAAAATTTGTAGAGTTAAAACCTGATTTTTCTTAAAAAATTCAATGCTTCATTGTATTTATGCTATAAATAATCATGTAATTTTTTTTTATTCGGATTGCATGAATGCTTAATAAAAAACAGCTTTCTGAGCGTGATATTTGTACAAAATTTATTACACCTGCTATAGAGCAGGCTGGTTGGGATATAAAACGTCAGATTAGAGAAGAATATACCTTTACTGATGGCAGGGTTATCGTTAGAGGGAAAAACCTTGTAACAAGAGGTAAAAAGAAAAGGGCAGACTACGTATTATTTTATAAATCAAATATTCCTATTGCTATTATTGAGGCTAAAGACAATACACGTGCGGTAGGTGATGGAATGCAGCAAGCTCTTGAATACTCTGAAATATTGGACATTCCATTTGTATTTTCATCCAATGGTGAGGCTTTCCAGTTTCACGACAAAACAATAACAGAAGGCACAATTGAAAAAGAACTGAACATTAACAGCTTCCCTTCTCCTGATGAACTATGGCAAAAATATAAAGCCTATAAGGGAATAACAATAGAAGAAGCTGAAAGAATAGTTACACAAGAATACCATATTGATACAAGTGGTAAAGAGCCTAGATATTATCAAAGAATTGCCATAAACCGCACTATAGAAGCCATTGCAAAAGGTCAAAATAGAATATTGCTTGTAATGGCTACAGGTACAGGCAAAACATATACTGCATTTCAAATTATATGGAGGCTTTGGAAAGCAAGAATTAAAAAAAGAATTCTTTTCCTAGCTGATAGAAATATGCTTGTAGATCAGACTAAAAATAATGATTTTGCTCCCTTTGGGGACATAATGACAAAAATAAGTAATAGAAAGATAGATAAAGCCTATGAAATATATTTAGCCCTTTATCAGGGAGTATCAGGAACGGAAGAAATAAAAAATGTTTATAAACAATTTTCTAAGGACTTTTTTGACCTTATAGTTGTTGATGAATGCCATCGTGGCAGCGCAGCAGACGATTCAGCTTGGCGAGAAATTCTTGAATATTTTTCATCAGCAACACAAATAGGCTTAACAGCCACCCCAAAAGAAACTAAGTACGTTTCAAATATTCATTATTTCGGCAAGCCAATATATACATACTCGCTAAAACAGGGCATTGAAGATGGTTTCCTTGCTCCGTATAAGGTTATAAGACCTATTATAAATGTTGACATTGACGGATACACGCCAGAAGAAGGCAAACTAGATAAATATGGGAACTCTATTGAGCAGAGGGAATATAACACAAAAGATTTTGATAAAAATTTGGTTATTGAGCCAAGAACTCAGCTTGTAGCTAAAAGAGTTACCGAATTCCTAAAAACAAATGATAGGTTTGCTAAAACCATTGTATTTTGTATAGATACAGAGCATGCAGCACGGATGAGGCAGGCATTAATTAATGAAAATACTGACCTTGTAAATCAATGCTCAAAGTATGTTATGCGAATAACTGGAAATGACGAGGAAGGAAAACTTGAATTTGATAATTTTAAAGACCCAGAAGCTATTTATCCAGTTATAGCTACGACCTCAAAGTTATTAACTACAGGTGTAGACACTAAAACCTGTAAATTAATTGTTTTAGATTCAAATATAAACTCAATGACTGAATTTAAACAAATTATAGGCAGGGGAACTCGTTTAAGCGAAGACTATAATAAAATGTTTTTTACTATTATGGATTTTAGGAACGCTACAAAGTTATTTGAAGACCCGGAATTTGATGGCGAGCCGGTACAAATATATGAACCGGAACAAAATGACCCTATAGACATTGAAATAGGAGAAGATGAAACAACTATCCAGTCGGAAGCCGGAATTTCTGAGCCGATACCCCCTGAACAAATATCCGGCGACCCTAAAGAACCACAAAGAAAATATTATGTAAATGACATAGAAGTAGTGCAAATAGGCGAGCGCAAAATGTATTATGGCAAGGATGGCAAGCTAATTACAGAATCATTGATTGATTTTACAAAGGAAAATGTACAAAAAGAGTATGCTTCGCTGGATTATTTTATTAAAAAGTGGAACTCAACAGATAGAAAGCAAGCTATTATTGAGGAACTGGCAGAGCACGGGGTTATGTTCGAGGAGTTAAAGGAAGAAGTCAGTAAAAAGCTTGGTATGGAGCTGGATTCTTTTGATTTAATATGCCATGTTGCTTTTGATATGCCGCCACTGACACGGCAGGAGCGGGCAAATAACGTCAAGAAAAGGAATTATTTCGGAAAGTACAAAAACAAAGCCCGGCTGGTGCTGGAGGCTCTGCTGGATAAGTACACAAACGAGGGCATAGAAAGCATAGAAGACCCGAAAATATTATCCATACAACCATTTAATGGATTTGGTACACCTCTTGAGATCATCAACACTTTTGGCGGACTGGATAAATTCAAAGAAGCCCTGCTGGAGCTTGAGCAGCAACTTTACGGGGTAGGCTAGATGGAATTATTTACAACAAATTATATTAATAAACCGAACCAATTAATGGAATGGGGAAAGATAATAGTACCTAGTTTAGTTGGTATTTTGGTTCCAATTTTTACTATATGGTGGACACAGAACAAGGAAAATGAAAGGTTAAAAATAAATAAAGAATTTGACCTTAAAAAGCAAAAACATAATTTTTTATTTGAAAAAAAATTAAATGTAATTTCATCTTTATATGAAAAGCTAATCATGGTAAAAGATGGCATATATCCAACTTGGGCAATATCTTCTACTTCTTTTGACAACACAAACGACATGAGGCAATACTTAAATTCAATAAATACATCTAGCGGAAATATTGAAGAAATAATACAAATATGGAACTCAGGGGATAAAAATGAAGCAGAAAGACGAATTGCTGAGAGAAAATTAATTTATATAGACAATCAAAAACAAAGTTGGTTAATCGACATAAGAAAATTTTTTTATTTAAACGAAATATTGATAAACAATGAAGAAATAAGTGAAAAAATGAATCAACTTGATAAAAAACTTTGTAAAATAATAAGTTTCTATGCTAACCCTCCATCGGTTGAGTTTCCTCTAGGAAAGGAAGAAAACCAAAAGAGGGACGAAATAAGAGATGAAGCAAAAAATATAATTAATGAATTAAAAGGACTATTGAAGAAAGAATTAGAAATATAATTTCAAAAGGAAACCCAAATGTTTAACTTAGAACCAACTACCACCGACTGGATAACAGCAATATCATCAGTGATTTACACAATAGTAACCATAGTTATCGCTGTTATTGCTTGGCAAGCAAAGAATACTTGGAAAAATGAAATTAAAGCTAAAAAGAAATTGGAATTAGCAGAAAAACTTTATGGATTCATAATAGATATTGATAACATATTTAACTCAAATGATTTGGGCGATTTGACTAGGGATACTGTTCAAGTAATAAATAGTGGTAATAAGCAAAGTAACCTTCTGCGTGATTCTTTTACTAGTAATCAAGTTGAAATACTTAATGAATCTAAAAAGAATATGAAATCGGCATATAGAGCTCTTCAAAATATTATGATACAGTATAAATCTTTTAATATTGATTTAGAAAAAGAAATTCCTGATATTTTTACATCTAATCAGGGATTATTTGGATTAGTTAAAGATGATGAAACCTTATTTAATATAATTGCCTTGATAAAAATAAGCCATAAAATTGAACATATTAAATTTTCTGAAAGTTATAATGAAAAATTGTCTACTGCTAAAGAATTTTGCAAAAAACAATTTGATGAATTTTATAATAAATAAAGGAAACCTAAATGCCAAACATATCAGCAGTAATAAAATCAATACAGGACATAATGCGGCAGGACACGGGTGTTGACGGGGATGCGCAGAGGCTGTCGCAGCTTGTTTGGATGTTATTTTTAAAGATATTTGATGATAAAGAATTACAATTTGAAATGAATTGCCAGTTGTTAGGCAAAAAATATAAATCCCCCATGCCTGAAAACCTGCGCTGGAGAAACTGGGCAGCCGACCCGGAAGGAATGACAGGGGATGAACTGCTTGACTTTATTAACGAAAAGCTATTTAAAACCCTAAAAGAATTGCCTGTAGATGGCGATGACAAAGCCCTGATTGTAAGGGAAATATTCGAGGATACTTACAACTATATGAAGTCCGGCACGCTCATCCGGCAGGTGATAAACAAGATTAATGAAGTGGATTTCAATTCCACAGAGGACAGACACCTGTTTAATGATATTTATGAGCAGTTGTTAAAGGACTTACAGGCGGCGGGCAATGCCGGAGAATACTACACCCCCAGGGCGGTAACACAGTTCCTTGTTGATATGACAAACCCACAGCTCGGCGAAAAGGTGTTTGACCCGGCGTGCGGTACGGGCGGATTCCTTACCTGCGCAATTGACCATTTAAGAAAGCAGGTACAAAACCCAGAGCAAGAAACATTGCTACAAAATTCCATATCAGGAGTAGAAAAAAAGCCATTACCTCACCAGTTATGCGTTACAAATATGATACTGCACGGAATTGATACACCAACCAATATTAGACGTGATAACACACTAGCAAAGCCCCTAATAAATTATTCCCCGGCGGACAGGGTTGATATAGTTATTACAAACCCGCCTTTTGGTGGCACAGAAGAGCCAGGCATTGAAAATAACTATCCTGCCACTTACAGGACACGTGAAACTGCTGATTTATTCCTTGTTTTTATTATGCACATATTAAAACATCAAGGCAGAGCAGGCATGGTACTTCCTGACGGTTCGCTGTTCGGGGAAGGCGTAAAAACAAGAATTAAAGAAAAATTATTGCAGGATTGCAACCTGCACACTATTGTAAGGCTGCCTAACGGGGTATTTAACCCATATACAGCCATTAAAACAAACTTGTTATTCTTCACAAAAGGTGAACAGACAAAGGATATATGGTTTTTTGAACATCCCTTACCCCAGGGCATAAAAAATTATTCTCGCACTAATCCAATAAGGATAGAAGAATTTGAACTGGAAAAGCAATGGTGGAATAATCGAGTAGAAAGCGAATATGCTTGGAAGGTTTCCGCTGATGAAGTCAGGGACAGGAATTTTAACCTTGATATAAAAAATCCCAACTCAGCAGAGGAAGAACAACTGCACAGCACTGAAGAAATAATAAAAAAACTAACTAAATCAATGAACAATAGCCTTGCATTGCTGGAAAAAATCAAAGCAGAGGTTGCAGGATAGTATGGGCGAGTGGAATAAAGTAAAAATAGGTGATTTCCTGAAAGAAAGAAACGGAAGGATAAAGCCTGTCGTAGCTAATGAAATGGGTTTAAAAAGGCTGGAAAAGATTGATTTTTCAGGCAATATGTACATTGTTGAAAATAAACCCACTAAAACAGATATGATTACCGTTAAAAATGGAGATTTAGTTATTTCCGGTATTAACGTTGAAAAAGGTGCGCTGGCTGTTTATGAAGGTGAAGATAATATTTTAGCTACAATTCACTATTCATCTTACGAATATGATAAAAACAAGATTGATATTGAATACTTAAAATGGTTTTTAAAAAGCAATGCTTTTAAAAATGTTCTTAAACAGCAGGTAAAAGGCGGTATTAAAACAGAAATTAAACCCAAACAGTTTTTGCCTTTGCAAATTTATTTGCCTGATATAGAAGAACAAAGAAACATTGCTAATAAAATTAATAACCTTGCAAATGAAATTGAAGAATTAGTACAAAATGATAAAAATAATGAAATTCTGCTAAACCAACTTAGACAGTCAATCCTTCAAGACGCTATACAAGGCAAGCTGGTTTCGCAAGACCCAAGTGATGAGCCAGCATCTGTTTTATTACAGAAAATAAAGGCAGAAAAAGACCGACTGGTTAAAGAAGGTAAGCTCAAGAATGAAAAGCCATTACCCCCAATAAAAGGCGAAGAAAAGCCCTATAAACTACCGTTGGGCTGGGAATGGGAAAAACTTGGTAATTTGTTAAATCCTTCTAAAGATATAACATACGGTATTGTAAAAATGGGAATTGAACCCCAAAAAGGGATTTTTGCGCTTAGATGTAGCGATGTTAAGTTTAGATATATTGATACATTTAATACCAGAAAAGTAACTGAAGAAATTTCAAATCAATACATTCGTACAATACTTCAAGGCGGAGAACTTTTAATGAATATTCGAGGAACATTAGGTGGTTGTGCCATTGTACCTTCAGAATTAAAAGGGTTTAATATTGCTCGTGAAATAGCTTTAATTCCAATAAATGATTTTATTTGTAATAAATTTATACTTAACGTTCTTACTTCACCTTATATACAACAAACAACATTTAATAATCTGAGAGGAATTGCATATAAAGGACTTAATCTTAATATTTTACGAAATTTTCTAATCCCCATTCCTCCACTCGCTGAACAAAATCGTATAGTAGAAAAAGTGGATAAGCTGATGCAGTATTGTAATGAGCTGGAACATCAAATAATAAAATCCAAAACCCACAGCGAGCAGCTAATACAAGCGGTGTTGCAAGAAGCTTTTAAGCCTGATGAAATAACAGAAAATGAAAACACTAATGTAGTTTGCATAAATACAGCCATAGAAAAAAGGGCAATTTGCAGTGGAGGCATTGTCTTACAGTTATATAAACTGAAAAAATTTGGCGTAGTAAAGCATGAAAAAATACTATATCTATGTGAAAAACATTTGGGTTTGCCTTTAGGTGGAAGATATATAAAAATGCCGGCAGGTCCGCATGATTATGAATCTCGATATAAAGTTGAAGAAATATTTGAAGAAAAACAATGGTTTTCCGTGTTAAAAGAAACCTCCGGTAATGCTGGAAAAACAGTTTATAAGCCAGCAACAAACGTTAATGAAGTCAAAACCCTTTTTGATACTTGTTTCAAGGAAGAATCATCAAAAATCATGGAAATTATTACTTTACTTAAAGAAAAAGACACTAACTATTGTGAAGCTATAGCAACGTTATATGCTGTCTGGAACGATTTCCTTATAGATAAAAAAGCATTTAATGATGAGGATATAATTAAGGAGTTCAGAAATAACTGGGACGAATCTAAAAAAAGATTTAACCCCGCTGATTTAAGGGATTATTTATGCTGGATGAGGTCAAAAAAGTTAATTCCTTGTGGCAAAGGGGATAAAACGATTACACAAAAACAATTAAATTTATTATAGTCCTTTAATCGTTAACAATAATGTAAAAGATAATTAATATTTGGCTTATAATTTATATCTTTATGGTAATATTATCATGCCATTGTGTTGCACTTATGTGTAGATGCAGTGGGTAATAGGTTAAACACTGCAAGTATTTCTATGCTTGCAAGAAGACATGAAGTAACTCCTGTGTTCTGAACAATTAATTCCATTAGGAACAATAAGAGTGAAGACATAAGATAAACTTCCTTCCTGTTATACTTATTATAACATATTTCGTTAATCTATAGCAGCGATGGGACTTTTAGCGTTTTATAGAAGTTGCAAGAAGACTATAAAACAATATTAGCACCTTAACAGAATTACAGCTAGCATTAGAGGGCACCCGGTGAAAGATGGCTATATATTGAGGGTGTCTTCTGTGATTTTAGGGAGGTATGTTCTTTGGCAAAGATAAAAAGACCAAGGAAACTAAGAAAAATAGCAAGATGGCTTGAAATTAAAGGCTATTCGCACCTCGATAGACCAAGAAGGCTTGTTGTACAAAATAAAATCGATAAAAATGCTTTCTCTTATGTAAAAAATTATGTTGAAGACCCCGAAAAAGTCGCTAAATATATGTTTTATCCGTTCATTGGCTTCGATATAGTTGAAAGAAGAGCGGGAAAGATAAATAGTTTTATTTATGAAACAGAAAGGCTGCAAAAAGAGTTAAAAACAGCTTCAACAGAGGAAGAAAAGAAAGAACTTCAAAGAAAGCTGGAAGAATCGCTTGAACGAAAAAGCATTAAAAAACCTCGCCCTATTAGATATGCAGCGCATATGGACGGGTATATTTATTCATATTACGCTAAAGAAATACTTACACCGCTTTATGAAGAGAAAATAAAAAGTTTGGGGCTGGATGATGAGGTTTTAGCTTATAGGGTAGCTCCTCCTGATGAAGATAGCCACCGTAAAAATAATTGTACAATGGCAAAAAATGTTTTTGATGAAATAAAACGCAGGAATGGCAAATGTATAGCGTTAGCATTTGATATAGCAAGTTTTTATGACCACATTGACCATAAAAATTTAAAGATAGAATGGGCTAGCCTTTTAGGCAAAGAACAATTACCGCTTGACCATTATAATTTATTCAAGTCATTAACAAATTACTCTTTTATTGATATAAAAGAAATCTGCTATTTTTTTAATAGAGAAAACCAAAATATTTGTAATAAAAACTGCGAAAAATGTACCAATCCAGAGACTAGGGGCTTCCCGAAAGTTCTATTTAAAAAAACTGAAGATTTTAGAGCATTCCGGGACTGGTATAAAATTCAGTATAATCATAAATTTTATAAAAACCCCGGTTTAGTTGATAAAAACGGAAAGCAATTAAAACGTCCTTTCGGTATTCCACAAGGCTCTGCTATGTCAGCATTATTATCAAATATTTATATGATGCCGTTTGACGGTAAAATGAAGGAATTGGCTAACTCGATAGGTGCTCTGTATAGGCGTTATTCAGATGATATTTTATTTATATGTGATTATGAAAATAAAGATAAAGTTATTACGGCTGTTCATGAAGCAATTAAAGAACGTGGCGAATCCTTAGAAATACACCCCATTGAAGAAGGAAACAAATATTCAAAAAGTCAGTGTTATAACTTTATGGACAAAACTATAAAGCAGCGACCCTTACAATACCTGGGCTTTTCATTTGACGGAGAAAATATAGAAATAAGGGGTAGCAGTCTGGCAAGGTATTTAAGAAAGTCCAAACGAGCTATTACAGCAGCTAAAGAGAATGCAAAAGTTAAGCTCAGAAAAATGCACGGCTCAGGTATTCAAATACAGGAAAAACACAAAAAACTATACAGGAAAACTCTATATTCCAGATACACCCACCTCGGCAAAAGAAACTTTATTTCTTATGCTTACAGAGCTTTCGTAGAACCTGACAATAAAATAATTAAAAAACAAATTAAACATCATTTTGAAAGGCTCGAAGAAATGCTTACTATCGCTGATAGTGAAATGGAAAAATTATGCAATTTGCTTTTAAAACAGAAAGCAACGACTGATGACGAATTTAATGCTAAAACCTCGTGAAACTAATAATTGACCATCTTTGACAGCCTCCACAAAACAATCCATTACACAAGATTTACACAAGACCCTTAAAAACCGAATTTTATAAAAACGCCGAAACCCTTGCAATAAAAAATGCCGAGACACAGAATTGAACTGTGGACACACGGATTTTCAGTCCGTTGCTCTACCAACTGAGCTATCCCGGCAGAATTAATGCATATACTGCATTATTCTCTTAAATAATACTACAATCATTGTTTAAGTCAAATCGTTGCTGTTTTATTTTTATCTTTTTTGAATTATTTTTCTTTTTTGGAACTTTTAGGCGGAGTAGGTTGAGTTATCGGCTTTTTAACAGATTCATTAAGCCTTTTTATAACCTCCTCGGTTATCTCTTCTCCTCCAATAATCACAGCCTGTTTATTTAAAATCAATTCAAGATTTTTTTCTTTAGAAACTTCATTTATTTTAACAATAATTTCTTCTTCTATTTGTTGCCATTTCTCTGCTTGCTCTTTTGCAAAAACATTTCTTTTTATATTAAATTCTTCGCTAAGTTTTTCTTCAATGTTTTTCTTTTCCAGAGGAGTTTTAGCATCATTTATTTTTTTCTGGGCATCTGCTATAAATTTTTGCAGTTCGGTTTCTTTAACTTTAAGATCAGCGCTAACTTCCTGAGCTTTAGTATAATTTTCAATAACTTTAGTTAAATCCACAACACCGGGGGATTTTGCGCTTGCTGTCATTGAGCAGGAAACAAACATAATTAAACAAATTAATGTTGAAAAAAGTAGTTTTATTTTTTTCATTTTATTTCTCCCAAATATCTACATAAAAAATAATTATACACTAACTTAATATCAAATAAAAAAGTTTTCATTAATTGGCAGGATAAAGGGAAATAGCTACAGTTCAATTATAATTTACAAATAAGCGCGGCGCTAAAATTTATGGGCGCCTCTTAATAGAGGAAATCCTGCGGCTTCACGCTGTGAATAGTATAATCCGGCTGTTTTTTCAGCCATTCTTCTTATCCGGTTTATAAAATTTGTTCTCTCATCTTTACTGATAACTCCTCTTGCATCAAGCAGGTTAAAAGAATGTGAACATTTCAGAACATAATCATACGCCGGAAGTACAAGTTCAGCATCCAGGGCTTTATTTGCTTCCTGAAAATAAAGATCAAAAAGATTAAATAAAACTTCAGGCGTCGAAACTTCAAAATTGTATTTTGACTGTTCTATCTCGTTTTGAAGATAAATTTCGCCGTATTTAATGTTTTCATTCCATTGAATATCAAAAACGCTTTTAACATCCTGAAGATACATGCAGATTCGTTCAAGTCCATAAGTAAGCTCAAGGGCTACAGGCTTAACGTCAATCCCGCCTGCCTGTTGAAAATAGGTAAACTGGGTAACTTCCATTCCATCAAGCCAGAATTCCCAGCCTACTCCCCATGCTCCTAATGTGGGAGATTCCCAGTTATCCTCCACAAATCTTATATCATGGTTTTTCAGGTTTATTCCAAGACATTCAAGGCTTTTTAAATAAATATCCTGCGCGTCATCCGGCGAAGGTTTTAAAATTACCTGATATTGAAAATAATGTTGAAGCCTGTTGGGGTTTTCTCCGTATCTTCCGTCAGTAGGTCTTCTGCAAGGTTCAACCATCGCCACATTCCAAGGCTCAGGACCAATTACTCTTAAAAAAGTCGCGGGATTCATAGTGCTTGCGCCTTTTTCGATATCATAAGGCTGTTGAATTATACAACCATAGTCTGACCAGTATTTATTTAATTTATGAATTATTTCCTGAAAAGTTATTACCATGCTTGCGCCTATCTTTTTTTAAAATTATATTAATTTTCTTAAATATATCATAAGGACGCCTCTAATGCCAAGATGCGCCGAAAAACACATGGTCGCCTATAAAAACTCAATTTTTCGAAATTTTTATAAAATTTGATTAAGACTTTACAAAAACCGCCTTTTTTATTTGTCGGTTTCTTTCAACGATTGGTATAAAATAACTTTTGACGTTAATTATTTAACAATTACGTATGTTAAGTATATAATAATAGAAAAATTGGCAAACTAAAGGAGGTTTGTTATTTTATCACTTAACGCTCAAATTATAGGCTTTTTAACAGCATTTTTTATAGCTGTGATAACGGTTCCACTTGTAAGAACCTATTGTCTTAAAAAGGGTTATGTTGACCTTCCAAATAAAAGGAAAGTTCATAAAAGACCGATCCCAAGACTTGGCGGTGTGGCAATATGGTTAAGCGTTCTTTTTTCATTTGTGTTTCTGGTTTTAATTAATTCTGATTATCCTCATGGCAATGGGCTTTCCGGAATATTTTTAGGAGGAAGTATCATATTTCTTCTTGGATTAATCGATGATCTTTATGATTTAAACCCTAAATTCAAGCTTTTTATTCAGGTAGGCGCCGCTGTTATAGCGTTTCTTCTGGGTGTAAAAATAGATATTTTGTCAAATCCTTTTGGGGACCCGATAATGCTTGGATTATTCAGCCTTCCAATCACTATTTTCTGGCTTACAGGAATAACAAATGCGGTTAATTTTATTGATGGCGTAGATGGTCTTGCCGGAGGAGTTATTGCGATTATTTCATTAACTCTTGGGATCGTTGCCGTTTATTCAAATCAGCCTGCAAGCGCGCTTGTGGCAATTCTTCTTGCCGGCGCAATACTTGGATTCCTTATATTCAATTTTTATCCGGCAAAAATCTTTATGGGAGATTCCGGAGCTCTTTTTTCAGGATTCATACTTGCGGGGCTTTCTGTTGCGGGCGTAGTTAAAACTATTGCGGTATCAGTGCTTTTGCCGTTATTAATATTTACCGTTCCTATTATGGACATGTCTTTTTCTGTTTTTAGAAGGCTATTAAAAGGGAGTAATCCTATGAGCGCTGATAATGAGCATATTCACCATAAACTTTTAAAGTCGGGATTCTCTCAAAACAGGACTGTTGCGATTTTATACACCTTTGGAATCGCAGGAGGAGCTGTGGCAACGTTTTTAATTGACGCTCATAAAATTTACCTGTGTATAATGCTCTTTATACTTTTATTTATGCTTGCTTTTTCCCGTCTTGCAAAATTCAGAAGGTATAAAGAGCTTAAAGAAGCAAGACAAAAATAAATTTTATAGCGATCTTAAGCTATAAATATCAGCTTTTTAACCAATTAACGAAAACTTATTTTGATTGGCGCAACTTGAACATTACTTTATTTTAAAATCGCATCAGTCTTGAATTTTATATCTTTTAAAAGATTTTCATATAAAATCTCTATTACATCTCCAATAGTTTGGACGCATTTTTCATATTTTTCGTCAGAAGTTTCGTTGTAATTTTCTAAATATGCCCTGCAACAAGTTACATGCCCTTTTTCTTTAAATTCCTGTACAATTCTCTGTGAAACCTGTTTTAGTCGGTCATTTGGATAAGTAATGTCTTTTCGACCGATTAAACATCCTACAATCATTTGCGCTCCAACAAGTGAGCCGCATATACAGCCTGTGGCTTTGGCTTCGCCTGAAAAAGGAGACGCTATCTGATAAAGAAGTTCTAAATCAGCGTTATTGTCAATAATTCCGCAATCATAAGCTGATCTTATGATAGATTCAGAGCAGGAATGCCCTTTTGTAAATAATTCAACAGCTTTTTGTTTAAAACAGATTTTATTTTCCATAAAAATATCTTATCGCTAAAATTTAACTATCCGCTAATGCCTGCTTCGCTTCAGCCGGAAGTATAAAGATTTTACTGCTTTCTTCACTTTTTACGGCTTGAACAGGAGCTTGACTGAACGGATTTGCCACAATTTTTTGTATACTTTCTCTTCTTTGATTTTCAAGGTTTTGTTTGATTTTTTTACTGTCTTTATTGATTTTATCATTATCATTTATAAACTTAAGAGCAAGACCTCCAAGTAATAAAAACGCCCCAAAATTATCAATAAACTTACCGGGGCGGGTTTCTTTCAAGAATTTTTCTGTTGGTTTGAAAATTTTATTATTTAAAAGTTCTCCTGTTTTAGACTTATTTAAACTTTCGCCAAGACCGGTTGCAAATTTTTGCATGCTAATTCCGATAGTTTGTTTGTTTATTGAAGAACCTGCAATTTTATTGGTTAATGAGTCAACAACGCTGTTCGCCGCATATCCGGTTGCGACAGCTCCTACAAAAGAGCCTGTAGTTGTAAGTCCTTGATGATTTTCTTTAAATTCTTTCAAGCCTGAAATATTATTAGCGGCAGAATTGATGAGTTGATAGCCGCCTATTGCGCCTGTTAAAGCAACTCCCCATTTTTTCCCTTCCGTCAGGGTGTTTTTGACTTTTTCAGCAACTGTTTGAGCCGCAGTGGTCGCTCCGGTTGCAATGCTTGCGGCAACAGGGACGCCTAATAATATCATGCCGTTTTCTATTTTATTTGCGGTTGAATCGTTATGTTTTTTTACTGCTTCACTTAACGCCTTGTTTTTAATGTATTGATCCGGCATCATTGCGTTTAGGTAGTCTTTCTTCTCTACAGCCTTTTGAGAATGGTTTTCAGGTCTGTATCTTACATATTTGCGTTCAATTAAAATAGATTGTTGTTTTTGGGGGCAAGATTGATTTTGTTTTGCTACATCCATTTTTTCACCCTGTTTTATATTAAGCGATACTAAAAAAGAACTTTAATTTTATTAAAATCAAAGAACAAGAGTTCCCCTTTTTTAAAGATTTATTTTTTTATATTCTTAAGTCAGAATTAAAATCTTAGCAAGTATTTATAAAATTTTCAATAGCCACAAGGTGATTTTTTTATAATCTTTACATTATTAAATTTCATGAACAGTAAATTCTTCTGCGATTTCTTCTTCTGAAAGAACATTAATGCCTGGTATTATTCGGTCAAGGAAATTAAACAAGGGTTTTCTGTATTCAGATTCGCAGATAACGGCAGTGCTGGATGCGTCATATTCCTGATTTTGCAAGGTATTAGTAATATATTTAACGAATTTTTCAAGCTCAACGCTTTCTTCAATGCATTTTTTCTCAATACTTGCTTTTAATAAATCGCAAAGAACTTTTTTGTACTGTTTAGGCGCTATTACAGCGTATATTGTATTATTAATATCGGCAATATCACTGCAAATATGCTTTTTCAGGAGCAACCTCAGTTCTTTAAGCAGTTTTTCATTGTCATGCCCATATTCAGAAAGATCGTTCAACCGTTCAAAAATAAAGACAATATCTTTAACAGAAACTTTTTCCCTTATTAAATTTGCAAAAATATATCTCAGATCGCCTAGAGAAATGCCTTCATTAGTCAAATTATCCGCCAAAAATGACTTTTCTTGCTCGAGAAGGGAAATATAATTTAAAATATCTTCATAGCTGATAATATCTTCGACATATTTTCTGACTATAATTTCCAAATGACTGGTTATAACCTGAGATGGAGTCATGCCGCCTTCCCAAAAATCTTTTGTTTTTTCTTCTTCAACCCAAAAAACCCTTTGCTCGTTAAGCTCGTCAATATCTTCTATTGCGCCTTCCGGCGGTGTCTGAAGATTTGATTGCCCGATAAAAAATCTTCTGTGTTTTGGATATACAACACCTGAAAGCGTTTTTAGGTTTCTGACCTTGATATTATATTCATTTTCATTCATTTCATCGGATATGACAAAATGGATTCCCGGGATAATATAACCCAACTTGTCTGTAAGCTTTTGTCTAAGCCTTACGCTTTCTGCTATAAGGTCGCCGTCCTTTTCGTTATCTATAAGCTCGGAAAGTTCATAACTTACAACGATTGTAAGAATGTCCTGGCTTATTCTTTTATACATGCCGGAGGGCGAAAGAAGCTCTGAAAATTTTGATTTTAAAAGATTCAGTTCATTTATTTTTTCGGAAATTTCTTTATTCAGGAGCTCTCTGTCTTCTGCTTCAGGGTTTAAATCCAGAGAGTTTTTAATATCTTTGATTTTTTGATTTTTTTCTTTAATATGGCGTTGTAAAAATCGGCATTCTTCGTAAAGGTCTTCTTTTTTATGCAGAAGTTTTTTCATTCTTGATTTAAAATCGCCGGAATCAACAATATATTCGTCTTCAAACTCGTGAATATTTTCTGCTTCACGGCTAAAAATGCATAAATATTGGTATTCGCCCTCATCGTTTTCCACCTCATTAAGCGAATAAAGGTCCCATCCCTCTATGGACATTTCGTTAAGAATATTTTCAAGGGCTTGGGTATCATCGCAATCGCATGTTCTGACAGTATATTCAAATCTATTTTCTTCCTGCATTTTTAACCCCTATAATCTCGTTAAAATTTAGTTTATTTAAATACATTTTATAACAAAGCGATTTTAATTATACCAATCATTAAAAAAAATCGGCAAATAAAAACGATGGGTTTTGTAAAACCTCAATTAACTTGGGTCGCCAATTATTTTTTTTAATCGTCATTCTGAGGGCTTTAGCCCGAAGAATCTTATTGTATATAAGCCATGAGATGTTTCGCTTCGCTCAACATGACGCATTCTTTCCATGAGATCCTTCGCTCTGCTCAGGATGACTGTTTCGGCTAATTAGCGGATTGCAACGCCTGCTTCACTCAATAAATTCAGCATGACGTCTTTTTTGTTTTTAAAATTGAACTGCCCTGACTATAATAACAACTTTAATTTTTAAAAAAAATTTGCTATAATATAAATTGTATAGCAATAGGATATGATTTAGTTTTTTAAATTATAATTTTTTCGAGAAAACAATGATTATTGAATACAAAGTAAACGAAAATACAGTAGAAGCCGCCTGGTTAAAAACCCTCTATGACCTTGTTGAGGAACTTAATTGCAGGTGCAATACTTATCTTGAAGAAATACACAATAAAACCTATAAAAATTATCAAAGAACCAGAATAATTGAAATTTATGGTTCAGAAACAATGATTAGCTGGTTAAAACTACGAATGGAAAGATATAGCCATTTTATTAACAAAATGAGCGATGAGCCTGAAGTAAAAATAATTCAGGACAATGAAGAATAGTGGTATAGAAAGATCAAGTATTACCTTGATTTAACAGGGTATTCCTTGTTGCATTAAGCAGTTTTGCGAGAATTTATTGAAATTACCGAGTTTTTTGAATAAATTTCATGGCTGGGATCACAAATATCAAAGATTTGATTCAGTCTTGTTTGATATATTAATTGTGATACATACGGATGCAGGTTAAAAAGCTTTATCTCTATATCATAACAGTTCGCAAACTGATAAATGTTTATAATAGAAGCTAAGCTTTTTGAATTAACCTTTGAGATTTGGCTCATATCCAGAAAAAAAACTTTATAATCATTGTCTGACAAGTCTTTTATAAACTCTTTTAACGATTCTGTCACCACATCGTTAAAAATGTTTCCCGGCACTTCTATAATACAGTCGTTTTCAAATTTTTTAAAAGACCAGTCCATAGTTTAAAATTGTTCCTTATTAAATAATTTTGACATTAAAATATACTCAAACTAAAAATAAATTTCGGATTTTTGTTAAATTATTTTTGTTGCTTGACGACAAAACCGCCGCGCAACAAAAACCAAACTTCATTTTAGGAGCAGTATAGACAGATAAACAAATGCCCAACAAAATTATGTTATCAAGTTTTGTTGAATAACACAAAATAGTTAACTTTTGCTAATAAAGTTTGCTATAGGTTTACAAAAGAGGTGAAGCTAACGTTAAAATATTTGTTAACAAAGGCTTTCGGCGAAGGCAAGATTAAACTCTTTTTCTATTTTTTCAAATATCTCTTCTACAGAAAGAATTTCTTTTATTTTACAAACATTTTTGCCGACAAAAATAAGACCGTCTTGTACATTGCCGCTCTCAGCCACTTTTAAAGATTTCATCAGACAAAAAGCTCTTGAGCATTTTTTTAAGCATCTTTCGCATGAAAGCGGTTTTTCCACAGCGCCGTCAAGAATTTTTTTGCTGAAATCGTTTAAGATTGCTCTTGCCGAAAGTCCGACAGGGCTTAAAATTGTAATAACGTCAGATTCTTTTATACTCAAATAAAGTTGTTTAAAAGCGGCGGAAACCTCACATTCCTTGCTTAAAACAAAACGAGTGCCCATTTGAACGCCTTCCGCTCCCAATTTAAATAATTTTGCGATATCAAAACCGTTAACAGCTCCACCGGCGGCAACAATAGGGACATGCCTGCCGTCCTGAGCTTCTTCTTCATCAAGAGCCTGTTTTACTTCCACTAATAATGTATCGGTGTTTTCGCAGGTTCCTAAATGACCTCCAGCTTCTCCGCTTTCTACGATTACAGAAGTCGCTCCCAGTTTTCTTGAGATTTTGGCGAGTTTTGCTGAACTTACAATAGGGATTATTGGCGTGTTAGACTCTTCTCCCATGGAAAAGACATCTCTTGAAAAGCCTGCTCCGAAAATAACAACATCAATTCCTTCTTCCATAGCAGTTTTAACGAGCATGTTGAAATCGCTTGCCGCATACATTATATTTATGCCAATTAAACCTTTTTTATTTAGTTGAAGCTCTCTTGCCTGTCTTATTTGATCCTGCAATTCTTCTTTTGTAAGTCCCGATGCGGCTATTATGCCAAGTCCTCCGCAATTTGCCACAGATGCGGCAAGTTTTGCCGTGCTTATTTTTATAGCCATGCCACCTTGAACAATAGGTTTAATTTCAGGCAATTGAGGAGCAAGTTTAAGTTTTGCAAGCTCAAACAGATTTTTGTTCATATACTTTTTTTCTCCTTCAATAACCAGAATTCAAATATTTTTTTACTTTAATGTCTGAAATTATAACACAACAAAAGTAATTTAAATTATTTATTAATTGCTATATTATCATTAATAAATTTAAATTTAGATAGGATTAATTTATTAATTTTATACCAAACCAAATAAGTTTTCGTTAATTTGTTAAAAAGCTAATATCTACAGCCCGTCAATTAAGGCTTTACCAAAATCATCTTTTTTATTTGCCGATTTTTTTAATAATTGGTATATACTAATCCAAATAAGTTTTCGTTAATTGCTTAAAAAGCTGATACCTACAGCCCGCGCCACCCTGCGGGTGGCGCGGGCTGAGTAAGAGTAGAGCAGGTGTTTTGCCTTCGGCAAAACACCTGCTAATTAAGGATTTACAAAAACCATCTTTTTTATTTAACGGTTTTTTAAATTGATTGGTATAACATCAATTTTCTTTAGCTTTTGTGTACCAAGCTCCACGTGTTTTACCATGCTTGATTAAATATCCTTTTAAAACCAATTCTGCTAAATGTTTTTTAATTGTATTTTGATTGGCTCCGGTTTTTTCTATAACTTCAGAAACTGTAATGCGTTCTTTGCTTTCAATTATTTCCATAATCTTTGCTGAAAGCTCAGGTAGCTCGGTCATATAAGTAATATCCTTGCCGATTTTATTTTCCAGCCTGATTTTATGCTTTTGAAGGGTTCTTAAAAAAAACATAAGCCAAGGTTCAAAGTTTTGCTCGCCTCGAAGAGTTGACTGGGTTGAGCGCAAGGCTCTGTAATAACCTTCCTTGTTATCTTCCACAATAGATTCTATGGAGCAATATGGGGTATAAGCATAACCTGATTTTAATAACAGCAGGGCGGTTAATGCCCTTGAAATTCTGCCGTTGCCGTCTTGAAAAGGATGAATTGCAAGAAAGGAAACAACAAATATTCCAATAGTTATCAGGGGATGCAATGCTTTATCCTCAATAACTGATTTTGTCCAATCAACCAAAGCTTTCATCATTTGAGGGGTTTCGAATGGAGTTGCGGTTTCAAAGACTATGCCCAACTGATTGCCATTTGCATCATAAGCCGCAACGCTGTTTGAAAGTTTTTTATACTCGCCTCTGTGTTTTTCATCTTTTGTTGAATATTGTAAAAGTATCTTATGAAGCTGTTTTATATAATTTTCATTGAATGGAATAACTTCCCAGTCTTGAAAAATTGTGTCCATAAGATTAGCGTAGCCTGCAACTTCTTCTTCATCTCTTGAGGCAAAAGATTTTCTGTCAATTTGAGATAATAAACCCTCTACTTCTTTATCGGAAAGTCTGTTTCCTTCAATTCTGTTTGAAGAGCCTATACTTTCGATTGTTGCAACTTTTTTAAGTGCTTTTAATCTTTCCGGCGATAATTTTCCAATAGCTTTCCAAGAACCCTTAAATTCGTCTATTTCGCTAATGATAAGAAGCATATCTGAAGTTAATTTTATGTTATTAATATTTATCAAGACAACCTCATGTTATATCTAATTATATTTAATTATATTTAATAATATCTAATTGTATTTAATAAATCAACGGAGATAAAATATACCCAGGGTAGAGGAAAAGTAACTAAATTTAATTATAACTTATAAAGGGGCGGCTGCGACAGAGCCGCAGCCGCCCCTTCTTTAGAGAGGGAGCGCGGCGCTTTGCGCCGCGCTCCTATACCAATCAAAATAAGTTTTCGTTAATTTGTTAAAAAGCTGATATCCTTTAATATTTTTTCAAAAATACTCTCAACTTCAGACAGACTTTCGCTTG
>ERZ795055.620-NODE-620-length-32963-cov-7.099581_pt1 | contig 32963 bp, 22 predicted proteins | sample MGYA00375139_ERZ795055 | MGnify/ENA primary metagenome ERZ795055 (study PRJEB30184, sample SAMN05720283) | anaerobic digester metagenome | isolation source: active sludge of municipal wastewater-treating anaerobic digesters | place: USA | collected 2015-01-23 ... | reverse complement strand
AATCTGACGCGCCCCTGTATCTGTTCGCAATTAATATAATTATCCATAGCCCCCAGTATCCACAAAAGCGGGATCCTTCCCTCTTCCATGACCGGCAACCTGGAGGGCCTTACCATCATTCCGTTAAGGACAGAAATTATAGCCTCCCCTGGTATTGTTGAAGATATTTCTTTTGAATGCTGAAGCTCAGCTTTGAACTTTTCGAGATTCTTTGAAGCGAACATCTTCTGTATGCTGTCGGAGAAAAACATGTTCCACTTTCCGGCTTGTATCAGTCTGATCTCCATTTTCCGCCTTTTGATGACTTCGGGGGTATCAGCAAACGGATGGGAATGAAATAAACAGTAACCGGTGAGCTTTTCGGGGTAAAGATCTGCAAAAGCAAGAGCAACATATCCTCCCATCGAATGTCCGGCAAGGAATATCTTGCCTGTTCCTGTATCCTCGGTAAGATCCCGGATAACTGTTGCCATGAATTCAACAGTATGAACATCGCTGTAAATATCCGATCCGCCGTGTCCGGGAAGATCAACTGAAATAACTCTGAATGACTCAGCAAGCTTCCTGGCAAAACCGGTCCATATCTCTGAGGTTTCGAGATATCCATGGACAAGCACAATCACCTTACCTTTTCCCTGATCCCTGTAACTGATCACACCTTTTCCGTAACTGTAGATTTTCTTCATGATATTTTGTCTGGCGCAAAAATAACCGTATTTGACAATGAATGATATTTCCGTATTGTTAATATTAATAAATAGTTATATTTTTATAAAAGCTATTCTGATAAAAGCTTCTGTTCCGAAAAAACAAATCTATGGATAAGATCCTGTTCTCATCAGTTTCAAAAAAATTTGTAATGGCCCTGGCAGGAATGTTTCTGCTTTTATTCCTGCCCGTACATCTGGTGATAAACCTTATGCTTCTGAAGGATGATCCTGAACCTTTCAACACAGCTGCAAGGTTCATGGCCTCGTTTCCTGTAATAAAGATCATCGAGATCATTCTATTTGCCGCGCTTCTGATCCATCTGTCATACGGTATTTACCTGCAGATACAAAACTGGCTCGCCCGACCGGTCGGCTATGTTGCCGGAAACAGATCAGAAACATCATTCTTTTCTCGCTTCATGATATGGACGGGTTTATCAATACTAACCTTCCTTGTCCTTCATTTTTTCAATTTTTATTTTATCCGACTTGGACTGGTCCCGGGTGATCCGGAAAATTTCTATTCCACAGCTCATGCACTTTTTAAAATCCCTGCATATAACTATATTTACCTTACCTGCTTTGTTTTACTGGGGCTTCATCTTTTTCATGCCTTTTCCTCGGCATTTCATACACTGGGATTGGATCACAGGATATGGACCCCTGTTGTTAAGGTCTTTGCCTGGATATATTCTATTGTAATACCGGCAGCTTTTGCAATTATCCCGCTGTCGATATGGCTTTCCAGATAGAAAAATCATCAATTATGGAAAAACTTGACTCAAAAATACCTGATGGCCCTTTGTCACAAAAATGGACCAGATATAAATCTTCTGTGAAGCTTGTAACTCCTGCGAATAAAAAGAAGCTTGAGATCATTGTTGTGGGAACCGGATTATCAGGAGCATCAGCCGCTTCGGCGCTTGGAGAGCTCGGATACAGTGTCAAAAACTTCTGTTACCAGGATTCACCAAGACGGGCACATTCCGTGGCAGCCCAGGGAGGGATAAATGCTGCAAAAAATTACCAGAATGATGGTGATTCGGTCTACCGGTTGTTTTATGACATGATAAAGGGAGGAGACTACCGTGCCCGTGAAGCAAATGTTTACAGGGCTGCCGAGGTGAGTAACCAGGTTATTGACCATTTCACAGCTCTCGGAGTTCCTTTCGCCCGCGATTACGGAGGGACACTCGATACACGATCTTTCGGGGGAGTTCAGGTTTCAAGGACTTTCTATGCAAAAGGCCAGACCGGCCAGCAATGCCTCCTTGGCTGTTATTCATCGCTAAACAGGCAGATAAAAAAGGGGAATGTGAAAATGTTCCCGCGCCGCGAAATGCTCGATCTGGTTGTTATTGACGGTAAAGCAAGGGGCATTATAACACGTAATCTTATTACAGGTGAGATAGAAAGACACGGAGCACATGCGGTTGTTCTTGCAACAGGCGGTTATGGTACGATCTATTACCTGTCAACACTTGCAGTAAATTCAAATGCATCAGCTGCATGGAAAGCCCATAAAAAAGGAGCGTTTTTTGCCAATCCCGGTTTTATTCAGATACATCCGACCTGTGTTCCTCAGCTTAATGAATTTCAGAGCAAGCTTACTCTTATGTCGGAATCGCTTCGAAATGACGGCCGGGTATGGGTTCCAAAATCAAAAGATGATAAGCGGCCGGCAAATGATATCCCTGAAGAGGAAAGGGATTACTTCCTCGAAAGAAGATACCCGGCATTTGGTAATCTTGTACCAAGGGATGTTGCGTCAAGGGCAGCTAAGGAGCGTTGCGATGCAGGTCATGGCGTTGGTGAAACAAAACTGGCAGTTAATCTCGATTTCAGGGATGCAATAAAAAAACAGGGGAAAAAGGCCATAGAGAACAAGTACGGGAATCTCTTCGAAATGTACAAAACAATAACAGGAAGTGATCCGTACGATGAGCCTATGCGTATTTATCCTGCCGGTCATTATACAATGGGTGGTTTGTGGGTTGACTATGAGCTTATGACAACAATTCCCGGATTGTATGCAATAGGTGAATCCAATTTTTCCGACCATGGAGCCAACAGGCTGGGAGCCAGTTCACTGATGCAGGCAGCAGGTGATGGTTATTTTATTCTTCCAAATACAATAAGCAATTATCTTGCCGATGAAATAAGAACGCCGAAAATAAGTACCTCCCAACCGGCATTTGAAGAAGCAGAAAAAAATGCTGTTGGTCGTCTGAACAGGCTGCTCTCAATAAAAGGCAGACAGACTGCCTCCTCCTTCCATAAACGTCTGGGTAAAATAATGTGGGATTATGCCGGGATGACCAGAAATGAAGAAGGTCTGAAAAAAGCTCTTATACTTCTGGATGATCTTCATGATGAATTCTGGAAAGACCTGAATGTTCCGGGAAGCATCGGCGAGGTAAATCAGGAGCTTGAGAAAGCCGGCAGGATTGCTGATTATTTCGACCTTGCCCGGCTTATAATTACTGATGCCCTTAACAGGAAAGAATCCTGCGGAGCCCATTTCAGGGAAGAGTATCAGACACCCGACGGTGAAGCGTTGCGGAATGACAGTGAATATGCCTATGTGGCCGTATGGGAATATGCCGGGGAAGGTTATCCACATATCCTTCATAAGGAAGAACTGAAATTCGAAGAGGTGGAGATGAAGGTGAGAAGCTATAAGTAATGGCGTAACGGTGCCAAGGTGCAACGGTACAACGGTGAGAAGGCGCAGGGCGAAGAGCGGAGAGCTCTGTGCCCTTTGCCCTGTGCTCTGAGCTTTATTAAACAATAATTTCCGGATAATTAAAACGTTAACGAAAACATGAACCTGACACTAAAGATATGGCGCCAGAAAAATGCAAAGGCTAAAGGAACGTTTGTGACATACAAAATGGAAAATGTAGCACCCGAAATGTCCTTTCTGGAAATGCTGGATGCACTGAACAAGAAGCTTGTGGAAGAGGATAAGGATCCTGTGGCCTTTGATCACGACTGCCGCGAAGGGATCTGCGGATCGTGCGGGATGTTCATTAACGGTCATCCGCATGGACCGGTGCCGGCAATAACCACCTGCCATCTTTCAATGAGATATTTCAATGATGGTGATACTATCCGGATTGAACCCTGGAGGGCAAAACCTTTCCCGGTAATAAAAGATCTGATCGTCGACCGGAGTGCATTTGACAGGATACAGGAAGCCGGAGGATATATTTCGGTAAATACGGGTGCAGCGCCTGAAGCAAATTCTACACCGGTACAGAAGAAAAAAGCCGATGATGCTTTTGATGCATCAATATGTATTGGTTGCGGGGCATGTGTCGCTGCATGCAAAAATGCTTCGGCAATGCTTTTCGTTTCGGCAAAAATTTCACAGTTCGCTCTACTGCCTCAGGGAAGGGTTGAGGCAAAGGAAAGGGTAAGAGCAATGATCGGGAAAATGGATGAACTTGGTTTCGGGAATTGTTCAAATACAGGGGCATGCGAAGCAGAATGTCCAAAGCAGATAAAACTGACAAATATTGCCAGACTTAACCGGGAATATTACAAAGCTTTTTGAATATTAAGAACAAACTGATTCTATCTCTTCAATGGTTTTCGGGATAGGTTTACCAAGGACTTTATGACCTTTCCCGGTAATCAGGACATTATCCTCGATACGGATTCCGCCGACAGACATAAATTTTTCAATCCTGTCGTAATTAATGAAATCCCTGAATTTCCCTTCAGCTTTCCAGCTTCCGATAAGCTCGGGAATAAAATAACATCCGGGTTCAACCGTAAAAACATGTCCCGGCAAATATTGAAGCGCAAACCTGAGGAAGGCCAGACCGAATTGTTCGCTTCTTTTTACCTTATCATTGTATCCGACATGATTTTCTCCCAAACCTTCCATGTCGTGAACATCAAGTCCAAGCATATGTCCTATACCATGAGGCATGAAGAGTGCATGAACACCTGACTGTACAGCTTCGTCAATATCACCTTTGATAAGGTTCAGGTCTTTCAGTCCTGATGCCAGTATCCTGCAAGCCAGAATATGGGTATCTCGGTTTGATTTTCCCGGACCTGTGGATCTTATGGCTTCCACATTGGCTTTTAAGACTACTTCGTAAACCTCTTTCTGCTGACTGCTGAATTTTCCACCAACCGGTGTTGTTCGTGTTATATCGGATGCATAATGGAGGTTTGTTTCAGCTCCTGCATCTGTCACCATCATCCTGCCTTTCCTTAGAATATTATTATGTGAGTGATTGTGAAGTGTCTGACCATTAATACTGAGAATTGTCGGAAATGATGTTCCTGCTCCCAGTGAGAGAGCAATGCCTTCAACCATTCCGAAGATCTCCTGTTCCTTAACGCCGGGTTTACACATTTTCATTGCAGTCACATGCATTTCATGAGCAATAGCGACAGCCTGTTCTATTTCAGATATTTCGATCTTTTCCTTTACCGACCTGAGGGAAACGACAGCATGGATAAGATCGGCTGATGCCCTTGTCTTCATCTGGCAGGGATTCTCTTTCAGCACCGAACCCAGGAACATTTTAGTCTCACCCCTGTACGGAGGCAGAAAATGAATATCCCTCTTTTTACTGAGGGCTTCAGAAATAATCTCTTCAAGCTTTTTCACCGGTGCTGTTAAGGTTATCCCGCATCCTGAAGCCAGTTCCCTGATAGTTGGCTGTGGTCCCATCCAGACAATATCATCCATCGTAAAATCATTTCCGAACAGCATTTCCTTTCCGGAATCAAAATCGATCAACCCTGCAAGTCCCGGGAGATCTATCCCGAAAAAATACAGAAAATCACTATCCTGGCGGAAATGATATGTATTTGCGGGATAGTTCATCGGAGCTTCTGTATTACCGATAAAAAGAGCAAGGCCATTTTTCATTTTTCTCCGGAGCGCCTCCCTCCTTTTGATATAAACATCTTTTTCAAACATTGCTGATGGATTGGTTATAATTCTGCTAAGTTAACATCATTGATTGTATGAAACAACCGGTTAACACTATTTCAATGTTAATAAATTCAGGGTTATGAACCACGAATGCCCGGTATTGAGCTCAATTAATGATTATATTCGCACCGTTTGCAAACCTTTCCATAACTGTTCATAATGCCATACCGCAGACTTCCTAACACAGATGCTGCCCGTATAAGGGCAATGAAAAAAGCCTATGAGGGATCACATGATCTGCCGCCCAACAGAATGGTAATTTCTGCAAAATCGCTTGTAAACCTTCAGAGATTCATTCCGGTGTTTGAACATAATATCCTCCTGCAGAGACAGTCTCTTGCTTTTCAAAACGGCAGGAGCGGCGACTATGCTGAAATATCGAGGAAAGCAAGAGTATACCTTATTCATTTTATCAGGGTGATGAATATGGCAATAGCGAGAGGTGATCTTCCAAAGGAGACAAGAGTCCATTACGGACTGGCAGCCAATGATTCAACAGTCCCTTGTCTGAAAACAGAGAATCAGCTCATTACATGGGGACGTAAAGTGATAGAGGGTGAAGAACAAAGGCTTCGTACCGGAGGTAATCCCATTACAAATCCGACTATTGCCGTTGTTAAAGTAAGATTTCAAAATTTCCTCGAATCAAATAATTACCACAAGCTCCTTATCAAAAGGATACACGAGTACTCTGTAAAAGCAGATACTCTCAGAAAAGAAGCAGATGAAATAATTCTTCAGGTATGGAACGAGGTTGAAGCTTCGTTTTCCGGTCTTCCTGAAGGAATTCGGAAAAAAGCTTGCGAAGATTATGGGGTTGTGTATTTTTACAGGAAGGAAGAGAAGAGAAAACAGATCATCTCCGAAAACAGGTTCCCTGTGTTTCATAAGCAGGCTATCTGAGCATTTTAAACCATTCTTCAGTATCATTCGTCTTGACAATAGGTAACATAAAACTGGGCGACTATCCCCTTTTCCTTGCCCCCATGGAGGATATAACCGATCCTTCATTTCGTTTCGTATGCAAGCAGAACGGAGCAGATTTTATGTACACTGAATTCATTTCTTCTGATGGTCTGATAAGGGATGGAGAAAAGAGTGTCAGGAAACTTGATATTTATGATTTCGAAAGACCGATAGGTATCCAGCTCTACGGGCATTTGACAGAAGCAATGGTCGAAGCTGCACTGATAGCAGAGGAAGCAAAACCTGATATTATCGATATCAACTTCGGATGTCCTGTTAAAAAAATTGCCAACAGGGGTGCGGGAGCAGGGATGTTAAGGAATATACCTCTTATGATCTCGATGACATCTGCAATAGTCAGGGCGGTGAAGCTTCCTGTAACAGTCAAAACCAGGATCGGATGGGATGATGATAACAGGAATATAGTCGAAGTGGCAGAGATACTTCAGGACACCGGGATAAAAGCGATAACTATTCATGGCCGGACAAGAGCACAACTTTATAAAGGCACCGCCGACTGGACACTTATCGGAGCAGTAAAAAACAATCCCAGGATGAAGATCCCTGTTATAGGAAACGGGGATATTGACGGACCTCTCCGGGCAAAGGAAATGTTCGTGCGTTATGGTGTTGACGGAATAATGATCGGAAGAGCATCAGTCGGCAGACCATGGATATTCAGGGATATAAGGCATTATCTCAGTACCGGAGAACTTTTGCCTGAACCGACTGTATCAGAAAAAGCATTTCTGGCCATCAGTCATTTCGAAAAATCACTTGAATTCAAGGAAGGGAAAAGATCAATATTTGAGATGCGCCGTCATCTGTCAAATTATTTCAAGGGATTACCTCATTTCAAAGAGACCCGGCTCAGACTCCTTACAAGCCTTGAACCTGATGAGATAAGGAGCATCATACATGAAATTGAACAGAAATGGGGAGATTTCCGAACTGAGGAAAAAACTCCGGTCTATACAATCTGATCAGCACCTTCCATCTTTGGCTCCACAGTCGAGGCAAGGAATGTCAGGCTCTTCCATTTAAATATCCCCGCAAGGATCAGAACAGTTACAATTCCCATAAGAAGCATAACCCCGAATTCAATCCACGGATGAATTGTATGCTGAACCCATACCGCCGGTGTCTGAAGAGCTGATGCTTCATTTGTGACCATTATGCAAAGGAAAGCATTGTTAGCTGCATGTATGCCAATGGCAGATTCAATTCCGTCATCAAGGATCGTAATAACACCGAAAATAAGTCCGAACAGAATATACTGCGGCATCATTGTCAGGAATCCGAATTCATCCACCTCAGGATTAAGGGAATGCATAAGTCCGAACAAAACTGAAGTCATTACCAGCGGAAACAACCTGTTCCTTAACATCACAGTGAATCCCTGCATCAGATAACCCCTGAAAAGGATCTCCTCAAATGCAGCCTGGAAAGGAATGAAAAGAACTGAGATTATCACAAGCGGAATAAGTGTCGAGGATACATTATTGAGTGAAAAATTACCGGGATCGACCTTTAAGTTGATGAACAGGTAAATTATTGAAATTATAAGCCAGACTCCTGCCGATATGAAGAACCTGTTCCATCTGAAGGTTCCCGTTCCGTTTATTACATTCATTATTGTCCTGCCGTTCAAAGGCCTGACAAGGAGAACAAATGCTGCCAGCCCTATTACAAAAGGGATCAGCATATAAATGAAGCTTATATTCGGATCAAGACCCAGGGGGCTGAGATCGGAAGGATTTGCCGAGAGATCCGATATTGCCGAAGGATTCTTCAGCATTGCGATGACCAACGGTATAGATCCGATAGTATTTGAGACAGCCAGTACGGCAACTATCATTATAAAATACCTCCAGAAAGCATTCTTTCCGGTAAATGATGATTCGAGATGGTTCATATTTCCATTTATTTCAGAATTCGGTTACAGCTCTTTTAGGATAATTGATCGAGTAATGAAGCCCGACACTTTCCTTCCTGTTCCTGGCAAATTTTATTATAATATAAGCTACATTGATCAGGTTCCTTAATTCGCATATCTTCTGCGAGATAAGCGACCTTTTATAAAGACTTTCAGTTTCCTGATAAATTATCTCCAGTCTCATCAGAGCTCTTTCAAGGCGAAGATCAGATCTGACTATTCCCACATAGTTGCTCATGATCATCTGGAGTTCCTTGATGCTTTGAGTTATAAGTACCATTTCCTCCAGATGCGTCGTTCCCTTATAATCCCAGTTGGGTATTTTTTCCTCGAAGTCAAGATCTTTTAACCTGGCTCCAGAATGCAACGCTGCACGGTGAGCATATACGGCTGCCTCAATAAGTGAGTTTGATGCAAGCCTGTTGGCTCCATGAAGGCCTGTGGAGGATACTTCTCCAAGGGCATAAAGCCGGTCAATATTGCTCTGTCCGTCCATGTCAACTTTCACCCCCCCGCATGAATAATGTGCGGCAGGGACCACAGGGATCATATCTTTTGTAAAATCGATACCCCTGCTCAGGCAGTGCTGATGGATAGTAGGAAAGTGATCTTTAAGACCTTCGGGATCGAGATGGGTACAATCGAGCCATACATGGTCGTCACCCCACATCTTCATTTCAGTGTCGATAGCTCTGACAACAATATCGCGGGGAGCAAGAGAACCACGACTATCATACCTCTCCATGAAACTTTCTCCTTTAATATTCCTGAGAACAGCGCCGTAACCCCGTAAAGCCTCAGTAATAAGAAAGGACGGCCTTGTGTTGGGATCAAAAAGTGAAGTCGGATGGAACTGAACAAATTCCATATTCTCTATTGTTCCCTTTGCCCTGTAAACCATTGCAATTCCGTCACCTGTAGCTATTTCAGGATTTGTAGTGGTCAGATAAACATGTCCCATACCGCCGGTTGCCACCACAGTTATCTTTGAAAGAAATGTGATGATTTTCTGATTTACAAGATCAGCAACATAGGCGCCGTAACATTTTATCCCCGGGAAATTACGCTTAACCTCGACTCCCAGATGATGCTGGGTCAGAACTTCAATTGCAAAATGATTCTCATAGATCTCAATATCCGGATTATCTTTGATCTTTTCAATAAGTGCCTTCTCAATTGCATCTCCGGTCTTATCCTTATGATGAAGTATCCTGTATTCGGAATGCCCTCCTTCCCTTGCAAGATCATAAGTCCCGTCTCCTTTTTTATCAAAAGGCACCCCCAATGCGATAAGATCCTTTATCCTTTCCGGGGCTTCATTTACTACCATCCTTACAACAGATTCATCACACAATCCGGCACCGGCTATCAGTGTATCACTTATATGCTTTTCAAAATTATCAGGTTCACGGAATACCGAAGCTATTCCACCCTGGGCGTACTTTGTATTTGTATCGTCAAGCTTCGATTTGGTAATAACCATAACCTTACCGTATTCTGAGGCCTTAAGGGCAAATGTCAAACCTGCTATACCCGATCCGAGAACAAGAAAATCGGTACGTTTCTTCATAATTTCCCATGAATTAGACGGTAACAAAGATAGCAATAGATTTTTTAGAAATTATCAATGAGCACCCACTCCATTCAAACCACGAACTCATCCCCCGACCTCCTTCATTCCAGACACGAACTCAACCCCCCGATCTCCTTCATTCCTGACACGAACTCATCCCCCCGACCCCCTTCTCTGCTGACGCAAAGAAGGGGGTGCAATTTATTGGAAATATGTGCATTATACAGAACTTTTCAAATATCTACGTATTATAATATGTCTTATAATACGTATTTAACTACGTTGATCCGAACCGCTCCCCCCTCTTTGCGGAGCAGAGAGGGGGATTAAGGGGGTGAGTTCGTGTGGGTAGTCACCATGTTTTGTGAAACCAAACTTTTTAAATTACTTTTGCCTTCCGTAAAAATCACACAAAACAATTATGGCTCAGGAAGATGTTTTCAAAAAGCTGGTTGCCCACTGCAAGGAATATGGTTATGTATTCCCATCAAGCGAAATTTATGACGGATTAAGTGCTGTATATGATTACGGCCAGTACGGAGTTGAACTGAAGAATAACATTAAAAAATACTGGTGGGACAGCATGGTATTGCTTCATGAGAACGTTGTCGGACTCGATTCGGCAATATTTATGCATCCGACGATATGGAAAGCTTCAGGCCATGTTGATGCATTCAATGATCCTCTGATCGATAATAAAGATTCGAAGAAAAGATACCGGGCCGATGTTCTGATTGAAGAATATATGGCAAAAATCTCCGAGAAGAATGACAGGGAGATTGAAAAAGCATCGGTCCGTTTCGGCTCTGCATTTGATGAAAAGAAATTCAGGGAAACCAATCCCCGTGTTCTTGCAAACCAGGCGAAAATTGATGAGATCAATTCAAGGTATTCAAAAGCCCTGAATGCAAACGATCTGCAGGAGTTAAGGCAGATAATCATCGATAATGAAATAGTCTGTCCTATATCCGGAACCCGCAACTGGACTGATGTAAGGCAGTTCAATCTAATGTTCGCCACTGAAATAGGGTCCACTTCCGACGGTGCAAGTACAATTTATCTCAGGCCCGAAACAGCCCAGGGTATATTCGTCAATTTCCTCAATGTCCAGAAAACAGGAAGAATGAAGATCCCGTTCGGAATTGCCCAGATCGGGAAAGCTTTCCGTAATGAGATAGTTGCACGCCAGTTCATTTTCAGGATGCGGGAATTCGAACAGATGGAGATGCAGTATTTCGTCTCTCCCGGTACCGAACTGGAATGGTTCAGGTACTGGAAAGAGGTAAGGATCAAATGGTTCAGAGCACTCGGATTCGGGGATGACAATTACCGTTTCCACGACCATACAAAACTTGCTCATTATGCAAATGCTGCCACCGATATTGAATTTAAATTCCCGTTCGGTTTCAAGGAAGTTGAAGGAATTCATTCGAGAACTGATTTCGATCTGAAACAACATCAGCAATACAGCGGCAAAAAGATCCAGTACTTCGATCCTGAGAAGGGTGAATCCTATATACCATATGTGATTGAAACCTCAATAGGTGTCGACAGGATGTTCCTCCATGTTATCTCAGCTTCATACTTTGAGGAAGAGCTTAAGAAAGAGGATGGCACATCCGACTCAAGGGTTGTTATGAGATTGCCTGCCTTCCTGGCCCCGGTAAAACTGGCCGTGATGCCCCTTGTAAAGAAAGACGGACTTCCTGAAATAGCCGAAAAGATCGTCCGCGAGCTCAGATTCGATTTCAACTGCCAGTATGATGACAAAGATTCGATAGGAAGAAGATACCGCAGACAGGATGCCATCGGAACACCATATTGCATCACCATTGATCATCAGACTATCGAAGATAATACAGTTACAATAAGGTATCGCGATTCAATGCTCCAGGAAAGAGTTCCAGTGAAACAACTTCGCGATATAATTGAGGAGAAGGTCTCATTCAAAGGCCCTCTGAAAAAACTTTCGGATGAATAAAGTCTTGATAATCACCTATTACTGGCCGCCCAGCGGAGGAGCCGGAGTCCAGAGATGGCTGAAATTCTCAAAATACCTCCCCTTATCCGGCTGGGAACCCATCATACTCACCGTCGATCCCCGGTGGGCTGTATACCCTCAGCTGGATCATAGCCTTACCGGAGAAATATCTCCTTCCCTTAAAATCATCAGAACAAGATCATCTGCCGGCTTCTTTTCCCTGTATAAACTTATCACCGGCAGAAAAGAGATCCCTTATGGCGGATTTGCCAATGAAGATAACCCTGGTTTCCTGCAGAAATTTTCGAGATTCATCCGGGGAAATTTTGTCCTTCCGGATGCAAGAAGAGGGTGGAACAGATTTGCATTCAGAGCTGCCATTAAAATTATTAAAGAAGAAAAGATCGGCTATGTAATTACTACAAGCCCCCCTCATTCAACACAACTCACAGGTCTTAAACTAAAAAAAACCCTTAAGATCAGATGGATAGCTGACCTGAGAGATCCCTGGACGGATATCTACTATTCAGGAACTATGTACCAGACCTGTCTGGCCGGAAAGATCAACAGCCTGATGGAGAAAAAGGTAATTGATAATGCCGACCATGTAATTACAACCTGTAATGCTGCTACCAGGCTTTTCAGATCAAAACTGGACAGGAACCAGCCTGCCGTAAAAATAACGACCCTGACCAATGGTTATGATCCTGCTGATTTTAATTTCAGCACACTCGGACCAGAGAGCTTCACTATAACATATCTTGGGACTTTTGCCGGGAATTATGATGCGGAGGTTCTGGCTGAAGCACTTGATTATTTAGGAAGCCACAGTTCCACAATAACTGATCTTGTTTTTATCGGAAAAACCGACAGTAAGGTCCAAAAGATCTTTGGCAACAAGAAAATGGTGAACCTCAGGATAGTTCCTTATATGGAACATAAAAAAGCAATGGAATATCTGACCATGTCTGTCGCCCTTTTACTTGTCGTCCCGACAGGGAAAAATGTAAATGAACCCATTCCCGGTAAACTTTTCGAATATCTGGCCGCAAAAAGGAAAATTATAGCTCTGGCACCGAAAGATAGTGATGTGGCTGAAATCCTGGAACAGACAGAAAGTGGAAAAGTTTTCGGGCTGGATGATTCCGGACTTCTTGGAAAGTACCTTGTAGGTATCTTTGATGACTTCCGGAATGGAATTTACGAAAGCAATCCTGAAGGAATTGAAAAATATACCAGGCAGAACCTGGCCGTTAATATCGCCGGCATACTCAATTCTCTGAAATAATGGTTCCGGAAGACTGAAATAAAGGTCTTATATTTGAAGAATAATTGTAAAAATGATGTCCGGTACAATAGATTTCCTGCTTCCTATGAAGGGGCATTCAGAGAGGGTTCCCGGCAAAAACTTGAAGTTGTTCAAAGGAGCTCCTCTGTATCACTCCATTATGAAAGAACTGCTTAAAAGCAAATATCTGGGAAATATTTATGTCGATACTGATTCACCTCTGATCTCCGACGATGTAAAAAACAACTTTCCCCGTGTTGTGATAATCAACAGACCTTATCACCTTTGCGGCGATGACGTTTCGATGAACAGAATAATTGAACATGATCTTTCACTTATTGGTGGTCAGGTATTCCTTCAGACACATAGTACAAATCCACTTCTTACTTCCTCAACTATCGACAAGGCTATTGCCTTTTTCATCGCAAACAACGGTTTGTATGATTCTGTTTTCGGAGTCAACCGCCTGCAATCCAGGCTCTACTTCAGTGACGGCACAGCGATTAATCATGATCCCGGAAAGCTGATCAGGACACAGGATCTTAAACCGGTTTATGAGGAAAACTCGACACTGTATATTTTCAGCCGTGATTCATTTGCAGGTGCGGGCAACCGGAGGATTGGTCTGAAACCCTACATGTTTGAAGTACCGGCGGCAGAAGCACAGGATATTGATACACAGGCCGATTTCGATATGGCCGAATATATGTATGAATACTTCCGGAAGAAGTGAACCGGGGATGATTTAATTAAAATCTATCTGAATCAATCATTTTCAGGGAAATGAATAAAAAAGAGTTGCTGGAGTGTATTAGAAAAGCAGAAGAAGATCCTTCTGAAATTAACAATTCAGTCCTGTCAGGTTTTTCAGGAGCAAAAATCATCTCCCTTCTTAAAAATCTTGCAGAGATCATTGTTAATAATGAAAAGACATACCTTGAAGTGGGCGTTTACCGTGGATTGACCCTTCTTTCTGTTGCCGGTTCAGTTCCTGCTTATGATGTTTATGGCATTGACAATTTTGCTTTTTTTGATAAGGAAGGAAGGAACCTCGGGATAATAAATGAGCGAATGGAGCTCCTTAATCTCCGGAATGCCAGGATCATAAATGAAGATTTTGAAAATGCCCTGGAAAACCTCGATCAATTCATTCTTGAAAAGAAGGCCGGGTTGTATTTCATTGACGGTCCTCATGACTACAGAAGCCAGATAATGGCATTGTTACTAATCAAACCATGGCTCTCAGAAGATGCCGTCATTGTAATTGATGACTGTAATTACAGGCATGTCAGGCAGGCCTGCAGGGACTTTCTAATGACCGATCCGGGCTATAAGCTGATCTTCCAGGCATACACAAAAGCGCATCCCGATAATCTTAAAGAAGGTGATAGAAAGCAGGCTGAGACCGGGTGGTGGAACGGAATAAATGTTATTGTCAGGGATCCGGATAACAGCTATGAACCATTTTACCCTCCTGTTGAAAAAGACAAAAGCCTGTTTACAAATGATCATCTTATTCATACTGCAATGTATCCCGGAGCTTCCAGGAAATTTTTGCGTATAACAGGTATTTTAGCCTCATTATCCGGAAAAATTAAAGATAAAAGTCAGAAAGGAAAATACAGATCACTGAATACATATTCCGATGGCCTTAAATATGACAATTATAATTCTTCATTTTTGAGCAGAACCGACTAATTCTGAAAAGGGAGTTTATATTTAAAAGCCCTCGCGGATGAATCTGATCAGATGAGAAAGATCAACATTATACATAAGATTTGGGAATCACCAACATTTACGACCTGGGGAAGCTTTCTCAGTAAAAGTCTGTATGCTGTCCTCCTGCTTCCTGTGATCACAACCGTTCTTTCTCCTGAAGATATTACAATCTGGTTATTGTTCAACATTCTCATCGGATTGCAGAATTTAGGCGACCTGGGCTTTGGAGTGACTTTCATAAGGGTAATGTCGTATGCAATGGGAGGAGCTGTTGATATTTCAGGGTTCACAAAAAGCAGCAGGCCGGCCCGGACAAACGGTCCGAATTATGAACTTCTTGAAAAATCGGATTCTGCAACCCGGTACCTGCTTTTTTATACCAGCCTTGCCTTTATTATAATAATTGCGTTATCAGGCTACTTCACCCTGAAAAAGCCAATTAGTCTTACAGTACAACAGGGTAATGCCTGGATAGCTTTCGGATTGATACTCATAACAACCTTCGTAAGATTTAACGGAAACCGCTATTCAATTTTCCTGCAGGGTGTAAACCACGTGGCAATGCTCAGGAGATGGGAAGCAATAATTTCAGTCCTGTCGATTTTCTCAGGTTTCTGTGTTGCAATTCTTACAAGGTCTCTGCTTTGGCTTATTGTTAACCAGCAGGTCTGGGCAATAATACAAATGCTGTTTAACCGGTACCTTTGCAGGAATATAATGGAAGGCAGGTTCAGACGTTTCATACACAAAGGTCTGGATAAGGATCTTGTCAGGGCTATCTGGCCGGCTGCCTGGAAAAGCTGGACCGGCAGTCTGATGTCATATGGCGTTGTTCAGGCAAGCGGACTTGTTGTTGCACAGATCGGAACAACTCCCACAGTATCTGCATACCTGTTCTCCCTGAAGATCCTTGATATAATAAAAAATTTCAGTAATGCTCCGTTCTACAGCAAGATCCCACTATACAACAGGTTATTTGCTGAAGGGAATATGAACGGTCTCCTGGCAAGAGTCGAGAACGGCATACGTTATTCCCTTCTTACATTTTCAGTGGCAGCCATCTTTGTGGGAATCGCGGGGCAACCTTTGCTGAACCTTATCGGCAGCAATGTTTCGCTTGTTCCGGTTTGGATGTGGATAGCAATGAGTATGGCATACTTCCTTGAACGATATGGAGCTCTGCATCTTCAGCTTTACAGTATCACAAATGATATTGTCTGGCATATAGCAAATGGCGTGTCGGGCCTGATCTTTATAACTATGAGCTTTATTCTTACAACATTTGCCGGATATGGAGTCATTTCATTCCCCCTGGCCCTGATAATCAGTAATCTGTCATTCTTTGTCTGGTATACCGCACGGAAATCTTATAAATATTTCAAATTTGATTTCCCGGGTTTTGAATACAGAACAACATTTTATCCGTTATTAATGATGACGGCATACATATTATTCAGATTATTTGTTTAAGAAACATAATGATAAAAATTGTAAAAGATATAGTAAGCTTTTTTCCACGCACCATAAATCACAGGAAATGGCTCCGGAATGAATCAGTCCGCCTGAAAGCATTCCACGATGTCCATAAGGGAAAAGACTGCTTTCTGATCGGTAACGGACCTTCCCTTAACAAAATGGATCTCAGCCTTCTGAACGATTATTATACCATAGGACTGAACAAGATCTTCCTTCTCTTTGAAAGAACAGGACTGAAAATCGACTATCATGTCTGTGTAAACAGGTTTGTTATCGAACAATGTTCACAGGATTTTCTTAAAATGGAATGCCCGTCTTTCATCTCATATAAAAACCGCACTGAAATTCTGGAGAACAATGAAAAGGTATTTTTCATAGGTGATGTACATTCCAAATGGAGATTTTTTGAAGATATAACAAGCGGAATATCCCAGGGGAGCACAGTGACCTATGCAGCATTGCAGATCGCATTTTATCTGGGCTTCAGCAGAGTATTCCTTATCGGTGTTGACCATAACTTTGCTCAGAAAGGAACTCCTCATAAGGTTGAAATAATGAAGGGTGATGATCAAAGTCATTTCGACCCGAACTATTTTAAAGGAATGAAATGGCAACTTCCCGATCTTGCCGGATCGGAAAAGGCTTACAGACTGGCAAAGGAACATTTTGAAAAAAACGACCGTCTCATCGCTGACGCGACAGTCGACGGGAAACTTAATATCTTCCCGAAAGTAAAATTTGAAGAAGCATTAAGCGTTGCTAAAAAGAAACAATTGATAAAATGAAAAAGAAAATAGCTGTTACTGCTCCTTATTTACAACTCGAATGGGAAAAATACAAACATCTCCTCAGCGATTATGAGATAGTTATCCCTCCAGTTTTTGAAAGGTTTGAAGAACAGGATATGTTGCGTATTCTCACTCCTGATGTTGAAGGGATCATATGCGGTGACGACAGGATAACCGAAAAAGTAATTGACAATGCCGAAAAACTGAAAGTCATTGTCAAGTGGGGAACAGGAATAGATTCCATAAACAAAAAATACGCCGAATCCCGTGGAATACCCGTTCGCAATACTCCTGATGCATTCATAACACCTGTCACTGAAAGCGCCATCGGGCTTATGCTTTCAATTGTACGGAGGCTGGATGAGAACAACCGTAAAATGCACCAGGGAAAATGGGAAAAGATACGGGCATTTACGCTTTATGAACTAACAACAGGTATTATAGGTTATGGCCGGATAGGATCGGCAGTCGCCGCCAGACTGTCAGCTTTTACTGAAAATGTGATCTGGCACGATATTCTTACTGATGAGGAATTAAATCCTGATGGAGAATTCTTCGGAAAAAGGGTTGCTTTGCCCGAATTGCTTGAAAGAGCTGATATCATTACCATCCATTGTGACCTAAACCCAACCAGCCGGCATCTCATTTCAGAAGAAAATATACTTCGTATGAAGGATGGCGTTATCATTATTAATACTGCAAGGGGGCCGGTTATTAATGAACCGGATCTTGAGAAATACCTCAAAACAGGTAAGATAGGTTTTGCCGGACTCGATGTTTTTGAGACAGAGCCTCTGCCGGAGGATTCTTATCTGAGATCATGTGACAGGTGCATCCTCCTGAGTCATAATACAAATTCAAGTCCTTTGCACTGGGAAAAGGTGCATCTTAATTCAATAAAAATGCTGAAGGAATATTTCTAAAAACTTAATGAATTACAACTTGTATTTACAATGAAAAAGCAATCAGGAAAGAAAGTAATCCTTATTACAGGATGTCTTGGGGGGATCGGAAGTGTAATGGTTGATTTCTTCAGGAGGAAGGACTGGTTTGTTATCGGTACCGATAAAAGAGAATCCTGGTCGAATGCTGACATCAAGATTACAACAGACCTCAACAATGTGACTGAATCGACCGATCATGTTCTGGATGTTATAAATGAGAATAAGATAACCAGGATTGATGCTCTCATAAATAATGCAGCCGTTCAGATAAAGAAGAAATATGAGGATCTGACCTATGACGACTGGATTGAGAGTTTCAATGTAAATGTTATTGCAGGCTTTATGCTTGTTAAGAAACTCCGGAAGCATCTTCAGGGAGGTAGTGTGGTGAATATCGGAAGTATTCACTCATCACAGAGTAAAAAGGGATTCCTTGCCTATGCAACAACAAAAGGAGCTATCAGGACAATGACCCAGAATCTGTCCCTGGAGCTTGCTCCGGATATAATGGTAAATTGCATAGCTCCTGCAGCAATTGATACCCCGATGCTTAAAGCCGGTCTGTCTAAGGAAGAATACCTTCAGCTCAGGAAATATCATCCTGTCGACAGGATAGGGAGCCCGGTTGAGTTATCAAAACTGGTATACACCCTGTGCGAAAGGAACATTTTCCTTACCGGAGCCTATATAGAATATGACGGTGGCATTTCAAAGCTTTTACATGATCCTGAAGTATAATGTCCGGATTAAGCTTAACACGATCAGTCAGAAAAACCGCAAAATGGTTCAGGAATAATCTTAGCGGAAGCGGTAAGATCAATTACAGGAACCGGGGAACGATAAATTTCATAGATATAGGCTCACTGGGAAATCTTCCGGAACCATGGCTGTCGAATGCAAAACATATACGGACCCTTCTCTCATTTGAACCGCTTGAAAAGCCAGGGAAAAGAAAAAATGTTATAATTTCTTCAAACGCCCTGTGGAGTGAAAATTGCAAAAGACCTTTCTACATTTATAAGGGACTGAGATCTACCGGCTCTTCACTGTTTGAACAGAATTTTGAATATGTAAATCAAAATTTTGATACCCTCAGAAATACAGGACCAAAGCATCTCGCTGAAACCTGGCACAGAAGATCTGAACTATTAAGGATTGCAGAATGTGAATGCAAAACACTTGACCACACCCTTGAAGAACTGGATTTGCCTTTTTCTTTTGATTTCTTAAAGATCGATGCACAGGGTGCTGAATCTGAGATTCTGCTTGGTGCTGAAGATTTTCTCAGAAATTCCTGTATCGGTCTCCATCTGGAACTTTTCAATATACCACTATACAAGGGAATAAAACTCTTACCGGATGTGGCAGAATATCTGAAGGGATTCGGATTCAGCCTGATTAAGAAAATGCCGGTTCACGGTACATTCAACTCCCAGAATGATTGCATCTTCATCAGGGAAAAGATTAGTAATGATAAAATCGAAACTAAACAGCTGATACTTAAAATTTACTCAGTGAATACTTCCGTTTGACCCATAGTCATCAATCTTACTGAGCAGGGGACAGAAGTTTCCCCTCCTTTTTTTTTAAGGAGGGGTGGCCAGACCGCAAAAGCATCAAATGTGCAGAAATATAAATGGTCTGGCCGGGGTGGTTATAAATTCAACTTCTCTTCAGGAAGAGGTTGATATAGATCCTTACGAAAAACAGATAAATAAACCGGAAGCATACCCTTATTCTCTTACCCTTTGAATATTTTAAACTGATCCTAAGATAATCCCAAAGCCAGGCAAAGGAATAAAATGAGATACCTTTCATGTCATATACAGCGACCGGCAGATCAACATACCTGAATCTGAGACCACTGCAATACCAGAAATAAAACAAATCGTAAACAGAGCTTACTGTATATTTTAATTTATAGGGATGCTCTTTATAATGAACAGCTTTAACAAAAGCCGACTGGTGATTAACCGGTATTCGCTTCCAGAACTCCGTGAGATTCAGGGGCTTGATCTCCCTTCCTGTATCGGGATCGATGCAATAACCATAAATTATATCTGCATCAGTACTTCTGCTGAAAATATCTTCAACGACCTTTTCATTATAAAAATAGTCATTAGAGTTCATGAAGCTTATCCACTCACCTGTGGAAAGGGTTATCCCTTTATTCATCGCATCATAGATCCCTTTATCGGGCTCAATCCTCAGAATATCGATTTTGTCCCTGTAACGTTCGAGGACATCCACAGTTCCGTCAGTAGAACCTCCGTCTATTAAAATGAATTCTATATTGGGATATGTTTGTCCGATAACACTCCTGATCGTCTTTTCGATAGTGCTTAAGCTATTGAAAGATATAGTAATTACTGAAATTTTAGGAAATTCCCTGGAATCCATTCTTCACAAAATATAATTCTGACCTGACCGGGCCAGATTTAAAATGCAAAATAAGCAGTAAACTATTAATCAGTGTTAAAATAAATAAGAATTGCATAATTTTATGCCGGTTACAGGATATTTATAATACTTTTAGTCCGCATACTCAAAGTTCTGAGAACTGTTAATTTATTTATCATGAAGTCCTTAAAACAGCTATTACCTCATTTTCTGATCATTGCCGGTTTTCTGGTCATCTCCTATATTTACTTTTATCCAGTTCTGGAAGGCAAGGTACTGCGTGCCAACGATTCTTCAGTATCTAACTATATTTCAAAAGAGATACGTGATTATCGTGCAGCGAACGGGAAGGATCCTTTATGGACCAATTCAATATTCAGCGGAATGCCGGGATATCTTATCCTTACAAGGCATCCGGGTAATCTGATGAGACATGTTGATAATGTACTGAGGGTTTTTAAAATGCCTGTCTCCGTCCTCTTCCTTGCAATGACAGGTTTTTATGTTCTTTTACTGATGCTTGGAGTTAACAGGTGGATCGCGGCCGCAGGGGCAGTTGCTTACGGGTTCTCTTCATTCCTGTTCCAGATACTTGCAGCAGGACATAATACCCAGGCTATTGCACTTGCATACATGGCTCCGATGATTGGAGGAGTCTGGTATGCTTACCGGCACGATGCAATCAAAGGAGCGCTTTTCACGGCTTTCATTCTTTCTCTTGAATTACTGGCAAATCACCCGCAGATAACCTATTATGCCGGCCTTTGCCTTCTTGTTTTTATTATAACTGAGTTCATCTGGTCGGTCAGGGAAAAAACAGTCCCAAAGTTCCTGAAAACATCCGCAATACTCATTATCCCGGTGATAATTGCGATAGGTGTGAACTTCGGGAACCTTTATACAGTCTATGAGTATAGCAAGTATTCAATGCGCGGTAAATCGGACCTTGTAACCGAAAACAGGAATATGTCATCGGGACTTGACAGGGACTATATAGTTAACTGGAGTTACGGGATTGATGAAACGATGAACCTGCTTATTCCCAATTACAAAGGAGGTTCCAGTAAACCTTTCGACCGTGATTCCGAAACTGTAAAAGCTCTCCGGCAGAACAATATGGCTTCTGCATCAAATCAGGTTATGAAATACTGGGGAACACAACCCGGTACAGATGGTCCTCACTATATGGGCGCAATAATCATTTTTCTTTTTGTACTTGGCCTTATTATAACTAAGGGACGGGAAAAATGGTGGCTTCTTATTGCAACAATACTATCTGTAATGCTTTCCTGGGGAAAAAACTTCATGCCATTTACAAATCTGTTTATTGACTTCTTCCCGGGATACAATAAGTTCAGAGCAGTGACAATGACCCTTGTCATTGCACAATTCTGTATTCCTTTTCTCGGGATTCTTGCATTGAGGGACATTTATGAATCTTCGATATCGCGGAAAGATATCATTAAAGGCCTGAAGATTGCATTCGGGATCACCGGAGGATTACTTCTTCTTATAATCGCTATTCCCGGAATTGCCGGTTCCTTCCTTAACCAGGGAGAGGTCGGTTACCCCGACTGGCTGAAAACCGCGATGGTATCCGACAGGAAGGAGCTGCTCAGAACCGATGCATTAAGGTCTTTGGTTTTTGTAACAGCGGGTGCAGCTGTATTACTGGCATTTATTAAGGACAAGTTGCGGAAAGAATACTCGATTGTCGTGATCGGAGTGCTTGTTCTACTGGACCTGTGGACTGTTGATAAAAGATATCTGAATTCCGACAGGTTCGAAAGACCTTCTGCAATTCAGAAATCAGTAGTACCCACTCCCGCTGATGCTTTCATACTTAAGGACCAATCATATAACAGGGTGCTTAACCTGGCAGTATCAACCTTCAAAGATAACACTCCCACTTCATATTTCCACAAGTCAATAGGAGGATACCACGGTGCAAAGCTTAAAAGATACCAGGAGCTTATCGATTCAGCACTCCTGAGAGAGATAAATGCTTTTATCGGCGCAGCAGGTAATGCCAGATCTGCTGAGGATCTTATTCCGCCGCTGGCTAAAGCTCCGGCTTTGAATATGTTAAATACAAGATATATCATTTATAATCCTGAGGCACCACCGGTAATCAATCCTTATGCACTCGGTAATGCCTGGTTTGTGGAAAATCCGGTATTTGTCGAAAATGCCAACCAGGAAATAATGGCAATTAATTCATTAAACCCGGTTACGGATGCGGTCATTGACAAAAAATTCCGGGATCTTGTCACCGGAACTTCATATCCCCCCGCACATGGCGATACGATTTATCTGACATCCTACCAACCCAATGAGCTCATATATAAGTATTCTGCGGCAACGGAAAAACTCATAGTCTTTTCTGAGATTTATTACCCTGCCGGCTGGAAATGCTATGTTGACGGAACAGAAAAGCCTTACATGAGAGCAAATTATGTACTCAGGGCAATGGTCGCACCGGCAGGTGATCATGAAATAAAATTCTCATTTAATCCTGAATCATTTGTCACCGGCAACAAGGTCTCACTGGCAAGCTCGATATTACTGTTCCTGCTTGCAGGAGGATTCATTGCAAATGAACTTATAAGAAAAAAGAAACAACAGTGATTTATGGTGCATCACGGCACATGCCCGATATGTGACTCGGGTAACATATCTCATTATCTCAGATGCAGGGATCATTTCCTGACCGGCGAGGATTTTAACCTTGAAAAATGTTCATCCTGCGGGTTTATTTTCACACAGGATCATCCCGATGAAGAGAATTCCGGCAAATATTATGAATCTGATAAATATGCCTCTCATAACGACAATAAAGGCATCTCCGGAATTCTTTACAATTTATCAAGGGAAATAATGCTCAGGAAAAAGCTCAGACTGATCAGAAAAATCACCGGCCTCCGGACGGGAAGATTGCTTGATATAGGAAGCGGGAGCGGACATTTCCTTTCGGTCATGAAAAATTCAGGATGGGATACTACAGGTATTGAGATAAATGAAAAGGCAAGGAAACGGTCTGTTGAAAAATTCGGTTTGAAAGTTTTGGAACCAGGCCTTCTAAACGCCATTGAACAGGAGAGCTTCGATTGTATCACCCTATGGCATGTGCTTGAACATTTTCAGGATCCTTTTAAGTATGCAAGTGAGATTAAGCGTCTTCTCAGACCTGGAGGGATCTGTATTGCTGCAATGCCCAACAGTTCATCCTGTGATGCCCTTCACTTTGGCCCTTTCTGGGCAGCTTATGATGTACCAAGGCATTTGTGGCATTTCAACAGTGATACCTTTATAAAGTTCTCAGCAAAAGCCGGACTTAAGATTACAGGAATACATTCTCTCCCGCTTGATATATTTTATATTTCAATGCTAAGTGAAAAATATAAAGCCTCAAAGACTCACTTTATTTCAGGCATATTAAAAGGTGGGTTGTTTTCATTTCGTACCCTTTTTAATAAATATAAATCCAGTTCGCTGGTCTACTTACTGAGGAAGTAAAACATCATATTGGTTCTTCACTATGAATGATATTATCCAATCACTATAGGGATAATCAATACCGGTCCAGCCAGCGGTATTTCCTGGCACTGTCACCCAGCTTGATGGCAAGGGTTATTTCATGGGTTCCGTATGTTATCCGCTGTATATCCTGCATAGTAAAATCGAATGCATAACCTATAAATATATTTGTGTATTTAATTCCTGCATTAGCAATTAAAGCGCCGCTTGTGCGGTAAGCCAGACCCGCCCAGAATCCCTTGTTATATAAATATGTAAGCCCTATATCAGCCTGCGGTCTGAATTGTTCCGACATCATGAACAATATAGATGGCTCCAGTTCTGTCAGTGAATTCAATTCGAAATAGTATGACCCGAAAAGATAGTAATGTCTGTCCATTCTGAAATACTTGTATGCTTCGCTCCCTATCTTTGCGGTACCCTCGAAAAGCTGCTGTGAAGAAAAACCCACATTATACTTTGAATTCAGAAGGTAAATACCGAAAGCTGCATCAGGGACAAATATACCGCGCCGTAGTTCATTGTTCAGCCAGGGTTCATCAGGATCTTCAAAATTTATCTGAGATTCATCTATCTTGTAATGATATCCCGTAAAGGAAAGCCCGAATGAGAGCTGAGTACTGTTCCTGATCCACATATGATAAGCATATGAAGCCTGTAATCCTGTTCTGGTAATAAGTCCGTTCCTGTCACTGAAAACATAACCTCCAAGTCCGACTTTCCCATCTGATTTCGGTCTGAAAACATGCTTTCCTACACCCGACTGCTTCAGTATATAGCTTCTTTTCAGGAGCCGGGTCTGACCGCTGAAAGAAAATGTCCGGGGAGCTCCCTTATAACCCACCCATTGTTCCCTCGCCGTCAGATTCCAGCTTGTATAACCATCGCTTCCGGCCACTGCCGGATTAATAAGAAATTTATTATAAAGGTATTGGCTGTAAACAGGCAGTTGCTGCCCCGAAACAGCGAATCTGAGCATGATCAAAAAGAATAATATGAATACAGCCTTCTTCAAAATCTTTAAATTTCCCCTGTTATCATCTGACAATAGTTACATTACCAATGACCGGCTTTCTCTTCGGCCCCAGATTAATAATATAATGATACGAATCAATGGGCAGAAGGGATCCGTTACTTCTTCCGTCCCATGGGTGGGGATACCCTTTTTCAGATCTCCATACTGTCCCTCCCCACCTGTTAAAAATCTTTATTTCTGCTTCAGGATAAAGCTCAATAAGACCAATATTCCATAAATCATTTATAAGGTCACCGTTTGGAGAAAATGCATTGGGTATTATCATGCATGTCTCATGTTGTGGTTCAACATAAACAGAATCCATCAGGATACAACCGTTAAGGTCGGTCACCATTACCACAAAATTACCTTCAACGATCTCCGTAATATCCCGGTCATCCGAGCCATCTGACCATATATATGAATAATCGGTTCCAATAACTCCGCCCGTTACCGTAAGATGTATCTCTCCATCCGGCTTATCAGGACACCATGGCTGGATAACGTTGAAGCTAAGCTTCATGGAATCGGGGGCAGTCATCGTGAACAGTGAATCGATCCAGCATCCGTTTGCATCTTCAACATAAACACTGTAATCTCCCTGAGGAATATTGTTCCTTACTGCAGTTGTAGCACCATCCGACCAGAGGTAAGTCACCGATCCTGCCTGGTTAACAGTTTCAATCTCTACCGATCCCGTACTGTCACCGGCACAGTTGATATTATATCCACCCGCAATACTTGACGATTTCAGTATATTGATGCCAAACACCCCTGGTTCACGTATTTCTAAAATATCTGTCGTAGTGCACATATTGGCATCCGTAACTTTCAATGTATAATGCCCGCTGCTGAGACCAGTAACCGATTCTCCGCTACCGGAGAATCCACCTTCGGTTTTACCCCATTCATATATAAAAGGCGCCAGACCGCTGTTCATACTGATATTAATCCATCCGTCGGATTTACCATTACAGGTAACATTATAGCCATTATAATCAGAGATCAATGGCATAAATGTTATCTGATCAGGAAGATTTACTCTTACTGAATCACTATGAGGACAGCCGTTGGCATCAGTAAAAGTGATCCTGTAATAACCTTCAGTCAGTCCGCTTATGTCCTCAGTAACTGCTCCGTTAGACCAGTTCCAACCGCCATAAGGAGCAATCCCGCCTCCCGCAGTCAGATCTATTGATCCGTTGGCAAAGCCGGCAGGCTGACAGGTGATATGTGTAGGGACCAGAGATGCTGTTAACGAATCAGGCTGTGTAAGAACGATAATAGTATCTTTTTCACAGTTATTTGCATCCTTAACATTAACATGATAAGTACCGGCATTCAGTGAAGGCTGATCGGTTTCGCCGGGTATAATACCGGCTCCATCTTCAGTGCTCCAGGTAACAACATAAGATCCGCCGCTTCCTCCCGTGACATTCAGATCAACCCAGCCTGTACTGTCGTTGCAGTTGATATTATAAGATCCGTCAGCGGAAGTCGAAGTTATGGCATGAAAGAATATTGCCGACGGTTCAGTCAGAGTGAATGCCGGATAAACGGAAAGCGGCGGTATCTTAAGTTCGCACCCGTTGCTGTCGGTAACCTTGCAGACATAAGTCCCCGCTGTCAGATCCTTTATGTCTTCAGTTATTGCAGAATAGGATGCAGAATCGGTCCAGAGGTATGAATATGGTTTTGCTCCACCCGAGATTGTCAGATCAATGGTTCCGTCATTACCTCCGTTACATGAAATATTATATACACTATCAGGACTATGTGAAAGTTCTGAATTATCAAGTGTCATACCTTCCGGTTCATTAAGAATAATAGTATCTCTCCTTACACAACCTCTGATATCGGTTGTTTCAAGATAATATGTACCTGCCGGTATATTGTCAAGCCTGTCCGTATTGGCGGGTCCGGGAATATTACCTCCGTCAGTTGTCCACAGATAACTGTACGGACCTCCGTTGCCTCCAGTTACAGAAGTTACTTTAATAAAGCCATCATTATATCCCCTGCAGGTTATATTGAATCCATTATAATCGGATTCTGCGAATGTGACTGCTATAGGAGGCGGCTCTGTAATTGTGCCTGTGGGAAAACTGCGGTTATAACAGCCATTGGCATCTTTGATTATCAGCTTATAATCACCGGCCGGAAGGTTATTCTCATATGTGTAAATGTCTTTATCTGCGATGATTCCTGTTCGGATAGTATCCTCCCCGTTAAAAACAAGCCAGTATTCAAACGGAGCTTTAGCAGTCGATGATGAACCGGATTCCCATATCCATATCTGGCCATCATCCACACCATTGCAGGTTGTTCCGAATCCGGTTATATCATTTATATAAAAATTGGTTCTGAATGATGTTCCAAGGACATCAAGGCCTTCAATTTTGTTGGAACAACCAAAACTGTCTTTTACATCCAGGTTATACTTTCCGGCATACCTGATTGGCTGAAGAACAGAATCAGCAGTTGTAGTGTAAGTCGTATCGCCAGCCCATGGCCGTTCGAACCAGGTAAGTACATCAGGTTTAGAACCCTTTGCCAGAACCGCGGTAATTACTCCGTCTATTCCTCCGGCACATGTAAAAGGTGTTGAAATATACATATCCTGGAGAGGAAGAGGATGTACTTTTACTTCAGGAATTCTTATGCTGTCATAAACGCAACTTAGCATATTGTTCCTGGGAGTGATAGTATAAAATACTGACAGTATTGTATCAGAGTTATTTGTATAGATTTTATTGAAAACATTTTCCGGATAAGCTGTTCCCGGTGCATTATCTCCGGTAATATCGCCCGGCAGACCTTCAAATGCAACACTATAATCAAAAGTGATACTTCCTTTCGTCATTGTCGTGGGAGTAGTGAGCCTTATCGATGTTGATTCACCGGAGCAGATTACGGGAAGGGCATTGACAGGAATAACACGAGGTGTAGGATTTACAACCACAAAAGCTGATACAGGTTCACCGACACAATTCGTAGGATCAGGTCCCACCGGTGTAACCAGGAAGGTTATTTTTATCGGGCTGTCGGACCTGTTAACAAATATCCCCGATAAGACAGAACCAATTGTATTTGCTGAACCGGTCAGCGGAATTGTTGTGGTAATTCCATCCGGATTGTCACGCGTCCAGACAAAGGTTGTCCCCGGATCCCAATAATTCAGGTTAAGGACTATATCCTCGAATGCAATATTTGAGCATTCATCAGGCTGATTTTCAGGAGTAACCTCTGCTTCCGGGATCTTCATCACCACAAGTGTAGCATTATTACTCCTGACGGAGTTCCGGTACCTGTCAGAAACAATACAATAATAATCTCCGGCATCGCCCAATACGGCTCCAATTATTGTCAGTGTTGCAGTTCTGGCTCCACTGTAATGAGGTCCGTTTTCAATAAGTATCCCCGGTTCCTTATACCATGTATATTTAAGTTTTTCCGCTCCGCTTGCAACAACCTTAAAGAATGGATCTGTATTTTCACAAACTATAGTATCGCGGGGATGAGAAATTATAAGTGGTCGTATCCGTCCGAGTGCAAACTGGGTCCCTGACGTTGAAATATCTTCAGTAAGATTCTCCCTGTTCACAACCGTGCCGACGGCGTCCCTGTGTGTTCCGTCAACAGTCCAGTTCCCACCGTCCGTCCGTTTTATGACACGTGTCACATCCCTTATAGTATCGGCGAAACCTGCACCATCAAGGTTTATGCTGAAATCGGAAGATGAAAAATAGTTATTCGCCGTAAGGCTCCAGTATCCGTCAGGATATCTGTCATGAATTTCAACAGGAGGATCGGGTATTGGAAGTCCCGTATTTCCCGGATCAAGGCTGAAATATTGTGAGAGCACGGATCCGGCGACAGGTACGTCATTTGTTTTTAGATTAAGCGGATTGTAGAAGGAGGCGGTACCAAGTGGGAACAGATAAGTTGCCGCCTGGCTGATACCTCTTTCAAATTTCCCGAATATCCTGCTGTTGGTGGTGGAAGTATAGTTCAGAGCCGATGCAACCGGATTAAGCAAATACAGAAGGTAAGTTCCCGCATCAATATTTCCGAGTGACATTGTAAGAGTACCGAGGACAGTTACATTGTTTTGGATCTTGAGCCGTTTCAGTAATTGTGCGCCTGAGTTTTCGACTATCAGGTTATTAAATGTCTCGCCACCGGTCCGGGTGATAAGCTGGTCATCTGATCCATTGAATATCACAGTGCTTGATCCCGGGACAAATATGCCTCCCGTATTGGTGGTCCATGAACCTCCGAGGGAGTAAATCCCGTTACCGGTTGTATTACCGGTACTTGTATAACTGCCGGAAAGGTTAAAGTTACCGTCGTTGGATAAGACTCCGGCGTTATTTACAGCATCTTTGGAATTAATGAAGGTTCCGGGAATTATTTTAATAGCTGCTCCATCGTTTGTAATTACCTGGGAAGATACAGGAAATGAAGAGAAAAAAAGCAATGCACCAATGAAAATAACAGTACCCGCTGATGCAGATATATTATTTTTATTCATTCTAATTATTTTGGTGCAGTTACCTGTCATACTAAGTTTTTTACCTGATCTTTAGATTGTTAAAATAGTATTTGATTGTTTGGAATTACTACTTTTTGTTTGCATCAATATTTCAGTATGCTTACACGGAAAGTTCCTGATACAGGATCAATACTATTGGTACTGTAGTTATTGAATCTTACTGTAACTGTATTTGCACTACTTACCCAGGCCGTATAATTTGAATCTGGATTTACCGACTCTGCAGGTACACCTAACAGCACAACATCTCCGCTTGATGCCCCATTAATTGTAATTGTAAGATCTCTACTCGTTCGCCCCGCTGTTGCGTCGAAATTTAATGTTTGTGTGTTTGTTAGTGTTCTTGCAAGTGTATACCGGGTACCTGAACTTGTAACATATAGATTACCATCATATTCTACTGCACCATCTTCCGGAGATGATAAATTAGTTCCTGTAGTGAATTTGAGTGGCGCTGTACCCGCAGCTGACGTTCCGGCTGCCAGGTGAAGAAGAGCCGTGGGAGATGAATAATTACCTATTCTTAAAGGCTTACTGAATGCTGAATAGTAATCCCCGATCGAAAGCACCGGATTATCCGGATCTGCACCAGTGCCGTCTGTTCCACCAATATGAAACGACGGATTCCCTGTTCTGGCCATTGTCGGCCTTGATTCATATCGGATATTCCTCTGGTTGCTGGCAGTTTTAAAAATAAAATCAATCAGAGTTGTTGTAGGATGAGTGGTTTCAAATATTGCACCATTTTCATCATTTCGGTTCCTGAGTCTCAGCACTGAAGAGCCATAGGTGTCCCCATCCTGACGCATTATGAGTTCCTTTGTAGATATCAAAGTACCTGAGTTCGCATCGCCAATTTTAATATCTCCAGTAGCACTTACAATTCTTGCTCTCTCAATATTATTAACTCTGAAAACCAAATCATTGTCATCTCTGGTCCCTACAAAATCTGTAGAAGGATTTGTCCCTGAATTACCGGTAATTCCCCAACCTGTTAATGTCGTCCAGGAGGGGGCTGTAGTTCCTCCGTTAGAGGTCAATACCTGACCTGCCGTTCCATTTGCTAACATAACAGTTGTATTTGCTGATGATTGGTATGGTATTGATCCGCCAAGACCTCCTGCAAGGTTTGTTGCTGTGCCGGCTGAAGTAGCATTTACAGCGTTGGTTGCATTTGTAGCGCTTGAGGCATTTCCCGAAAGGTTTGCAGTAATTGTACCAGCTGCAAAATTACCACTGACATCCCTCAGAACTATTGTATTTGCAGTATTTGCATCTGTTGCGGTAGTTGCAGAATTAGCCACTTTACCTGCTGCCGAAATTGTTGCCAGTTTAGAATCAGAAATGTCAGCAGTAGCTGATATGTCACTATTTATTATCTGGCTCCATGATGGATTACCAGCCCCACCTCCATGTAATACAGCTGTTGCAGATCCCTGTCCTGCATAATCTGCCGAAGCAAGAACCGCCGCACTGCTACCCGTGACCAACCCCTTCAAATCATAAGTGATCTTTGTATTTGTGCCTGCTGTTATTGAACCATTTGGTACAACATAATCTGTTCCTGCGATTGCTGCAGATATAGTTGTTCCGTTAGATTTTACAATGCCATTTATTGCCTTTACAACAGGATCTGTTTCCGTAAAACTGGTAAGATATCCTGCCGTTGCATGATTACCCCAGCCATAAGCCGTATTCCAGTTTGTAATATTTGTAGATGTAATCCCATTGGCTGCATGAGACGTGCTCATTGCGTCTGTTATCCCATAGCCAGCAAGTGTTGTCGGTTTCCCTGTCGTTATCTTTGACCAGTTAAGATTGGGTATGTCTGCACTAACCAGTGAACGGAAAACCGGTACACCCGTACTCCCATCCGCCGGCGATGAAAATACTGTATTCCCGCTCTGATCTGCCAGAGTGCCGGTCAATACGCCTGAGCCCGTAACCGTCGAATTGGTTACTTCTATAAACGATGGTAATGATAATCCCACTGATGTCACTGTCCCTCCTGTACCGGTTGATGTCAATGTCGTACCGGTCAGACTGAGGCCGCTCCCCAGGATGATCTCCTGAACCGCTGTTGTTGTACTTGAACTTCCCAATAACCCGCTGGTCGTACTTAAATTTTGTATCTTATTGTACAATATTGCATTATCCTGAATTTCTGCTGTCCCTACCGCATTACTGGCTATAGTTGTAGCTAGAGATCCCGCTGTAGTGATTACATCTCCGGTCAGTGCAGGAAATCTCTCTGCGGCAAGAGTGCCGGTAACATTTGCCCCTGACAGATTTATTGCATTCGCTGTTATTTCCTGACCTGTCAAAGACAAGTAATTCTGACCTGCAAGTGTAACATCGCCGCTGTTGGTACCTGATAGATTTGTTGCAGAAATTTCACCAGTAAAAATCTGTCCTGAGATATTTGCTTTTAATAAGTTATTGTCTGCATTTATCTTAACCTGGGCATCCAATAAATTATCAGCTGTTACCAGACTCGTTGCTCCTTTAATATAATTCCCTGCCGCGTTGGCAGTATATGTACCATCTCCGTTAAGTCCTGCTCCCGTCTGTGTTGCATCAAGCTCCGTCTGAAGTGCGGCATCTCCATTAGTCCTGTTTGTAACTTCTGTAGATAAATTTGTTGTCAGTGTATTTTCTGCAGCTGTTGCCCTGGTAACTTCTGCTGCCAGGTTTGTCGTCAAAACTCCCTCTGCTGCTGTCGCTCTTGCTACTTCTGAATTTAAATTTGTCGTAAGTGTTGCTTCTGCTCCGGTGGCTCTTGTCACTTCTGCTGCAAGATTCGTTGTCAGAACTCCTTCTGCTGCCGTTGCCCTTATAACTTCTGAACCAAGATTGTCTGTGGTGGTCTTTAACTGTGCATCCAAAAGATTGTCGGCCACATTAAGACTTGTTGCTGTCGAGATATAATTTGCAGACACGCTGGAAGTATAGGTACCATCAGCATTAAGCCCCGATCCGGTCTCTATGTTATCAACCTCTTCCTGAAGTGCGGTGACATCCGTGACACTATTTGCTATATTATCTGCATTGATCTTGACCTGGGCATCCAATAAATTATCAGCTGTTACCAGACTCGTTGCTCCTTTAATAT